>Ga0209489_100125_pt1 | contig 112492 bp, 61 predicted proteins | sample SiratrowhiteBW_FD_187527 | JGI IMG/M metagenome (GOLD analysis project Ga0209489, IMG submission 187527) | Root nodule microbial communities of legume samples collected from California, USA - Siratro white BW (SPAdes) (version 2) | ecosystem: Host-associated > Plants > Roots > Nodule | place... | reverse complement strand
CAAAACAATACAAAAAATTTCAAATATTTTACCTCACCAGCCCACAACCTATATGCAACATGATCAGCATAACTAACCAAAACAGAAGGATCAGAAGGACCTCCTGGGAATCCTACTGCATCATCACGAGGACAAATATTTTGAATAATAGTAGTTCCAGCTCCATCACGCCTATCCCCTCGCATCACAGAGGCTGTCGGTCTATCTCGAATTTCAGGCTGAGATGAACCTCCTCTAGTCCTCGCTATAATCCTGAAATGAACCATACATATAAACTTACAATTCTTACAGTTGCGGATTACACAAACAGTAAGACATTCAAATTTTGGAGTCGACGGTTTGTAGAAACTGTTGGTAATTCAAATTTTCTGTTCTGCAGTTTGTACAAATCGTAGAACAGTAGAAATTTTTTTTTCTGTTCTGTGGTTTGTACAAGCCGCAGAAGAGAAAAAAATTTCCTACTGTTCTACGGTAGAACAGTAAAACATATTTTTCTGTTCTGCGGTTTAAACCGTAGAACAGTAGAAATTTTTTTTTTCTGTTCTGTGGTTTGTACAAGCCGCAGAAGAGAAAAAAATTTCCTACTGTTCTACGGTAGAACAGTAAAACATATTTTTCTGTTCTGCGGTTTGTACAAACCATAGAATAGTAGCAAATTTTTTTCTTTTACAGTTTGTACAAACCGTAGAACAGTAGAATTTTTTTTTCTTCTGCGGCTTGTACAAACTGTAGAACAGAAAAAAATTTTCTATTGTTCTACGGTTTGTACAAACCGCAGAACAGAAAATTTGAATTACCTACGGTTTCTACAAACCGTAGAACAGTTTGACAGTGAAAAAAAAGTCGACCACCACCGTCCTCCGCCACCAATCTACCACAACTACCTCTACAATCTAAAATTAAACTTACAATGATGCTTACCTTCCTTTCAATTGCTTGAATGGGTGCCAAAATGATGGAAGTTGAAGTTTGTGAGTTACGGTTTTCACGAACCGTGAATGGAGAACAGTGATGGAGAATCAAGCCAACAACTAAGTAACCAAGGTGCACTCAATGTAGATCTGCATTGGCAAACTGGGATACAAACACTGACAGTGGAGGTGGAGGTGGAGGGGGAGGTGCAGCCGCCGTCGAATAAGGTGCAGTGGAGTTGGAACAGGTGCAGGCAAAGTTGAGGAAGAAAGGATGTGAAGGGTGGTGGAGGGTATTATGGGATATGAAATGTTTTAAAAAGGGTTAAATGGTAAATTTGCCTAGACTATGGAGGTGCAGGAAGATGATATGCAGGTGCAGGAAGAAGCAGTTTCAATGTATTCTTCTTGCATCTCCATACTTTTCTCCCTACAACTCAATGAATTGAGCACAACTATTATATCATTAATGAAAAAAAATTATATAAACCTACACCTATTTACCACTTAATCCAAAATACAAAAGATTTTTTTTATTTTATTTTGGATTGCATATTCCATAATAAAATTTTGTATTTTGAATTGTGTGATTTAAAATATAAAATAATTATATAATAATCTAAAATAAAAAAAATTTTATTCTAATTTATATTTCAGATTATATAATCCAAAATATAAAAATTATATACTAGATTACAAATCTAAAATATAAAATTATATTATGAATTATATAATCCAAAATATAAAAAAATTTATATTATGGATTACTCAATCTAGATTAAAAATAAATAAATTTTAGATTGTATTAAAAATTGTATTATGGATTGCTTATTCCGAAAAAGGTATTTTTGATTTTTTTTGAAATATAGAGATGCAAGAAGAAAGCATAGACGTGAAGAGAAATGCGTCTAAACTTTCTTAGCTTTGACATAACTGTACAGTGTAACAAGTGGCACAAATTCACAAGACATTCGAAAAGTATGACTAAAATAAAATGGGAAGTAATTCTGTACAATCAAACATAATAATAATATATAAATGAGGAAAAAACTACAAATAAATCCACCAGAATTCTATCAATTTTCTATTTCTATATCTCCTTTTATATCTATATATTAATAGATCGTCAAATCGAAAGTTAGGTTTAATTTTGGGAGTTTATGGATTGCAATTTCTCCGTAAGCTTCGTTTTGCTCCACATCTACATAGTCAGTAGTTTTCAGAACCTGAAGGACATTAGACAGAAAACAAGGTTAAAATGAAAGCAATTTCATATAAAACATTCTCATATTTTGGGTCGTTATGAGGTCCACGTCATGAATCATGAGTAACTGTGGTCTTACATTTATAGCCAAAAATAAAATAAAAACAGTAAAAAATTACACTGATATCCAATGAGGTTTCTTGACATAGCTCATAACTCACTATGGACGGTATAATGTGTTTATTGGAAGACATGGTGTGTATAAGAAATGTCAATGCAATATATTTCAAACAAAGGGGTTATGCAGTAGTAAAAGAGGAGTATTAGAGAAAATTTGATGAAACCCACGACGTGTATGAGTAATTTACTCACAATAAAATGTTCCAGTCCTAGTTTAATCCAAGAATGGACTGGTATTTCTACCAAAGTTTTTTCCTCTATGAATATTGAAGCATCGGAAAAAAGCAATGCCAGTATCGTATCTTATAGCACCACACATGCACGTTCTTAGGAATGGGGACAAGATGGAGAAGAAAGGGGAACGACTTTTACAGGTCAAAAAAGGTAAATTGTAAAGAGTTATAACCAGGTAGTAGTTATGTGGTTTGAGAGTAAGGACCTAATAAATAGGTGCTCAGATGTCATTGGGTTTTTTTAGCTCATGTTTTCCAACATCGATGAATCTACCAAACTATTAGGAGAGTGCTCCTTTTGGGGTAATTTTGTTTACCATGTTGAAGGTGTGTGAAGACATGCAGTTCATTCAATCACACTGCTCTGTAACAGTGAGAGAGTTTTTCGAGTTAGAATTTCTATTTTTTCTTCTTGTTTTTTTGTATCTAAGATGCTTTTGTTTGGAACAACCTAAAAGTTGGGCCGAGTTTATTCCATTGGCTCAATATTGGTATAATACCAGATTTCAAAGGGCGGCACACTGCACACCTTTTGAGAAGACCTCCACCTTTTCCTTGGCTAAGTTTGCACCAGAAGAAACTTTGGTAGAAGTTGTGGCTCAAGATTTTATGGATCATGGTGAAACTTTAAAGCAATTAAAATTTCATTTGGAGAGAGCACAAAATCAGATGACACGTTATGTTTATGCTAATATGCACGGAAAGATAGCACTGATTAAAGCACGGGAATTGTACATTTGGAGATTAGGCCTCATGGCCGGACTACCATGGTTACTAAACTCCATCCCAAACTAGCAGCCAGATATTTTATGAACCCTGTTTGGTTCTATAACAAATTGGAGCAATCGCATAGAAGTTACAACTACCAGAATAGAACGGACAAGCTTGTACAGAGCAAATCTTTAGAAGAAGCTACTTGTGAAGATAGTTCAAATTTCACTATTCAATTTCCAGAATTCAACCTTGAGGACAAGGTTGTCTCAGAAGAAGGGTGTACTGTTAGGAATGGGGAAAATACCGAGATGAAAGGTGAACTACCTTTACAGGTCTATAATAAAAGGACAAAAGGGGCTAAATTGTAATTAGCTGTAACCAAGTAGTTAGTTATGTGGTTTGAGAGTAAGGGCGTAATAAATAGGCCCTCAGTTGTTATTGGGTTGTTTTAGCTTTTGTTTCTCAACTTCGGTGAATCTGGATTTTCCAGAGTGAAAAGGAGATTGCTTCTTTTGGGGGTGATTTTGCTGTGATTGCTGAAGGTATGTGAAGAAATACAATTCATTTAAGTCACTATTTTGTAACAGTAAGAGTTTTCAAGTTAGGATTTCTGGTTTTTGTTCCTAACACATAGGCACATACAGTCAACCAACTGTTTCATGTGGGAAAAAATGATTAAACTAAATAACTAAAAAGTAAATTATTGACAGGATCAATTTGTTCAATGTGGTTAAGATAGATAGAGCAAAGGGACATACATAAATTTTCTATTGAATTGCATTCTAGAGTTATATTCCAATCAGACAACAAAGTTGATCCATTAAATGAAAGGGTGTCACCCTTAATAGAAAGTTATTGAAAGTACATTATTATTCTATGACAAACAAACCGGACTATAATTTCACTTTTTCCTATTATCATCACCCAGAAAAAAGTAGAGTTGACAATTTTTAAGAACATATTTTCATGCTTTAAAGTTGAAAAGAATGTCATCTACAGAACAAGAAGTGTAGTAAAGACAAGAAAGCACAATTCAGATTTCTGTACAGAAAATGAAAAAAGAAGTATAGTCACCAAACTTTTCATAAGCATGAACATAATCTTGAAACAAAATGTTTAACATACCAGTACTTCATAAAATAGCCTTGCCCCTTCTTTCCGGGCTAGGCCTCCAAAAACTTCTGAGAATTTTAGCACACTCTCCTCTTTCTGATTCCTTGCAGGTAGAAAACTCTTATGCAAGTAACTTGCTACACCCCTGAACATCATCATCAGAGAACACAATGACAAGTCAATCTCAAAAAACAATAATTGAACAACTATTGGTATTCCAAAAGCCAACTACCATCTCACCTGGTTCGATCAGACCACCCAACTACTGTAGAGAAAATAAATAAAGAAATCATGTACTATTCCGCAAAACATTGAATTAACAAAAATTATAACAATTTATAAATGGAGATTTGCAAGAGTTCTCACATTTTGCATTATCTGTTCCATATGAATTTATTTCCTGAGACAAACATGATAAATGCGTGGATACATCAATTAGATCATTGTACAAAAATATGGAGAAAAAAAGGTAAAACTAAAGTGGGGCTTCTTCATTAAAAAAGTAAATACACTCAAGAAGAACCTAACATTCCAAGAAATGCAGTCTCACATGTACATCAGCTAAAGACGATTGGGGATTTATTTTTCTTTTTCTTTAGCAAAGAGAGTTAATGGAGTAAGACTTTTTTGTTCGACAATGGGAGAGGAACTTAGCTTTGATTCACAAAATCAAGTTTAACATATTTTATATTTTTACTTATTTTATTATTGGATGAAAAGGACTTCATTGAAGGACCAAAGGAAATGGAAGGACTAGGAATCCTATAAAGAAATGGAACGACTAGGAATCCTCTAAAAAAGTTGCAGCGGGGGGAATGGGGAAAAACAAACGAAAATACCAGCACCAACAATAGATTCTTGGTACTGGCGAGATAGGACATAAAGATAAAATAGCTACGATGTCATGTTGAAATTATAAGGTTTTAGGTTATAAAGTAAGGAATTGAAAAAAATAGAAATACTTAGGTATTGTGATGTGTAACAATCGGATGATATAATATAACCTGGTGTACTACTAAATAAATGGGAAGCAAGTAGAATTCTAAGAGATAATATGGAGGAAACTAATCCTAAAGGATAATATAAGATTTAAAACCAAGAGTATATAACCCAGTTTTGCAGCAAATCATAAAACATAAACTACTAATCATAATCCTTAATAAATGGGAAAAAAATAAAATCCTAAGAGATAATATGGAGGAAACTAATCTTAAAGGATATATAAGACATAATCAAAGATAATATTGTATATTTTTATATATCTTAAAAATCTTCACCCTTTGTCATTAATCTAAAGGTTCATACTAATTCATTGTTCCTGGATTAAACAGAAATATGGTTTTCTTTATTTGAGCTGTGTGGTTACAATTGTGAAGTGAATGTGTTGCAAACTAATCACAGCATTCCAGTTAGAATGTCAAACAGAATTTTATTATTTAGTTATTTACCTCATCCAACAGACTAGGAAACTCATTTTCATTTGCACTCAAAGAAAGAGTCTGTGGAACAGTTCGTATATGATTTTGAGGAGGGCTTAGCGGAGTGGCAATAGTTGGAGACTGTAGCAAGTGTAGGTTCCCTGAAGCTTCCACAATCTTGAGGGAATCAGGTAATTTCATTTTCTTTCTAGAGAATAGGAGTTGAAGCTTTGAAGAACAACCTGGAGAAAACCAACATTAGTAAAGATAGAAGAGTTTACAAACAAAAAAAATAGTAACCAAACTTACAAGGAAGCAAGGGCTCATAGAATCTATCAGGATGACAGGAAATGGGAGATTCTCTTTTCCAAGTAAGTGAAGTACGATGGTATTTTCTTCGTTTACGAACTATGGCCTCTGTACTAGCTAATATTTTTGTAATTACCCTGAAATGGTTGAAAATGTTACACTCAGTTGACAACAACGAAAAGACTTGCACATCGAAATAAGAATTGAATAAAAATTCTATCGTGAGCGGAATAGCTGTTAATTCATTTACTAGATCACGAGCTACATATAAATTTTTTAGGAAAAGGAAAGAAACTAGAGTCGAAACCAATGATTGGAGGAATTTCTTATAAGAGTAAGAAATTCAAGTAAATGGGCCTATATGGTAAGAATTGTTTACAAAATATTTCCTAAATAACTAAATGGACTTTCCCACACCACTCTAACAATGAGCAAATTTTCAATTAGGTAAAATACAAACCTCATACTTATGAGACGTTTATTAATTACAATGTGAATGGACATACTATACTAAATATTTGGAAAAATTTATTTACCACCAGTTTATTATTTAGATATTAGCTTCAAAATCTAGATACATGGAACAATCCTTTACTACCAGTCTTGCGCACAAGGAAGCATTGAAGATTTGAATAGATAGAAAAAAAAGAATGATTCAAAAGAAGGATCCGTAATAATATTTCCCATAATTATTATCACATACTTGTTAGGTAGGACAATCCTTTTTTGATCGATAACAGCTCTTCTTTTCCTTGAAAACTGAGAGCGGTCTCTCACAGCTGGTGTAGAAATAAGCATTGACTCTTGCGTAGTAGCACCTGTCAAAATAGATTTTTAAGAAAAAAAAAACTGCAGAATCCATATGCCGAAAAGAAAGACAAAAATATTCAGCAGTTGCATTTTCAAGGCTTATGAAAAAATAATGGTTTCATGAACCTTGTTTAGGCCTTCCAACGGAATCATCCTGAAACTTAGACACAGGAGTTACATGTAGATTTTTTGTTTCCGATAGAGTAAAACTAAGTCTTTTATCGTCAAGTGAAACCTTTTCTTGAAAGCCTAATTTTCCTTCGTTATCACGCTTTTCAGCATACCCTTCAATGAGCTCTTCATGGATGTCATTGGCAACAGATGAATTGACACGGTGCACACATTCTTTTTCCTGGGATTTCTTATCCTCAGGCTTTTCTATACTTTCTCCCAAACTACTGGCTTCATGAACTTCAATAATTTTCTCACTCATGTTGCATAATGAGCTTAATGTTTCCTTGACAGAACTCTGGACGGTGTCAACTTGACAAGATTTGGTAAATTCTTCCACAGATGACACATGTTCCTCCTCTCTCCCACAAAACGTAATGCTATCTATACATTCATCTTGAGAGATTTTACTACTATCTTCATGTATTTCATCTTCACTTGGTACTATGTCCTTAATTGTCTGATCTTCAATATTTTGTTGATCTTGACCATGCAACTTGACAAATTCTTTTTCTAGTTGTCCTTCAACTATTAAAACACTTTCCGAGTTCATTGGCTCTTTTAGAGAAAACATGCTGCTTTCTAGTGTATCCCTGCTTTCTAGTAAACCACCTGGACTAAGTGGATCAACTTGAATACCCATCATACTCAACAGTTGAGTTACACGAGCACTGCCAAGAATATTACACAATCAAATAAGTTCAATGAAGAAGGTACAGAACAATCCAAATTATAATCAGCAACATGTTATAACAGAAGAAAAAAAAATAACATTTTCATAAGTTTGATCAACATACTTTCCCACTTTATCGCGATCAGAAGAGCAGGTATTTTCACCGTTATCAAATTCCTCAAACTGCATAGTAAAAGGCATTTAGGATGTGCAGAATCAAGAAAATAACATAAGGGTTTGCTCTTTCTGTTTTAAGTAAATATAAACTATCAAGAATATGAAAATGTCTTACATCAATAATAAGCCTATAACATATTACGGCTGCAATTTGTTAGAATAGGTATTAAATATAGGATGTTAGTAGTTGTATTGGAAAACTACTATTTGTTGTACCTAGGAGTGGTAGCATTAATGACAGATATTCCCACTTTATCACGATCAGAAGAGCAGGTATTTTCACTTATATCAAATTCCTCAAACTCCATATTAAAAGGCATTTAGGATATGCAGAATCAAGAAAATAACAGAAGGATTCTTTCTGTTTTAAGTAAATATAAAACTATCAAGAATATGAAAATGTCTTCGATCAATATGCCAATAACATTATGGCTACAATCATGTTACAACATGTATTAAATATAGGTAGTTAGTTGTTGTATTGGAAAACTACTATTTGTTGTACTTAGGAGTGGTTTGCTTATTAGCATTGATGACATAGATATTGGTAATGTAATTTTCTTTATAAATAACAAAGATCAGCTGAGAGAAAATCAATCTCTTAAGCTCTTTTTCTCATATTTTTAGTCTTAAGTTGGTATCAGCGCAGGTTGACTAGTTTTGGGTTGTTCACAGTCTCATACTCTTTCTCCACCACTATTTGCCATCTTTTACAGTTGGCAAGCTATGGATGTAAATTGTTGCTGTAATTCTGATGGTTGGTGAATTCGTCCTTCAATATGTCTTCCTTTACTCAAAGTGGATACAAACATCCTCAATGTTCCTTTTTGTAAGAGAATTGGCCACACTCAAAATAAATGCTTCTCTTTACATGGTTTTCGTAGCAAGACAACAAACATGTTCCAATCTAATAAGGTTGAACCACATTTCTCTGATGAAGAATATCAAGAATATCTTAATTTGAAGTCCGGCAGCCAAGCACTCCATGCACATTTCTAGTAATGCTTCCTTATTTTCTCATGTTATTACTTTAGCCAATTGATCTAAAGTTAATTCTCAAGGAGTTGGTCAAATCTCCCTTTCTTCGTCTTTGAACCTAAAACAAGTTCTTTTTGACCCTAATTATCCTTTTAACCTAATTTCCTTAAGTTAATTAACTAAATCTTTAAATTGTTCTATAACCTTTGATGCAAATTCTTTCGTTATACACTAGCGTAGTACAAATCAACTAATTGTAGAAGGATATGAATCTAGAGGACTCTATTATCTAGGTACTAGACCGTCAATGTCTTGTTTATCTTTCCCATGTACTAAGCTTCTACATGATCGCTTGGGTCATCCACATTTATCAAAATTAAAAAGGATGATTCCCGAACATAGAAAACAAGTCTTAGAATTTGAGTCATGTCAACTAGGAAAACATATTTGGTCTTCTTTTTCAAAAAGAACTGAGTCAACATGCAAATATGTCTTTTCTATAATTCATTTTGATATCTGGACTTTGGTAACCTTACTATAAAATCCATGTTGATTTCTTCCCGGACAGCTACTGGAATGACAACGGTTGAAGTAGCCCTTGAGGGGTACAAGCTTGATATTTATGCTGTTGACAAATAGCACATCTAATAAAGTGATTGGGTAATTTTACTATAAGTTCGAAATATTCCTAAATGGCCTCCTATTGGTGTGGTGTGGAACTTCCATATCATCCGTGGGATCCAACTAGAGGTAGAGGATAACACTAACCTGACCTTGTAATATAATTTGTTATTCTCCAAAGTATAATTCCTACGTGAGTCTGGATTAGACTTCAAATCCTCAATAATCTTTTGTAAAGCCTCATCCTTTTGGATTTCCTCCTCCACCTTATTAAAATCTAGTCAATATGGTTTTCAAATCATGCTTAAGTCAACTTCATCCCTCACCTCCTCCTTCGATTTTCGAGACAGTGTCAGCTACTTTATTAGAAGCTCCCTTGTACACAATTTCAAAATCATACACCATGAGCTTTGCCAACTAGTTTTGTTGATTATGGGTGGTAATGCTCTACTCCAACAAATGCCATGATCCGTAAAAACAATGAATTTTCTTACAAAAAATATGATCTCCAATGTTGGATGGATATACACCAGAATGTCGTCAAAAAATACTAACATGAATCTCCTCAAAAAAATAAAAAAAAAAGAGAAAAGAACGTTTCTTTCAATGAATAATCACCTATCATCAATTTTGTGTCTTCGCAGCACCCGCTTGCTCCCTTCTTGTGCCCATCTCCCAAATAGACACAATATGGATGTGTATTATGTACGTTTGGACCAAACTTCTTCACTAAACCGGTTGAAATAAAATTGTGGTTGGCACCACCATCAATCAATAATATCACCTGTTCACCCTTCATCTTCCCTTGTAATTTCATGGTACGAGGTTGGGTCATCCCTTCTGCCGAAAACAGTGAGAAGTCTATTTGTAAACACTCCCCCACAATCCACTCCTCCTCTTCTTGCTCCCCTTTTTTCCCTGACTCCATCGTCTCACGTTCCCATAACTCCCATGTCTCCTCTTCTGTGGCGATAATGACTATTAGGTTCTTCTAAAGACATTTATGCCCATAGCTGTAAGGACCTCCATAATGGAAGCATCTTTCCTCTTCCTTGCATTTCATGTATTCCGAATACGGCAACGTCCTCACTCCTCTACTCCTTGTAGACTCACCTGTAACTATCCCTGAACGATTCTCTTTCCTAGGAAAGGATGAGTCTTTCCTTGCGTTGCTAGCCATACTAAAAGTAGTTTACCAATCACGCCTTTTAATCCAATACCTGTGGAATATCTGAAATTTGGTGTATTGCTCTGATAGGTTGTACATTTTTTCTTCTCCTCGTTCATTGACTCCTCCAGGTTCAGTGCCACTTCCATGGACCTCATCAATTCCTTCGGATCATGTAGTCTAATTTTCGTTTGTAACCCTGTTAAAAAATAACCCAATAGTTGTTCCTCATGTGTTTGCGGAGCTTAGGCCACCAATACTTCAAATTCTTGTATATAATCCTCCATGCGCCCTTCTTGCTTCAATCTTGCCAACTTCTCAAAGATTGAATTCTTCCCTTCCCGTCAAATCTTTGTGTTAATGCTATATAAAATTCCCTCCTAGAAGGGTTATTGGAATTTTTTCTCCAAAAATTGAACCAGTGGCCTGCATTGCTATCCATGCTAATATATGCCAACCTTAATTTCTCCTTCTCCATTACCTTTTGAATTTCGAAAAAATTCACTGTACGTGACAACCACCCTTGTGGGTAAGCTCTTGTCTCCTCTTCATCTTCAAATTTTGGATTATGCACCAAATTACTCATGGAATTTTCGCCTCCTTCAGATGATTTGTCACACTTTTTGAGGTTCCGTAACATCTCCTTCATCTCCAAGAAGTTATCATTCATTGCAGTTATTGCAACTTTCATAGTCGTTATCTCAGCTGTCATCTCTATCACCATTCTTCCTTGTTCATTGGTCATCTTTTTGAGTGTACTCACGATGTTCCATCTCACAATTCCTCACTCCCTCACCTCAGATTTGGCATGTCAGACCAAACTGTTAGGCTTCTATATCAAAAGCCTAATTCGCACACAAAAAAGCACACTCCAATATAGAAAAAAAGATAAATCTTCTTTATTAATCCCCTCAAGATTTTTTCTTCAAAACAAGTTATAAAAGGAATTGCTTCCTTTCCACAAGAGAAGATCCTCTCTCAACAAATTAATAGTCAAAAAACAATTCCCTTTTCCCAAAACATGATTAGTCTTTAAATAGACCAACCAACTAACCTAACAACCTCTCCCCTTATTTTCTTATATTTCTCTTAGAATACATTTCTAAAAATTAGGATTCTATTTTATTATAATTTTAGATCTAGAAGTTATATGCATCATCCTTACAATGATATATACATTGTGTGATAGACTTGAAGAAGGCAAATAATGTGTCAGATTGTCATTTTGAAGTTTTCAAGGTGAAAACTCTTTGCTGAACAGAAACCATGTATTTGTTGATATTTGAATTGTTATCATATTTGACAGTGGTGCACAACTAGTTCTGAAAATGCCAAGCAAGATGGTAAGATGGCAGGAAGTGGATGACCCCTATTTTAAATATTAGAGTACTATCCAAATAAACACCCAAGAAAAGGGAAATAATAAGAGACATTACCCAAATAATTTGGAGGATTTTGGCTTAGAACAAAAGGCCAGTCAATGGAAAATCCAAATAATAAGAGACCCAACAACTCGGTTTTCTATCAACATTCGAGGTTTTCAAAGTGGAATTATTAGTTTTCTATTAATGGAACAAAAAATCCCTATGAAGAATTACCAGCCTTGCAATCAAACAAATTGTGTGTAGGAGTGTGAGTAGCAATTTATAATGCTCTTTAGCACAATTAACCCAAATTCCAGAAGAATCGACTTTAGGATTACTTTATGAATAATTTGAATGTGATTAGAACATAGAAGAAAAGTGAGGACTCATGATCCACAAATTGTGCCAACTGTCATGCATTTAGACAAATAGATAAAGAATGAATTTTATATTTATGATCCTAAGACAATGGGTATGGAAAATCTTCACTCTATAGAAAGGAAAAATGAAACCCTCAACTTTCTAAACGGTGTGTTTTTGCAATAGAACACAGGATATGGGCAATTATAACTAGTGAACTTTGAGTCCTGATCGAACTCAAGAAGAATTTTGTTTCTTTTGTAAAGGTTAAACCTGATAAAGATACAATGCGAAGAAGTTATACTAGAGGTATTTCACAAAAATTCATTGTTTATAAGCGGCACCACTAGGCATTTAACTTGTTAAGAGAATATTAGAAAGAAAAAAGTTTACTGTTTTCAATGTGGCCAACCATTATTATGGCTACATCATGGGTATCATGCAAAAATTTAAGAATGCTTATTTTAGGAGATGAAGATAAACAAGGTTGAATTGTTTGGACCTATTCCGGTATACTCAATATAGTCTCACATCGCTTAAGAGTCGAAGCCAATGTCAGTTTATATACGCTTTCCTCTCTTAACCCACTGAGATTCCTTTTAAGGACAAAACGGTGACAGAGCTCCAAGCTCCAAAGCATACAATACCTCGGATATGATGATTGACCCTAGCAATGTCATCTCAACGGACTTGAGGTCGAAACACTAGTGTCATCTGTGGGAAGCTAGTTCCCCTAGCCCTCGATTGCGAGGCTTGTTCCGGTACACCCAATATAGTCCCACATTGCTTAGGAGTCGAGACTAAAGTCAGTTTATATACGTCTTCTTCCTTTAACTCACCGAGATGCCTTTTAAAGAAAAAACCGTGACGGAACTCCGAGCTCTAAAGCAAAGGTATGCTGTGATTGACCTTAGCAATGTCATCTCAACGGACTTAAGATCAGAACAGGACCAAATTCACAACTAATCTGCAAGTAACAATTACTTTTTTTCAGTACTAAGTGCAAGGCTTCTTGTGTAACAAAAGACATTGATAGGCCAAAATCAAAATTAGGCAGTTATACCTCTGTATTAAGAAGTTATTTTTACATTAATATTGAGTAAGGTGGTTTGATGTAATGGTGTATGAGTTATAGTTTGACAACTTGCAAAAGGTAACAAGGGGGTGAGGTTGTTGGTTTTGGTGTTCTGAAAGAGATCCATTTCATGGAAACTCGGTATTGGTTGATTTTTGTACTAAAATCTTAACTAAATAGAATAAGACGATTCAACAATTTATCTAGAATTAAATGTGTTTATTTCTTAAATCCAACAAAAACAGACTTATATACTCAGGGAAAAGGATTTATATTAGTGTAGAGCCAAAGACAAACAAAAGCGAAAATAATTGCGTGGATAAATAGGATGAATTCTATGGAATGCATACCTTCTCTTGAGAAAACAACCCAAATCCCCCAGTTTTACACACAAACTCTGTTGCATTTCACAGCATATATTACTCAAAAAATAGGATAAGATTTAATTTAACGCAAAAGTAAAATAGTTAAAGAATTCTAGTACCTTTGTCTTGAATAGTAATTTCTTCTGGAAGAGCAATATGGTCTCTGAAACAATAGAAGATAAGTAATGAAATGCTCAAAAATCAAAATAAAATTTCAAAAGCATGTAAATTTGCAAGTTATAATCTAACAAAACCTTACTTGCCAGTATCTTCAAGTACATCCAACTCAAAAGCATCCAACTGTAATTTGTCTGGTATAGTAATAGACATACGCAAAGTTTCCACATGGGTAAAGTCTTCTCTATTGTCCACAAATTTATTAATTTTATTAAACATCTCATTGCAATCATCAAGTGCATATTCAACCTTTCTCGAGTATATTCTGACAATGCCAAGAAGAAGATAGCCTAGCACTCTATAGGATACAACATTCATTTCATCTTGCAAAATCTTGTCTGCAGAAGGTAAAGAAAATAAAAAAATGTAAAACAATAGCATAAAGTTAATATGGATTTATTAAACTTTGGTATGAAAGAGAAAAAGAGAAAACATAAAAGAGAAAGACTGAATATTATTGCATTTGTTAACTGTCCCAATTCAAAAAAGATCAACCAATGTACAGACATTAAAGTCCACATACAATTGAAACAAGATAAGGCCCATATATGGCCTAAAAAGGAAAAATAGAACTAACAAAAAACCAACTAACTGAATGTATTCAATTGAAAACAACTAACTAAATGTGTACATTGAATACGTATATTGAACAACACTAATAACCCCCACCCTCGAACTCAAGGTGAGGGATTTGTAAGAACAAAATCTTGCACATTGAGTTTGCACTGGATAAGCTGAAAATGAATAGTAGAAAAAGGCTTAGTAAGAACATCGACCCACTTATCCAAACTAGGAACATGATAAACAACAAGTTATTTGGACAACATTTGATTGTGAACACAAAAAGATCAATTTCCATGTGCTTGGTTCTGGAGTGAAAAACTAGATTATGAGCTATGGCAACTGCACTATGATTGTCACATAACATGTCTAGAGTAGAAAAAGAAATGGACAATTCCTTCAATAGAGCTTGAATCCATAAAATTTCAGCAAAAGATTGTGCAAGACTGTGATACTCAGTTTCAGTGTTGGAACGAGTAATAACATGCTGTTTACGAGACCACCATGAAATTAGATTGGGACCCAGAAATTGTTGATCCAGAGATAGACTTTCTATCATCAACATCAGAAGCTCAGTTAGCATCACAAAAAACTGTAATAGGAAGAGGTCTAGAAGCAAAAACTACTTGTATATGAAGACCATACGGAATTGTTCCCTTGAGATACCGTAAAATCCTTTTCGCAGTAGTCCAATGAGCTTTTAGGAGATAGACATAAACTGACAAACTTTACTAACAACATAGCTGATATCAGGTCTGGTAAGAATAGCATACTGCAATGCTCCAACAACAATTGATATGTAAAGAGTAGGATTTGAAAAGATATTTGATCCAGTCTCAGACAGCTTACAAGAAGAAACCCTAGGAGAGGAAACAGATTGAGCCTCAGTCATCTTTGTTTTATGCAAAAGATCACAAATATATTTGCTTTGAGTTATCACTAAAGAGTTGTTTGGCTGATATTGAATTTCTATTCCCAGAAAATAATATAGTCTACCCAGTTATTTAAGAGAAAAAGTAGAATTCAAACTACAAGATATTTGTGAACAATAGAAGCAAATGTGCTCATAATAATAATGTTATCAACATATATCAATATATAAACCGTTTGATGACTGTGTTGATAGACAAACAAAGAAGGATCAGCCTTGCTCATACAAAATCCAAGTTGTAACAGAGTAGTTTTAAGCTTGTCAAACCACTGTCTAGGTGCTTGTTTAAGACCATAGATAGATTTATTAAGCCTATAGACCAGAGTTTTGTCAGTAACCTCAACCTCCGGGGTTGTGTCATATAGACAGTTTCATCAAGATTTCCATTCAAGAAAGCATTATTAACACCAAGTGAAATAAATCCCAACCATTAGTTAAAGCAATTGTAAGAATTATTCGAAGGGTAACAGGTTTAATAACTGGAGATAAGGTTTCATGAAAGTCAAACCCTTGAACTTGGTTTAATCCTTTGGCAACTAATCTAGCTTTATATTTGTTAACAATACCATTAGGATTTTCTTTAGTTTGAAATACCCACTTACAACCAACAACTTTTCTATCTAGGGGAAGAGAAACAAAATCCCAAGTGTGATTATTCACAAGAGTTTCATACTCTTGTTTCATTGTAGTAGGCCAATTCACATTTTTCAGGGCTTGAGAAATATTACAAGGTTCAATATTGGTTAGAGTGAAGGATGAATTCTTTGATTAATGATTCCAGACTTAGAACAAGTTTGCATAGGATGTGAATTAATGGGCTTAGGTAAAGCCTCAAACTCAGTAGAAACAACAGATGAAACACTATGAGTAGACTGAGGTGGTGTAATTAAGGATTGTATGGGAGTAGAAAGATTAAGAATGGGATTGAAAAACTGTTTTCTTAACAGGCTTAGAAGTGGAAGACTGTGAACACATATCTGTATAAGGACATCTGATTTCATTAAAAATGACATATTTAGAAATGTAAATTTGACCAGATTTAGATAAACAAATGTAACCTTTATGAGATTTAGAATAATCCAGAAAAACACATTTTTGTGAGCGAAATTCAAATTTGTTTGTTATATGGTCTAAGAAAGGGAAAACAACAACAACCAAAAACCTTCAAAAATGAATAGTTAAGAATATTTTTCTACAATACAGTGTACGGGACACGAAACTATAAAGAAGCAATGAGCAACATGTTAATCAAATATACTTCAGTTTGGAACACAAAATTCCAGAATTTCAAAGGAAGAGAAGCACGATGTAGTAAAGTTAAACCCAATTCAGTTATGTGTCTATGTTTTTTTTTTCAACAACACCATTTTAGTGACGTGTATCAGGACAAATAAGTATGTGTAAGATACTATGATTGGCAAGAAATGATGTAAGTGACTGAAACTCATCCCCCCAATCAATTTGAATACTCTTAATTTTGGTAGCAACCTGCAGTTCAACCATAGATTTAAAACTCTGAAAAATAGTGAAAGCATCAAATTTGAGTTTTATGGGATAAAATCAAGTGAACCTTGAAAAAGCATCAACAAATGACACATAATACAAGCAACCCTCAATGGAAGGAACATGTGCAAGATCCCAAAGATCACTAAAAACTAATTCAAAAGGAGAATTATACATAGTTTCAAATAAAGAAGAAGCTAATATGTGAGATTTGCCAACACAACAAGAAGAACAAAAATCGACAATTTTATTATTAGAATGGATGCTACACTGAGTCAAAACAAGTCTCAAACACATTATTGTTTGGGTGACCTAATCTAGCATGCCACATATTACTAGATTTAGAGGAATTAACACCAGTAGACTCAAAATTATTAGTTGAAGCTGAAGCAATATATAGCTAAGAGGTCTTTGACATGACAGGATCTTTACAACTTTATATCTCGAGACCAAACCATCAGCTCCAACAATGCCCCAAAGTAGGATTTCATTGGGGGCCTGAGATTTAACAGTGCAAAAATGAGGAAAGAACTCAAAATAGACATTGTTATCAAGAGCAAATTTACATAGACTAAGAAGATTTTTGGTAATCAAAGGAACATGCAGTAAATTGTGTAAGTGGAAAGGAATATTAGAATTCTGGAGACAAGAAGAACCAGAACCAAGAACTTTCAAACCTTCACCATTGCCAATGTAAATTTGATCTGGAAAGAAGATAATTGGAATCATGAAGCTTCTCAACTATGAATATTGACAAAATCTGGAAAGGGAATGGGAGGAAATTTGTATTGGCCATTGTGGATCAGTTACTAGCTCTTAATACCATATTGAACTTTGGTATGAAAGAGAAAGAGAGAAAATATAAGAGAGAAAGACTGAATATTATTGCATTTGTTAACTGTCCCAGTACAAAGAATATCAACCAATATATAGACTCTAAAGTCCACATACAGTTGAAACAAGATAAGGCCCATACATGGCCCAAACAAAAAAAAAACAGAACAGACAAAAAGCAACTAACAGACAACCAACTAACTGAATGTATTCAGTTGAAAACAACTAATTAAATGATTAAATGTGTACATTGAACAATACAGTGAAAACAACTAACTAAATGTGTACATTGAACAATACTAATAGGATTTCGCAAGGTATAAACAAAAAAAAAAAATTCTTTACAATTTTTGGTAGTAACATAACCAAGCGCCATCAAACAATGATCCATATAAAAGTGTTCTTACAAACCTTTACTATAATTAACTAGTTTATTAATTTTATTAATGTAAATAAAACTTATTAGCGTAAGCTTTTTTAATATTTTACCCACCGAAGAAAAATTAAAATACTAAATACTAGGCACCAGGGTCCTTTGGCCCCAAGACCTTTTCACCTTAGCAAATATACAACTCCACATATAAACATCAATCTTCAATGTATGAAATTAAGGAGATGTTAAAAGTAAATAATATCAAGTTTATGCACTCCCTAAAGTTAGAGCATATATGCAAGGTTATCAAACTTGAAAGTTTATGTAAACTCGTGAGAGTTCCCCAAACTCAACTCGTAAACTCGTAAGAGTTTACTTCACATAAAAAAACAATAATATATATAAATAACATATTAATTTAATATAATTAAATAAAGTAATTAAAAGAATCCGAATTTAATCCTCTGTCTATTGTAGTTCTCATTTTCATTTTTCAATTAAGATAAAAAAATTATCATAGATAAGAGAAAATCAAACATTTCTAACGTTATATCACCAACAGAAAAAGTTTTTGTAGAAGATCACTGTGAACCATGCAACAGTGGCAATGCGAAAGATCAAAATAGAGATAACAGCGGCAATGCGGTTGATCGAACAGAGACGACAACAATAAACACGAATAGAGAGATTGACCAGAACCACGAACGTGATGGTGACCACGAATGTGACAGTGACCAAGAACGCGAAGGTGACCACGCACGCGACAACAACCAAGGACTCAAAGGCGACCACGCATGCGACGGCGACAACCTAGACACGAACCAGTGACCGACGACCGATAACTAGCTACCACGACGAATGTGAACTCTAATGCAAGCGACAATGGAGGAGAAGAATGAAAAGGGTTAGTTTGTGCGTCATTTTGGGTTTAAAAAAATCATCTGGACTAGCCAACTCAGTTTCGATCGAGTTCACAACGAGTCTATCGTGTTTGCTCCAAAAACAAGTTTGCTTTTGAGTCAACTCGTCCAAGATAAGTGGAAACGTAAATTCGAACGAGTTAACAAGTTAACTCACGAGTTTGATAACAATGCATATATGTCACAGGCACCAAGCTTAGGACACAAAATCAACCCAAGGCCATCAAAGGAGATTAATTAATATATCAGCTACTTGATCATTGAAGTTAACAAAACTAGTAGTTTATGTCCTAAAAGAACCTTATCAAAGACAAAATGTAGTCAATATCTGTGTTTCTTCCTTTTATGAGGCTAGGTTAGAAGGAATATTTAATGCAAGTTGGTTGTAAACAAATCACTAGCATTTCCTTGTTGTTACCCAATTTGAGTCGTTGAAGTGGTTATTTAACCATACAAGTTCAAAGGTTGCTGCAGCTATTGCATGATTGTCAAACTTTGAACTAGGGCTAGCAACTATTTTCAGTTTCTTAGTTCTAACCTATGAAGGATAGACTTTGACAAAAACAACTATTACAACATTGACATTCCAACATGACAAATGACTAATGTCTAAAATATAGGGCATTGAGACACCACACAAACAAATGTATATATATAAAAGAGAGACTCAAATGAAATGAAATTAGTATCATAATAAAATATCTAAATGGAGGTGTTGTTAGAATGAGTTTAGGAAGCATCTAAAATGGAAAAAACCTATGTAGGTAAAGGGTCAAATTGTAAATAATATAACTGGGTCAATTTGTTACTTATTTATGTGAAGTCTGTTGGAAGTCTTTTACATTTAGCACTTCTTGCTCTTCTTCTGAGAAGTCAGCACTCTGATTTACTGAATTGTCCCCATCCACAGAAGGACTTTTTGGGTTACTCTGCTGTAACAATGTATTCCGAGCTAGTCTTTAAATCTGCCAACTGCACCCGCTATTCACTGACCTCCTTCTCTAAAACTTTCTACCTAATTATCCATTTCAAATTGGATCCAACATACCAAACCAAACATTTTAGGAATCTCTTGAACTAAAAAGAAAAAGATAACTGATTCCTAACAAAGAAAAGCATTAAGACACATCGAGAGAGAAAAAGAACTGCTTGACTTCTATATTGATTATCGACAAAAGCTCTTACAAGAACCAAGGTATACAAAGTATACCCCAAAAGGAGAACTCTCCTTTTCACACTGGAAACCCAGTAAGACAAAAACACTCTCTAAAAACGCTGAAGAGGAAGAAGTGCTATATGTCAAAGACTTCCAACAGACTTAACGGAAATAACTAACAACTTGACCTAGTCAACTATAATTTACAATTGGACCCTATGCCCTATATTTCTTTCTATAATAAACTTGTATAGGTTTTGTTCCAGTTTAGATGCTCCCTAAATTCATTCCTAACAGGTGTCAACTCAAATTAATACTAGTATGTATTCAGAGGTGTCAACTCATGCATTTGAGCCAAAGGGAGGTATCGATTCAAGTGCTTGAGCTGACAAAAAATAATTTGTGTCGAACATGGTGACAATTCACATAAGAGAAGTGTTTATGCCTCATACCCTCTACTTGGACAAAAACAAAACCTCGTAGAAACACAAAATGCTGATAGTAATAACACAAATGGAAAATCTGATAGTAGATTATTTATCTAAAATGGAAAATTCACAACAACATAAATAATGACAAGCTACCTAACCTAAACCCAATGTAAGGACGTTCATGATACAAATGAAAAAAGATCATAAAAAGTATATTCTGAATGCAGAAACCATAAAACAGAATATAGAATTGGAGAAAATTACAAAATTAAATGAATAAAATTGTGGTTTCAAATACTTCCAGTTTAGGAATAATATTTATTATTGGTTAATAATATTTATTATTGGTTAATGAATAAACACTTTGGCAGTTAATTATCCCAAACCTGAAATATTTTTAACAAAAATCTATTATTTGTAATTTTCCCTGTAAAATTTATTCCATTTTGATTCTTTCATTATTAGAACTGGAGAAAATTAAAAATTAAATGAATAAAATTGTGGTTTCAAATACTTCCAGGTTAGGAATAATATTTATTATTGGTTAATGAATAAACACTTTGGTAGTTAATTGTCCCAAGCCTGAAATATTTTTAACAAAAAATCTATTATTTTTAATTTTTCCTATAAATTTATTCCATTTTGATTCTTTCATTATTAAGCTCTCCAACACCGCAAAATTTAATCCTCAGTCCATCAATTTATGCTAACAGTCAGTTTAGTATGAGTTTGATAAACTCAGGATGATTTTTCATACCTATTGTCTTATGACCAGGAATATTATTAGCTGTAACATACCATCTTGTAACAACCAGAATATTCCACTGATACGTAGGCCAGTGCAGTCAGTTGAATGAGGGGCAGCACAGGTTTCTAATACAATGAACTGATTAATGAACTTTTCATATCCATTTAACTCCATAGGAAATATACCATAGCATGATACAATCATTACCCCATTGATAAGTTGCTGACAATGTTGCTAATACAAGTATGAAATAGCACTTCTGCAACATCTATCCTTGAACGTATATGACTGTAGTTTAGATCACTGTTAGTCATCTTTCCGTTAGTATGTGACACCCTACTAGGCTACTGTTAACTTCTCCTCTCGCATACTATCAGTACAAATTAGACACATTTTGACCAAAACGGATTTTCTTTTCAATTTTCAATCAATGTGACCGCAACCACATTCATCATGTCACTATTCGTTCTCCTTAACCTTGAATTCAATGCCAATAAATTCCACACTAGGAGGATTTAGGAACAGGATAATCGCCTCATATATATAATAGACTTGTAAATTGCACACAATCATTAAAATTGTATATTAAAGAAAAAAACTCTGAATTAACGGCTACATTTTTTGCCTACAGGGTTAACGCCATTCTGCTAAACCAAAAACCAAAGGGTATCTTAGAAGCAATAAATAATTCAGAACTCCAGAACTGTTTTCCACCACTAATTTTCCCTGCCAGCAGAGCTACATCAACAATTTTGAAACTAACCTCAGATAAAAATGCCCCTTTTCCGACCATTCCCGCCCAAACTACTCACAAATACAGAAGAACATTAAGAAAATACAAAAATTTAAACCCGAACAAAAAACACAACAGCAACAACAGGAAAACCAGAATTTCATGTCTACCAATGAAGAATGAAACAAACCAACCAAAATTTTGGATTTTTAAGAAGTAAGATAAAAAACATTTGCCATTTCTTCGAAAGGTCACGTAAAGAATGAGAGAGAGAGAGAGAAGACCAACCTACAGCAGAAGAAATGTCAGTATCAAGGACCTGAATTTTCCTGAGGTTCTTGAAGCAGAAAGCCGCAACCCGCACAGGATTACTTCCAAAACGAAGAAGGAACTTGGCCTTCAACATTTATTTCTCTTCGGTTCCACTCTACCCTGCAAAGTGTGGGAATATCTGTTTCAAATAATGAAAAGGAATTATGTCATATCATGGTTTTCCGCTAAGTGCTAGTTCTTTGAAGAGTGTGTACCTTGTTTGGAAACGGTCCACTAGTATCCTCGGTAACAAGCTCTTCCGTTTCACGAAGAAAAAAAAAAAAAAAAAAAAAAAACAAAACCATCTGGTTAACGGAAAAACACTTACATCACCGCCGAGTAAATACACAAAAACACATAATGCAAACGAAAAAAAATTACGTATATCACAATTTTAAATATTTTTAATTGAGTTTTATTAATTTTTTTATTGATTATTTAAAATATTTTTTATTTAAAATTATTCTATGATTTATTTTTTATCAATAAAATAGTGTGAATATTATTTTTACTTTTTATTTTTTTCTTCAATTTGTCGGTTATATATGAAACAGTAGAATACTTAGATTATTTTAAATATTTAGTATAATTAAATTTTTTAATAAAAACTTAAGAAAATTTATTCAAATTTATAAAATATTTCAAACTTAATTAAGTAAAAATGAAAAACAATATTTTTGAGCTACTGAAAGGGAAAGTATCCCACATATTACTATACATTCGTTGACTTTTTTAAAATAAAATAAATTTAAATTTAAATAAAAGGATTTATTCCTGATATTTTAATTGAGTTTTATAGAAATCATAAAAATAAATAATTCTTTAGTGGGGTTCCATTAATATAATAGTTAAAAATTGAATTAGAAAATGTCAGTTTTCAGAACAATACATTGAACACCATAAAAAATCAATAACAGGTAGACATTCCATATATATTTTTATACTCTCTAATAATTTAATATAAAGTTATTTTATTTATATACACATTATGATATAAATATAATATTTTATTAATAATTTAAGTTTTTAAGTGATTTTTGTTTTAAAATTGTAGTTGTGAATTTCCCTGAAAAACTAAATGCTGTCGGAAACATAATTTTATTTATTGAAAAATATGTTTTGAACTCTTATTCTTTCTTTATTAATATGATTTCTAATAATATTCATTTATATAGAACAAAAACAATAATTAAATTATTTACTTATTGACTTTCCAATTAATTATGATTTTAAATATTTATTTATATAAACATTTAAAAGTATAATTAATATATTTTATTTTAATTATGTGAATAGAAAAAAGTTACCGTATGCTAACAGTTAAGATCATTTATTATTTTATAAAGTATTTAATGCACACTATTAAATGTTCAAAAAATTAAATACTAAATAATTTCTATTTATTAGTTGCTGTTTGGTTTTTCAAAATTTTATTTTTATTTCACTATTAGTACTTTTAAAACAACATCACAAAAGTATTTTTTTTTTTAAGTTAACTCAAAGTGATTTATCTTAAAAGCTTTAAGATTATAAAATAAGAACTACCGTTTATAATTCATTTAACTTTCTTTTATTAATATTATTTATATTTTAATATATCTTCTTATTAATCTTAATTTTTTATTTGTTATCTATTTCAGGTATATAAAAATCATTAATTATTACACTATTTTTAATGTTTGCTGGATTACTTTTTAATTTTTTTTATACAGTTTAAATATTAACTTTATAAATTAAAGTAATTAACGTTTCATTACTTTATTTTATCTAAATATGCCACACAATAAAAAAAATTCAAAGTAACACCAGTTTAAATTGAAAAATAAAAAAATAAATGTCTAAAAATAAATAAAAATTACATTTGTCTGATATTCATTATATCTATTTACTTAAAATTCCTTGTTCAAATAAAAAAGTATATATTATTGAGTCCTTAGACAATTTTATTAGTGTTATTAGAAGATTTGATGTTTAGAATTTAAATGATTTCTATTAGTATTATATTTTGATGATAAAAAAATTAAATTTAAGTCTTAATTATTTATGTTAAAAAGTTGTATACAAAATTAAACTGCCAAAATTTATAAAATTAATCGGTTAAAGTTATAATAGATAGATAAAGTCAAACTAAACAGTTAAAGCTAAATTTATAAAATTAATCGATTAAAGTTATAATAGATAGATAAAGTCAGATTAGACAGTTAAAGATAGTCACGGATTGGAGGAGTAGACAGTATCACTTTCTACTGAAGTACTTCATATTAGACGATCTTATATCAGATTTCAGTTAATTTAATTGTTGACGATAGAACAAAGTTTTAAAAGAAAAGATTTTTCAGAAATAAACTTAATTTGAATTTAATTGAAGATAAAACATGTTTTATCAAAAGTGCAAAAGTCAAAAGATTATTATCTTTCCCTATTTTTTGTTCATGCTTAAATGTTTTTCGTTAAAGATCAACTTCGTTTTATTCTGTTGTTGTTTTAATATGTTTTACGTGTATTTTTGTTTAGCTTTTTTTTATATGAGAAATTTGGACATTCAAGTGTATATTGTTTGTGTTATTGTTCATTGTCTATTGCTAAAACTATGATCGAGAAAAATTTTAGAAAAAATTGGAGGAACATATTGATAACCTTTAATTTCTTGTTTAATTTCATGAAATTTTTAAGTTGATTTCGTTATTAATTTGGTTTATATTTAAATTTATTTTTATTTTATGATTCATTTTATTATTTAATAAGTTTTTCTAGTCTAAGGGCGAGTTCTGTTGAGAATTAGGATAAATTTGAAGGGTAAAAGAGAAGTTAAATTAGAGAAAAAATGCAATGAAAGGGTATAAGTGACTTCTAGCTTAAGCAAATGATATAGATTGGGCTAAAACTCACTTAAGGCATATTACATTGTAACCCTAATTTGAAGACGTAAAAGCTGCTGGAGAGAATCTAAAATTGAATGCTACGAGATAACGGTCGTATGTTGACCTAATGAAAACAAAGAAAGTTCTAAAAAGCTAAAACTAGGTCAAAGGAGGATTCATTAATGGCTGTCGTCGGAAGGATGTCGTCTTTTCTTTTCTTTTCTATTATATTTTCCATGACTACCATGAGTAGCTAAGTTCCTTATTCTTGGGATTGAATGTAATTTCTTAACTTTGAATGCACTCTTGACATTATTTGATATCATTAATCTAAATTGTCATTGTTTTACATTTTATTCATACGTTGATTTATCTTAGAATTCTTATTGTGACTAGAAAACACTTTTTGGATTTGGAACCAAATGTATTATTCATTGCATGTATAAGTTCAGGAATGAATTATAGTGTAATGACTGTTTATAGTAACTGTGCTTAAGGCTGATCAATATATGCAAGTAACTGGTGACAAAACTTGATATTTTAATTTATAAATTTCAATTCTAGAGAGATCAGGTTAAATGAATTTTGTTTGCACAAAATGGTAATTGAGAGAGATGATATTCATGGTATAATCAAGAGTGAATAAGAAGGAGATTAATACAATTCAATCCCAAGATCTTCATTAATATAAATTTTATCAATTTAATTGTTAATTCCTCTGCTTTAACGTTTTCATACTCATTCAAAATCAATATCTTTTCATTACATATTCTGATTCACAATACATTGATATCAATTCATTTCTCAATTATAAATTTCGTTCCCTATGGATACGATATTCTTACTTATTTTCTATATTAGTTGAGTACTTAATACACTTGCTAACAAAAGGATATTTTCTATATTACTACAAACTAATGGTCAAGAGAAGGTTTCTAATAAAGAGGTGAAGCAGATTTTGGAGAAAACAGTGGCGTCATCACGCAAGGATTGGTCCGTCAAATTAGATGAGGCTTTGTGGGAATACAAAAACAACTTTTAAAACACCAATAACTTTGTCTCCAGTTCAGCTGATATATGGAAATGTCTGTCATCTTCACGTGGAGATGGAACATAAAGCTTTTTCGGCACTAAAGTGGCTAAATTTTGATTCTAAGGCTTCTACTGAGAAGAGAAAAATTCAATTGAGCGAGTTAGAGGATATGAGACTGAGTGCATATCAATCATCAAGGCTGTACAAGGAACGTGTGAAAGCCTACCATGATAAGAAGCTCTTGAAAAGTAAAATTCAGCCGGGACAACTAGTTCTTTTGTTCAATTCTAGATTGAGGTTGTTCCCAGGTAAATTGAAATCCAAGTGGTCAGGACCTTTTGTGATTAAACAAGTTAAACCATATAGAGCGGTTGAGATAGAAGATGCTAAATCTCAAAGGAGTTGGATGGTGAATGGTCAGAGATTGAAACATTACAAAGGTGGTGAGGTAGAGAGACTCATCACAGTGATCACATTGAGTGATTAGAGTTTAGGCGTCAAGCTATATGACGTTAAATGAGGGCTTACTAGAAGGCAATCCAACGTTTAAATTTTAAATTTCTTTGTTCTTAGCATTTAGAGAGTGAAGGTTTTAATTTAATTTTTTTAGCTTAGGTAAAATTTTTTATGTAGGTTAGTTTAAATTCCTGGTAAGTTTAATTTTGTTTTTTTTTTAAAAAAAAAATCTTTTAGTTTAAGCTGAAATTAGAGCCTAGGCTATTTACCACCTAACACGCTTTAGAAGAGTTCAGTTCAAATATTTCAAGAAAGAACCTTGTCTCACAAGGTCACTTTTCACTGAAACTCTGAAGCGAGTTTTTAGTTCTCTCTACATTCTCTCTTCTCTAATCTTCGAGGAATCAAGGTAAGAATCTCTCAAACTTTTCCTCCATCTTTAGATGATGATTCCTTGTGAACTTGAAGATGTATGTTAGAGGTAGCATTAATATTGAGTACTGAATCTGCCATTAAAAAAAAGTTTGTACTGTTACTGTTTGAGTGGTTGGTTAGGGTTCATCGAGAGAAAATTTTGGATTTTTATGGTTTTTAAGTGTAGAGGGGTAAGAAATATATTGCTAGACTGATACTATTGTCACTAACCTTGTTTTTATGGTGAAAGATGCCAAGATTTAAGCGTACAACTTCTGTGCGACAACAATCGCAGTGACAGAGAAACGTTTCGTTCGTGGATGAAGCTATACCACCAGGTGGAATCCCAGAAAGTGAAAACTCGAACAATGTACAAGCCCAGAGAGAGGCTAGGCAGTTCCTCAACTCGAACAAAGAATGAAGATTTGAAGAAATTAAAAAGGGGAATGTCATCGCATAGAGAAGGGTAGAGTTGCACCTTGGTGAATATGATGTGTTTTTAATGGGACTTTTAAGGAGAAACTGGAAGAAACTAGTGGAACCTTCGAGAAAGTATGATGATGATGTTGTAAAGGAGTTTTATGCCAATGCCTGGGTAGAGAGACAAGAAAGGGAGGAAAGGAAGACAATGGTGAGAGGTAGGTGGATATCATACAGTCCACAAGCCATTGACAACTTGTTGGGAAACCCGTTTCCAGACCAGTCGGACAAGTGTGATTTTCAGAAACTGCAAAGCAAGAGAAGAGGGTTTAGTAACCGGAAGGTAGTTGTTGTTCTATGTATCCCTGAAAAGGGGTACCAAATTGCTCCTTCTGGGAAAAAAACTAAGATAAGGAGGTACATGAGAACATTGGCTCAAGTGTGGCTCACTTTTATGATGTCCAATGTTATACCCATAAGGCATGTGTCTAATGTGAACATGTTGAGGTGCAACTTGTTGTTTTCGATGATGCAAGATGATTACATAATCAACATTGCTAGAATTATTTCTTATAAATTACAACGCTTTATTAATTGGGATAGAATCACTGGCAGTGAGCGCATGGGAACGTTAGGATTCCCAACATTGATTACTGCTCTTTGTTAGACCCATGGAGTATTCGTGGAACCAAGGATGAAAACTAGAGCACCTATTGACAAAGTTTATTGACCGCTACTGCACTAATGTAGAAGAGAAACCTAATAAGAGGAGTCAAACGCCTAGCCCTCCAAGATCACCATCATCCCTAACACTTGAAGCTGTAGAAAAGAGGGTCATGAGACATTTGTATCATCTTGAATATCAATAGAGTGCTCTGTGCAGAGGGTTATTGCATATTTATCAAGGATTACAGGATAAAGACAATCTACAACCTTTCTTGGACCCAGATGAATTTTCCTCTTTCTTTAATTGGCCCGGGGACAGGCCAAGCTTAGAGGGAGGAGGTGACAAAGAGAAAAATGCAACAGAGCACAGTACTACACAAAAAGGGAATGTAAATGTAGCGGAAAATGTAGCAGAATCAACTCGGGCTGTTGAACCTTCCACAAGAGCAAGGGATGAACCTGAACCTGAGCCACTGAAGACTCAATATATTATCTCTTCAAATGATGATGAGGAAGATCAAATGGGAAGGGAGTATGAAAATGATCCTGATGTAGATGATTATGATGACTTTTTCCCAGATGACTGAAGCAACTATTTGATGGCAGAAACAAGATGTTTTGAGGAAAGGTTGCAGTTGAAGAAAATACAATAAAACTCTAATATTTTGGATGACTGTAACTAATTATTGATGATTTCAGCACTTTTATATTTTCTATTTGGATGACTGTATAAAAATTCTGCACAATCTGAACTTAAGATAGGAGAACTTATGTTGCATGATAATGATGAATAGTGTTTTGGAAATACTAGTCAGGAAGTTATGATGTGCATGCAAGTAGCATAATCTTTAATACAAGCTTAAGCTAGCAGGGAACGAAATTAGAGAAGAACAACATGAAAATTAGAGGATTAACAATTAGCAGGGAGTGACAAGATATGAGAGAAATAGAAATGGTGAGGGAGCGATATACAGAAATGGTGAGTGAGTGCATAAGTGCTTGAGATTGATTGTTGCTTTAATTTTCTAGTTAAATTATCTCTGTAAAAGTAAAAATGAGGAAGGCATTTTGTTGTTATGAATGGAAACCACAGCTAAAGACAAATAGCCAACCTTTACAAATAACATTCCTTTGTGAGCCAAAACTGAGCCTGTAAGTTTGTTGTAACCATGAGTCATACATGCATGAATTCGTACCTTTACGTATGAATAATGAGAAAAGCATTGTGCAATCTAAGTTGGGTATTTGAGAAGTGAAGCATTAGGAGAATTCGGGAATAAGAGGAAAAGGAGAGGCCCAGATATGTGTAAAAAAAAACAGTGAATTGTAGTTATGTGCATGAATGAGGGATACATGGAAAAAGAGAAAAAGGAAATCATGGCTGCAGGAAGAGTAAATGAGATATTGAGAATAAAGAAGGGGCCACATCCTCGTTGAAAAATGATGAAATCTATAAAAATCGAATGGAGTTGCTTAAGTACATAAATGTTATATTGGCTTCTTGAAGACTGAATTTGGTTGTGCACATGAGTTTCAAAATTATTCATACAATTTTGAATTCCGAGAAAAATAATTAATCGTCATAGCCAGGCCTCATTACAACCTCATGGAAGACCTTTTAATTTATGATTTGTAGAGATTAATTTGACTTAAAAATGAGTAGCAACTTTTGATTGAGAGTAGTATGTAACTCTAGAGAGAAACACTAGGAAGGATTGTGTGAGTTGAGAGCTATCCTGTCATGAATTGTGAATTTTGGTCTAAAAAATTTGATTGATCGATTTTTTAATTTGATGGATCGACAAGTTGAACGCTTGAATTTAAGAAAGCATGTTTAAGAGACATAAGGAATTGACGTGGGTTCTCTTAATATTTAAGGATTAATTGTGTGATTGTCTTGCTTGGGGACAAGCAAGAAGCTAGATTGGAGAAACTTTTGATAAGTTTTAATTTGTAGTTTAATTTCATGCATTTTTAAGTTGATTTCGTCATTAATTTGGTTTGAATTTAAATTTATTTTCATTTTATGATTCATTTTATTATTTAATAAGTTTTCTGTGTAAGAGTGAGTTCGGTTGAGAATTACTGAATTAAAGGGTAAGACAGAAGCTGAATTAGAGGAAAATGCAGAGAAAGGGCATAAGTGACTTCTGGATTAAGCAAATGATACAACCTAAGCTAAAACTCACTTAAGGAATATTACAGTGTAGCCGTAATTTGGAGACGTAAAAGTTGTTGGGGAGAATCTAAAATTGAATGCTACGAGATAACGACCGCAAAATGACCTAACGAAGAAAAAGAAAGTTATAAAAAGCCAGAAACAAGTCAAAAGAGGATTCATAGACAGTTGCCGCTAGAAGGAGATCATCTTTTCTTTTCTTTTCTATTGTATTTTCCAAGGCTACCATGAGTAGCTAAGTTCTTTATTCTTGGTGTTGAATGTAATTTCTCAACTTTGAATGCACTCTAAACATTATGTGATATCATTAATCTAAATTACCATTGTTTTATGACACGTTGATTTATCTTAGAATTCTTATTGTGATTGGAAAACACTTTTTGGATTTGGAACCAAACGTATTACTTATTGCATGTATAAGTTCAGGGATGAATTATAGTGTAATGACTGTTTATAGCAACTGTGCTTAAGGCTGATTAATATATGCAAGTAACTGGGGACAAAGCTTGGTATTTTAATTTATGAATTTCAATTCTAGAGGGATAAGGTTGAATTAATTTTGTTTGCACAGAATGGTAATTGAGAGAGATGATATTCACGGTATGATCAAGAGTGAATAAGAAGAAGATCAATACAATTCAATCCCAAGATCTTCATTAATATAAATTTTATCAATTCCATTTTTAATTCCTCTGCTTTAACGTTTCATACTCATTCAAAATCAATATCTTTTCATTACATATTCTGATTCACAATACATTGATATCAGTTCAATTCTCAATTTCGTTCCCTGTGGATACGATACTCTTACTTATTTTCTATATTACTTGAGTACTTAATACACTTGTTGACAAAAGGAGTAACACAAATTCAAATTTTTAAGTTTGTTTCTCACTGAATTTTCACTCAGAATTAACAGAAATATTTAGAAAGATTAAAGACCAGTACCAAAATGAAGATTCAAGCATCAAATTTCAAGGATTTAGTTTCAAGAGTTTGGTACCAAAATGAAGATGTGACAATCTTACAGTAAACAGATTCAAGCAAACAAAGCTTGGTTCCAGTAGGTTAATCAAGAGTGTGCAAGGACCGTCTAATGCAGAAAACTTTTGTTTTTAGGTTGAGCATTGTAATTTTTGATCTTATAAAATCATAACCAGTGAGCTTTAATTATATTACCTGGGAGAGTATTTCTTTTTATTGTTTTTGAAAGCTCTTACTCCCAAGGATACATTAAGAAGGTGATACTTAAAAAGAAGATAATACTTGTAACTTAGAAAGATGATAATACTCGATGTAATTTTATTAATAAGTGAAAGCTCTTAATGTAACATCTCAAAATTATATATATAGATATATATATATATATATCTATATATATCTATATATATAATATTTTTCAAATTTAAATCACATCATGTGATAGTTTGATAGAAGCATAAAATATCTAGTTTGCAGTTATAGAATTTATTTTCACAATGTAACACTCTTATATAGGAATTAGATGATTAATGGTTATCAGGACAGAAAGGGACATACTGTGAAAGGCTACTATATTAGTTTTCTTCCAAGAGACCGGTTAGCTCCAACAACAATAATGTCCCGATCGTTCTTTGCGAATCCTGGCTCCCGCTTTCTTCTTGGTCGTTCAGATTAATCAGAATGTCAATCAACCAATCTGAACTGCATCATGTACTCACAATCCCGAGAGAGGGTCCTGCATGTACTCCGATGCTCAAGTCAAAAAATGTCTGAGTAATTTAGGGTTTAATATGGTAGAATAATAGTACCTTACGTGTTGGGAATACTTTCCATTTTATAGGATTTGACTGGGCTAGAGACCAATGGGCCTTCTAATTACTAAATTGGAGACCCAACTTACCGGTGAGACATCCTTGATGTCCCGTGCCTAATGACCACAATAAAATAATTTATTAAATACTGAAAACTCTTACCAAAAACCATTCGGCCAGCTCGATAGACTGACAACCATTTGGTCTCCGGTCAACTCGTGTGAATCATGCAATTATGCATTGGTTGAAGTGATCGGCATAGACTATAGTACATAGGCTCCCCAAGTCCTTGAAGATGAGTAATGACCGAAAAGGACTTTTACTCTCGTATGGACGGTAAAAAGTTGGTCGTCTTACACACGACGTTTAGGCGAGAAATTGTGGATTGCAGAATGGCTATCGCAGGCCTCGTTATGCGTGAAATGATGTGACAAGCAAAGCGCTATGAACAATTGATCTGACTAAGATCGAACAGTGCTGGTCATACAACGTTTCAGCTTCTTGGACCTATAAATAGAGCTCCCGGTTGGTCATTCACTTCGCTTTCTCTTATTGGGATTCTCGGTTTACTCAGTTGTTCAACCCAAGCTTATTTTCGGCCCCCTTGCAAGGTAACTTTCCAACAATGTCTTTTAATCTTGGCTCTTATTCGTCCTCTGAACTGTCGAGGTCTTCAAGTGGATCTGATGCGTCGTCTCGGCGAGGCAGTACGGAGCCTGAGGTTAGCCCCTTCGGCAGTTCGCTAAGTACGAGCTCATCTCGTGTCCCTAGTGTTTGGCCAGAGAGGGTTGGGACAAGTATAGTGAGAAACCTAGTCGGACTGGTCATGACATTGCTGAGGGAGAATCGGTCGGTCGAGAGGATGTTGAGGGGGGTGTTGAACTACCTCCCTTCGACCTAGCCATAAAGCAGGTGACCTTCTTCTACCCCATCCCGACCGATGAGGGAAAGTTTAACAATTTTAAGGCCTTCCATAACAGAGAGCTACTATCACTGGCAAAAATTCTCAACGACAGTGACAAGGAGGCGGCCGATGAGGAGGAAGCTGTTGAAGAGATGGGGACCCCTGGCGCAAATGTGGTGAATATTTGTGATTAAGCTGCTTTTTTCTTTTCTTTGATGGTCGTGTTTGGCTTGCTTTTTGATGGCCTGTGTATTGGGCCAAGTAACATTTTGTATATATCATCTTGTAATTGGGCAGTTTCAAACTATTGATATACATCTAACTTTTCTCCAATGATTTTTTCTTGTGTTGTTATTTTGGTAGCTTAGTTATCGTGCAATATTGGCTTTATGGTTGACAGTCGTCTTGTTGAATGAACTCGCTATACTTAACTAAATCTGCTATGTGTAATAAGTCAATGTTAAACAACCTTGTGTTCCCCGATCGCCTTAATTAGCGCTTGACTAATCGATCATACACTACATGGTTTAGACTGTGAATATGCTTATTATTATGCTGCCGGTTCTACGAATATGCTTATCTGATTATACACTATGTGGTTGGTTCCACGAGTGTGCGCTTATACACTACGCAGTCGGTTGTGCGAGTGCGATTATACACTTCGTGCTCGATTACACGAGTGTGATTATACACTACGCGGTCGGTTATGTGAGTGTGATTATACACTACGCGGTTGGTTCCGCGAGTGTGAATATAAACTTCGTGATCAGTTACATGAGTGTGACTATACATTACGCGGTCGGTTCCACGAGTGTGATTATACACTATGCGGTCTGTTCCGCGAGGGTGATTTTTTCTTGGTCAACGAAAAAATAAAGAACAGTATCTTCTGAAAGTTATTGCATTGAAAGTGTGCCTCATTAAAACCTCCTCGACCAAAACCCTCCTTATGGAAAAATGCCATAGGTAGGAAAGAATGCACCGTTTACAAATTAACTTTAATAAAACTTCAAATGATTTGCATTCCATGTCCTAGGTATAGGATCTTCATTTAGTTGTTCCAACCAAAAAGCTTCATTCTTCATCATTTCCAATACTCTAAAAAGTCCCTCTCAATTAGGGGCAAACTTGTTGTCTGCTGGGTGCTATGTACCACACGAGATCCCCCTTTTAAAAAGTGCCCTGTTTCACCTTGTTGTTGGATCGGCGATCTGTTGCTTGCAAGCTTCTTCCTTTATTCTGGCCTTCTCTCGTAATTACTCTAATAGGTCGAACTCAGTCTTCATACACTCTTCATTGATCTTCAGGTCATCCAATTGGCTGTACAAAGTTGCTTCCCCTACCTCGACCGACAACATGGCATCCATCCCATACGTGATATTGTATGGGGTTTCACCTGTTGAGGATTGTGGGGTACACCAATAAGCCCACAGTACTTCAAGCAACTCCTCCGCCGATTTTTCCTTTGCTACTCCTAGTCTTCTCTTGAGCTGGCCGAGTATGACTTTATTGGTGGCCTCTGCTTGCCCATTTGTTTGTGGGTGCTCGACCGAGCTGATAACATGTTTGATCCCCAGTTCTTACAAGAAGGCTTCTTACTTTCGGTCAATAAACTAGTAGCCATTGTCAATTATAATCATATGAGGTATCCCGAACCTACAAATGACTTTCCACATATTACCCTGTACATTGGCGGCTGTAATTTTGGTTAAGGGCTCAGCTTCAATCCATTAGGTGAAGTAGTCTATTATGACAATTAAGAATCCCCTCTGTCCGGATGCTCGAGGGAAGGGCCCAACTATGTCCATTCTCCACTTTGCGAACGACCATGGCGACCGGATAATGTGCAACTCAGTGAAAGGTTGATGAATAAGTGGATTATTCTCCTGACATCCTTTGCACTTCTTCACATATTTCGAATAATCCTGTCGTAATGTCAACCAATAGTAACCTGCCCTTATCACTCTAGTAGCCAGAGTCCTCTGTCCATAATGCATTCCACATACACCATTGTGCAACTCATTCATGACGTAGTCAGCCTGCTCGCTGCTGAGACACTTTAAAAGAGGGATTGAGAATCCTCTTTTGTACAATTAGACATACCAGGAAGCACTTTTTACAAGTGCTTTATCTTGCACATGTCCTCCTTTGCCAATGCTTCTGATTACTTCCAAAATAGGCTCTTTTTAGTCGGCTTTTACTGGTTCCACATTCGGCTCGACGCCAATAGATTTTGCATTCATGCATTCAACCATGGACACAGACGGTTAACTCAACGTAATCTTGATGATTGTGTCATACCTGCCTTTCCCTTTCCCAAGCGCAAGCTTCGAAAGGACGTCGGCCCTAGAGTTGTTGTTTCTAAGGATATGCTCTATCTTGACGGATTCAAAATGTGTTAACATTGTCAAAACCTTTTGATAATAAGCGGTCAATAAAGAATCTTTCACTTGGAAACTGCCACTGACTTGGTTGACCATTAACTGAGAATCGCGTAAACAAACTAGACGTTTTACCCCCATATCCAGCCAAGGAGAAATCGGTAATAAGAGCCCCATATTCTGCTTGATTATTCGAGGCCTTGAAGGCAAAGCGTAAAGACTGCTCAAGTCGTACCCCATTCAAATTTTCCAGTACCACTCCAGCTCCATATCCCTTTTTGTTTGAGGTGCCGTCCACATATAATGTCCATGATTCTTGCTCTTTCCCCGGCACATTCTTGGTTGGCCCCTGCAACTCCGATATGAAATCAACTAAACATTAGACACTTATCGGTCCCCTTGGCTCAAAAGTTAAATCGAATTCCGATAGCTCAACCGACGAAGATATCATACGTCCGACCAGGTTAGGTCTTAAGAAAACCTTTCCCATCGGGTAGTCCGTCTTCACAGTTATAGGATGACCTTGAAAGTAAGGTCTGAGTCGTCTAGTAGTATACACTAGTGCCAAGGCCGTTTTCTCAATTACCTAATAACTTGTTTCAGCATCATAAAGTGTTCGGCCAATGAAGTAAACAGGTTTATACTCCTCTTTCTGTATGAGTGTCGAACTGATTGCATCTTTTGAAACAGATTAGTAAAGGAGCAACTTGCTTTTTGTCTTGGGTTTTTCAAGTATTGGTGTAGAGGACGCAACCGTCTTAATGTCATTGAATGCCTTTTCGTACCTGTCATCCCATTTGAACCTGTCGGCCTTCTTGAGTACTCTAAGAATGGGGCGAATCTTCTTGGTCATCCTTGGCAAAAAACAAGACAAGGATGTCAACCTGCCTACCAACCTTTGAACTTCCTTCAAGTTGTTTGGACTCCTCATACATGATATAGCCACACACTTGTCAGGATTAGCCTCGATTCCTTTGTGTGTAAGCATAAAGCCCAGGAACTTCCCACCTTCAACTCTAAAAACACATTTAGATGGATTTAGCCTCATGTTGTAAAGACGCAATTGTCAGAATATTTCAGTCAAGTCCTATAAATTTTGGTCAAACATCTCAGATTTGACTACCATGTCATCCACATACACCTCCATATTCCTCCCATTTTGATTTTCGAAGATTCTGTCCATCAGCCTTTGATAAGTAGCCCCTACATTTTTCAAACCAAAAGGCATTATCTAATAACAATAGTTGGAGGATTCCATGATGAAGGTCATCTTCTCAACATCTCGGTCATACATCGGTATCTAGTTGTATCTTGAGAAGGCATCCAAAAAGCTGAGTATCCGATGTCCACCAGCTGGTCAATGCTGGGAAGAGGATAGGCATCCTTGGGGCAGGCTTTGTTCAAGTCTGTATAATCGATGCATATCCTCCACTTCCCATTACTCTTCTTTACCAAGACTATATTAGCCAACCATGTTGTGTACTAGATTTCCCTTATAAAGCCTGCGGTGAGCAACATTTGTACCTCCTCCATGGTTGCCTGTCTCTTTTCTTCCCCTAATATTCTCTTTTTCTCGGCAACAGGCTTCGCTTCTCTGCATACCGCAAGCCTGTGACACATGACTCGAGGATCAATGCCTTACATATCTTCGGTCGTCCAGGCAAATAGGTCTCTATTGTCTATTAGTTTCTTCCTAAGCTTCTCGCTCTCCTCCTTTGACAAACCTCTGCCCAATTGTGTATTTTGACCGTCAGCGCCTAGTTGCCATTCCTTCACATCATCTTTTGGTTCCATCTGGACTTCATCATCAATTCTTGGATCAAGATTCGTCATTGCAACCATCCTCTGGTTTACATCTCTCTTAACCGACGTTACCGTCGGCGTCAGCCAGCTGCAAGCTAGCCACAATGCATTCTAGGGCTGTTCTTTGGTCAGCATAGACAATTGTCACTCCTAACAGTCTGTAAGGAACTTCGTGGTAAGATGTGGTGTTGAAACAATAGCTCCCAACTTGTTCAAAGATGGTCTTCCTAAAAGTGCATTATACGACATATTAACATCTACTATTAAGTACCTGACTATAATGGTTTTATGGCCTCGGTCGGCTCTACCAAACTTGGTGTGCAAATCCACATAACCTCTGGTATTTATCCGCTCTACAGAGACACCCACTATCTGCTCGTCCAGGGGAATTATAGCTTCTTTGTCCAATCCCATCTTCCTAAAAGTTTTCCAGAAGGGTACGTCCACTAAACTCCCTCACTCCACCATTGTCTTTCTTATTTCTCAATTTGCTACCTCGACGGCTATAACCATTGGGTTGTCCTACCATGTATCGATGTTCTTGAAGTTTTGGTCAGTGAATATAATATCTGGCATGCTTCTCCTTGTGCATCAACCGATTATGTTGACACTCTTGATTGCTCTCAAGTGCCTTTTCCTGGCCGAACGCGATGGGCCACCGCCTTTAAATTTGCCTGAGATAGTGTTAATCACCGTCCTTTTGGCATCCTCACGACGCCTTGGGCTTCTCTTCCTAGATTGTTCACGCCTTGCTCGGTTATCATTTCTTCCTCTTGGACTCATTCCCCTAGGACTGCGCTCAAGGGTTCTCGTCCTCTGTCCTCCTTCTCGAAATGACCGAATGGTCTTCGATCATTCCTTACTACATAGCGTTGCAAGTGCCCTGCCTGTATAAGCTCCTCTATCTTATCCTTTAAGGCCACACATTCCTCAGTGCTATGGTCATGGTTGAGGTGATATCAGCAATGCTTACTTTGATTTGCCCGAGGAGGTGAAGCAAACTTGCGAGGTGCCGGGATGAGTTCGACACTAAGGGCTTCCTCCAAAATGCGTGCCCGACCCTTATTGAGTGGCGTGTACCTTTTAAACCTTGGAGCTCGGGGTTCTTCTCTAGGCCTTGGTCTGTTACGATCTCAGTCGGTCATTTCTTTTTCCCTGGTTCTCCTCGGTTGTGGAATGATTCTTGAACTCCCTTAGTTCTTCTACCTACATGAACTTAGCAGCTCTCTGGCGAAGCTCGTCCATATCAACAGCTTGCTGCATGAACAAACTATCCGCAAAGGGCCCTGGCCGAAGAGCGGTGATCATATGGTACATGGCCACTTCTGGATTGAGTTTGCGAATGCTCAAGGCGACCTTACCAAACCTGTCCATGAATATTCGCAAGCATTCCCCCTTTTTCTGTCTAATGTTTACCAGTGCAACAAATGTCATATGGTGGGGTTTGCTAGTTGCAAACTGCGCCCCAAACTTGGCCACTAAAGTCTCAATGGAATCAATTGACTAAGGCGGTAGTCGGGTAAACTAGTTGAGTGCAACTCCTTTTAAGGAACCAGGGAAAACATTACAGTATATGTTGCCATTTGTTGTGTACAAGGTTAGTTGGGCGACATATGCATCAATGTGTTCCTTTGAATTTGTCGACCCATCGTACCGATCCAATATCAGTTGAGGGGTAACTCGGTCGCCATTATATCATCTGTAAAAGGATACCTCTTGCATGAGTTGGCAATCGTGCTATGTGATGCCTTTCCCGACCTTCTCTTTAGGCCTTGTGCCGTGTACTTTCCCTTCAGCCTTCATGTCAAATACCATCTCTCCGGCCCTCATGCCAAGAACCTTCCTCCTTAAACAGATTTCCCCATGAACCTGTTCTCGTTCCGCCCTAAAGACTCTCTGCTTGAGCCTCTCATTCTCCTTCTGAAGCCTATTTAATGCGTCATGGCGCTCGCGATCCTCCTCGTGCATCTTCCTCTTTATCTCTAGTTCTCTCCTCATTTCAGCCAATGTGGCTGTTGGGTCTCCTCCTTGATGGTTCTGTTGGTTGCCTTGATTCTTCGTTGTCAACATTGCTTCGTCAGGCTCATCTCAGTGCCAAAATGTTCTTGCAAGAGATTGGTTAGCTCCAACAACAATAATGTCCTGGTCGTTCTTTAAGAATCCTGGCACCCACTTTCTTCTCGGTCATCCAGATTAATCAGAATGTCAATCAATTGATTTGAACTGGTTCATGTACTCACAATCCCGGAAGGGGGTCCTACATGTACTCCGACGCTCAAGTCAGAAAATTTCTGAGTAATTTAGCGTTTAGTAGGGTAGAATAACAATACCTTACCTGTTGGGAATACCTTCTCTTTTATAGAATTTGACTGGGCTAGAGACCAATGGGCCCTCTAATTACTGAACTGGAGGCCCAACTTACCAGTGAGACATCCCTGCTAACTGTGTCCACATGGATGCCACGTAGCTGCCTTACTGATGTCACGTGCCTGATGATCACAAGAATAATTTATTAAATACTGAAAACTCTTATCGTATACCATTCGGCCAGCTCGATAGACCGATAACCATTTGGTTGGTCAACTCGTGTGAATCATGCAATTATGCATTGGTTGAAGTGATCGGCATAGACTATAGTACAATTAGTTTTGAGAAAAAATGATTTTAAAAATATATAAGAAACAATTGAAATCAATTCTAGATAACATAAGAAAAGACTGTGATACACCAATTCACCTATATAGAGTAGGAAGAACATAATCATTTAAGAACCAAATCATGCGTTGTATTGTCTAAAGTGTTACAAGTTGGATTTGTCTAGTTTACGAGTCCATATGATAGTACATTTCTATCATTGAATGGGAGGTGTCACTACAATAAAATTTGGTTTTATCTACAATCAAAATTCGTACGTAAAGGAAGAAATTAATATGTAAATTGGAATTATCTATGGATTATGTATGGAAAAATATTTGTATGTAAATCGGGTATAGGTAACTGTTGAACATTAGACGGTCCAAAGTTCCTTCAGAGGATCAAATCATTTGATAAAAGTTTTGATGATAACAAAACTCAAGTATACATTTATATTTGATGACTTATACACATTGCGCATTTAACATTATTATTATTATTAAAGCAGGAGACACATGGTCCATAAAGAGAAAAGTTTTCTTACTATTTACTTTTATGTATTATTGATTTGATTTAAATTGATTTGATACCATATTGTGCTTTAATGTTCAGATTTGTTCATAATAAAAATTATTCAAATTATTATGAAATATTTAAATGTGATTACTTGATTTTATATCATATTGTACTTTAATGCTCAGATCTGTTCATAATGAAAATTATTCAAATTATTGATGAGTATCTCAAATATAATTTCTCTATGTTATTTTAAATTATTTTTTTATACAAAATTAGTTTTAGCTCCATACATCAGAAAGTCAAGATTGTTTTGTTCAAGCATCCCAACGACTAGTTTTTTGAAAGCTACATATAGAGGAGCAAGTTCAAGTTGAAGAATACACAACAAGAAGCAAAAAGAGAAATACATCATACAATACATTGAAGAAATATAGAGTATCTACTACTGAGTGTTTATTGTCAATCTGCTATTGAGAGCATCTAGAGTTTTGGGTTGTGTGAAACCATTGTGTAGTTCTTCACCATATAAACCCTTGTGAGCTTTCATTGTTCTCTCTGTTGAGAGTGTTTCTTTAATTCTTGAGTGGTCTTGATCTCAGGAGGAGATTGGGACTGGTATAACCTGAAGAGGTTTGTGTACTCGTGATAACCTGGAGAGGTTTGTGTACTCGTAATAACTTGGAGAGGTTTGTGTACTCGTGATAACCTGGAGAGGTTTGTGTACTCGTTATAACCTGGAGAGGTTTGTTTACTCGTTGTAACTATTTTCTAAATAGTAGAACCTCTTAAACAATTTGTTTAAGGGAGAACTGGACGTAGCCCAAGAGATTAGGGTGAACTAGTATAAAAACTACTTTATTTGTGCTTATCTATTTATAGTGAATTGAGTTCAGGCTCCATTCAACCCCCCCTTCTGGAGCCAGTTGTTCCTACAGTAACAACTACAAATGAATTTTAAAAATCTATTGGTAATTACATATAGGAAATTTTTTATCTTATATTTGTATGTAATGACATAAAAAAAAATCTATATGTAATTACATACGAAAAAATCCATATGTAATGAATAATTTGTATTGCTCAAATAAAACCACTACATAAAATTATCTTTTCTTTTTATTCAATCCTAGACATACACATTCAAGTCATCAAACAATTTTCAAACAACAACAAAGGATAAGAACATGAATAAGAAAAGTAATAATTCAATAATTGAGCAAACAAAAGTGTCATCTAATAATTTATAAATATAGTGTAAAGATCCAAACATAGTACATTCAAAACAAAATAAAAGAAATCCAACAAATAAAAGTCCAATTTCAATATGATAACAAAGTTTTTTAACAAACTAATAATCATTATAACCAAGTGAATTGTTTTGTTGTTAATCATCGTCATTATCTTGCACGTTGTCATTATTATCCTACACCTAATTTTGTTATTGAATGTTTGCTTGTCAAAAATGTTTTGTGCAATTGCTATTGCCATAGTCGGTAGATACTGAAGGATTAAATTCTAAAAGGATTGAAACTAGGAGCAATAGAAGCGAGAGCAGTTGTACCAACAATACAAGCAACAAATGTACTTGCTCTAGTTACACGATCAGATAATCCAAAGTTATCCATAACACCAAGTCCATCTAGCTACTCTTGTTCAATGCTAAGTTTTAATATTAATGTCAAACAATTAGACTTCGTCAAAAAGTTTTTCAATTTTTCTTAAAAAACCAAAAGCATGTATCAGATTTCTATCAAGTACTATTAAAACATCAAAACAAAACAACCTTATTGGATCTACATTGTCATGTTCTGGTGTTCCAAAACTTAAACATTTAATAAACCCAAGAGAATTACACTAAAATTTGAAGAAGAAAAGGAAAATTGTTTCCTAAACAAAATTATATGTGTAGTATGAATCAATCCTTTTAGAAGACCAAATAACCAATAAGAACAATGAAAAGGGTTGATTAATTTTGTTTAGGAAACAATTTTCCTTTTAAAAGGATTGTCTTCAACGCTAGTAGTTTCCTGATATAAATCATACTACACAACCAGATGACCAATATAAAAATGAAAAAGAACCCCATAAAACCAACCCATGCATGAATATATATTTTGACTATGAGAACAATTATTATCCAGTTCTTATTCTGTCAAGCCGATCAACACTCCTCCTTGCTTTCTCTAATTGATGGTCAATGCTTTTCCAAGACTTCTCATGACAATCCACACTTCTCCGAGATCTTTCCTTATTATCAAAAGTCATTCTCAATTTCTCTAACATATCAGCATTATTAGACAAGTTTTTCAGCTTTTCAGGCCTGTCTATGCTCTTCCTTGGCTTTTCTCTACGATCAGTGCTCTTTCTACTTACTTCGTATATAACTGTACTCTTTCGAGGCTGCTCAAACTGGTCTGTGCTTCGCCGGAAACTGTATCGTTGCGAAGGAGACTTCTCAACTGTTGTTATAAACTTTTTTAGATGCCTAATATACTCGGGAAAGAGCTCCAAATCACAGTGGCTACCTCCTTTGAGCCACAGTGGTTCGTACTTCTCTTTACACAGTTCCCAGAGTTGCTTGCCATGGGAGCAATCTACAACTTCATCTGAAGTACCCTACACAATGACATAAATGATTAAATGACATGTGCTGGGTCATTGCTATTGAAAGATTTTAATATTAAAAAGCATTGGTTATTATCTTTTATTTGGTCGGACTAAGTATGCATTGTAATTTTAACTTCAAATGCTCTTACCATCCTAATTCCATGGCAGCACATTCCAAAATTCTACACTGGAATTATTAACCTCAACTTCCATTTCGGTTCGAAAACATAGCAGAAAAGCACGTAGGTAGTAATAAGAGAAACGTGAAGAGTCTGAAGGTACTTTATTTAATTTAGGAATTATGGAATGGTCTGAAGTATGGAAAATATTTAATAGCGAAAATTGAGAAATCGTATACAAGAAAGGTTATCTGAAAAGATGTCACCGTCTGCTTGACATGCATAGACAATCTCAATAATGTCTGATGCAGCATCCTTTTTAACCATAGAGAATTACAGTAGATACGTATGGCAATCAAGGCTGAAGACTAGAAAAGTATAAAACCAGGGGCATTTTGACTGCAATCTTGCTTTAAAATTTACGGTTGTATTCCTCAGAAAATAAAATAGTGGCTCAATGTATTAGGCAACACCATGAATTGTATTGCTGGATCAGCAGCAAGCATCCATAACCAGTAGGTTGCTATTACATGGAGCAACCTTATCTGATGGAAATTGGATTCTTAGTTTATGCTATGTTAATTATGTTTTAATTGTGTAAGACTTTAATTTGAGACTATTTTCTTATTCAAGGAGCACTCCATCCTAGAGGGGTACTCTAGGCGAGTAGCCTATCAAGAGGAACACTCTTGGCCATTAGCAAAGCTGCAAGGTTCACCCTCTAATTAAACTCTTCCTGAATAAATTTATCGGTATAGGCAGTCTGGTGACATGTTACTCAAAGTGCTTGGCCCGAAGAGCCTATCATAGGCACAGGCCTTAAAAATTATAATCAGTAAATAATCAAGTGCATTTTATATGATAATTAAGCACATCAATCATGTCGAAGTAAACTAAAGAAGAATTCCATACTCTGAACTGAGAAAAAAAAAATGCAAAAAGGGAGACAGAGAAGTAGAAGAGAGTAGGTTGCTGAGAAAATGAGGAGAAAAAAAATTCGCCCCGTTCACCAACAAGTGATATTAATTGAGAAACTGATGGCTAGACGGTTTTTATATAGCAAGTTACTGTATATGTTTTTTTATGAGAATTGTTATTACAAGCCGATTCAAGTCTTCGGTCGGATACGTATAATTCGTTCGGGTACGTATAATGTTACAATGTTCACTATTCTTCGGTTGTGAATGCTCTTAGCTTCCTGAAGCTATCTTCTTATTTATAGGCTCACAATTGGATTTTTTATTAAGTGGGTTAGAGACCTAAGTTCCTGTGGGCCGTTATTATATCTCTAAGCCTTTATTGGAATGAAAATTATTTTTAAATAATTAAAGTGAAGATATAGTTAAGAAAAAAAATAATAATTGAAGGACAACTAGACTCGGGGTGTGAAGAATAAATAAGCAATGATTAAAAGCAAAAGGTATAAGCCAAGTCTGTATAATTAAATTGACAGATGCGGGTATATAGCACAAGAAATATGTTTGATGAGAACTTACATGAATTATGAGAACTGGACAGTTAACTTGAGGAATTTTGTCAATATTCTGCACATCAACATAAAGAAACATGTTATTAGATTAAGGAATTGACGTATATGATAAGTAAAAACAGCATGCTACCTTATATATGTCAAACCAGTATGTACGCTTTACTGGATACATGACCCTTAAGCCAGAAAGTATGGGACTGTGCAGAACAACGGCTCTTAATTGAGGCAACTTAGCTGCAAGATCCAAAGTTGGGCCACTGCCAACAGATTGTCCATACAGGATTATATCTTCCTGCTTGGCACCATAACTTTCTTCTAGATACTTGTATGCAGCCTCAATATCTGAATATGTATTCTGCTCACTTGGCTATAGTTCACGGAAAACAATGTTGTTCATCAGTATGGACGTTGATAATTACAACTCTACCACCATCCAAAATGCAAAACACAATACAAGATGAACTATCATTTCATGTTAACTCAACACAAACCTTCCCTGACGACTGGCCGTATCCAGAGTAGTCATAACTGTACAACATCACAGATTGTCGTGAGAAAACCTCCCATTTCACATTCCAATAACGCAGGTCGAGCTCAATCAACAATATTCAGTTTAAACAATTGCTCTACATATATATAAATTACAAGTATTTTTCAGAACTTTTCGCCAGATAGGGTTGTCCAGTATAAAGAAAATAAATCAATTTCGCAAAGTTACAACAATAAGTTAGTCAGCTTGTGTTACTCTAATACGATATTCGGAACTTGGATGGCAAACAAAAACTGTAGAGCAAGACCCTCTACGACTTCTTAATAAAGATTTATAATAGAAAAAAAAATAAAAAAATAAGTTATATTCTATAAATTAAACTTAGCATTTTAAAATAAGTTAATTTTAATTTATAGAAAAAGTTTAATCTATTTTATCTTATTAATAATGAAAATTATGTCGAAACAGAATCTTATTTAATTTTATTTTATCTCCTTTAATAAGTGCTCATGAAGAAACTTATCCAGGCAAACTCTTAGTTCTAAGTAAGTTTATCCAAACAAACTATGGTGATTTCCATATATGCAATTTCAACCAAGTCCAATAATTGTTTCTTAAGTAAATTTTTTTGTAAACACTTTTTTAAGAGAAAAAAATTAAAAAAAAAAAAGATCTTACATAAAATTAAAATTAGGTTAGGTGTAAATTCTATATTTTTTAGAAAAACTAGTATAAAAGAACTTCAATAAATTAATTTATCTATAACTACATTTTAGTTTCTGGAGAAATTTGATTAATTTTTCTCTCCATATGCTATTAATTGAGTGAAGTTTACGCAACAGAACCTTGGTCAAGTGTATGGAAGAGATTCGGAAAAGCCTTTGTTGAGAGAAAAAAAACATTTAAGCGGTCCTTATATCAAGAAGGAAATTAGACTCAGTCTCTAGTTGAAAAATATTTTCGGTGCAAACCCAATTTTTCCCCCTAAAAGCAACAGGAACCATGCGTATAAATTGTTAAGAATAAAGACTAACATGTAATATGATTGGACATTCTTATCTCAAATTACTTTCAGGAAAAAGAATACGAAAAGAATAAATAAGTTTATGATTATTAAAAAATTTGGTTTACGAATAAACTAATCGCAAAACATCTCTTACTATTTTCTCAATTTATATATTTTAATTTGTGGTTAAATCCAACTAATCACGAATTTCACCCCGTGGTGGGATTTGAAGAATAAAAATGTTGCAGAAAGGCCCTGAGAGAGAAAAAGAAAGAAGGAAGAACCCACCCCATGAGGTTAATGCGCAAGTGGATGCTGAGCTGGATGAAGAGCTCGTACATCTGGCCGAGATCGGCGGCGTTGCCGTGAGAGTAGAGGAGGGTAGAGGTGGCCATTGGGTGGTGAATGTAGAGCGCCACTATCTCCGTGCCGCGCTGCGTCGGAAGCTTCAGGATTTCCACGTTCTCGCGGTGCGGGAACGGCGTGAGGAGGAGCAGACCTGTGAGGTGGTCCGTCACCACCTTGTAAGACGGAGGGCTCGGCGGCAAGAAGGCGAACTTTGCCGCCATGGATGATGTTACCCCTCCCATCACGTACCACAGAAGCAGGCCCGAACTCACAAGGCGCGCTAGCTCCTCAGGTCTTGTTGAAAAGAATTGGGTGAGATCTTCTGATTATTAGCAGAGGATGGGGACGAAAAGGGAAAGGGAGGATTCTGATAGTGAAAGAGAGCTGCTTTCTGTCTCTGCTTCCTGTTAGCTACTTTCATCTTTTGCTGCTTCAAATTTTAATTAATTCACCAGAGAAGAGACTACTAGAGCTATCTTAACAAAAAGCTCGTTAAAGATCTTTTTTAATTATAATTTTTTAGTTTTTAACACTAGCCTTAAGTTTTGAGCAATTCTTGGTTTTAAAAATTATTTTTTAATTTTCGGAATAGTGATTGCAGAGTTCACACCAACCATTTATGTTTATGGGTGGTAATAGTGCTAGAAGTATTAAGAGTAATGGTCATCACAAATTCGATGCTAAGAGCAATAACTAGAGTGATAACAAACTGAATATAATAAAATAAAATTTTGATTTAACAGTAAAATAATATGCTTTAAAATTAAAAGTTCTATTATGAATCACTAATCACGTTCCCAAGTAACCTGTAAGTGGAATTAGTCTTTTATAAGCTAGAAAAAATCCGCTAGAATAATAAACTAATTGTATTAGCGATTGTCATCATATCACTACACAATTTTTTTTTTCTTTTGTTACAAATTTCCAAATTTAAATCACTGATTGTAGAAGAAGATACAAATAAAAAAAACATTTAATCGTCGGCGAATACCAACAATTTACCCGATGTATATATGTTAGAATCAGTCCAAGAACGCGTTGCGTTATATTTCCTCCAGCTTTCCAACCTTTTCTTTTATACTGTGACAGTAATAAAATATTACTAAATTTAACTTATATCATTATTTAAATGATGATTAAAGAAATATTGTGAAATTATGAACGGATGAAAATGTGAGCGGTCAAATCAGTTAAATTATAACTAATATATTAAAATCAAAATTAATAAAATGTTCGTGTCCTAAAATCCAAATTGTCTTATACGAAAACGAAAACATACATAAAATAAATAATTGTTATGTACTCTAATTATTCATGTAAAACATTTCACGTAAATAGTTAACGGTCCACTTAATGAACTGGTAAAACTAAAATAAAATAAACTAGATCAAACAATTTTTTTACTTTGGTACTAAGATGAGAAATTGTCGTGGGAAAAAAAGTCAATAGACACTACATCGATATGAATGGAAAAAAAAAAGAGAGACATGATGAGAGTGAGTGTTTGAAATCAGTTGGTCCAGTGAACGTGACCAATGCATCTCCCATCATTTTGTCATTCATACTTTGGTATGTTTCGTTTGCCCGACATAAATCCAACCATTAAAGTAATCTAATGGAACTTCTCGGAACGAATTTTCGCTATATGAAAATCTGTGTTTATTGGGATAATTGAAAGATGTATCTTTATCAACATATCATATTTAGCTCAATCATATATTTTATATAATTAGGAATAGCATGTTTAACTCCTATAATATCTCTTAGAAATATTTAGCATATTTATTACATAATTAGCCCCGAATCTTTAGGTAGAATATGTTATGTATCCTTCATGATACTTTGATATTTTTCAGTCGGAATCAAAGAGAGAATACCATGGATGAAAAAGATGGAAACAAGAATAGCGAGAATGGGAAGAAACATATTTCTCTTTCGCTATAGTATTTGCACCCTTCTAATCGTCATCCCACAAATATTTGCTGTGATTTTGAACGAAAATAATCATCAAGAGGGGGAAAACAGGATGTGTAATGCATTCCATGCAAAATCCCAAACTGGATTTCTTGGATGGAACAATGCTAACAGTGGATGCCGAAAACATTGAGGATTGGTGTGAGGACACGACCAAGACCAAGAAATTTGAAGTACTTGAAATTATTTGAAGAACATATGAAAGAAATTTTACAATAAGTGTTGATACTTCTTATTGAAATAGAACTAAGTTTTGATGAATTCATAATTGAAGAGGAGAATGTTTAATCTTGATAAAAGGATAGTTTATATTAAACTAAAGAATGACTATTTACTTTTGCTAGATGGTTCACGAGTATTTTTTTAATTATTTTGTTGAGTTTTAAATTTAATTTTGGATTGTTACAAGTATTTAAAGATGTTGTCTGATTTGGTTAAAAATTATAGGTTGGACATTAATAAATTGGGTAGTTACATTTCATCAATTATTAGCTTTTATGTTGGTTTATTTGTATCAATGTCCAAGAGGCTACAAGTAGTTTCGGAGAGCTAACTCTTACTGGCTTAGTGTTGATCAAATATTGAAATCTATTAAATGACTTTCTTCCATCATTGAAAGTGTGTCGTCTTTCTCATTTTTCATATCTTTTTATTTCGTCGTAATCCATAATTCTGATTCTTTACTTATACAATTATGTATTTATTTATTTTTTCTTTCTTTCGATTCTCATAAGTACGAAACATGATTTTCTAAAGGTACTAACTCAGAACCCTAAAGCAAGAGGGTTCATATCATTTTATTTGGTCAAAAAGAGTTCCGGTTTAGGAATTTCAAGGTTGCACTTTATGTAAATTCTTTCCTTGAGTTTTACCATAATGAATGATGTCATTCGTGTCATCCTTGATTGTTTGAGCATTTTGAACGGAAGAGATGGTTTGAATGAAGTTGGAGAAGAAGTGAATAATTGGTTTAAGGTCACTATGTAATATAGTGATCTAGGTATGAAAAGTAAGTTGAGAGAGATGAGACCAATTCTCAATTTGACGCCTAAGTAAACTTCTAGGCCAAGGTGTAGTTGGCTTCAAAAGGAGAGTTGAATGGAGTCTACAAATTCAATTCACAGCAGATAATAAACAAGCGATAACAAAATTTAATTATGAGACACACTAGACAACAATAAATTAAATCTAAGGCACACAAGTATTCTCTTCTCTCTAGGACTCTTCTCTTCATGAAAAGTATTCTCTTTTCTCTAGAAAACAACACGAGTATCATCTCCATCTATCACAGTAAAATAATCGATTAAAATTCCAAAACAATCGATTGAAATTTGTTACCAGTCAGAATACTAGAAAAGTAACAGGTTGATCTGATAAGTAGTAGGTTAAATCTTTTATGTGGTTCTTATCCAAATTCCAAACTATTTAGATAAGGAAAACAATTGATTAAAATGACACATCAATTACCAAATTCCAAACTATTTAGATAAGGAAAACAATTGATTAAAATGACACATCAATTGATTGAAAATTTTCCAGTAGCAATTTATAGAATTCTGGACAATCAAAACAACTAATTGATTTACACAATCAATCTGTTTACATTCAAGAAAGATTAAAATGAAATTTATAAATTTCTAGTAAAGAAAATCAACAGATTGAAATTACAGATCAATTGAATGAAATTTTTCAGAAATTACTGTTAACATATTCTAAACGAAAAAAGGTAAAAACAATGGATTAGATTTTATATTTCAATTGATGATTCAAATATATCAAAATCAATTAGCAACAAGATTAGTAATCAATGCTTTGCTTAACAGTCAATTTTTATTAACAGTTCTAGAAAATCAATTGATTTTTACATTCAATTGGTTGTTTTTATCAGCAGAATCAAATTTAGTGCACGATTATAGAGGAGTTCAAGAACAGTAAAATATCACACAAATTTTATGTTGGTTCACTCTTTTTCAAGAATTACATCCAATTTCTTTGCCACACTAGTAAAGATTCCACTAATCAATCAAAGGTTACATGAAAACATAAGTTCAAGACACAATCTTGCACCCTACAAGATTGCATAAGGCACTCTATTAAATACCCAACTACACAACTACAAAATCCACTATAGTTCCCTCCTAGTATAGATGAATACAACACAAACAATTGAAGAAAACGAATTACAAATAAATGATTGAACAAAAACAACACCTACACCCTATCAAGAAAGACAAGAAACACTTCCCTGAACACTAATGTTGTTGTATTGATGCTCCAATCACTTAAAGACACACAAGTATTGCTCCAAGATTGAGAATCAAAGTTAATCTTTTGAAAAACCTCTCCTCCAAAAAGCTCTCTTGCTCACCCTGTGCTTTCTCAAGTGTATATTCAAGTTTCTCACTTTTTGAACTTTGAAAAAGCTTACTTTGAAAGTTGCAAAACCTGTCTTTGTATAATAGATCTACACTTAAGTGAAATCAATCAATTGTTTTTCCAATTCAATCGGTTGATTTTACTGGATTACATTTGAATCGATTGATTATGAAAAACAATCCATTATTTTTCACACAGTATATAAGATTTTCATAAAAGCTTATTTTTTCAAAACAGATTAATACTTGATTCAATTGAGCTCTCGCATACTTTTAAAATGATGAAAGCAAGTAAACAACACACTAATTCTAAGACTCAAATCATATCCAAACTAATCTTCAAACTTGGATTCTTGCCAACAAGAGCCAAGCACATTGAAATTAATCATCATTTTGTAAGAGATCATGTTCAAAAGGGCATCATTGATTTGCAATTTATATCAACTAATGAACAATTATCAGATATTTTTACAGAACCCCTTGTTGAAGAACGTTTTCATTATTTAAGAGAACTTTTGGGTATGATCTTGATTGAATGATGGAAAATATCAATTGGCTCAAACTCATTGCATCAAATATTTTAATTTAATTTTATTTGCATTTATATTTGTTACTTTTAATGCATAAATCACATTTTTTTAATCATATTTTTTAAATGCATCTATAAAACCATATTCTTTTTCCATTTATAAATAACGATATATTAATCTAATTCAATTCTATCTTAATTACAGTATTTTTATATTAAAATTTTCCAATTTTATTTTTCTTTTATCAATTAATTCATGTTGTATTTTCTAATTTTAAAAGTTTAAGTTGCAATTCCCCTTTATCAAATTTACCCACCTAGAAAGCTTCAATTAGTTTGCTTATCTCACCCAAGTTATTGTGTTATTCAAACCATAATTTTTGCTTATTTATTTTCTGCTACGAATTGAGTTTGTAAGCTCCATTCAATCCCTTTCTAGAGACAATTTGATAGAAACTGACTTTGGCTCCTTGCCTAATTTAGAGTTTCACATTGAATGGAGTATGGAGGAGGTAGCGGAAGTAATGAATGTAGTGTATAATTCACGGATTGGATGAAGTGATCTAGAGGAAAAAAAAAGATGTGAGAAAGGTGAGGCCAAATCTCACAAGGTGCCTAGGCTAAACTCAAAAGAGGAGCTAACTTAGAGGTGATCATAAGAACAAGTGAAGTTGAATTTGGACAACATTTCTCTACTCATTCCATGATGAAAATACAATAAACTGACACACTTATTTATAGTGTTATGGTCAACCCAAAGTGGAGCCAAATTTAGAAATTCAAATTCAAAAATAAAACCCTGGATCTAGAAGAGCCAATGAGAGCATGACATGTGGCCTTCACACTTCTCATGCTTCTTCCTCACATTTAGCACATGTTTCATGTGTTCCTTGCTTTGTGTGCAGCTCCTTGTGCACCAACTTCAAGCCTTGGACGTTGTAGGGTTTGTATTGGGCTTTAAGAAGCCCAAATGCAACCCTAGATGGACTATACTATCCTATTCTAATCTTATTCTTCCCATGGACAAAAGTAAGGCCCAAATTTTATTCTTCTTGGATCAAATTATTCTAAGCTATTCTAAACATTTATACAAGTAAAAGACTTCATTTTGATGCTTCATGATCTCCATGGTGATCTCTTCAAGGTGTCATTCGACTTCGAAAAGCTGGTGGGAGGCCCAAATAGGATCAGATGGGCCCAATCTTCTGGAAAACTCTTGATCAACCCTCTAGTTCTTTGTCGTCTTTATTCTATGACTAAGGTGGCAGGGCATATTCCATCACAGTTGCACCTTCAATTGGTATAAAGGCTAACCTATAGGCATTTTTCTTGATAGCATGAGAGGAAACAATCTTGGGTTATTCTATGAGGGGCAAGATATCAATCATCCACCTTTATTTAAAGGTGAAAAAATTGAGTTGTGGAAGTTCAAAATGACTACCTTTCTTGAGTATCGTGATATTGATATACTAAAAGTTATTGAGATTGGCATTCCTTCCTTGCTCGATGCCTCTGGAAAATTTTTGCTAAGGAATACTTGGTCTGATGAATAGAAATAATTGTATCAATTAAATGGCAAGGCTAAGCACATTTTGATTTGCGCCATATCAGAAGAAGAAATTGCAAAAGTTTGTTCTATGCTTCGTGCTAAGGAGATTTGGGAGATAGTAGGATTATCACATGAATAATTAGATTAGGAAGCACACATTGGTCTCATGGTAGACACCATCTACGGTTCCACATCAAAAGGGTATGATGAACAACTAAATTTATTTAACATTCATTCTCTTAGAGAATCATATCAAAAACTTATAATTAATAATACTATAATTGTTGAAGCTTTTAAGGATATGAAAAGAAAATATAAAAATGCATGAAAAAGGATTGAGGCATTGAACAATTATCTGCTAAACATGAACAACTTCTTAAGATTCATGAAAATTTGTGTGCAAAAAATAAATTTTTTAAAAATTTTGAAAAGCAAAACACAAATCTAGAAAATGTTAAAAGGGAATTGTTGTTAGCTAGAGAAAGTCTTGGTAAGAGACCAATGGAAGAAAATCAAACATTAGACAATGTAATTAAAGAAAATATTGGTTTGAGAAAAAAATTGTCAAATTCAAGCATAAATGAAAAGTCTCTTGATTTGTAGATTAAAAGTTCTAAAACATTTCAGGATAAATTTGGGATAGGATATTAAACTCATTAGCATGCATCATCTTCTAAAGTTTCTACAAGAACATTGTTTAACGAGGCATTGAAAAGAAAATCAGTGAAAAATGCTAAGAGGAAAGTACTCAAACAAGTATTGGTACCAAAGGATAAAATTATTCTTCTTACACATGTGCTTAATCTAGATAAGAAGACTCCAATAATAAAACCAGGACAATGGACACTCACAATTCACAATGGTGAGAGAGTTTACATTTCCAAGGTAGAAAAAGAAAAGAAAAACTTAAAAAGAGTTTAAGGTCGAGTTGAAGAGGAGGGTGAATTGAAATTTCAAATTTTTTCACAAATATTATGTAAAAGATGGAAAAAAGAAAGAATTTTCTTATTAACATTTTACTTTGGGATCAGTAGCTACACGGTAGAAAATCAATCAATTGAAAAGTACAAACAATCAATTGAAATAGCAGTAAGCACAACATAACCAAAACACAAACAATTTAATCTAACAATCTATTAGCTAAATTTTGCTTGCCAGAAATCCACCCATAAACAATAATCAATTAAGATTGAAAAATCGTGAATTTAAAATTATCAAATTCTTGTTTGAAAAATTTGATCAATTAAATTTGAGAAACAATCAGTTTCAATTTTTCATCAAATCAACAGTATGGAGAAATAGTTGATAAATCACATAATCAAAACAAAATGTTTTTATCCTAATTAAACAAGTATACAAAAATGTGAAGTTTTCACAGAAAACACAAGTTGATGCAGTTAAGATCAATTTACAATGCACAAGTAGATCGCCATATAGATTGATCAACAAATTACAGTAAGAGTAGTATAACAAAACCTATCAATTAAACTTCGGAAACAACTAATTGAAAATCGTGCAAAGACAAAAAATTATGCAGAATTAGAATCGCGAATGAAGATGAAAGGAAAGAGAGAGCAAGAACACCAAGATTTATACTGGTTCACTCTTCATCAAGGGCTACATCCAATCTCCTTACCAACAAGCAAAGAAAGTGTACTAAAAAGCACCAATGTTCAAACAATACAACCAAAAACCAATCCTGCACCATGCAAGATCACACCAAACACAATGCAAAACCATACTACAACCTACAAAAGTAAACCCTATACAATTGTAGTGCCAATATCACATCTAATTAATAAAATTGAAAAGAAAACACAACTGCAATCACATCAATACAAAACTAGTCAAAGGAAACATATTGCAATGACTTCCTAAGGAAAAAACAATTAAAAAACCAGTATAGTGCAATCTCAATAGTGGATGAGCTCTAACAATCCTTTTCTTGGTTGTTTTTGAATCAAAAATTGTCTTAGTTCACAATGATTTTTCTCATTTTTTAATTCTCTCATGTTCTCAATTATGTCTCTATCTCAAATCTCATGTTTTCATAAATTGTTATATATGGCTACAAAACTGTTTTAAAATATGTTACAATTTTATTAAAAATAATCGATTTAAAATAGATTTAAATTGATTGATTTCATACTGACAGGATTTTTTAGCTTGTTGTTTTTTAAAAACAATCCTTTAAAAACTTAAGGAAACCATTTTACTAAAATATAGTTAGTCCAACTCCAGTTTTATATTTTAAAAACATTTAAGATTATTAGAGTTCATTCCAATAACATATGATACATGTACATGACAAGACAACACACACACACTAATACCAAGTCATCTTCAAGTCTCCTTTGTACTTGGCTTGAGTGGGCTTCATCAAATACCAGATATAAATATTGTCAACAAAATATCATTAGATATAAACTTAAAGTGAAATTATTTTTGAAAGATAAATTTTTATTTTTTATAAAGATAAAATTTGATTTTTGATAGAGATAAAATTTAATAGTAATAAAACTTGATTTTTGATAAAGATAAAATTTGGTTTTTGATAAAGATAAAAATTTATTTTTGATAGAGATAAAATTTGATATTTGATAAAGATAGAATTTGATTTTTGATAAAGATAAAATTTGATTTTTGATAAAGATAGAATTCGATTTTTGATGGAAATAAAATTTGATTTTTGATAAAGATAGAATTCGATTTTTGATGGAAATAAAATTTTGATATTTGATAAAGATAAATTTTGATTTTTGATTTAAGAAGTAGCACTATTTTTATACATAATTAGATTTAATTTTTCCATATTTTAGGAAATGTATTTTGTCTTTATCTTTTGTAATAAAAAAAAGGCGTTGTACCCATATTGGATATTATTCACGACACTTAATGTAGATTCCAAAAATCATTTGTTGATATCTTCTATTATTATTTTAAATAAAAAACAATTTAAAGAGAGATAGAAGCATAATTATTGGACGATCGAAGATATACTCACACAACAAATTCAAAATTCATGTATCAAAATCTTATTAAAAACAAATTGAAGTTAAACATGTCAATTTTAGCATCTATAAATAGGATCTAGAAGAGCACAACAAGGAGAACCAAAGCAAGTCAAAAACTTAAAAGATTAATCAATAGCTTTGGGAATGAATATATAGAGTAGGAAAATATTTTTGGTAGAGAGTTTAAACTATTTCATCTTGTAAAGTTATACCAAGTGAGCTTTTATTGTTCTCTCTATGAGAGGGTTTATTTTATTGTTTAAGAGTTCTTAGTCTCAGGGGGAGATCAAGAGGGTGGTACCTTGAGAGGAGATAATACTCATGTTTCTTGGAGAGGAGAGAGTACTCGTGTTTCCTGGAGATGAGAGAATACTCGTATAACATGGACATATGATAATACTTATTCTAATCAGTTGATTAGTGAAAGGTTTTAATTACTTGCTTAAGGAGACAGGATGCAACTCAAATTTGAGTGACCGAGGATAAATCTTGTGTGTCTTGAATTTAATTTTATTGTTTCGTATTTATTATACACTGCAAATCTAGTTTGTAGGCTCCATTCAAACCTGCTTCTGGAGTCAATTGCACCTTCACCCCTAGGTCTCACAAGTTACAATTTTTCACGAGTATTAATTGAACTTGCTAACTCTAACTTATTGCACCTTTATGTGTGTATTATTTATGGGTCTCATCATCATATTGTATCTTATTAAATGCTTGTTAGTGGAGGATTAAATTCCTTAAGAATTTAGAAAATGATAAAATTGGCTTCATAGTGATATTATTAATTATTTATTTATCTTGACTAGTCACTAAAACTATCATTTGTATAATATATTTATTATCATTAACTTTGATATATTTTGTTATAAAAATTCTCTATTGAATATTATTTAATATTCATCATAGTAGATACAATATTTTCTTATCTCACTTTTTTTGTTTGACTTTTCATATCAACTTAATTAAAGATTGACAATAGCCAACCTTAATCTCTTTCAGAGAGTGGGGATTCAACACTCACGTTCATCTCTGCCTGGCAAATTCCTTTATTCTAGATGGACCTATTGTGGTTTGATTTTATCTTCCACCCGCCTTACAAATCAACCCTTTAATGACCATGTTGCCATATCAATATTGTTAAGTATCTAATATTTTTAGAATATTTAACTCAAAGTTATGATCCTTGAACTGTTATGTAAATATATATATATATATATATATATATATATATATATATATATATATATATATATATATATAGTAAGAATCATGTAATATTTAATGTAGAATGTTTTATGAAATATAAACATATATCAATCGATGTTTATTTATTATTTACCTTAGTAGAATTTTTATCATGGGTTAATTTAGTCATTAGACGATATTAACCTTCCCAGATGGTACTTTACATTTATAAACAAAACTTTAAGTTTTATGAGTTTTTCCAAATAAGTATATATCTTTATTTATATTGATTATTCAAATGCTATTCTTTTATAGATATTAGAGGATGAATGAATCTTTAAGTTGAACATCCAGTAAAATACTTTATAACATTATACATTAAGATAATAACATAATTTGAATTTAGACAATATTAGTACACGCCTAAGCAAGACAAAGTCTATCTCATTATCCTATCAGATGAAAATGTTTTCTAAAGTATTTATTGGGCTGACGAAATGCCTTATAAACAAAGACAATGTTTTACTTTATATCTATTTCAGTATTGATTGGATGATAAATATTTTACATCATCCAGAGCTTAAATTGGTAACTTATCAGGAATAAAACTAAAACTCATAAGAATAGATGAGTTGTATCAGGAATATCTTACAACTTATTCAGGGTTGTATCATGAGAATAGATGCACAAGATCAATGAGTTTGGACAAGAGTTGTTCATGGTGAATATAAAGTAAGAGAAACTTATAATACCTTAGTTAAGGCTGCTAGTGGGCAGAGTAACAAGGTTTTTGAGAAATTGTGGAGGTCTAAAGGCTCGTCCACTGCCCAGTTGTGTGTATGGGGTGTTGCATAGTAGAGTTCCAACCCGAGATATGTGGGAAAAGAGAGAGATCTCAATAAATAATATTAATTGTGTTTTCTGCAAATCATGTGAGGAAACTGTAAATCATGTATTCTTCTCTTGTAAAAAAACCAGTAGTATTTGGCAATTACGTGACAAATGGGTTGGGATACAAAATGTGCACCACAATGAAGCTCATAGTTACTGGTTAGGATTTGAGTTGGCTGGATTGGGTAGTAAGCGTAATGATGTGTGGAGAATGGTTTGGATGTAATCATATGGAACACTTGGAAGCACAGAAATGAAGTTATTTTTAAAAATAGGAAATGTGACATGTTAGAGGTTTTAGCGGTTACTCAAGTTAATATGTGGGCTTTCATGTTAGCACCAAGGCTAAGCATGTGATTTGATGAAGTCAATATCGTGAGCACCAAGGCTTAGCATGTGAAGCTGATGAAGACTGCCTCATGAAGAATCTGTTGGAACTAACCTGGACTAGAATTATTCAAGTGAAGACTTTGTGCCAACATGAAGATGGTTGGGTGATTAGGTCTTGGTCCTTAGTTGGATTTGTGTGTTGGTGATTGGCTTAGTCCTTAATCATGAGTGGCATTATTCATCACTTCTAAGGTGCTAAAAAGATTCACAAAATTTTTTATTAAAACTGTTTTTAATAAAAATAACCCAAACTGTTTTTGCTGGAAAAAGGTTTTTCAATCGATTGAGTTTCTAAAATAATCGATTGAATGTGACAGTTATTTCTGTTACAACTGAAATACAGTTATGGCTGTTACAACTGAAAACTTTGGCTGGGTCAAACTAACGGTCAAATTCACTCGATTGAATGGTTTGTTCAATTAATTGAATTTTGACAGCTAAGCAGTTTTTAAAACTGATTTTGGGTATTTAAATGAATGAGAATCATCACTTTCAGATTAATCAAAATAAAGACTTTTGAAAAGCATTCCTTGAGATTTTCTAAGAGAGATATTGCCCCTTATGTGCGATCATCATTTTTGCAAAGCTTTTCAAATCAAGAAACCCCCAAGAACGTGAATCTTTGAAGCATCCTTGAAGTGAGGTTCTTGCTACTTTGGTTCTGGACCAAAGCTAAGTCTTCTACACCTGATCTTCATTCTGTGTAATCTATTTTGTGTAGAAGCATTCTGTAATCCTTTCTGATCCTGTTGATTTGCAATCTGTTTGTTGTTTTCAATTACAGGGTTTGTAATTGAGTTGGTGCAGTGGGTTCTGCACTGGTCTCGCATCTGCTGAGGGGTTCAGTAGAGGGTGAGTACTGTTGGGAGCAGTGTTGCTTGCGGACTGCAAGTGTTGTGGTGCAGTGGGTTTCTGCACTGGTTACACACTAGCTGAGGGGTTCAGTGAGGTGTGGGTTTACTGCTGGAAGCAGTTTGTAACTTGCTGGGAGCAAGGGTTGTAAACTGATCTTGTGATCTGTTTTAGTGGAAATCTTTGCTAGTTTGCAAAGGACTGGACGTACCCTTGAGGAAGGGTGAACCAGGATAAAAATTATGTGTTCTTGCTTTTCTCCCTACTCTTCTTGATTGCCTTTATTCACTGTTGCCATCTTTAAAATTAATTGGATTAAAATCTGTTAATATTGTTAATCATACTCTGAACATCTGTTTACATAATCAACTGTGATTCTGGATTGTGTTTAATCTACTGGATTGTGTTTAAACATCTTAAATCAGGGTTAAAACGTTTTCACACTGCAAACTATTTTCTGGGTTTAACTTAACTCTGGGTTTAACTCTGATATATTCCGCTGTGCACAATCGATTGTTTACCTGACAGTCCAGAATTACATAGTCAATTGATTGAATAAAGAATTTTCATTCTCTACTTCAAGAACAAATCAGATTTGCAAAAAGCTTTTGAAAGTTCAATTCACCCCCCCTCTTGAACTTGGTCTAAACCTTATTTTACATTTCATTGCTAGTAAATATGGTAAATCAAGATTTTCATTTTCTGACTGGTGTATCAATCTACTCACTTGTTTAAAACTATTAGATTAAATGTTTAGATTGTTTTGTTGCTTGATGGGGATCATTGGTAGGTACAGCAGACTGTTGTAGTTTGTACGTGTTTATGGTTTCATTCTTCTAGATTGTTTTGGTACTTTTGGCATAGATGTCTTGATGGCATGTTGGTGTAGAGAGGCTGAACTTTGAAGCAAGCAGGGGTATGTTTTTGGTTTAGAAGATTGAAGTTGTGTTATGATTAGTTGTTATGCTTATTTATTTGCTTTCAAGATTTTGTGTCACTGGGTTGTATATGTATTTTGGACAGTTGAGCTTATGTGTGTGGTTTTTTTATGTTTTATTGGGTTATGAGAGATGTATAAGGACCTTAGTAGATTTTTTTTGTTTTTATGTTTTGATGGAGGTTCTTGTGGGGGGAATGATTGATCATCCTTTGTGTGTGTTTGTGTGTGTGTAATTTTGTATACAGGTTGGGGTAACCTTATTACCCCCTATTTATATAATTTTTTATTGTTGATAAAAAAAAAAACTAAAACTCATAAATTGCTTTTGGTTTAAGAAGAAAGAAGATTATGCTTAAAAATAAATGAAATATATTTTCTGCCTTGTCAAAAAGAAGTTGTTGTCAATTAAATACAACCAAAATATATAATACTTTATATATTTCTATCTCAACTTATACATATTTTTTATATACATTTCTATTATCTGATTAACTTCTTTATCAATTAAATTTATGAATTGCTCTTTGACCTTAGTATTGATAAGTACTGTCAACTATTGAGATATTACTTGAGGAGGAGATTAACATTTAATGTTACATGAAACACAATTGATACATATTTATATCAATGCTTGTGACACCATAAGATGAAAATATTTAATTTAAAGATCTCAATAACGAAAAAAGAATTTGCTACAATGTTTTCTTCTAAGCTCTATATAAAGCTATCCTTTAAAGAAGAAGAAAGAGAAGAAAATGATTGCTAGTTCATAGAGTGCTACTAAAATCTTTCTCTGTTTAAAAACTTTGTCAATAACATTGTTATGTTCGTTTAGCAAACTAGAAGAAAGTTTATTCATCAAAAGATTCTAATCCTCTCTAGTAAACGAACCCTTGCAAAGTTTTCTATAACTTCTTTATACAAACTTAGTTTGTTTAGGAATGAGTGATTATACTTGGGTTACTAGTAGAAGTAATTGTGTCTGAAATAATATTTGGTTTGTAACTTGCAGTAGTAGCTTGCATAGTTAAACTCAATCAATTGATTATGATTTGGACATAGTTTGTGCTATTAAACAAACCAATATGAAAGTTAGAACACAAATCTTTCTTTCCTTTACCTACATTCATTGCATATATTATATTGCACTAAGAAAGAACGAGAGCTTTACTAACCGAACTTTAGAAAATATATTTTAGAGATCTTGTGTCAAATAAAACTATTGTTTGACCATGTATTGTCAAACAATACACTATCAAAAGTTTAAAAAGTTTTAAAATACAATTCAACTCTCCCTTATTCAATTTTAACTTATTTTTGTACCAAGAATGAATGATGTTTAATTTTTGAAACTATGTTATATATTTATGATATGATGGTCTAGGCTCCATATTAATCATGGAATGCAGTAAAGGTTTTGATTACCGTTTAACTTTATTCAAGATAGTTAAATCCATAATACTCTTAGTATGATACAATATTAATAAACAATTTAACCTTCAAGTGTAGAGAAGTATGTTTGTTTCTTCCAATGTCCATGGCCGACCAAAATTACCTACCAAACACATTATATAGTTAACAACATAAGCACAATCTACAGATAGTGATTATAATACAAAAGATCTTACTTCTCCACAATTACCGACTAATTTAGAGAAATTACTTTTTATCTTGATTGGAGAACTTGATAGAGGAATTGATTTATTTTGTTTTATATATTTGATTAAGTCTATCATTATTAGATTTAGGGTGTAGGAGAATGATATTTTGGAAAAAGTAAGGTGAATAACAGTGAAAATGTTATGTTAAAAACATAAATTAGAATTTTACAATAGTTATTTGAAATTATTTTTATCCACTTTAAATTAATATTTAACTATTATAATAAATATCATATTTTAAGTCAATCAAAAGTGATGTGTATACAAAAATTGATAAAGTGGATTATTTGTAAAAAGAAATAGTATTGGGTATAAATTTTAAAAATAAGGATTGATTTGTTTACGGATAGTGTTATTTAATTAAAATTAAACAAAAACTTCCATCTTCTTTTTATTTGAAACGACTAAGGGAAATATTTCAAATTGTTATTAATTTTTTAATGAGTGAATTTTTTCAGAAGATACATAACATTCTAATGAAAAACAATTTTTATCTACCATATGATTGAAAAAAATTCAATAGTACCTATATTAAATTAAATCAAATAAATAAATTAGGTTGGCTTAGGATAAAACTTGCCTCCACTTCGAATTTGACTTATACATTCAAGTGATTAGACCTGAATTCGATTCTTTCTTAAATTACTAGGGTTTTGTTTGGTGGACAATTCCTTTGAGAAAAAATTGCTGATAGAACAGTTAGGATTGGATAAAATTAATTAGAAGTTAAGGAGGCGTAATTAACACATTCCAATAATGTGGAGGTACGTCCCAAATTACCTAACAAATTATGAAAATGGCTTCCCAATTTGTTAAATCCTGTTGGAGCTAAAAGGCCCAACTTAACAAAATAATTGCATTGACCACACTGTCCCCTCCATAATCAAGAGGATTTCCGCAGTGACTCACATCATCGATTAATAATTATTAATTATTCAAATACCATGTTCCTCTAATGGGTTTATTTAATTAATGCTAACTTTTTGTCTTGCATATATTATTATTAGTATATATTATAAATACCCATAATAGCATCTAGATTTCTTTCGACTCGATCTCTCTGCACAATTTATTCCAAAGAAAAACAATCACCCACCACTTGTGACACTGTTTTCTGACACAGACACCATTCCTTCCGCGGCTTCACTTTACCACCAGAACCTCTTCCTCTCTCTGGAATGCCTCACGCGTTATAGATTAAAATAATGTGATCATCTTTTCTTTCGTCTCTTCTCTTCCCACTACAACATCCACCTTTCTTGTCCCAAATCTCCATCTGGGTCATTAGTTTTCGTGCTCACCTTTGTTTTTCAACCTTTAAGACCATTCCTTAGTCAAAGAGTGTAAAAGGGGTTGTTTCCTTTTTACTCTACTCGCTTATTCTGTTTCTTCTGCCACTCATTGCTTCTAAGGGCCTTTTATTCTGATTTATTGGTTTCTTCGCGAGTGCTTCTGAAAAAAATTGGAACTTGGTGCTTTTGGGTACCCAGTTGCGCATTTTTGGTTTGTCCAACCCACAAGTCAAAGCTCCCACTTTTGATATGTTGTAGCCGAAGTCTATGAGCTGTTCCTTTAAGTGCTTAGAGGGCATGTTCTTTTTGCTGACTCTGAGCAATTCTGCTACTTGCTATACTTGTTAGTTCAATATCTTTAGGCGAAGTAGAATGGGATCTGGCAATGAAGTTCACTCAGTTGTGGAGTTCAGTCTGGATGCAAAGTGGCTTATAGATCCCAAGCAACTATTTGTTGGGCCAAAAATTGGGGAAGGTGCCCATGCCAAAGTGTACGAAGGAAAGTAAGTCAACGTTTTTTTTTGTTAAAAAAATTTGGTTCCGTTTTTTGATATCATTAGATTTATGTACAATTTCACATTCACTTTTTCTGTGATCTGTTTGTTTGTAAAAATACATATTTTGCATCGATTATTGGATCGGAATAGAGAATTATTGGATGACTGTGTGCCATCTTCTTGTTTGATTTTCTTATTTTGTAGATATAAAAATCAGAATGTTGCTGTTAAGATTATTAATAAGGGTGAAACCCCAGAACAGATTTCTAGGAGAGAGGCTCGGTTTGGAAGAGAAATTGCAATGTTATCTAGAGTTCAACACAAAAATCTCGTTAAGGTGGGTCTTCCCATAATGAAAGCTTTTCTCTTTGCTGAAGTGTCTTTGTGTATACACTAATTGAGATTGGAAATAGATAGTTACAACATTAACCGGTGCTCAAATTTTATGTATACACACATATATAAACTGGGCAAAGATAAGTCACACAATAACGTATACATTTGTTTGATGCCAGTTTATTGGGGCCTGCAAAGAACCAGTTATGGTTATTGTAACTGAACTTCTGTTAGGGGGAACATTGCGCAAATACCTGTGGGGTATCCGGCCAAACTGCTTGGATATGCGTGTGGCAGTTGGATTTGCTCTTGATATTGCCCGAGCAATGGAATGCTTACACTCTCATGGGATCATTCATCGTGACCTTAAACCTGGTATTTCTATAAGATTATCAAAGTTGCTAGTGTTGTTAAGTTATAGTCAGTAGTTCATAATGGAAAAGATTGGGACTGAGCTAGAGTTTTGTGGAATTTTACATCGTCCATCAGATAATGTTTGCTTGTTAATTCCTCAGGGTTGTTTATCTTGATAATAGCTTTCTATTTTGGTGATGAATAATAGCATAGCATCCTTTCTTCTCTTGCCTGTATTGCGGGTACATAAGAGAAGAGATGCAAATCTTTGATATCGTTACTGATTGTTATCTATTTATTGTTCTACTTGAAGGTTCCATCTGTACTAGTTGTTTTCTATAACAATGTTGTGATAAAAAAGTATAAAATATATTTTTGCTTCCTTTATAATTAAATTTCATCTGTCTTTTAAATTTTAAAAGGTTTACTTTGGTCGTTTAACTCTCAAATTTCAGTTAATTTTACTTTGAAACTGATTGTTTCCAATTTTAGGACACAATTTCGAACCTCTTTTTTATTCATTCAAGATATGAGTGCTTAAATTAGCCTACATAGAAAGTAATATGACTGGAGGAGTGGGCTTAGATTCAGAGGGAAGGCCCAAGGTTTGGAGGGTGTGTGTTGAACAAAGAAGGAAAGAGAGGGGTTGACGTGGCAGTAGTTGCAACAACATTGACAAATGCGTGGAGCCCAATATAGGCTATATGAGGAGGACTGTTATGGAGAGAGGGAAGGATGAGAAAAAGAATAGACATTTCTGTTATGGACAGATGGAAGTAGTCGCTATGTGGGAGCCTAGATTAGTGGCAGTAGGATTTCATTCCCTTTTTATTTTCCGTTTCCACATTAAATAACACATCATGTTCCGATTTCACTGTTTCATTGTTCTTCATTTGGGTCTCTAACATTTGGTCCAGCCTGCCAAATCCTGTGGGAAGAAGAGACATGATTTTTATGGTGACAAAATCAAAAAATGCCACCCAAGAAGGTGGAGACCAAGGTTGCTACACTTGAAACGGAGGTAGAAGGCTTCAAATTCATCCTACAAGCGATGCAGATCAAAGTAGAGGAGAATCAGGAAAGGTTAATCGCCATGGTTAATAAGAAGAAGGAATCAAATGGTAAGGGGACCATGTTGAAGTTACAAGGTGAGAGTCAATGAAGAAGGTGGAGTTGTCAAAAGAAGGTGGAGTTGCCGATGTTTGACAGTGATGACCTTGCCATTTGGATTGTGGGTGCAAAAGTGTATTTCCAACTGTAGGCAACTTATCTAGATGCTAAGGTTAACTTGGGTAAGTTGTGCATGGACGGGTCCACAATTCACTTCTTTAAATCACTTTTTGATGACCACATAGGTCTCAAATGGGAACAACAAAAAGTGAATTATTGGAGCGACATGGACTTAAACGAATAAGATGGATAGAACATAATATCAACTATTGTTCCTATTAGCTAACTCGTACCATGTTCCTTTATCACAAAGGAATTAGCAGTAAGGACCACAAAACAGTTTAAAGAACAAGTCAATTGACTCAGAGAAATTAAATTGCAAGAAAAATGAGGGATGAACAAGACAATATTTAAATTTGGTGAAGGGGATAAAGAAACTTGGCCAACTCCTGGAGATGCCACTTTAGATCCATTGGCAACAATAAAAAGATTATGAACTTTTGGGTAAGAAATAGAGAAAAAATGAAGAACTGTTACTAGAGATATGGTCTGAAGCACCTGAATCAAGAATCAATGGACTCTGACCTTCTATAAATTGAGAAATGTATGGAGAGGATTAACCTTGATTGATTGATTTCTTAGACTTGAACATAAAATTCTTAATACTCTTCGTCAAAAATTTTAGATTCTGATTTATTAGATCTAGACACATGAGCAACCGTCTAGAAAACCAGGCAAGGAAATTTTCTTAGGTATGACCCATTCTCTTGCAATATCAGCAGTGAGGATGTCCACTCCTACCACTATGTCCTTCTCGTATGTTCCGACCTCCTCCTCTTCCACGAGAGATTACCATTCTGGAAGTTTCAATAACTCAGTTTGATTGCCATCTTTCATTAGGTTAGGTACACAAATGAGTCTAGTAATTAAACCATCTATAGAAGGGATTTGATCACTAGCTAGAATTTGATCATGAACATGATAAAAATCTTAATGTAGGCTTCTTAGAATCTAGACCATATAATATCTATTAAGTTTCTTGTGGAGTTCCTCAAATGATTTGGTCACTAGGAATCTTTTAACTTCCTCTCTTGCAATCCTAACCTTTGTATCTGTGAGACCATACCATGGTTGGTCTGTTTGAGAGAAGTTACTCTTTAAGTTGTGTCAAGGAGAAGTTAGATATCATTAACAAAAATTTCTTGTGCATTCTTCCAAAAAGAAAAACATGTTTTGAAGGATCTAAGCATCTCTAAAACATCAAGCTCAATTGATTGTCATAGAAAAACATATAGTTGGAAGTAAATCTTTTGCCATTAGGATTTTTTTGCATTAGGATTAGAGATGAGTTTAGTTTTTAAGTGGTCATGGTATTTTTGACCAAGGAACCATAATCTGACGGAGGCAGACCAAGACAAATAATTCTTCCAATTGAGTCTTGCACTTGTAATGGTTGGAGTAGCTGTAAAGAAAGGAGAACCTATTGAAGCCATTTCAGAGAGGAAGAACACTAGCCAACCCTGAAAAAAAGAGAAGAGAAACCCTGAAACATTACAAATAGCTTGCGTCCCAACACGAAGGTATATCGGTATAGTAAAATAAGGTCAGAAACGAAGACATAAGAGGCCAGTGAGTCAGAAAAAGGTGTTGCCAAGTTGTTCTAACTATAGAAAGGTGCTCAGTGGAGGACAGACACCACAAACGGGACATGCATAGACTGGTGCTTGATTTCGCTTGGATGATTCGTTGGTTGTGCAACCAAGGTTGAGTCATGCTCCTCGAGGCTTAACCATAACGTTTTTGAACAAACCGGTTCAGGTCATGGTGGAGAGTGGCATTGACGACAACGGATAGCAACGGTGACATGGCTGAGAGCAATGGTGACAACTACGAATGATGCTAGAGACAACAAAGAAGACAAAGCTGGATCGTACCTTCTCTAATTCCAACTTGAACAGATAAGATCGATAGCACACAATGTATTCAACTTACACTGTTGTGCTTTTTATTGATGTATATATATAGGATACACAAAGAGGTAACACACTTGCCTAAACCCCTAACCTTAAAGCTAGTACACACAAAAGAAATATTAATAAAATAACATTACAGCTGACTTTAGGATTATAATCATAAGTTAGCACCCCATTACTATGGACCCTTCAAGGTGTTGGAAAGGGTAGGAACAGTGGCGTATAAGCTGCAGTTGCCTGAGACTGCAAAAATACATCTAGTTGTTCATGTGTCTTTCCTATAAAGGGTGATAGGTGACTATAATGTCGAGTTGACACTTCTTTTAGAGGGGCAAGTGATAACACAGTGAGTATGGAGCCTGAAGCAGTGCTGGCTAGAAGAGTAATCAAAAAGCTGGAGACGAGTTCAAGATCAAGAGTCAGTTTCCTCAGCTGGAACTTGAGGACAAGTCTCCTTTTGAGGAAGGGGATATTAATAGGACAGGAGTTAGAGGGAAGGCGAGCCTAAGATTCGGAGGGTTTATGTTAGGAGGAACAAAGAAGGAAAGAGAGTGGCTGACGTGGCAGTAAATGTAACAGAATTAACAAATGCATGAAGAGAAATATAGGGTATATCAGGACGGTTAAGGAGAGAAGGAAGGGGGAGAAAAAGAATAGACATTTCTGTTATGGACTGAGGGCAGTAGCCACTCTGTGGGAGCCTAGATCTTTGGCAATCAGCTTTTATTCCTTCTGTATTTTCCGTTTCAACATTAAATAACACATCATTTTCCGATTTCACTGTTCATTGTTTTTTGTCTCCAACAGAAAGTATGGAACTCAACTAATGTTCAAACCAAAAAAGGTCGTGAACATAGTGAATAGCATGAAAAAGTGAGTTCCATGATCAACTAGGAAACTGAAAAATTTAATATCAGATTCTTTTTCGATTACTTGAAAGACTCACTTTTCTCACATTGTCCTCTGTTTATGCCCTTTTTATTTTGATAATTAATCTCATTTCATACTTTCATGTTGGTGAATCTAGTAAGATAAATTTCATTATTTAAATAAATTAAAAATAGGTTCAAAACCGTTCTCCAAATTCAAGAGTTAAAAAGACCAAAATGGATCCTTTGAAAGACCGATCAGAATGAATTTTAGTAAAATGCAAAGGACCAAAAATAAACTTTTAGCGGATGAAAAAGTGTATGCAAAACCTTCATTCTCTTGTAAGGTGCGATGATTTTGGATGGACCATCGGGATGATGAATATATATTGTGGAAAGAAACAGCTTCGTATTTGTATAAAACTGATATTAATATCTATCAACCAATATCTGTATATCCTATGATCAAGTGGAATTCTGATCAAATGTTTTCATCTCAGATAACTTGATCTTAACAGAAGATCATAAAACCGTTAAACTTGCCGATTTTGGTCTAGCCAGAGAAGAGTCCTTAACAGAGATGATGACTGCTGAGACAGGGACATATCGTTGGATGGCTCCAGAAGTACTTCTTAATTGTCAAAATCTAAACAATTTATTAATTTTTCAGTTTAGTGGTCCATGTTAGTAATTTACAATTTCATTCTTGTTTGGTTACAGCTTTACAGCACTGTCACTCTAAGACAAGGGGAGAAGAAGCATTACAACCATAAGGTGGATGCCTACAGTTTTGCTATAGTGTTGTGGGAGCTCATCCATAATAGGTTGCCTTTTGAAGGCATGTCAAATCTACAGGCTGCATATGCAGCTGCATTTAAGGTTGATAACATTCTTTTCATTTGGTGCTTACTATAATTACTTATGCTTAAGGTCATAATATTTGTATAATTTGTTGCCTCTAAGCAACCCGTATCCTATCATAACTAGAAGAGTCAAATTGAAGTTAAATTTACATGGAAAGGCTGATGGAGACAATTTCTTGATGCATGTGGAAATATATTTTCCCTTTTTGAGTTACATTGATACATATTTAGGGACTTGTTTCTATAGAATTTGGGAGAAAAATATGAAGAAAAAATGAAATTAAGTTCTCGCAAGTTAAAATTAGCTTATGCGCATGTTAAAAGTAAAATTTTGGAGAAGCTATATGAAAGAGCTTCTATGTTAGTTCATGCATAAACTAATTTTAACTAGTGAAAAAGTCAATTTAATTTTCGTCTTTTTATTTTGCTTTTATAAAATTCTTATATAGAAGTTTGTTGAGCCAGACCCTTAAACCTTTAATTCGAGGCTTTTGTTCCCACTGTTATATGTTTTCAAAGATTTATATATGGAATGGTCAACATTGGGAGACAATGAAATGCTGTGTTCACAATTCCATGTTTAAATATTTGGAAACAACGTAAAACAAAGTAAAATAAGATTTGATTGTTACTTAACAGAAACGCATTCTTTCAAATCATGCAGATCCTTCATTTTAATTGCCAACGTCAATGGCGTTTACTCTGTCACCATTGCTCTGGTTTGGTTTTGAACTAGTCTTGTTTCTGACGCTGCATTAATATCAGAACTTTGCAATATATAAATTATGTGATTCATCATAGACTAGTGTAATCTTCGAGTGTTTACATTGTTATTTTCAAGATCTTTATCTGAGTACGATCACATTTTGAAATTTGTTTATGATTGAGTATGCTGCTTTTTTTGGTGGAGTTCACTAGGGATTCACGAGAGAAATATTAACTTTACTATTTCAGAATACAAGGCCAAGTGCTGAAGACCTCCCTGAAGAATTAGCTCTGATTGTGACCTCTTGTTGGAAAGAGGATCCAAATGATCGACCCAATTTTAGTCAAATAATACAGATGTTGCTTCGATATCTAGTTACCATTTCACCGACCGATCCGGTTGTTCCAATGCGAATTGCATCATCCAAAAATGCTGTGTTGCCACCAGAATCTCCAGGTACAAGTGCTTTAATGGCTGGAAGAGATGATTGTGGAGAAACCCCAAAAGTTGATATTGAAGGCAGGTCTAAAGGGTGTTTCTTCTGCTTTAATCAGTGTTACTAATGCTCACATAATTGGGGCTGCCCCAGATCACAGTATGCCAATCTGAATAAATCCCTCAAATTGTTACAACTAGAATCTTAACGAGAAAGCTTTTATCCAATAAGTCAGTTTGGTTCACCTTGATTCCATGTTTTTAGTTAACATTGGGTTTACTCACTTCTAACTAATTGGGGTTGAGGTTGCTGAGATGTATTGTTGTACAATATGGTTCATCCAAAGGCCTTTACCTCCTGCTTAATGCTTAATGTATGAAAATGACGGTGGATAATAAATGAAAATGGGGGATCATTTTTCTCCCTGCGTTTATGTGATCCGTTTATTACGTTTGTTTTAGCGACTTTCATTAGAAATTATAACATGAGTTTAGTAGGTGAACTTGATTACTTAATTTTGCCTCTTTCAAGTGGCTCTCTCCAACTTTTTCTTTGTTCTTTTTTTACTCTTTTCTAATATCTTTTGATTGTGTTTAATTATTAAAATAGCATGAATTGAAGGCTTGTATGAGAAGAAATTTTTTACCACCTTTTTATGAGAAAAATAAAAGGCTTTAAAGAAGAAATGAAAGAGCTTGTAGAAAAAGGAAGAAAATTTATAATAGGAGAAAAAGAATTTATAAGAGGAAATAAGAGAAAAAAGTAGGATAAAGAAAGAATAGAAAGAAAGGATAAAGAAAAGAGAGAAAAAAATGAGGATGAAAAGAGAGAAAAAGAGGAGTAAAAGAAGAAAAGATGTTTGAAAAATCCAAAAAAGAAGAGTCTCTTATAACACCACTACAAACATAACTGTAGAAAAATCCTTAAAAGGGGAGTTGCAATACCTTGAACTTTTCTTTTAATTCAAAACACGATTTTAAGTTTTCTCCTAAAAAGTTCAATATAAAAATCACTTTGTCCTATTGTTTCATAACACAAAGTAATGGCAAAAACAAAGTCAAGAAAAAAAATTTATTTCAAAGCAATGACTCAAAGTTTTTCACATAACTATGAAAAATAAGAAATAATACAAGAAGGAAAAGTTGAATTTTATTTTAAAAATTTCATAGTTTTTTTTTATATCACTTGTCCAGCTCTGTCAGATGATATAAGTATACTAAAAAAAAAGTTTAAAGATATTCGTATGTTAATTTTAATTTTTCTTCTTTTTTAATTAGTAAGGTTTTGGGCCTTATATTTTGAGTCTAGTAAAATAGGATTTTGACCCTTAGGCCTTGTATCAAAATTACATAGGACTTCTACTTTTCGAAGTTTGCAAAAGCTTCAAGAATATGCTAAACAAGTTTAAATAAGACATAACATGTAAGACAAGTAGGTGTCACATGGAAGCATGCCTTTCAACCTTCTTTTGCCACTTGTCCTCATCTCATTGGAGAGGATATGAAGCTTGGGCTGCAAGTCACCTTGGACACATGACACTCTCCCAATGAAGAGGATCCTCTTCAATCATGGTTTGCCACTTGTCAAGCTCCTATTGGAGAGTTCTTTTATAAACTTGCAAGATAAGTCATCTTTTAGTCTATAAATTAGGTGACTCTTGTAATTAAAAATGAAGATTTGAATAAGTAATGAAATGCTGGTCAATTTTTGCCTCTTCACTCTTGTTTAAAATCTCTCCTTAGAGTAGTATCTTTTCTAGACTTGTTCATGCTCTCTCCTAGGTGTGTTAGCTCAACCTCACCAATTCACTTCCAATTTCCATCTCCAGCACTTCAAGCTACTACAATCTTCAATACTTTTGCTACATCAACTCCAATTCACGTTCAAATATCAAATCCTCCAAGTAGAAGCACATTGAAGCAAGCTAGAATTGCATCAAGATCTTTGTTTAAATTGTTTCAAAAATGTTTTCCAATTTGACCAATTTTGTATTAAGGAATTTCTTTTATTGGATAAGTTAGTTGTTTGATAATAACATTTTGTTACTTTATTTATTCTAAAAAAATATGTGTTCAAATTAAGGCTTGTTTATTTAATCAAGATCGAATAAACATAACTGAAAGATAATATATACTATGATGAAGTATGATAGACTATCTATCACGTTCAAGCTTAGTAGTTTGTCTTGTTTACTAAGATCAAACTGCATATGCTGATTTATCACAACTATGCTTAATGTTGATTAATCTATTCTAGTAACTGGAGACAGAGTTAGGTATTTTAATTTATGAATTTCAAATATAGAGGAATCAGATTGAATGACTTTTATTTGCATATATATGATTAAGAGTGTATGAAATTTCATCCCAAGATCTTTATTAATATTGATTTCACAAATTTTATTGTTAATTACTTTGTTATTAAGTTCATCAATTTACTCATTCAAATCATTCTTAGCTTGTTTTTTTTTACCATAATACATTGATACATAATTAATTTTCAATTATAAATTCCATTTCCTACATAGTACACTTGTTGATAGCTTCGTAAAATTATATGATTTCAATTAAGAGACATAGTCTTATAACATTTATAATATGAAAATTACTCAAGAAGAAAAAGATTAGTAGTTGAGACATCATTTATTTTAATAATATTAAAACATGAAAAAGTTTCAAAACATCTCATCAGAATTATTTTTATAAGATTGGAGACAGTAGTCCTGTTATATAGGATTTGAGATAACTCTTTTTTCTCAAGACTTTAAATGAAAGTTAATCATTTCAATAACAAAACATTGATCCCAACCACATGGATAAATAATTTTGATGAATTGTTCTTGAGGAAAAAGTTCTACCACAAGGAAATTAAGGAAGAAGTTTAAGAAGGCATTTTGTTCAGTAGTTACAACGAAGTAGTAAAAAGACAAGGAATGTGTTATACATGCATAGTAGTTAAAGTAAAAATTAATGGAGAGTAAAAGTTAATTTATTGAAAAGAAAAAGTATTAATTGCTACATTGTAACTCTATAAATAAGACTTGATAGGTACATTAGATGACAATAACACATGTGTAACACACCTGAAAAATAATAGCAATGAACATGATTTCTTGTTTTACTATGTGTACCTTCAACCTTCTTTTCTCTGGCAGTTGCTTTCAAGTTATTACTCTCATTTTAGTTTATTTCTTTTACATCAATAGTTTACGCTGCATTTAGTTGGTTGTGGTAAAAAAGAAGTATTTCATTTAAAAACTGATATTGTTTGGTTAGAATAATAATATGAATTGCATTTGTTTTTGTTTTGTGGAAGATTAATAGTTGTGCATATTAAAATAATTATTAGATGTATTGATTCATAAATTTAACAGTTTTAAATATCATATGTTAAAAATAGCAAAACGTAATTAATATTGAGTTGACTACAATTGTTAGAAAAAACCTTTTTATTTACATAAAATAGGTAGGTACTTTCTTTGTCTTATCTGCATTGTGATAGACATTCTTAAATGATAGTGAATTAGATTAATAAAGAGAAAAAAAAAATAGAGGAAGGAAATGAATGGGAAGAGTTTTATATAAAAGAAAAAATTGTATTTTAATTGGTTAAAATCAAATTGATATGAATTATAATACTTTTTATTATATTTAAATCTAAGTATTTGAATTTAAAATAATTTACAATTTTTATTATTTGTCACAAAGACACACATATTCATATCATATATAATATTAAAATTAAAATATTAATCTAAATAAATACTAAAATATATATTATATTAATATTGATCCAATTAATACTAACTTAAATAAATAATCAATCTAACTAAAACTAATTTAAATAAATATAAATACTAAAAGTAAATAAAATTAATGATAGGTAAATTGACTCTAACTTTATTTAAATTTTATATTTATACACTTAACATTAATGAAATGCTAACATTTTTATTTCTGTAAAAAAATATATTTAAAAGTGTAATGTATGTTAAATCACCACTAACTTTTTATATAAAAATTCAAAGAAAAATGTGAACTTTATCAATATCAATACTTTTAATTATCAAAAATAAAAATAGAACATCAATACTTTTAATTATTAAAAATTAAAAATAGATAATGTTGGTTTAAAGTTAGTTAAACTAATTAGTGTTTAATATAAAGCACTAATAATTCAGAACTAATGTACCACATTATTTTATAAAAAAGTAAATTAAATAGAAATTAAATTATTTTATAAAAAAATGCAATCAAGATATTTCAATTGTTTTTCGTGAAAATGAGTTCAAATCAAATTTAGTTTCATATCATGATTATTTAGTGTATCATGTAGACTTATTTATCATGGTTATTTAGTGAGAGTGATTAAAAACTATGCTAAATATTAAGAAAGCATTTTCGATTTCATTTTTATTAGTCTAATTTAAAATTATTTTAAAAATGATTAACGTGTAATTATAACAACTTATATATTGTATGTTTTAAGGAAAGGAAAAAGTTTTACATTATTTCTTCACTTCAGTACTCCATCCTGAATCAAGTAGTGGAAGTGGACACCTCAACCATCGCCACTATCCTCTTAATTTGGTGAAAACTAACTGATTAAGTCAACTTACCATAAAAGAAAACTATAATATTAATGAACTTAAGTAATATATGCATTGAAAAGGCACTGGCAAGGGTATACATTCATTTTGTTGGTACCATCTTTATATATATATATATATATATATATATTGTGAAGTATGGAAGTTGCAGCAAAGCATTAGGCATCAGTCTGAGTGTTTGGTGGTGAAGAACTCATAATTTTAAACTTCAATTTGATTCATTCAGGCTTCACTTGGTGGGCACACTCATTAGCTTGGAAACTAATTCACTTAATTTCAAGCTTCAACATTCCAATTGAATTTTTTTGCTAATGTCTCAAGAAACATAACCTATAAACCATGTGATTTTTTGAAGTTTCTTTTCTTGAAGAGCTGACTTGAAGGTTGAATTAATCCCACAATCTTAAAATGGAAATCACTCTTTTGCAGAAGAAAAGACAGCTTGAAAGTTTTAGATATTGTTTTGGCGAGAGTAAATTTCTTTTAAAAAAATATCAAATGATATCCTTTAAAAAAAATACTTATTTATTGAATATTAAATTCCAATAAATTTTTTATACATATTTAGATATTAAAATTCCTCTTAATGTTGTCAATGTTGCCATACACTCGTAACTAAAAGTTCAAAGATGCGTCTGTGTTCCAAAATATTTTATTTATTTTTTCTTATGTTAGAGAAATTGGGTGAATTTGAATGTCTATATTCGTGAAGATTATCTTGAATTTATCTAATTCATAAAGCTCATATGTTTCAAAAGTAAAATAATATTTATGAAGATAATTATAGGTAAATACTCCACTAAAAGGATTTCCATATGTTCTAAATTTTTAAGTCGATCATTTTCGTTAAGAGAATAGATTAGAATTTTATAGCACTATTTTCATATAATTTTTTTAGAGATTTTAAAAAATTATATGGTAATATTATGAATCTAAATTTAGAAAAAGAATACACTTAAAATTTTATAATTTAAATTTTAATAAGTTATAACTCAAAATAAGTCGCATTCCTAGAAAAGTGTTTTAGATATATATAAAACTAGATCAAAGTTTAATTAATTTAGTTATGGTCGTATGCCCATTATTGATCATAGATTTAACAATAATTGCAATATTTTTTTACTTGAATTTAGTTTTAATACAATATAAATATTTTGATAGTGTTAACTAATTATATAAAAACTACTCTTGATGTTATTATTGTGAAAATTAATAACTTCATCAAATGTCAATTTATAATTAGATGATTGTCATCATATTTTAATTACTTTTTCATTATCACTCAAACTTATAGATTATTTATTGACAGAAGAAAGATTAGAAGGCAAGTTGAGAAACTATAAAAATATAAGAAAATAAAATGTATTTTATCCACGAATAGTAGAATTTATATGTGAAACATAACTTTCAGTTACGAACTAATTAAAATTGTTCTTCAAATTGTTCATCTTATTTAACTGTGCATATATCTGTTAAAAAAAACACATTTACATAAAAAAATTTGTCCTCCAAATACTTTATTACGAAATTTCGACTTTGTAAATTAAAAAATAATAATTTTATCACCATTAGCTATGACTTAACGTACTTTTTAGATTATATTTCTGAATAAAAATAGACACATATTACATTATCAGCACTTAATAACAAGAAATACTTTCTGTCAACAAACAGGAAATACTTAAAACATAAAATTTCATGAAAACTAAAACCAGCTAAACAAATTTTTGGAGCAGAAACACTGAAAATTACATTTATGAGAAAAGGCATATATGACCATTAAGTTATATGATTTAACTTCCATGAACTAATATTTGTAAGCTTGATTTTTCAAAGGAAATGTTTCCATTTATGGATATTCGCAAATTTGCGATGGAAGATTGGATTGTTGGTTCCTTCCATAGTAAGTTGAAATGAGGAGAAAATTAATATTTTACTACTTTGTTTTTATTCAATTTTTAACATCCACAAAGTTGAAAATTATTTGAAAAAATTTAAATAAAATAAAATTATAAATTTGATATTTGAGTAATATTAAACAAGGTGTTATGGGATGGACAAGTATTTATTTAAGTACATAATTGATTATGATATAAACAATGAAAGCTCATCTAGCACAAAAAGAAGGAAACAATGAAGAAAACATAAGACTATTTAACAATAAAAAAGAGAATACAATGACTATTTTTCTGAAGACTATAAGAAGACATACTTTTGAAGAAAATAAGAAAAGAAAGTTAATATAGTTTACATATATTAAAACTGTATTGAAATTTTTCTATGTCTTAAAGCTTCTTAAGAATATTGTTCGTACACATCCTTACCTATTATTTGAGAGAGCTCAAACCTTGAATGCGTCAAAAGACACCACTCTCTCTAGTGAAGAAAAATCAATGATTTGGTATCACTTATACCTTGTAATTGTGTTAAGTCAGGAGTGACTGTGTCAATAATACTCACTGATGAGCTAGGAGTGGCTAGTTTAAAGATACTTAGTATTATCCAAGAGTGGCTTGTTAAAAAAAGTACCTACTTGTACTTTTCAGTGGTGGATTGTTTAGTGGAACTTTACTAGTTGGTCAAAAACTGGATATGTAGTCTATAAGATCAAATGATCTTTTCTTAAATCTTTTACGTTGAATGTTATTATTCTTAATTAACTAAAAGATGGAAGGAAGTATCAAAACTAGTTTTTACAAAGATTTCTCAAAATTTTTATTTATATGTATATCATTTGACAACATCTGAATAGACGATATTAGCAAAAAACTATGAAATTTTCAAAACACAATCCAATCCCCCTTCTTGTATTACTTCCTGTTTTTCATAATAAGTTTTATGATCATGCACATTGATAGTCACAACAATATGCTAATCCTTACAACCAACAAATTCTACAATATAATCTAATTTGTTTTTCAAATTGAAAAGTTTTCTCCACAGAGTAAGTGAGCCTGATTCCAGTCTTCTAAAAAAAAGATTAAGCATAGCCATTAAAAAAATAGCAGGATCAATGTTTTGATTAACTTTCAAAAACCAACTCTGAGGCCCATTGTTTAAAAAATAGACGATGTTAGCTTACTTTTCGTTTTCAATGGAAAGTGCACCAGTCACAAATGTAGTAAGTAATAACTATCATTCTTTCCCAAATGACTTGTGCAAATAAATTAAATATTTTTATAGATCAAATTGTTAGGATAAGGAAATAAAAAGGATAAGGATCAATAAGATCAAATTGTTAGGGTTAGACTTCACCCACCCACCCACCCACACACACACACAATGGGTTTAGTTCCTTATAATCATGATAATCGTAAACATACAATGAAAGAAGAAGATAATTACACCAAGGAATCCTAAAGTTGTCGCCCAAGACTGACTATTTTTCTTCTCTAGCTCTGTATATCTAAACCTTAACATAGACAACTCTTTAATAGAACTTTTACAACGCTTGCGCCCAATCCAATTTCAGTGTCCTAACTTTCCCTACAGGGAATCAAGGACCAAATGGTGCTCGACTTAACTCCATTGGCGGGGACACGACTTATTGGCGGGGACATGACTTTACTGCATCAACATTCTTCTATGCATCCTTCTTCATGGGCTCCAATCCTATTTCTCTGAATCTAGTACTTCCTATTCACCTTTTATGTAAAATAAAAGGAATTAATGTAATTTTCCATTCTCAAGCTCCAGTAATCAATTATTAACAAAAACTTAATAAAATAAAGAAATAAACAAGGTTTAAGTTTAGAAAGAATTGATTTCACTATAAAAATTAGCTCCAAAATATGATAAAAATGAATGTTATCAAGCGATTTAGCTAAACTAAGAGGGGTGAGTTGGTTTTAAATTTTTTTCAAAATATTTTTTATTTCTTCAAGTTCTTTTAAAATTGATTCAATTTGAAAAATAAAATGCAATTAATTTGGGAATCAAAATTGATAAAAGATTAGTGACAACAAAATAAAGAAGATATTGAAAGAGAAAGATTACGTTAGAAATTTATATTAGTTTAGATCACAAGTGGTCCTACATCCAATCTCAAATATTCAATCTTAGAATAATTATATTTTATTATCTTTAATGCTTTGTACAAACACTCACAACAACAATTACAATCATAAGACAACAAAACATCATAAGATCAACACTTGAACACACTCAAGAGGATATGTACACCCTTCGAACACTTAAAGAGTATACAAACTGAATGAACTTGTGATCACAAAAGAGGATATACATTGGAACGAACTTCAACAACAAGAAAAATGAAAGAATGTACCAAAAATTTACAACAAAAGTATAATACAAGGCTAATTCTATTAGCACAATAAAATCTCTTTTATTCTTAAACTTAAAAACAATCTTAACTTTTGAAAATAACACCAATGATTTCAAAAGAATATGTGTTTCATAGTAATATTACTTTTATAAAAGAGTGAGACCAAGACTATATTTATAAAGTTAAAAAAATATTGATTTGGAAAAGATTCAAAATATTTAATCCATTCTTTCAAACTTATAATCGATCATTCTTGTTGAAATTTGAAAAATAATTACAATGCTTTCTATTTAATCGATTATGACACGTGTTAATCAATTATTTTGGTTTTATATTTAATTCAGAAAAGAAAATTAATTAATTATAGAAAATTTTAATTTATTAATTTTTTAGAACTTTGAAAATTCTTAAATATACTATTTGGTTGAATCAGTTAACTAAATTGATAATCATTTATCTTGTTTTGAACTTACTCATGAACAATTTAATCAATTACTTAAAAACTTAATAGATTAGCAAAATCATAAAACCTTTTTCATTCATTTTTAACTTTATAAAAATAATTCTCTTTTAATTGATTTTGATATAAGCGTGTGTTGAATTAAGAACCTTATGATTATGAATATATATTGTGTGGATGACTTCTTCCTGCACCTCTATAAAAGAAATAAAATATCATTTTATCCTTTTTATTTTGTTTATCTTCTCAGTTGTACCCCTCTTCACCTTTTTTATTATTATGGATTGTATAATTTGAAATAAAATTTTTTATATTTCAAAATCCAAAATACAAAAAATTGTATTCTAAATTATGTAAAATGAAATATAAAAAAAATGTATTATAGATTATACAATCTAAAATAAAAAAAATATTTCAAATTTTGTAGTCCAGAATACAAACAAATTACAAAATCTAAAATATATATATTTTTTATTTTGAATTATATAATCCGAAATATAATTTCTTTTTTATTCTAAATTTATAATTCATGATAAAAAATTATATTTTAAATTATGTAATCCAAAATATAAATTTTAAAAGAATATTTTAATATTTTTCAAATTTTAAAGATGTAAGAAAAAACACCTATACATACAAGAAGATGTCGTTCCTAATGTAGAAAAACTTAATAACATATAATAAAGACTAAAAACTCTAAAAAATATTTTCAACGTCTTTATCTAACAACATCATCAAAACATTTTTAATAAAAGCTTAAGTATACTCTTTTAAGTTTAACATCTATTTTACTTGATAAAAATAATATTATCTTAGTATCAAAGTTTTAGTATCAAAGTTGTTTTGCTGAAACTATGATCAAATGCCAAACAAATTGAGCTCGTGGTTTTATTTTTTTAAGCAAACATTACACAATTCCATACATATAAGAATAAACTACATTTAATAACATGATACATATAACAATGTAATACCTTTAATATGTAGTAGACAAATGGATAATTATATATTTTTTGTTTAGAATTTTCTTTAAAGTGGTACGTAGAAAAATATTTTGAACATGATTCGCAATTAATTATTTAAATATATTCAATTCAAAAATTAATTTAAGTTTTTAATTTTATTTCCAATTTCATAAATTAATTATTTCATAATTAATTATGTTTTAATCTTAATCTATATTCATTCTTATTAAAATTAAACCAAAAATATTTTATAACTTATATATTACTAATTTTTTTCTGTGGTATCAATTAAATATAGTATAAACTTTTCATTTATTTTTCATCATATTTTAATTTCTTTCTCTTAATTTTAACAACTTTATTTTTCGTTCTTTTTTTTTTCAATTTTACTTCAATCCAAACAATGTATAAATTTTATATGAAGTTTATGATTTAAATTCATTTACAGTGAAAGAGTAATTATATGATTCTTAATTATCTTTTATTATTTTTTAAAACTTCCTTTTAACTTTTACTCAAATAGAAAGGTTTTACACATCTTAATTAATATTTTATTTAATTATTATTATTTATTTCATGACTGAGAGTCATTTTTAAGCTTTAAAATCTTAATTTTTATATCATATCAACCTATTTTAATAAAAGACATATGTTAACCTTATAATCTATACATCATTCTTACAATAACATATTATTAATAGAAAAAAATATTTCAAATATTTAAACATTAGAATAATATTGAGATTATAATCAACCTATATTTGGATCCAATAAGTTGTAATAAAAAAGGTTTAATATGTAATGAAATAATTAATAAAAAATTAATTACAGATAACATTAATTATTTCATAAATAACATCAGATGATATTAATTTTCCTGTAAAAAAATCAGAGTTCCACTGAAATTAATATTATTTTAAGTAGAAAAACAGTTTTATATTAGCTATATGTTACTCATCGCTTATGCAATACCTACCCACCGTACGTTTTAATTTTGATGTTGGGGTTGAAGAAGGTGCCATGGCACCACCACGTCACGGATGTAGTTATTTCCTTGGGACTACGTTATAAAGTTTAGAAGGTATTAACATTTGATTTTGGTGAAAACATATTAACATTATTATTGACAACTGTTTGTGTCGGTGAGCCAGCCCAGATTGACTACGATGTATGCCACACCGCGATAGGGTTCTTCGTCTTTCACGCGCCTCCTGCATTTTTCCATGCTTTAACTTTTATTTTAACATTTTCAATTGTTTATTTCGGAAAAATATGTTTGGAAACTTAACTTGCATTTATGATAATACATAACATTATAATTTCTCTTGGAAAGTTAAACTTGTATTAATCTGAAAATTTATGATTTATTATTATTTTCAACATTTTTTTCTTTTGAATTTATACCCACCTTTTTAAATAAAAGATGACTTCCTGATCAAACTAATTATTTTAAAATAATTTTTTAATAAATATACCCAAAACAATTATAATTATAATTAATTACAATATAATAAATTATAATTTCATTTTCACACATATTCCAAATACGCTCTAATTAAAAATATTGACAATATATTTTTAATATAATTTTTATTGATTAAAATTTTTAAAGACAATAGATTTTATTGGATTCATGTTTGTTTAACGACTTTTTTAGTTTTAAAATGTTTAATTTTTTTAATCAATAAAAATATTTGTAGGTATTTTATTTTAATATTTAATTTTAAATCAAATTTGTTATTTATTTTTATGTTTGGAAATAATAAAAAAAGCATATAAAACCAGTGAAAAAAAATTGTTATATGATAGAATTATATATGACTCACTCGTTATTTTTAATTATCAATTTAAAAAAATATTTTTTATTTATTAATTTTAAATTTAAGATAACTTCAATTATAGTTTCAACTATACCTTTATTTTAAATTAATTAGTTATGATGTAAAATAATATCATAACTATTTCATTAAGATATAAAATTAATAGCTTTTTTATTTTAAATGAAACTCTTAAAATATAGATAAAAAAGACAGATTATTGTAAAAAAAAAACGATTTGAAAGTCTATCTATTTTAAAATTAAATTTAAATTATTTAACATGATTCTAACAGCATATATTTTCGTATTAAAATAAATATTAGAATAATAGACGTTGTTTTCATCCACTACCTAAAATCTGATACACCCTCCTGAATGCGCGTGACTAACTTTTTCACTCTATTTTTATATTATTTATAGTATTTAACGAAGTCTACATTTCCTGCCCAAGCATCCCATAAAGCTTCAGTGACCGAGCATGCCAAACGATGTCGTTTCTATTTTATATTATTCTTCTCTCACTGAAGTGGTGAGGGGTGACTCCGTACACACTTTTTTCGAGTATCAATTCTCATAAAACATTATACAACGCAACGAATTAATATTAGATATTTGAAAATAAAACTTCATCATATTAGTTACCCTTTATTTAGAAGTACAAAATTCGCAACTTTTCCTTTTATCACTAAGATATTATGGTTCTGCATTTCATACTCCCAATACCAACAAAGTTACACGCATAACAGCAACCACATAAATATCAAATCAAAATGAGAAAAAAAAATGTAATATTTTAATGTGAAATTTATAATATGAATTAAAATAACATATAGGAAATTTCCATAAAACAAAAAAAATGTAATTATAATATGAAATTGTGATGTGTAGTTATTTCAAAGAAATAGAGAATTTATCATTTTTTATTACTTTGTATATAACATAATAATAATTTCAAAATTTTAAAATATAATTAAATGCAAAATAAAGTATTAAATATATGCATAAAATATTGTTACAAATAATTTACTTGTACCATATTATTACAAAGTTTAAAAAAATAATTAGAATGAACTAAAATATATAATGTTATTTACAAAAATACCACAAAGTTAACTTCAGGTACATATTCTTTTTAAAATCGAATTTAAGGTTGATTTTTTAATTAGTAGTGTAGTGACTAAAATAATTTTATTTATTGAGAAAAATCTGCGCTTTTTCTGTTCATGCTTCGTATAGGAATGTTCTTCTTCTAGTAATGATAAATTATTTTTACTATCGTTTTTAGGACATTTCTCCATTTTCTTCATTTTCATTCGCTTGTACTCTCCCATAGATATGGTGGTGACCGTCTTGCAGTTCCAGCTTGCTGTCGCAGCTTTCTGATTTTACCAGCCACTGCTTTCCCGGTACTCACTCTTCTTACATTTCAAGCATTCTCACTGCCATGACTTTGCTTCTGTATTTAACCTGACACCATATTCTGCATTATCATTTTTCTACTTGGTTTTGCCTTCAAGTTCTGAGCTTTGTTACTGGGGTTTCTCCAGCTCTTGCTTGATCTGAGTCTTTCTGTTTATGTCCAAGGTTTTGTGTTTTTTCGGTCTTTTTGTTTGGTCTCTCGTGGTTGGTTTCAATTTATCTGCACCAAATTTGCTTTAAATGAAGTTAAATTTGAGTCTTAAATAGTTTAACGGTACCTTCTGTGTTGGAAGTTTGTTGAAGATAACCACCAAATCTTAGGTGGCTGCTTCACTGGCAAAGTTAATCTTTTTTTCTCTGTTTCTCCAACTTTCCTTTTGTTTTGTTTCCCCTTATTGAGCCAACTATGCATAGTAATTACTGAGTTCAAAAACCACTTAATGCTATCTGACGAGGATTGTTGGTAAAATGCAAATCTCAATCTGATTTATTGCTGTCTGTTTCACTTCAGAGGGCTTGTGAGTTGTGATTGTTCAACTACATTTTCAACTGCATTTAAGAAGTTTTTCTTTGAAAGGAGCATTATAGTTGCTGCAGCAATGAAAGGAAAGAACAGGAAAAGTGGTGGTGCTGTTCATATGGAATACCTAATTCACATTCAGGAGATCAAGCCTTGGCCCCCTTCGCAATCTCTCAGATCGCTTCGTTCTGTATTGATACAATGGGAGAATGGTGAACGCGCTTCAGGGTCTACTGGTCTTGTTTCCCCTTCTCTCAGTCCTAGTTCTGTTGCTGGTGAAGGAAAGCTCGAGTTTAATGAATCATTTAAGCTTCCTGTAACTCTGTCAAGGGATATGTCTATCAGAAATAGTACTGCTGGGGTGTTCCAAAAGAATTGCTTGGAATTCCACTTGTACGAGACTCGAAGAGACAAGACTGTTAAAGGGCAGTTGCTGGGGACTGCCATCATAGACTTGGCAGATTGTGGTGTACTTCGAGAGACTTTGAGCATTCGTACACCATTGAACTGCCAGAGGAACTACAGAAACACTGATCAGCCACTTTTGTTCATTCAAATTGAGCCTGTTGAAAAGAGTCACCCTAGATCCTCTTTGAAAGACAGCTTGTCAAAGGGGGTGCCAAAAGACAATAATGGCAATGAATCTGTATCAGTATTGATGAATGAAGAATATGCTGAGGAAGCAGAAATTGCCTCTTTTACTGATGATGATGTTTCCTCTCATTCATCTGTGGCTGCAGTCACTACTTCCTCTGAGTCTAGCGTATGTATGCCTCCCGAACAAGAAGAGGTATTTCCCCACATTCCATTCTCTTATTTATAGCATTGTACATTTTTTCTAACCGTGTTAGTGTCCGTGGCAATTCATGTTGTCCTCCAGCCGTATTCCATGAATATACTTTTTGAAATAGGACAAAACGCAGTCATTGCACTATTTAGATGTTTTGCACTTGTTGACCGAGGTTTAGAACTTGCTTCGAATGCTTGACTGGACCCTTCCAATTGAAATTGTTTTCTTGAATCACTACAAGGAAAATAAGAATCCTATTTGTTGTACTTCCAATTAACCACACATAAGGTTAAGAAGAAAGCACATGAGAAAAGGAGAGAGAGTGGGGACAGGGATGAGCAAGAGTCAGGATTATTTCATTTGTTATGAGCTATAACAGATTGTGTTAGTGGAAAAAAGATATGGAGGCGAATTATGTGAGTTAGTTAAATGACAAGGGCAAATATATTGGGGGCATGAATTGAGTGGTTTAGGTTACAGCCCCTGGGCCAGTGCTGCTTATTTAGTCATTACTGTTTATGATTTCATTTTACTGATCATCTTCTTTCACTGTTGTCCTATAACAAGGGAAGTATGGGGATCCCTAGAGTGATCCCATTAAAATCTCAGTTTCCAATCCATATCTAATTGCATGCTTCACTACACATGTCTCTTTTGGTATAAAGGGAATGACAGTGCTTGCATTCTTCTTGTTGGGTATATCTAAACATAATGTAACATTGAGGAATTTCTTGTCAAGCTATTTAGTAATTTTTATTTTACTAATAAGGGTAATAATGTAATAATGCCTGCTTTCTGTTTGTTGGGCATATCTAAATATAATGATAGATAAAGAAAATTCTCATGAAGCCATGTTGTAATTGCTACTGAATTGCAGAATGGACCAAATGGATCAACACAAAACAGTAGTAGGAATGACAAGAGGTATCACCCCTTGGCCTCAGAGACAAGAGTTGAGAAGTTGAATGTGATGGAACAGGATGAAGATGAGAGACTGGGGAGGAGTTCTTCCTATGTGTCATCCATGGACGTGTTCTCAGAAGTTGGGAGTCCAGTAAATGGTGATGATACCTCTATTACAAGCACTCCCCATTATAGATCAGTGGCAACCCCAAAGCAGGTTGCTTCTTTGAATGCTGATTCTTCTTCCCCAACCTTAGAGGAAAATTCTAAGAGCAGGTTCAGAAGCAGTGAGCATGAAAATTTGGATCAGGAGGATTGTGAAAAAGCTGCCAATTGTAGAGAAATGGGTACAGGTGTTCAAATAAACAGTAATGAAAGTGATTTTGACATCTATTCTGGCAACACTACATCTCCAGGTAGTGATTACCTCAAAAAGAATCCAAACTTTGGTTTGAAAACCAAAGACAGCGTAAGTGAGAGATGTGAGGAAGTTGATAAAAGTCTTGTGCAGGAGCCGGGAAGTGATACGTATTACAGTTCCATTGAGGATAAGCATGGAAATGAAATGTTGCATATTGATAAGCAGTATCTTGTTGAAGATGAATCGGTGGTGCAATATGCGAAAGACCAAGCTTTATTGAGTAGCGATTTGTATTCTTTAGGTGGGTCAGATAATGGTATGAAAGGCAATTTTCTGAAAAGTGAAAGATTAAAGCATGTTAAGTCTGTAAGGTCAACAGCAGACTCAGTTAGGAGTATTGGGTCACTTGGTAACATTCATCTCACTGAGGTAAAGGAAAATGGTGTTAATGGAGATGTCCAAAATAATGGAGGGAACATTCAAAGCAGTGACAGAAAAGATGCCAAGGTTTATCCACGGGAAGCCAGAAATGCAATTTTAGAGAGCAAGATTGAACACTTGGAAAACAAGATAAAGATGCTTGAAGGAGAGTTAAGAGAAGCTGCTGCTATTGAGGCTGCTTTATTTTCAGTGGTTGCCGAACATGGAAGCTCAATGAGTAAGGTTCATGCTCCTGCTCGGCGCCTTTCCAGGCTGTACCTTCATGCTTGTAAAGAAAATCTTCAAGCAAGAAGGGCTGGGGCTGCTAAAAGTGCTGTTTCAGGATTAGTCCTTGTTGCGAAGGCATGTGGAAATGATGTCCCAAGGTAAGCTTGAGTTATATTAGTTACTGCCTTATTTTGGGTACAATACTTCATTTTATACCAAGTTATTGTCCTATCACTAGTCAACACAATATTTTAAAAACATGTGGCTTCATCATGAGAAGTTTGGGATTTATTTCTAATTAAAAATAATTGTCTTTAATTAATTAACTCAGAAAGCAAGAACCTTTGTTTGGCATGAGGAAAACATTACACATACACTGCTCTGTTTGAAATTAAATCAAACTTATCTCAATAAAAAAAAAAAGATAATACAACACTATGCGGAAGATAAAATGGATATACTTTATGAAACTCTCAGCTAATTGGATCATCTGATTAGATATTTGAGGTTTTTAATTATTACTGCCTAAATTGGAAGTTGCAGTTTCATCAGAAACTATGCTAACTGCGGGGGCAATTAACCTCTTGCATCTGGATGCAGGTTGACATTTTGGCTGTCTAATTCTATTGTGCTGAGAACAATTATAAGCAAAACTACGAAGGACATGACACTATCTAATCCTTCTGGGTCTAGAACAAGGAAGAATGGAGAGGTGAAAGTTGGAAAGGTAACACAACCACTAATGTGGAGGGGGTTCTCTCCTAGGAAAAACGATAATACAGCTTTTGAAAATGGCGGTATAGGTCACTGGGATGACCCAAATGTGTTCACCTCAGCATTGGAAAAGGTAGAAGCTTGGATCTTTTCTCGCATTGTGGAATCTATTTGGTGGCAGGTAATGTTTTCATCCTACACAAAAGGCTTAAGTCCCCATATGAGCTCATTAGTAATATAAAATAGTCCCAGTGGCTTCTGACATGGATCATTCTTTCTCTGTGTCCAGTCTTTGACTCCATGTATGCAGCTTTCTGATGCAAAGGTCACTTGTAAAGATTCTTCAAAAAACTATAAAAATATGTCTGGCTCGTGTGACCAAGAACAGGGAACTTTATCGCTAGATATTTGGAAGAATGCTTTTAGAGAAGCTTGTGAAAGGCTATGTCCTATCCAAGCAGGAGGGCATGAGTGTGGTTGTTTGTCTGTGCTGCCTAGATTGGTTAGTATATATCTATTCATTTCCCTCTTCCTTTCCTTCAATGTTTTTGGCTAAAGGTACTCAAGTTTTTCATTATCGTACCTTTTTGTATGTCCCTTTTCAATTGTCATTTATCTGTATGTTTAGTTTGCATGGGTAGTTGAAGAGCTTTTAAATGGATGATTAAGTAAACAATGAATAATTAGTGCCTCGTACTGACTCCTAACCTGAGAAAAAGGGGAGAGAAGCATGCTTTCTGCAAATTGCTTAAGCTGAAGCCAAATATTTAGAACTCCTCTGGGATTCCCCCAACTTCCCCAACAAACTAATATCTTGAATATACCAATCTATGTATCTACGTTTTGTCAGATTATGAGACAAAATTGACATCAAACTGCATTTTGTTTTTACTTATTCTAGATAATGGAGCAGTGTGTTGCAAGATTGGATGTTGCCATGTTCAATGCCATTCTTCGGGAGTCTGATGATGATATTCCAACCGATCCTGTATCTGATCCCATTAGTGATCCCAAGGTTCTCCCCATTCCACCCGGTAAATCAAGCTTTGGATCTGGTGCACAGCTAAAAACTGCGGTAATATCTCTGATCTCAACTAGTTTTTATCTGAACTAAAACGTGTGGCTCTGTACTAGTGACTGTAATTGCAACCTACTGTCATAGGCTCAATTTACTTTCGTTTCTGCTAAAATCTGGTTCTTGAATGTAGCTCTAAAAGTGGGCCAGGAGTATGACCTTTTGGCCTGGAGTTAGCCACTAATATATTGAGCAATTAGAGGTTAACTGCTTTGCAGCAATAATGAAAATAAAGGATGATTTGAATGCATGTGTTCAATATAATGTCACTGGAGATAAATTGTGCCGACTGATTAGTTATTTTCATTTGTGTTCTGGATTTCTCAGATTGGTAACTGGTCTAGATGGCTGACTGACCTATTTGGGCTGGATGACGATGACTCACTTGATAGAGATGATGATGATGATGATGATGACCTTGACAGCAATGATGGAAGTCAAAATACATCCTTCAAATCCTTCCATCTTCTTAATGCATTAAGTGACCTCCTGATGCTTCCTAAGGATATGTTGTCAAGTGCATCCATTAGGAAAGAGGTTAGCCAATGAACTTGGGTTTTTCGCCATTTAATTAACTTGCTACTTGTTTCTTCCCCTCTAATCATTCTTTCATCCTTGTTTGTGAAGGTGTGCCCAATGTTTAGTGCACCTCTAATCAAGAGGATACTAGACAATTTTGCCCCAGATGAGTTTTGTCCTGATCCAATTCCTGATTATGTTTTTGAAGCTCTGGACTCACAGGTTAGATAAATAAATTTGCAGTTGTCTTTTTTTTCTTTTTGTCGTTATTTATTACTAACTCCGACTTTCACACTCACACTGGTTAAGTATAATAGTTAAGTTCATTTAATCTTGTTTTCATACCATAAAGAAATATTTTTCCTAAATTACCCTCAAAATATACTTATTAAAAATGAAGTTTAGGTTTGAAATGGTATGATTAAAAAAGGTTTAAGGAATCAAAAGTTGCTTATATTTAAGTCTACCAAATATGACCAACTTTTTTCTTATATTTTATACTTCATACATGCCTCACGAAAACAATGGAGAATGAAATGGACATCTTATGACATGTACATGATTGTTTATTTGATGTTTTATGATTAATTGGTCAAGAACTCCAAATTTGGCTTATGTCTATATGTGCTTTTAATTTGAAGCAGGATGATCTTGATGATGGAAATGAGTGTATCAACAATTTTCCATGCAATGCTGCTCCCATTGCATATTCACCTCCACCAGCAACTACCATTACAAGCATTACAGGGGAGATTGGAAGTGAATCTCAGCTTAGAAGAAGCAAATCTTCCATTGTTAGGAAGTCATACACCAGTGATGATGAGCTGGATGAACTAAACTATCCATTATCTTTGATATTGAACAGTGGCTCATCCTCACCAGCATCAACGAAGTCCAATGGCAAGTGGAAAGAGACTCGCGAGGAATCTGCCATTAGGTTTGAACTTCTCAGGGATGTTTGGATGAACAGTGAATGAATGACCACAAACTAGATTTCATCCTTTTCCTGTTACATTTCTTCGGTAGCACTGTAAAAAGCAAGATATGTATACTCTAGGTTTAACAGAACAAAAACACCGAGTACTGAAAAACGTGATGGTGGATATGGCCTGCATATAATAAATAATGTTCGTAGTTGCGTGTATCGTACAATAAGGTGAGATTAAATTCTGAATTGCTTATTTATGTAATTTAAGATGCTGATTTTTGCTTGTTTTGAATCTGGGTTTGAAAGACCCAGAAATTCAAATACAAATGGCCTCCGATGGTAGCGGAAAATTTGTAAGGCTTAAATACTGGTAAGAACTAAGAATTGAAAAGCAAAATGCCAATAATTTTGTCCTTAGAATAAATGAAAGCAATTGCGAAAATGGTTATCATGAATATGTTTGAGTTTAGACGTAAAAAGTTCAACTAAGGTGTGTTCTTGTTAAAGCATGATTATGTTCTGATGTTTTAAGGTCAAAATCAGCATTATTTCACAGAGGTGTATAAAATGAACATATTTTGGTTCATCAAAGTGTGATTAATCCTTATTATGGGTGTAATTGAAGAAGTTAAGAACTTAATTTGCAAAAAAAGTCCTCATGAATATGTCTGAGTTCATTTGTCAAAAGTTTAACTGAGGTGTCTTCTCGTTAAAACTTGGGTAACTTCTAATGTTTTGTAAGGTCAGAACCAGTATTATTATTTTACAAAACACTTGTGGTTACCCCTTCTTTAATCAGGGGACACCATAGTTAAAGTTTTGACAACTAAGTCAGATGTGTTCATGTGTTCATTAGATTGTCCACCGTGCACAGTAATTTCTTTTCTAACCATAAATGTTGTAACTTTCAAACACTTAAACAAAACAACCAATTCATGTCAGCAATCAATCTACGAAAAATCAACCAACCCACCCACCTACCACTCATTCAAAAGGAAAACACTTTCAAAATGACAAAAATCATACCTCAACAAAAAATTAAACCGTGAACCGAATAAAAGTCTTTCATTTTCATCAAAAACCCTATAAGAAACGAACCTTTACTCGACAACCATAAACCCCAAACGGAAATCATACGTAAACCAAAAACACAACCTTATAAACAACCTAAAAAACTTTATTTTCCATCAAAAATCACGTAAAAGACGAACCTTTACTCCAACCACCACACCTTCACAGTAACAACGTGACTAAAGTGGAACAGTCAAACCACTGCCAGAATGACGACGAAAGCAGCGAACCAACCTTCCTTTTTCATCAAAAATCACATAAAAGACCAACTTTTACTTCAACCACCACAAACCCTAAACGAAAATTGTCAAAAAAGGAACCTTTCCTTTTACAAAACTATAAAAGGAGTAATAAAACTTCTTTTTTCATCAAAAATCACATAAAAGACCAACCTTTACTTTAACCACCACAAACCCCAAATAGAAATCAAATATAAAAAAAAATAACCTTTTGTTATCCATCAAGAACCAACAACAAAACTGTAAAACTTCTATTGGAAAAATGCCTCTTATAATGCAATTTGGAAAAATTCATAATAAGACAAGTGCAGGAGAAACAACAAAAATCAAGGGATTTGTTATTTAGTTTTTTTGGTTCCATGAATTTAGGGTGTTAGTTACCAAGTCTAATAGTCTGTTTGTAACAGACCTTTTGATTTATAATTAGTTTTAAACTGTTTTTTAGTTTAGATATGTTTTTAAATTATAGTTTTACATTCTGTTTTTCTTGAAGATGTATAAATATTAGTTTATATCAATAAACATTTATCCTTGCACTCAAATATATCTACAAAGTGGTATCAGAGCTCTTAATTCTTCAAGGCCTGTGTGTGAGAGATCGGTGAGACCCGAGTGACGAGTATTAAGATATGGCCAGAAATTTCATGGCAGCTCCACCAGTCTTCTCAAGTGAAAACTTTGAGATATGGTCCGTCAAAATGAAGTCTTATCTAGAAGCAAGTGGTTTGTGGGATGTTGTGATGTCTGAAATCTAGCTGCTACAAGAAGATCCAACTGTAGCTCAAATCAGAAATTGCAATGATGAGGCAATGAGAAGATCGAAGGCCAAGACCTGCATTCACTCTGCTATTTTTGATATTGTTTTCATTAGAATTATGGCCTGTGAAACAGCTAAAGAAGCATGGGATACTCTCCACGAGGCGTTTCAAGGAAATGAAAGAACTTGGCAGATGCAAGTTCTTAATCTCAGAAGAAAATTTGAGATGTTGAGGATGAAGGAAACCGAGGCTATCAAAGAATATTTTGATAGACTCTTGATCGTGGTAAACAAAATTCATTTACTACGTGAAGATTTACCTGACAGAAGAATTGTAGAAAAGGTGTTGGTGAGCCTCCTTGAGAGGTTTGAAGCAAAGATCTCATCACTTGAAGATTCAAGAGATCTCACAAAGATTTCACTAACCAAGTTGATGAACTCTCTGCAAACCCAAGAGCAGAGAAGAATGTTGAGACAAGAGCTGAGTATTGAAGGAGCTTTTCTTGCAAAGTCACAGCCGAGTTACAAAACAAAGAAGAAAGGCTGGAAAAATGAGAAGAAAAGTGATGAGGATGAAAATGACGAGAAGGAGAAGTACTCAGTATGTCAATACTGCAAAAAAACTTCTCATCCACATTGGAGATGTTGGTGGAGACCCGATGTGGTGTGTAGATCCTGCAATCAAAAGGGTAATGTAGAGAAGGTATGCAAGAGAAAGCAATAAGAGGCACAAATTGCTCAAGAGACTGATTACGAGAAGGAGGAGCAACTTTTTGTGGTGACTTGTTTTGCTAGTGACATCGCTAGTGAAACATAGTTCATTGATAGTGGATGCACTCATCACATGACTCGTGATAAAGGCATGTTTGTAAAGCTAGACAAAACCCATCTTTCAAAAGTCAGAATTGGGAATGGAGACTATATTGAGGTCAAAGGCATAGGTGATATTGTCATTGATTCTGGCTTAGGTAAAAGAATAATCTCTGATGTTCTATATGTCCTTGAAATTGATCAAAATTTGTTAAGTGTCGAACAAATTTTAGAGAAAGATTATGTTGTTGTGTTCAAAGATAAAACTTGTGAAGTCTTTGATTCAACTGGCATTAAATTGATGTCAATAAAGTTGAAGGGCAAAAACTTCTCAGCAAACATACAAACCGACTTAGCCTATTCCTTTGCGGCTAAAGTTGGGAATTGGGAGAAAGCAGAAACAATTGAGAAAGCAAAGAAGAAGAAGAAGAGTTGCGCGTTCAAGCGCAAACGGGCCGAGCCAAAGCCCGATTCCAAGAAAAAGCACCCTCTGAGAGTCCCAATATAAAGCCTGACGAGAGCTGCTTCATCTGCAAGGCCAAAGACCACATCGCCAAGCTTTGTCCCCAAAGACCGAATGGGAAAAAACAAGATATGTTTGCGGTGTCGTCGATGCGGTCATAGAGCTAAAATCTGGCCCGAGGTGCAAAATGAAGCTAAGGATGAAAACTGTCCTCAAAATACTCATGACATTTATCCAAATGGTGGTTGCTGTAGAATATGTGGTGGTGTGACACATTTGGCAAAAAATTGTCCTAACAAAGACAGGCAAGGATTTGTTCTGCTACTGGCCCTGTTGGTAAATCAATGAGAATTGAAGAGAGGCCCAGGGGCCAAGTTACCAAATTATTAGCGGGGATGATATTAAGGAAAGACCATCATGTATTCCTGTAGCAGTTTTAGAAGTTAAAGCTAAAAAAAGCACTGAGAAGGATCTCAAGAATGAGAATGGTGATACACCAAGCATAAAACGGCGACCAAGTAGATCACGGTCATGTTCTAGGTCATTGTCACGCCCACCACATGAAGTTGTGCTTGGTGAAGGCTTAAAGGATTCTACTCAAAAGGTGAAGGTAATTAAACTTGCCAAGAAATCTGTTAAGAAGAGAAACAAGGATGTCCGTCATGAAGTAGCAGATCAAAGTCAACGGAAGAAGATTCTGAAGATCAATAATCAATTAGTTGATATTTTAATTAAAGCTCCTCCAAGAGATAGATTCGAAGAATTGAAAGACAAAATTGGAATTTGCATCAAAAGAGGCAAGGAGGAGTGTTGGAAAAATGCTTCTTATAATGCAATTTGGAAAAATTCAGAATAAGACAAGTGCAGGAGAAACAACAAAAATCAAAGGATTTGATATTTAGTTTTTTTGGTTCCATGAATTCAGGGTGTTAGTTACCAAGTCTAGTAGTTTGTTTGTAACAGACCTTTTGATTTATAATTAGTTTTAAATTGTTTTTTAGTTTAGATATATTTTTAAATTATATAGTTTTACATTTTGTTTTTTCTTGAAGATGTATAAATATTAGTTTATATCAATAAACATTTATCCTTGCACTCAAATATATCTACAACTTCCTTTTCCAAGCAAAAATCACATAAAAGACCAACCTTTATGAAAATCCCACCACACAGTAAACTGGAACCCTTAAACCACCTTGCCAGTGATGACGAATCCTAAAGGTCGAGGAAAACACGAGAGGAGGGAGACAAGACGAGGGAGACGAGAGTAGGGACACGAGCGTAGGGAAACGAGAGAAGGCAGTGAGACTTCACGTGAGGAGGGAGACGAGAGAACTGCAGAGAGAGAGAGAGTGAGCATGCCAATGCCAATGTTTTGGGTTTTTCTTCAGCCAAGCCTCTCACTTTACACATTGGATTAAAAAATTATATTTTTACCACTTCACCGGTGTCAAATGAAGGTAACGCCACGTATTAGTGTCAAAATAACATTACTCATTTGCTTAATAGAATATGACATGGCTATAAAAAATGAACATATGTAATTTACACAAATAGGAAAATTTTACAAAATTTATATAATTGGTAAGTTGTGCTTGCAAACACACCTTAAAATGAAGTAGTGTTTCCAAGCACAATGTTAGTTTTAAATCATAAATGTATTTTTGTTATGCACAATTTTTTATTCTTTTTATTTTCACTAAAGTGGTGCTATCAAACACATTAAATTTTATTTTATTTTTTTAAATTGTGTAATTTCCTTTTACTTATATTAAAGTTTTTATAATTCCTTTTAACTTTTTTGTGAAATCCATGTTTTCAACGTTTATTTTTTTTTAAGTCGTGATTGCAAGCATCATTTCTATTTTTTATTTTCTTATTCTTAATTTACTTTTTATGTGTTTTAAATTTGATAATTTAGATAATGTAATTAATTATTTACATGCTAATTGAATGTATTTTGGATAATTAAAAATATTAATATAGTCAAATATATTTCAATTAATTTTTTAAAAAATAGTTAAATATTTAGTTAATTCATCTCATACATCACATTATCACATCTCTACAATAACTCATATTATGCATGCATTGGCTCATATACAAAGACACTTAACTCTACTTTTGAAAAACTCGTGCATTGAATAGAACCGGACCCAAAGATCTACATCTGTCATACTACATCCCATTGTGAGTTTACATAATCACACCACATACGTACATACTAAGGAAGAAGGGACACTTGAAAACTGGCTCAAAAGAAGAAGGGGCATAAATTAACTTATACAACTTCTACTCTATAGATATATTCTAGGGTCTTACATTCTCTCCAACAATAAAAAGTTTCGTCCTCAAAAATCGATATATTAGAAAAGGGATAAAAATAAGGTTTCTCTAATGGTTTCCTCCATCTCCCAAGTTAAACCACTAAACTTGGTATCTCACAAAATAAACCCAATCTTATAATAGAATGAGCAGCAAAACAAACCATCTATATTTGAGATCTAAGATACTTCAAAGGTATACATTTCAAATTCACTTAGAAGTTCGTGTCTATCAATAACTTCAAAACATCTAATATAAGAAAACAATGTACATCACATTCCAAATTATATCTAACATCAAATTTCACACAAAATATAAGTAATCATTCAAAACTTAACTTTTTAATGTACGTTAAACATGTAGAGTTAAGATAGAAATCCATTTTGATTTAGCCATGAGTGTGCAGCCTCGTCACTTTATCAAGATTCTTTTTCTTTCTTAATACCTTCACCTCATTCTAACAATCATCTTAACTTAGATACAACCAGAATTCAAGAATCATTGTACAACATCCAACTAAAAACAATTTGCCTACTCTTCTAAATTAAGTTTCAAAAAAAAAAAATCTACATGTAAAACAAACATAATAAACCCATTACACTTAGGTCATCCTAAGGACGAACTGCTATAATACCAACTGTAACATCCCTAAATTTTACCTCCTTAATTAAAACTATATTATGTAGATAACAAATAATTAATATATTTACGTATATAAGATATACATATCACATTCATAAAGTAGTTCAAAATATATCCCCCTTACTAGGGATTTTTACAATAACAACACAAATATAAAATTAAAACATTCAAAGAAGATATGCTCTCCATCAACTAACTGAGAAGTTTCAACACCTGTAAAATTATCTACTCACGTGTAACACATGATCATCGTAGATTTAAAAACAAAACAAACATCATACAAAGAGAATGTTAAGCTATAGAGTTTTAAAATATATAATCATAAATTAAATTTTTATCACAACCAAACTATAACACATCAAGCTTTCATAAATCATCTCATACATCGCATTACCATTATCAAATCTCTACAGGAATTCATCATACATACATTGACTCATATACAAAGACACTTGACTTTACTTCTAAAAGACTCATGCATTGAATAGACCCAGATATCTGCACTTGTCATACTACTTTCCATTGTGAGTCAGCAATGTCACAACACAATGGGTCCATCAATCTCTCATTAAATCGTCTTGTGACAGGGTTAATTCATATGATTTGGTTCAATTGATTCTTTTTCATTTCGTAGTGCAGTCATATGAACCTCCTTTGACTCTCACCATCTGAATATCTTTATCTATATGATTCCAACATACCAGTAGAGTTAGGATATCTTCTTCTAGACAAATCCCAAAATAATGCACAATCATGAACATCTCAACACAAGTATTTCATTTTCTAAGGATACTATGTCTCGATCAATTTAACATCATTCATAAATATACATCACACATTTATGTAAACTTAATATTCAATACCAACATATGCATACTCATAAACTTTCATCTTTATACAACACAATACATCACATATTGATCAACAATTAAAGGAATGACTAGAATATGAGTAGAAGCTATAAAGATTTGAGAAGGACAATCCAAAAAGTTCAAAAGAAAGCAAAAACGAGAATGAAGGTGAAATTCTAGGCCTTGCCCAGCACAATAGAGTGATGCTCGACGCCACCAAACTCATGAGCTAAAGTTCTCGAATTGCGCTTGGCCCAGGTAAGTGGCACCCGATGCCAGCCCAACCCTTGAGCGCCTCTTCAAGAATGTGCTTGGCACCATAAAAGGCTAGGCCCGACACTTTGTGCCTTGAACAAAAAAATTTAAAACATTCATATACTTAATTTCATAATACTCGAGCATCTAATCACATCAAATATGATCAATTTATCCTCAAATATCATTAAAGAACTTTTTTCACATCATAACACTGTATTTATCTACTAAATTTTTCAAAATTAACTATTTCTATACTTTCAAAATCAGTTCTTAACTAACACCACTTCAAAATCACACACACATACACACAAGTAGTATAATTCTTAAGAAACAACAGGGATAGTCTAACCTGCACCACAGAGTCCTGAAATCCAATTCCTTAGGAACAACAGGGATAGCTTAACTTGCACTAGAGTTATGATTAACGATCAAAACACATCACTAGAACCATGAGCTAACAGAGACTAATCTTGAAGCCTTAGAGGTCATATGCAAGCAAGAACACTAAGGAAGAAGGGACACATGAAAATCAATTCAAAAGAATAAGGAGCAAAAATGAACTTACTCTAAGCAAACTTTTGATCGAACAATTCTGCTCTGATCATTACCACGAGTCCAATAGTGGACATTAACCGTCAGTTTGATGAAGGGTGAGATCAAAAATATAGAAAGAAAACAAAGGAGAAAAAGAAATTTTATTTTAGAGAGATTGTGATTTTATAAAAGTAAAACTTAAATACTAATTTTTTATTTATATGAATTTTTTACCCTAATAACAAAATATTAAGATGTCATTTTTCTTATACCACTTCTCTTCTATAACTATTTTCTAAAGTCTTATAAAATATATTCAATTAGCATTTAAATAATTAATTAATTGTATATTTAAATTTTAAAAAAATACAAAAAAGTAAATAAGAAATAAGAAAATGATAAAATATAAGGCGACGTAAAAGATTTAAAAAATTAAAAAAATATGGTATCAAGCATAATTTCACTAAAAAGGTAAAACAGATAAAAAAAATTGAAAAACGTTTCACTACAAAATTAAAAAAGAAATTGAAAAACACACTACCAAACAGGACTTCAATATAAATCTGAAAAAAAGTTACACAATTTAAAAAAATTAAAATTGTGTTTATTAGTATAATTTTAGTGAAAATCGAAAAAATAACCCTAAAATTGAAAAATAAATCAGAAATCAAAAATCGTAAATTGCGTGCAGATGTGTTAAAAAACCCTGATATTTTATTTTAGAGTCCTTAACTTTTACATATTATAACGTGATTTTGGGACCAGGAAAAGTAATAGAGCAGAAACTATAATGCGATTATTGAAAAGACAACACGGACTCACTATTTAGGACCATTCATTAGGTATTGATTCATACTTGAACAGTTGCGCTACAGAACAAACTAGCATTATCAAAATTTTGCAAAACAATCAACAATATAGAAACCGACACAAAATTTCTATGAAATTGTTGTAGCCCTCATATTCACATACTAAAATGCCGACAGTGGATTGATGCCATAGAAGATTGGTGGCCCTTCACGCAGTTAATTTCTGTGAAGAACTAAGAGCATTAATATGCTGAAGATGTAGCGCAGCTAGAAGTCCCTGCCAGGTTTCACCATGTCCACCGGCTAATTCAAAGTTCAGAAGTTTCTTCTGCTTCCTGTAGTAATCTTCCAACAGCTTCAACTAGAAGTGAAAAATAAACCCCCAAAATATAAGTACAAGTACCAAGTGATTAGTATCTCAAACAAGCACAACCTTAGAGTTAGTATGGGAAACTTAAAAAATTGAAAGAAAATAACAATTATTTCCTTAGACAAAAAAATGAAAATAAAAGTGATTAGTTACCTCGTCTTCATGACTTTGGACATTATCATCAGGCAATTGTTTTGTTGGGTTCCTGGAGCTGGTCATAAGAATATATTCTTGGCGAGAATTAAATTTTCGATTTCCTAGATTCCTTTTAACTAATTCATCGTCCGAACTTTTGAAATTCACCACCAGATCAACATGAGCAATGTGATCAAGGATCTCCTGTGAAACATGACGACATTTTGTAGGAATGAATAACAAATAAAATTTCGAGCAGTTCATGATTTGAAAGGTGAAATGAAACAGCTTACAGCTTGGATCCTTGTTCGAGGGAATCCATCAAGAATAAACCCAGTTTCGCCTCTTGAATACCCATCGTCCAGTCTCTTCTTTAGCAGCCCAAAAATAATTTCCTCTGGGACAAGTTTTCCATGATCTAAGGCATTTGCTATCTGCATTGGAAGAACCCCCTCGTCACACTAATATTAATTAAGAAAACAATTTTACTACCCATTACCCAATGGTATGTTTAGACCACATGAAAAAATTAGGAAATAAGTGACGAGTAATGATGTATTTTCTTTGGCTTAGTAATAGAAAGTTTTAGAAGTAATTATCTTACAGTCGTACCAAAATAAATTCTGACAATAATGATTTCACACTGTAATTACGTGAATTATTTATTTAATAAACAGAAACCAAGCAAGCTTAAAAAAAAATCAGTATAGCTTAGAAGGATGCGATCCCAAACAACAGCCTTAACAACATATTTAGTAATAATTTTTTACAAAAAAAAAAAGTTAAATAAAGTAAAACAATTCAAACCGAATCTTCAGTTTAGAAACATTCTTACAACACCCATAACGTTTAAAATGCAAGATTAATTAGAGCGTGCTTGGATTTCAAAATTGATTTTGTAAAATTAACTAACCTGATATATGTTTGAATGTTTTTATTCATTGCAAAATTACTTAAAGTTGCTTAAATTTAATATAATTTCTAAAAATATAAAGTTATTCGATATGAAATCAAACGTGATGACAAGTACAAAATCACGTTAACTATAAAATCGCTATATGCAACGCTACATACCTAATTTTTCCTTAATTCGACGTGATTCTCACAATTAATTTTAATTCAAAACTAGAGAAACGCGTCGAAAGAAAGAATTGGAAGAATTACGGGGAAATGAAAGTAAAGTAGCGGAAAAAGGCGAAAGGAAACCCTGGAATGGAAGAGTGAATGAACGAATTACTTGGTGGTAGAGGGAGGAGCGAGGGTTGAGGTCCTGGCTGAGGAGTGTGGCCATGGAAATGTGAGGAACTTCTAGAAGCTTCGAGAGCCTCTGCGCGAAGAGGCTCCTCCTAGCTCCGGGCTCCCCTATCATCACCCACTGCACTCCGCTCTCCGGCGTGCAACCCTGCGAGTCCAGCATGCCGCGTGGCGCGCACTCCTCTTCCTCGTAGTCGTCGTAGTAGCACTGTGCTGCGGCCGCCGATCCAAAGCTCCGGTTAGAGTGGAGCGCGAGGGCCCTCAGCGGCGCCGCGGCGACCCTAAGTCGTGCGATTGCGACCATGACGGCGGCGGAGGCGTGTTTTCCGTTACTGAGGTTTGGAGAAAGAAAATAGGAAAGGGTGCGCAATTCGGAGAAACAGAGAACCCTGGAGCTGAGGTTTTAAGAGGGGATTTTTTGCTGCTATTTGAGGTTACGAAACGACACTGTTTTGTTGATTAATTACGGAGCGTGCCACTCGCTGCGCGTGCCGGCATCGAGACCTATTTGCCACGTGTGACTGAAGGTGATTGGTCCGCAGCGAATCTGGTGTGTGCGGGATCACCGTGTCCCTTCCTGGCAATGAATCGTAAAAGTTGGGTGTCGTGGCAAGTGAGTTGGATTTATAGGATGCCTTCTCAAATATAACTCTTTTCATGTCATCCAATAAAGTATTTTTTTATAAGTTTTTAATTATTATTACTTAGCTTTTATATGGAACACATCTTGTAATAGAATAAAGACACTAAACAGGAACTACATTAGTGTAAAATTAAAGCAATATAAATGAATTTAAAATGATATATTCGAGAGTTAAATAATATCTTATTTATTATTATATTAGTAATTACTTTCATTAAAATAATGTCAACGTTACTTCCTACTTGATAGACTTTACAGTTTATTTTACGTTTGTTTTACATAATTTTTTTTTATCAATTTATAAAATATATATATATATATATATATATATATATATATCAAAATATGTTATGGTTTGGTGGTTATTTTAGCTTTGTAATCCACGCGTTGACATGGTCGAATGCAGTGCAACGGAAATCATACTTAAAGGGTTAACATTTGATAGAAACAAAAATTTAGTTTTCCAGAAATTTATGGTTGAAAAAGTACGTTTTTTTTATGTTTGGTTGCTTTTCTTTAAAAAAAAAAAACAATAACTCCATCTAAAGAAACTATCTATAAATTTTATATGATCAACATATTTTATATTTATAATCACACGTTTCTTTTAATAATTTGACTTTATTAAATGTTTCTATAGATGCTTTCAGATATTTTTTTTTTAAAATCAAATAGATAAGATATAAGATGAGTATATGTTTGATATTTAAACTTCTGATGGATAATTCTCTTATGTTATTTTTACTATTTTACTAAAATAACCCGATGCTCCTAATAAAATATATATTTTTGTTAAAAAGAATAATGTTTTGAATTTACTCACGAAACTTAGATATTTATTATTAAGAGTAAAATAGCTAAATCAAATTAGTATTTTAAGAAAATCTAAAACCTAACTAATTTATCTATATTCTTTTACTATGATTCGATTAATATTGTCTTATCATAGTAACTGAAGAAAGTAAATTTTTAAGAAATAATTTTCAAAATTTGAGTTCCCAAAAATCATATTCTTAGGTCGGAGAAAATTTTCTTTAATATAATATAATAAATATGACAAAAATATTTGTGGATTATTTGTTTCCTATAATATTACCACAATGTTAATTGAAATTTTATATTAATATTTAGTAAACTTATGCTAGTTATATATCACCACGTCACGCGTGAATTACTTTGATAATTTGATGTAGCGGTAACTTAGACAATAATAATTTTTTATCAAAAAATATTGATTGAATAAAAATATTATTATTTCATTTGAAGATAGAAAAAAAGTGAAATATGAAGATAAAATTAGATTTAGAGATGTGTTATCTTTGTGTCGTTCATTGTGTCACTGTTTGTGAATATTGCTTCTCTTTCCTTCTTCTTGTATGGCCATTGGTGATGGTTTGGGTGGTGGTCGCATCAAGTTCTTCTTGCACAGTTATGTGAGAGAAGTGGCAACGTCTTGAATCAATTTGAAAAAATTGTCTTCTTTTCCAATAAAACTCTCCCCAGTCAATGTTCCAGAATTTCACCTTTCTTCTTCCCTAATAAAACCATCATCTTTCACAGCTTCACGAGTTAACTCTTTTCTTTCCCAACATATCAACGCTTTCAGGACAACACTTGGATACCACCTTTATTTGTCTCTTCCACTGTACAAACCCTTTTTAAGACCTAGAAACATTATTAATACAATTTTATGCATTTTCATTTGAAACACAATAGGATAATACAATTTTACCCTTACATACCTACCACATCACAATTGTCTAAAGGTGATAATTTTTTAGGGGTTGTCCAATAATTATGTTTTTTTGTGTATTAGTCCTTTCAAAATTAAAGGTGGTCTAAATGAGATTGTTGAAAGAAAAACTTAAATGTAATAAAATGGATAATATAATCAAATTTAATGAGTCAAAACATAAATTATTGTGGTCTCATTTAATCTAAATTTTAGATGCAGTAACATTTTAAGTTGAGTTTAGTCTAATGTTCACCAGCTATTTTAATTTGGTTAAAAAAAATAAAAAGTAATTTTAAATCTGAAAGTAAATATATATTTTAAAATATAAGTAATATCAATAAAATTAATTTTAAATTTATATAACATAAGAAACGATGATTCAATTTCGTTTTAAAAGTTTCATAGTTTTTCACTAATATCATATGTGTAGGTATCATAGACAATATGAATATGAAAAAAGGTTTAGAGATTTTGGAAAGATTGATTTTAATTTTCTTTTTTCTTTAATTAGTTAAATAGTTATATAACATGTAATGTAAGAGATTAAAGGAAAGAAAAGATACTCAGTATTTTTATATCGATTAATTTGATTTATAGACTACGACAAGTTCTTGACCAACCAATCAAGTTTCACTAAACAATATACTCTCGTAAAGTATAAATAAGTAATTTTTTTAATCAAGTCATTCTTAACTAAAACTAGCTTTTTCTACACTAGTCACTATTGGATTAACACCAAGTATTACCATAACATTAGCCACTCCTAACTCAACAGTGAGTTCTTGACACTAGTTACTTTTAGCAAAACACTAATGCAAACAAAGTTTGAGTAATTAATAAATCATTGGTTTTTGTCACTAGAGAGGATAAAATTTTTCAACATATAAGGTTTAAGTTATCTCTATTAGTAGGCAAGAATGAACACGAATAGTGTTTCTTACAAAGCTTAAGGGCATAGAAAATTTTGGTTGAGTTGTAACATTTTCAAAAAATATGGCTAATTTCTCATTTCTTTTCTTCAAATCATATATTCTTATCAGCTTTTGAAATGTGGTTGTTGCATTTCCTTTCTTAACATTGAGTAAGTTTGAACTCTCTTTCATTATCTTTTTTCTTCTCTTATTATTGTTATCCTATGATTTTCTTATTTTCTTTAAATAAACTCTCTGATAGTTGAAAATACTTATCTTTCTCAGTAGTCGATCCATTTACATCAAATAATGATTAAAAGTATACACCGTATATGATAGACAGTTGAGTTAAAGTTAAGAGTAGTTATGTCACATAAGTTGTTAGTCATTTCAGCTTTAACTTAAATTCTAATATATTTTTTAAAGTTGTTATTTGACTAGTGATCTTTTTGGAACAGATAGAAGACATTCTCTATTTCTTCATACTTAAGCTTTGAACTATTCTTAATGTATGTTAGCTTGAACTATTGATATATACTTATTATCTGAATAATTTTTAATTTATTTATCAGACAAAGCGGAACTTAACATTATTATTTGTTAGATAAAAGTGTGATCATTATCTATCACTACTTTATGTCAAACTCGTGACTTGTGTTTAAACACATAAAAGATTATATTGTTTTTTTCTTTTTTAACAAATTTTTACATTAAATGTTTTGATAAATAAATTATAATGCATATATATTTGAATAAAAAATATATTATTTGAAAAATGGGTTAGTCCGATCTAACCATATAAACGGTCGGAAAAATTAATTCAATTTAAAACTACATATTTTATTTATTTTTCCGATATAAAATTGAACCATGTTTATTTTAAGACCTATTAAAAAAATTATCAATTAAAAATTTTCTAATTTGTTCTGTAATTTATTCGTGGTTTTTTAATATGTTTTCAAAAGAATATTTGTACATAAACTTGTACATTGGAATTAAATAAACTAATTTATACCCATCTTTCATTTCTTTTACTTTTGTTTTTATGGATAATTTTTTTTAATACTCATAAATATCCTTCCTTGAATATTCGCGATTTTTTTAACAAGCAAGTAGTTATCAAAAATATCTTTTGTTGGATTTGGGAGGGGATACTGGTGAGTTTTTCTGCATACAAGGAAGGGTAAAATATTTTGGTGTGAAAATATTTTATGGAAGAGATAAGAATCTAACTTTTTTTATTTAAAATATATTATATCATTGCTTTACTTAAATTATTTAATATAATAATGAATTGAAAATTTTAATAAAAAAATACATTACTCTTTGATTTCTAACTAAAATCTGTATAAAAATTTTGAAACAATATTTTTAATCCATAAAATGAAATTTAATTATTTATAAGAATTATAAATTCTTTCAATAAATGATTAAATCCTTAATTCAATTTATGAAATAATCATGGTTCTTAAGAATTTAAGCATTTGTAAGAACAACCACACAATTTTTTTATTAAAAAATCATTTGCAAACTCTCGCTTTATGAAAATATAAACCCTAATCCAACTTTTCGAAACCTCACCATGTAGAAACCTTAAATAAAACCTTGAATCCCAATCACCTACTAATAGCTCCAGAGAGCCCCTCATATTCAATGAATACTACTTATGAACATTTCTCTATTCACACTTTGTTTATAACAAAGAGAAGAATGAGAATATATTTTATGTGATAAGTGATAACTTATTTTTATGAGAAAAATCCTTTTTTTTTAAGATAAAAATAAGAAAAATGATTGCAATTATACAAAACAACGTGTATGACCTTTATGTAATTAATTACCGAGTTCATTTTTTAGAATATTTGTATCCTTTTCCCTGTTCACACACCCTCGTATCTCACAGATTTTCATACAAATAAACCAAATGTATCTTAATTTTTGTTTTTAGATTTTTTTTTTTTAAATTTTCAAAATAGAACTAATACTATTCATACCTAGTTCTTGTGATTATAAACATTGTGGCTGATTTAGTTCAAGACTCTAATACATATATAATTGAAATAATTAAATCTTAAATATGAATGTATTTTTTTTTTTATATTATACGTTAAAATAGATCAATATGCAATAGAAATATTAATTATTCTTATTAGTTATTACCCGAAGAAACATGCACTGTTGCCCTAACATATTTTGTATTTAATATACTTTTAAGAAAATAACTAATTTTGTAAAAATAATTTAAAAAAGTATATATGGTGATCATTTTTAAATGAAAAGTTATGTAGTTATTTTTCATTGAAGAAATTATATATTATGTAAAATCTATTTTTTATTTTCTAAAATATAAAATTGTTTTTAAAATAATATAAAAAATATGTATCTAATGGTATAGATGAATCATTAAATAAAATGATAATAAATTTTAAAATGTAATATTAGCATATTAACAAGGTAGTAAACACAATCATGGTAGACTTTGGGATATTGTGGTTATTTGTGCACCAGAAAGAGTAGTGGACTTGTGAACCTGAAACCTAGAAAATTGATGGCTTCTTACGTGGACACGTGGGTGGTCAGTAAGAAAGGAAAGTTAACTTGTGTTTGGCCAGCTCCCTGCCACGTAGCATACGAATTCACCAACGGATTCTAATTTTTCTTTTTTTTTTTAATTCACACAACTTTTTGCTGAGAGAAAAAGAAAATAGCAGAAAGACAGAGATCAAATAACAAAATGACGGTCAATAGAAAAACTATATGTAGTTAGAAAATAAATTAATCAAGTATTTTGTAAGTGTTGTTTTATCTTTATAATTATTGTTTATTACCTAAATTACTTTTTTCTTTCGCAATTTTATTTTTCATTTAGTTTCTTCTCTTTATGTTTTACTTATTTAAATTATTCACGTCTTTCAATAAATTATTACGAATAATTTATTCATTATTTAATCTTCAATTTTTTATTATTTATAGATAGACACACTGAGTTTTCTTCCCGCAGTAGTATCCATACAGTAAATTATATAAAATGAATATATTTTTTCAATTATTTTCTAGGTTATTTTTAATTAAGTAGTTTATATTTAATAAATAAAAATACTTTTTATTTAATAAAATACACAATTTTATAGTTCCTGTACTAAAAAGGTAACTATAATTTTCCAGTTAAAAATAGTTAGGACTTACATTTCTTTTAGAGTTATTATTATAAAATGTACTCTAAATTTTTTTAAATGATATTATTTCAATATAATAAAAGTACATATATGGATGCATATGAGAGCATATATTTCTACTGATAATACAAATATTAATTTATTTATACACATTTTTATTTGCAAAAAATCCAAATGCTATTTTGGAGTAGAACAACTTAAATACTGGGGTCATATATTTCTAAACAAGGAGTAGCTTCTTGGAAAAATCATAACTGTGCAAGTGCTCAATACCAAAAGCAGTTAAACAATTAGGAAGATTTCTCGGATTAACGGGATACTAATATACTATAGAAGATTTGTGAAATGATATCACAATATTGTTAGACCTTTAACAAATATGTTAAAGAAAAACAATTTCTGCTGGCCTTGTGAAACAAAGGCTGCATTTCATGAATTGAAGGATAACTTGGTTAAGTACCTGTTCTTCCTTTCCCAAAATTTTCTAAAGAATTTGTGGTAGTGGTGGAATGAAGGACCATTGTCCTAGAGCTTTTATTAGCCCAGTGCTAAATTTACAACAACAATTTCTATTCATTTATGAGAAAGAATTACTGGTGGTTGTTTTTACACAAAAGTGGAGGCATTACTTGCTTCATTCCCAATTTATTATTCAGCCAAATATTGACCACACCCTTTCAGCAAAAATGCTGGTAAAGCTCATAGAATTTGATTTTTCTATTAAATTCAAATAGGATCAAACAAATGTGGTTGCAGATGTATTCTAGAGAAAAAATGTAGTGGAAAGCAATTTTATCACTATGCTTACTCCTGATAGTGATTTGATGGACCACATTAAATTGTCATGGCAATAGAACACTCTTTGTACAACGACTCGTACAGGAGATACAATCTAACTAGCAACTCCTAGATATTACACCTGGCAGCAAGGTATTTTACGCAGAAAAGGTCACTTGGTGGTAGGCAAAGATGAGACTTTGCGAAAAGACATTCTTCTTTGGTTACATTCTTCTTTATTTTTGTGAGCCAGTTCTGGAATGATTTGATGACTTTTTTCAATTTTCTACTGCCTATTATCCTCAAACACATGGGCAAAATGAGATTGTTAGTCGAAGTTTAGAAACTTTTTTGAGATGCATGTGTAAATATGTCCTCAGGATTGGTCTAAATGGTCACCCTTAGCTGAATGGTGGTATAATATTACCTACCACAACATCATTAAGGCTACTCCAAATGGCCAACAACCACCAGTTTATCTTCCTTATTTACCAGGAGAATCCTGAATCAAATTGATTGATAGAAACTTGCAGAAATGAGAAGAAGTGAAGTTGATTATGTTTCACATGCAAAGGGCATACAACATGATGAAACAACAAGCTGACAAACATAGGAGTGACCACACATTTCAGATGGTATATTTCAAATTGCACCCTTATAGACAAACTTTTCTGGCCTTTTGGAAAAATGCAAAACTCGTACTTCGGTCCATTTCAAATTGAAGACAGAATCGGTGCAGCAACATATATATAAACTCCAGCTTCCTCTCCATTCCAAAATCATAATGTATTTCATGTCTCGTAACTCAAAAGACGTGCTGGTGGTGGTGAAGCTGTGACATCAATTATAATTTTGGAAGATTGGTGTGAATGTCAAAGAACCAAAATTAATCATTGATCACAAGTCAAGAGGAAAAACAAAGTTGTAACCAAATTACTTGTTGTAACATTCCATATTTTTATATATAATAGAACTATATCGCATATAAATTTTATAATAGACTTAAATATAAATATATGTATATTCATCATCGTTCACAAACATATCTCACATATTATACATAACATTTACTATTCACTTTTAAACTCATAAAATCTAATTTCAAACTCATCTATCATAGTATATATCATCCATCAAATATAACTCCATATAAACCTTCATTATACATAATGCCACTCATAATCTTATATGGAATAAAATAATCATAAGAATTCAAGAAAATACTATAAAGGAAAGTGATGCAAATCCTAGCTTCATTCGTCAATATGCTTTTTCTTGGAGATTTGATGTTTGAACCCGAATTGGAGAAGATGCAATGGAAGAATTGTTGTTGTGGTTGTATGGGATGAATTTGGAAGTGAATTAGGTTAATGTTAGGCCAACACACTTAGGATGAAACAAGAGTTTAGTCTAGAAAGGATACTACTCTTTGGAGTTTTCTTAAATAAATTGAAGAGGCAAAATTGACCAACATTTCATTTCTCATTCAAAACTGAAAAATGAGTCACTAAGCATCCTATTTATAGAAAAAATTAAGACTAATCCTAACCCTAACCCTAGCTTGTATGATAAGCTTCTTAAAAACCTCTCCACTTATAGAACAACACTTGTTAAGCTGTGAATGGAGAGGATCCTCTACATTGGCAAGGTGACATGTGACAGGAAGCATGAGAAGCAGGTGTAGGTGTCACCTAAGCCATAACATAGGCGCCACTTCAATCCTAGCTCATACCCCATATGCTAGCTCTCTCTCTCTCTCTCTCTCTTAGGGTTAGGGTTTGGCCCAAATACAAAGCCCAAAAATTCAAGACAACCTATTCTACTCTTTGACCAAAATATAAGGCTTAAAATTTAATTTCCTATACCACCTTGGCCTAAAATATAAGGCCCAAATAAATCTAATTCTACAATTGATAATTTATACAAAGGAGAAAAACTTTTAACAATCCACTTTCCACAACAGAAAAGTCTTCTGAAAGTTTTCTCCCTCATCTATGCCTTTGGCCCTGCTTCGTGTTATTGGCCCAACATATGGTCTTTCAGATGTTCCTTCATTATACCCTCCCTCTTGAAAACGATATGTCCTCAGATCTTCAGTATTTAGTCTTGCAAAAGGAGTTAAACCACAAACATAAAATATTAGACTTACACCATAATCTTCTAGGAGTTCTAACATGTATATATTATCATTGATTTTTCGAAGGATTTTGAATGAACCATCTCCTTTAGGAAAATTTTTTTTAAAGAAGGAGATATCTCTTTTCACAAATTTACCCATTCCTCTAAAATAATTTTTTTCTCCCTTTGTTGTTTTATTCAACATATTTTTGAGTTTGTTTTTCAATTTGCTTCTTAATCTTCTCATGAAATTTCTTAACAAACTCTGCTATAGATATTCCTTCTTTATGAAATAAAGAAGAATTATCAGGAAGTGGCAGTATGTCAAGAGGAGTAAGAGGATTAAACCCATAAACAACCTCAAAAAGAGAAAGATTAGTAGTTCGGTGAACTACTCGATTATATGCGAATTTTACATGAGAAAGATGTTCATCCCACGACTTTTTGTTATCCTTAATGAAGACCCGTAAAAGAGTAGATAGAGATCTGTTTACTACTTCAGTTTGCGGATGACATGTAGTAGAAAATAAAAGTTTAGTTCTTGAACTAGTCCATAAAGTTTTCCAAAAATGACTAAGAACTTAATATCTCTATCGGATACTATAGTGCGTGGTAAACCATGCAATCTAGCAACTTCTCTATAAAATTTTGTGAGATACTACTAGCATAATCTACTTTGTGGCAAGGAATGAAATAAGTCATCTTCCACTACAACAAAAATAGAATCGCAACCCTTTTAAGTTTAGGGTAGCCCTAGAATGAGATCCATGTTGACTTCTTCCCAAGGGGCTTTGGCTATAGGTAAGGGATTGTAAAGTCCATGAGGCATTAATCTAGACTTAGCTTGAAGACAAACTAAATATTTACTACAATACCTCTAGACGTCAACTCTAATGTGAGGCCAATAAAATTTATGCTTTAACATGCTTAGGGTTTTATCTACCCCAGGGTGACCCATGAGATGCCATCATGACTTTCTTGCACAAGAAACTTTCTGACAAACCCTTGGGGTATATGGAGTTTTTCCTTTATTAAAAAGATACCCCTTAGAAAGATACAATCCATCACAAGGTTTCTTGATACAGGATGCAAAAATGGATGAGAAATAATTATCCTGCTCTTACAATTCCTTTATGTTATCAAAACTAAGAAAATTTGAACACCAAGAGAAATTAGTAGTTGATGAATATATTTTTATTCACAATTAAAGTATTTAACCTTGACTTTCTTAGACTGTAATGGAGAATAAATTCATTGTTTCAAATAAGATTTACTCAATCAAGATTAATTAGACCTTAATTGAGATTATTGGTTAAACTTGGATTTTAAGCATATTTTCTTACTTTTCTTGTTTATAATTATTTGCAGATATTTTATGGGCTCCAAATCTAATAAAATCTTTTGCAAAGATATTATTCAGATTTTCTACAAAGATGATCCTCTACAATTCTTACTTGATTGTGATTTTTTTTTCATGTATTAACTGTTCACCTTCTTGAGTGCACATAATTTTATTTAAAATTATTGCAATTAAATTCTGACCTTGTTATATGTGTTATCAGCGTAACACCACCCAATTCACTCAAAATTAATATGTAATTAAAATTTAAAATAAATGAAGAGTCTCTTCTACTGCTCTGTACCGTGCTTTATCCACATCATCCTCGTTGTAAGATAACTATTCATCACTAATAACCATCTTTTGTAATCCCTTCTAAACCTTTTGAGCATGACTATGGTTGAAGCAAATCTTGTTGGAGCAACAAAAAATAACTTTAATGAGTTAAAGCTATTGAATATTGATAATCTCATAGAGTGTCCAACAATAAAGTTTTTAATAAAGCTAGTATCATCAACAATTTAGTGAGATCCAAAAACATTGTTCATAAGCATCATATTTCTTTCAGTATTTTTTGCTGGACAAATATTTTTCAATGCAAGATGCAAAATATGTACTACACAAGGAGTCTGTTAGCACCAGTGGACTGCTGCAGTGATTTGATGAATTCAACCAAGTGAAGATGCTCTAGATCATGTGATGGATGGATGAAGACCTCTTGAAGTTTGAAGAATTGAATCTAGGATCTAGAAATGTG
>Ga0209489_100124_pt1 | contig 112624 bp, 61 predicted proteins | sample SiratrowhiteBW_FD_187527 | JGI IMG/M metagenome (GOLD analysis project Ga0209489, IMG submission 187527) | Root nodule microbial communities of legume samples collected from California, USA - Siratro white BW (SPAdes) (version 2) | ecosystem: Host-associated > Plants > Roots > Nodule | place... | reverse complement strand
AAAAAAAAAAAAAAAAAAAATATAATATATATATATATATATATATATATATATATCTATATATAACAATAAGATTAAAAAATTACGTAAGTATTATTTTAAAAATATTTATTTTATCAAATAAGTAAATTATATTTTATTTATTATAAGAGAAATAATCTAAATAGTGTCGATTTTTTTAAAAAATAAATTATCATTATTATAATTTTATTGAAATAAAAATATATTGTTAAATTATATAAAAGTCATTAAAAATAAATATATTTTTTAAATTCATTGTAGGTAAATTTTTATTGCATAGGTTTTTTTTTTTTTTATTGTGGGTAGTTATTTAAATATAAAAAAAGTAGTTAGTAAAATTGTAAGAAATTGTGTAAAAAGATGTATATTCTATTTACATATTCTTTATAGATTCTTATTATAATTCTTAAAATAAAAATATATTATTAAATTATAAAAAAATATTAAAAATAATTATAAAAATAAATATTTTTTTTATTTTATTGTAGATAATTTTTCTATTGTATACGTGATTTTTTTATTGTGGAGATATTTTATATTGTGGATAGTTATTTAAATTTATTAAAGTAGTTACTTAAAATGTAAAATTGTAAGAAATTATATACATAAAACAAGTGTATCCTTAATAGAAAATAAATTGAGAAACAAGACAATTACCTAATATATTTTTTTACTAAACAATTTATTGCAAAAAATAAATTAAAATTATTTTAAATTTCAGACATAATTTATTTCACTTTTAAATATATTTAAATGTACAACATTTTTTCTATTTTTTAAATGTCAAATTAAAAATAAAATTATTTTAAAATATTTTTTTTGGTTTATCTTTTCATAATATATTTATTTATCTTTTAAATCTTATCATTCTTTGGTGTTTTTTCTTCCTAAATTAATTATACTTTATTTTATTTAACATTTTTAACTTTCCAAACCACAATTATATTGATAGAAAACAAAGAAAAATAATAAATTTTATAACAATTTTTCTTTTTTATTTTAACAACCGAGAATAAATATTGACTACATAAACCAAAAAAAAAAAAAAAAAAAAAAAAATAGAAGAAAAAGAAAAAAAAAAAAAAAAAAAAAAAAAAAAAAAAAGATTTGGGAGGAAGGGAGAAAGCTGTGACAATTGGCTCAGAACCTCTGAAATATGAACCTTCATAAAACAGTAACAAAATTGTATAAAAGTGCAAGTACTAATGCTATTACTTAGTGTTAACATGAAAATTTACTTTAAAAATCAGTTTGAAGCAATGGCTCGTTGTCTGAACTCATTTCTTATTTTGAGACCTCTTTTTTAATCCTTTCGATAAAATCCGTCACGGTCTTCAAGCTCTTATCATCTGAAAAGGAAAAGAGAAAACTAGTCATACCAATAACTCATACACAACACTTTTTTTGTGAGCAAATTAATAAAATATGAAATATAAATATACTTTAGTTTTTTCAAAATTCGGTTAAAAATAATTTTAGTCCTTTCATCCTTAATCTTATATTATTTTCATCTAACTAGGAACTTAAGCAACCACATTTAAATATACAAGAACTTAAACTACACTTCTTAAATAGTAAAACCAAAACCAATTTTTAACAAAAACTAGAAAAATATAAAACACACTTACCTAACTAAGAACCTATCTGAGCACAAGCATGAATACAAATAGATAAAAGACATAAACATATAGATGATCAGTACCTAATCTTGGTATTGTGTGTCCTTTGGGGTGGTGTATTACCACGGGTTCAACACAGGATTCTATTAGTTCCATTCCATATGGTTTCAAAAAATCTGTTTCACCTGCAGTCATAGGCATTGAAAAATCACAAGAAATTCTAACAAAATGAATAATAAAACCATGTTCATCACAATATGAATTTTCATCTTGATATACAACTCTTTTCTTTTGCAATGATTAAGACTACAATTAGTAATTTTCAGCTACATGCGTTTTGGTTTTAAATTTTGACTCATGATTACTTAGAAAACTCTGGGGATGATAAACCATCCTTCTGTTATTTGTTATTTTTGAAATTTTAGTTTTACATTCAACGAGGACATATGGAATGCTTGAGTTGAGAGCACATAATTGATGCCAAAGTCAAAGGCTAGAAAACAACCCAATATTTGCACACACACTCACCCATGTTTAAATTATGAGCCTTGATATTGTAGAAGTGGGGTTCTAGTCCCAACAGAGAAAGTTATTTTATTAATTTAATGAAATTGAATTGTGTGATCATGGTTAAGTCAAAGAATGAGGGCTAGAATATGCTTTCTTAAAGGACAACATGACAAAATAGATGGTGACAATGTGGGTACCTAGGAAATGAAGAGAGAGACAGCTAACAGGAGAAGCATATGCTTTCTCCACCACCGAAGGGGACCTAAACTTTGCCCCTCCTACAATAACAATGAATTTCACTTTGGGAACCTTCGTCAGTGCCACACCCTGAAAACAAATAAATCATGTACTTCAAACTCTTATGAGAATAAAAAAATTTCTAACATATACAATCACTTAATATAGTACTTTTGTTTTCATTGCATCAGTGAGAGACAGTCTTAAACATACCTTCTCCTGAAGACCTGGTAAAGCAGCTGATAATATTGCACCCTGTTTGGTCAAAATCAAACACCATGTCATATTCAAATCCTTCACCACTAAAATTTCAAACCATATAAAGATGCATTAAGTATGCATTAATCATTTTTTACTTTTTTTTTTGAAAACAAGAACTCTCATGTACCCACCACAAATTCCAGAGAAACACAACGCAAGCTACAACTAATAACAGGGTAGATTCAGATCCATATTCACTTCATCTTTAGCTTTTTTTTTTTCCCAAACTAAAAAGTTCAAAAAAATGAGCAGAAGATTACCTGTGAGAAACCAAGAAGCCCATCAATAGGTCCGTGCTTGATCATGCAGTCCTCAATGTACTTCAGGCACTCGTCAAAGTTAGTGTACTCTGTAAATTCCTGTTTTGCCATATAAGTTTAGATGGTTGCTAACAAATTTCTGATATTCTCTTTTCAGAATTGAAATTTCTTATAAAAAAGTTGCTAGTTTTCATACAAATTTCAAATCCCCTTGTAAAACAGCACGACTCAATCTCAGATATCAGTTCAGAAAATAAGCTAAATCGAGAAAATAAGAATTGTTCGATAATCGTATTTCTTTATAAGAATAATAATTATTATATCATTCATCAACGTGAAATTTGTCATTAAAAAATAAAGGTAAAATATTGAATGGGAAGGGAACCTTGTTGAACTGGAACCACTCGTAGTAAGGGGGATCAAAAATGCCTTCGACATCGGATTTGCCTTGACAAGGAAACGGAGCGTCGACAAAAACAAGATCAAGGTTGTCGAGAAGGGATTGTGGCCACTTATGTATCTGCGTTTTGAGTATTTCACCGCTTGTTCGAAACCCATGAAGGCACAGCAATCTTGGTTTTCTCACCTCATCGCTTCCCATCTTCTTTCTGTTCACCAACCCTAACGGAATAACGGTAACGGAATAACGAAATTGAAGGATTGAACGGAGTTAATTATAAGGATTTGTTGGGGTCAGGAGAATATATTTGAATGTGTATGTTGTACTTTGTGGTGGCGGAGACAGGTATTTATAGGACTCAGAGCCTCGGAGGCTCTCTTTGTTTTATTTCCTCTTTTTCCTTTTTGCGTGCGTCTTCAATTGAATTCAACATCGCGTGGACCTCCTTCACTGTTTCGCTACTACCTGGAATCTTCTTCCTGGTAGATAAAATCATGGTGAAAAGTAAGAGATTATTTTTGTGGTTTTCTACTTTTGAAATTAATTGTATTCACACTAAAACTTAAATACAAAAAAATTTAAAATTTAACTTTTAAAATTAAAAGGATTTGTCATACAAAATTATTTTCTTATAAATAAAATGAGGAGTTGAGTTCATTCTAGTAAATATAAAAGATAAGTGTTATTAAAAGACATAAAGGTAAATGTCTATTCTAAAATTAATGATGACGTGAATGTGATTTAATATAATTAGAAACTAAGGAAATATTATTTCTCTTTCTTTTTCTTAATTTATAAAAACACGTCTAAAAGTAAAAAAAAATATAAAAAACGAAATAAAAATATTTTGTTAAAAATAGAGAAATGAATACAATTATATATAAGAAACACAACATTAGTCATGACTTTAGATAACAACTTAAGTAACTACGTGTAAACCTAGTATGTCTAAGCAAAGTTATTGTAAAGGCTTAAAAAGGCTTTACTTAATATTTTTCATAAACTAATAATTAGATTTTAAATAACCATTAATTTATTACAAAAAGTGAGAAAGATGTTATTAAGAAGGGCTTTGTAAGAATATATGTAATCTAGAAGGTATCTAGAATGTATATCAAATAAAGTTGGTTTCACTAAATTAGTCTCTAACAAAGTACAAATCAAGATCAAAGTGCTTGGTTTTGGAGTGCATAATAGGGTTGGGAGCAAGAAGAACAACACCTTGATTATTAGGATAAATCTTTGGTATAGACAGCGTGAGACAAAGCTTGTGTTAGGTATTCAAGTGTGAGTCCAAGTCTCATATTGAGTAGAAATGAGAAAGTTGAGCAACATATAAGAAAGAATACCCACAAACCTAATGCCTTTAAGGTTTTGGGTTGAAGGTGGTGTCATTCCCTTGTTGGTTTGGCTCAATTCTCATTCTTGTGAGATCTCATCGGTTTCCCCCTCGTATTCTCCCAACAACTTGTATAGAAGATCGATAAATTTTAGCTTGAGACAACAGCGATAATGTGGTATTCAACTTTGGTGTTACTTCTAAAAACAATTTCTATTTGTGAGAAGCCCAAACAATGGGATCTTTGACCTAGAAAAACAGAGTATCATGTTGCTAATTTTTGTCATAAGGATCCGAGCCCCAATATCCATCAACAAAAGCAGTGATTTGCTAAGAAGAATAACTTCTTAAAATAGTGTCATGATTCAATGTGCCTACAAGATAACATAAAATCCTCTAGATAACTTTCCAATGATGTTCTTGTGGATTGCACATATATTGATAGACCTTGTTAAGAGATTAAGCAAACTCTAGTCTAATGATAAGACATGTGATATTGATGGAGTAGTAAATGTATGGAAATGAAAAAAAACAGTAGATAAAATTTCAAGATTTGTAAGAGTAAAAGATGAAGAGGCTACGATAACTCTAAATACCATGTAAAAGTAGATGAAGAAGATCAAATAATGAAAGAAAGAAATTTTATTAAGCATTGATAAGTTGTTTTCAAAGATAAAAACATATACAATTATATATAAGAAACAGAGGAGAGTATAAGAAACAGAGCACAAGTTGAGAGTACTAAAAATAAACACAAGTGATGACTTTAAAATAAAACCTAAGCAACCTCATGTAAACCTAGAACCATATAGCTTAGTGTAAAGGCTCCTATTGTAAGTAATATAATAGCACCTATATAATACATGTAATATAATAATGTTTTTCTTATATAAAGATAACAATTAAGTCTCATTTTTTTCCTGATTGAAAAATTTATATTCATCTTTGTTTAAAAATTATGGTTAACTTCTGTCTTTATTAAGTAAAAGAAAACATGTGTTTGTACCCGCTTAAATATTACTTAATTATTTTTGTAAAAAAAATAAAAGAATACACGTTTTTTCTCTTTTAATAATAAAAAAATTATAAATATTCTTGTCATCCCAAGTTTTCTTGTTCTATTTGTTAATTTCCATTCTCAGTTATCTTTTTTTTTTTCTCTTCTTCTCAATCTCAGCATATACGTTAAGTATAGTGAGGGCCTTATTGTCTGTTATTCTAAGGTATTCTCGTATTTATATATCATTCTAAGGGATTATCGTATTAATACCTGTTATTCTAATGGATTCTTGTATTAATATCTGTTGTACTAAGGGATTCTCGTATTTATACATGCTATGTTAGACTTACACTTGTATGGATGGTAAGTTTAGGTCTAGGTAGGCCCAATAAGCTTTTTAATCATGATTTGTAGGTAAATTATTCTGTTTCATTTGATAATTATGATTAAACTTTAATCTTACATAAAGTTCTCGATTTAGTAAATGCGGATATATCAAATATAATCTCTTTAACACATTGACATCTATAAATTTTAAAAAAGTGTATTAAAGCAAAGTTAATTCTATTATATTTAGACTTATAATCTATATACTAGATAATTCTAGGATCTATAAATCCTTTTGTATTGTTTTCATTCGTTAATATTTTATTTTTCTTTAATACTTTTCTTCCAAAATTTATTTTCTATTATTTCTTTAATAATATTTTATTTTGCTTTAATACTTTTCTCCCTAAATTTATTTTCTATTATTTCTTTAATAGTATTTTATTTTAATAGTTGTGATCTCTGAAACTTATTAATTATTTTGTATTTAAACCTTTTTATCTAAATTCTTACAGTTTTCGACCTTAATTTAAAAATGGTGTAAAAAGTCAGGTTTTCATTGTTGGAAACTATTAGCAAAATTGATAATAAAAACTTAAGCCTATTTTCATAACAAAAAAAAATTATTTTGGAAATCTTCTGTATTAATTTATTAAATAAAAAATTAATAGAAATGATTGTCAGATATTAGTATAAATTTTGATGAGTGTGAAGACATCACTTCCTTTTGACCACGTGTAAAATATATAAGATGAAGTAAGGGGTGATGTAATGCCGATCTTCGCGAACAATATTAATGCGATTGGATCAGATTCCATGGATCTAAAAGAGGAATGGTGTGCGACGCGTTTTATATTTATTTACATTTGATTATAATTTATAATAATATTTAGGGTTTAGGGTTCAAATTATAATATTTACTAATATAAATTAACAAAAATTTAATTACTTTACTTTAGTTAAAGGTAAATTAATTTTTAAAAAAATATTAACTAAATAATTGATAATCTATAGTAATTGTTTACTTTGGAAATAGTGTTAATGAAAATTCTATAATAGTAAAAAAATTATTTTCTAAAAATTTCTTTAAATATGTTTGACCAAATTCGTGTGAAGAAGTTGTAAATGTCTTTCTTTTGAATCATAATTTTTCTTTGTGATTCATGACAATTGGCTGGTACATGTAATTCTGGAAATTTTCAAGATTTCCATGAGTAGGAGGTAATTGATCTTGTAATAAATTGCATTAATATTGATAGTTAAATTAACCGTGAGATTCACAATACACTAGAAAAAATACAAGCGGATTTAGAAAAATAAATAAGATTTAAGAAAGTTGCAGAATTTTTTAAAATTAAATTAATATATCTGTGTTGAATTGAATTGAAAGTTTCGACTAGTCACTTTTAGTGAGTTCATGTGCAATTTTAAAGGTATAGAGACTATTTTAATATTATTTCTGTTAAAATTAAATTCATAACTAATCACATATAAATTTATTAAATTGCCTATTTAACTTTTTCTATATAAACAGGATGTTGGATATCGATGTTGAAATAATATTAAATTGTTCATTTGATCTTTACATATAAACAAACTTTATCTTTTAGTTCTGTACTTAAAAATATATCTTTTTTATCCTTTTATATGTTAATGTTTTTTTATTCTTTACATTTTTCTAAATGTAGAAACTAAAAATAATTAAAAATAGTATAAGGACTCAAAAATATTAAAAATGTTCAAATTAACGATTTTTACTGAGAGTAAAAAAATGTAAAGTTTATACACATATATTGACTAAAAAATAATAAAACATATCAATAATCATAATAAAATAATATTGAATAAAAATAATAAATAAAATCATTTAAAATATCTTAAATATGTATTAAAAATATAAATAAAAATTATTAAAATTATAATAACGCCTGCTAACTGGGTAAACAGTGTAATAAATATTCATCCTTCAAATATTTATGTATAAGTTATTTTATATTATAAATAAATAAGCATAATTCGCAAAAGGATAAACTGATTTCATAAATTTTTCTTAGCAGTTCATAAATACTTATGATAGAATATAAATTTAAATAAACTATAATAAACTCATTCAAATAGATGCTGAATACAATTAATCTTTCCTATGCAAATACCATTAACCAACATTGAAGTAAAAGTTGACATGTATCATAATTTACGATTTTGGGAACATTTCTTAATAATAATAATAATAATAATAATTAATATCTGCATTAACTTACAATACTTTAACATATTGATTTTTGGGCGTTCAGTACCAATTATTTTCTAGTTTCAAAGTAAAGGTATAAAATACAAATGCTACGTATAATGACAAAAGTCGCGCAACTTTTTATGTAGGAAAAACTGAATAATGAATATGGAATAGAAAAAGAAGTTATTTTATTTTATAGTTGCGTAAACGTAATAGAAATATTAATTTTGTGATATTCTGTATCGTTTCTGTTATCACCCACGCATTTCTCATTCTTAATTAATTCTGTAGCGTGTTTCCTCTTTCTATGACCAATTTTATGTTGAAAATAACACACTACTTGTTTATGGTTTGTTAAATGGACACATGTTTATTAGTTTATTTAATGTATAGTTAAAAGGAAAGAAAATATTGACGATAAAATATTTTTAAATAATATTGAAAATTATTAATTTCTAAAAAAAAAATTATTTACTTTCCTCTTGCTCTTTTTTCACCATTTTGAGTTTGTTTAAATTTAAAATAATCATTCATTTAAGAAGCGGGTAGAATTTACATATTAAAATAAATATACAACTGTTTATTTTTAAAATAGGCAGGTTATGAAAAGGCAAAAAAAAATATTTATTTATTTTAAAAAACACAAAAGGTAAACAATAATATATTTTTTAAATATTCCAGTACAATACCCTATTTTATTTTTGTAAGTTTAGATGAGAATATTTAAAATAGAAAAAAAAATGAATGTTCTAATATTTTAAATTAAGGATTTATATAATTCATTTAAAATTTTTATTTTTCTAAATTTTTTGAGTCAGGTATTCTTTTTTCTTCTAAATTCAACTTCATAAATGTTACCAAGAGGTTAATACTATCCGATCAAAATTTCTCTATTCTTTAAAAATTTGATATAAATGCATGAGATTATATTAGAATATATGCATATGTAATATGATGAAGAAAGAAAAATTTAGATTATTTAAGTTTCAATGATATGTATTTTTTAATTAAGTTTTGTAGGAATAAGTTGAGATTCTTTAACTTTATTTTATTGATGTTAGTTTTTTTTTTTAAGGAAACAAGTGATAATAGTAAGGAAAATTAACTAAATTCTTAATTTTAGTTAAGATGGATTACGAATCCTAAACTCATTCAACTAAGACATTAGAATTTGTGTATTATTGTAGGTTGACATTGATATTAATTAAAAAAAAAGTAATTATTTTATTCATGAGAGTGAGATATGGTAATGTCTAACCTAATAAATATTCATATCATGGATCATTAATCTTATTTTGTCATCTTAGATGTAACATAAAATTTATAAAAATATTTTATTTGTTTTATATAATTTATTTTCTTGTACAATTATTCAAACTATGAAATCATTTTTTCGGTCTAATTTTATCTAATCGTAAATATTGTTGTGTATTGCATAAGTCCCTTGGAAGAAAACGATATATGTATTACTTGCTACATGAGTGAATAATGCACTTGTCATTAAATACAAAAAGTGTTAACTATGATTTTGTTGGATTATAATGATATATTGAAATCATTGAACTAAATTTGGAAACATTGGGATTATTATATTATTAAATTTATCTGTATAAGTATTGGTATTGTATAGCCATTAAATGTTGTAGTTGTTTTGTATGAAGGATTAGCTAATGTGTAAACTAAGTGTTGTTCATGAATGAATCGAATGTTTGATCCAATTGAATAGAAACATGAATATTTGGAGTTGTAATGATGAAGAAATGTTTTCGAAAACAAGAGAAAACTTATCTTAATTTAATTGACAATCAAATTTGATTTTTATAGTCATTTTGCTCAAACAACGACGATAGTTGTAATCTAAACAAATAAAGGTTTGCGGAGATTAAAATTTTGAAAGTTTTTTCAACCTACTAGAAAACTTTTGGTTGTTGAAAACACTTTTCTTACACGACAAGCTACGTCCAAGTAAACTGTTGGAATGTCGTAATGATATGCATTAAAGTTGAGTTTCCTTTGATTTAGGATTAGATGAAGTTATGGTTTAATTGGAATATATATGTGTTTAACTGAATTAGGAGTTTGGGCTAGTCACCTTTAATTTGAATTTGTTAACTTGTCCATATGCAATTTCGCTTACAAAATACGTGTTTCTAAATCATGTTGGGTAGATTGGCATCAATAAAAGTGAGTTAATTATCAATTTTTAATCACTATGTTTTATAGTTGTTCTAAAATTTTTACTTGAGCATCGAGTACTATCGTTTAAGCCCCACCGTGGCCACTCAAGGAACAATGCTTTTTGCTCAAGGTATGACTCGAGCAAGAGAATTGTCAAAATAATTATCTCATCTATAACTCTCATTGCTCAAGTGATAAGGGGTGGTTCAGACCTAATCAATAAGTCATGTTGCTCAAGCAACAATGTGATACTTGAGTAAGAAAATAATGTTGATTCTCATATGAAGTCCATCGTTTAGGTGAATGTTTGAGTGACAAATAGGTTAAACCAATTCACTCTCATTTAAAATCAATATCACTTAAACAATGTTGGTCCACTTAAGTGATATGAAGGATCCCTCAAGCAATGATTTCATAATAAGTCTTTCACTATTTATTAAAGATGTCAACTCAACCACTCAAGTTACATACATATGCTTATTATGTTGATGACATATGTTTTTATGTATTGTAAGTACTATGTATATCTGTTTAGCAATAGATGAAATGCATATGAATTGCATATATGTAATTATATGAGTTATAGTGAGATGCTATGATATACAAAATAATGTATATTGTACATGTACTTGAGATAATATTGTGATCAATTATGATCATAGTATTTAAGTACATAAACTTATTAAGATAAAAATATATTTAATTTTATTAATAATCTAAATTAAATAAATTGAGATATTTTATAGTGAAAAGTTGAATGAAGTTTTAGCATGTAAATGTCACAAGTGGAAATAGCACAAAAACAATGACAGTTAAGGAAATGGGCAGGGAGAAGAATAATGAAGAGGTGTCAAGTGATGTAATGATTGTGGGTAACAGAGAAAAAGTTCAAGAATGGCGGAAGGCCAATTCACTCATGAAGGATTATGTGTAATTATGAGTGATTAAATATATAGTAATTGAGAGGAGAGGAAAAGGGAGACTTTTGTTGAGTTTTGTTTCTTCTCTCTATTAGGGTTATCTTCTTTGTTCTATTATGTTGGTCTTCTTCCAATAATACATACATAGATTTTATAATGTTATCAGTGGTTAATTCATTATCATTTAATTTTTGATATCCCCTGGTTACATTGGTGCTTTCATTGAGAGTTATTCTCAAAGGAGACAAATATATTCCTCAAGTCTTGGTACATTGGGAAGGCATTGATCCAGAACATGTTCCTTGGGAGGAATTTACCTATATGCAGCAAGCTTATCCTAACTTCAACCTTGAGGACAATGTTGATTTTGATGGGAGAGGCAATGTCACAAGTGGAAATAGCACAAACACGAAGACAGTTAAGGAAATGGGCAGGGAGAAGAATAATGAAGAGGTGTCAAGTGATGCAATGATTGTGGGTAAAAGAAACAATGCCGGAAGGCCAATTCACTCAGGATTATGTGTAATTATAAGTGAAGAATATTATTAAATATATAGTAATTGAGAGGAGAGGAAAATGGGGGCTTTTGTTGAAATCTGTTTCTTCTTTCTATTATCTTTGAGGGTTATTTTCTCTGTTCTGTCATTTAATTTTTGATCTCCCTCATTACAGTAAAAAACCCGCTCCTGCGCCGTTCCCTTGGGCCACGGATTAGCGAGCCACCAACTTACGTCAGAAGAAGTTTGAGTTGAGTCTAAATCTAAAGGAGAAACTGACCAACTTACGTAATTTAATCAATAATGAAGTCCATAACTGAGATAATAGAGTTTTTCCAAAATGGTTGAATCCAATGTACTCAAAATGCACCGTTTGCTGACCATAGTGCAGCTACAAACCCATCTTTGTGGAATCGAACCCCGTGCCAAAGATCGCATTCTTTATCTTACCTATATCAACCTCGTCAAACAGCTCCTACTTCATTTTTTTATTGATGGATCAAATCATCCTTGTTCGACTTCACCTTTTGTATTTTTTAAGTCTTTCAGTTTGGATATTACTTTTTTTTAGTTGAAATTAGTTTGAAGAGATGTTTACTTATGTTTAGAACATGAGATGCTAGTTTTCCAATTTAATGATCATAGTAATTAAGATTTTTTGGTTTTTATGAGTTGAATCTCTAAGTATCTTACTTGCCATTAAAACTTGTTGGCCTTTTAATCACATAATCAAGATAGTTATTAGTCAATTAGTTTTCTTTAAAAGATCTTTAAGAAAATAATTAATAATTAAAAAGAATAATTAATAATCAGTTATTCAGTTTTTATTTTTTTATAATAATAACCATTAACTCTTCTTGTAAGAAGATATGTTCTTTTATTTTTATTAAAATTACCCACTCTTTAATTCTTTCATTTTTTTTGCCTTTTTTTTAAAATTTGATTTTTCTTTTTTATCAAACTAGCAAAAGTATCCGATTAAATTTTTTAATAGAGTTAGGTTACAAATGATTATAGGTTTTTAAAACTGTTTTGAATATCTTTACTCTATAGAGGTAAGAGAAGCTAGTTTTACGTTTAGGGTAGAAATACTCAAAGCTAGTTGTATGTTTTTAATAGTTATTGTAATTACTTGACATGTGAATTTGGATAAGGAAAGCTAGTTATATATTTTAATAGTTGTATGTTTGAATGTTTTTAGAAGATATTGTAATTATTTGTTTTATGAATTCAGATAAGGAAAACTAATTATTTTGTGAATTTTAGGTAAGGGAAGTTAGTTTGAATATTTTTAGTAGATATTGTAATTATTTATTTTGTGAATTCAGATAAGAGAAATTAATTGTATGTTATTTTATGTTAGTTTGAAATAAAAATTTATCTAAAATGATAATATTTGGTAAGGAAAGATAATTGTACTTTTTTAATGTTAGTTTGAAATATAAATTTATCTAAATTTATATGTGAAGAAATATATTTTAAAATATATGATGAATTGTATAAATATTTATATTTAGGTCTATTATATAATTTTTATGCGATATAGAAAATATGTGATGTTAAATATTTTTATTATAATTTAATAAAATAAATTAATCGAATATAATAAATTTTATATTTAGAAAATTAATTTAGGTAAAAAGGGAAAAAAATATCCATGCCACTTCCTTGAATGATGGAATATTTTTTGTTTTAATTTTACTTTTACACAGCAATCAAATTTTTTTGGTATTATTCTACTCTGTTTCTTGCTCTTTAGGGTTTATTTTAGACTTACAAAAGTAAAAAATATACAAGTACAGTTACAATAGTTTTTTTTTTTTTTCAGTCTGACTCTTTGGTGTTTAGTATATATATATAACAACCTGTCATTCATTAATTAATTACTCCCTCATTAACTGTTAGATTTTTGGGAAAATAAACTTGTTTTTATTCATTTATCAATTATATTATTGCAAATTTTTATTTTAAAATTATATAAAAATTAAAGAAATATAATAGAAACTATAAAACTATTTTTTTTTAAATAAGAAAATTATTATTTTTTTATTTCTCTAAATAACCTCCAGAGATATGAAAATTAATGTATACGTAAATTCTTTTTAAAAGTAGTTTAAAATCATAGCATTTTATTTTCTATTGAGTATTGATTTAATAAAATTTTATAATCTAAAATTATATTTATTTTTTATTTGAGTCTAATTTTTTTAAAACAACTTATAATTGAGTATTGTATAAGCACTTGTAAAGTTGTAAAGAGTAAATGTAGGAGTATTTGTAGCTAGAGGGGTTAATTAGAATGTCTTGCCTACACAGTCATACATATAAAGTTTTAGTACTATTTATAACATTTATACAGTCTCATTACCTTTATACATATATTTATTACCTTTACTGATAAAAAAAATAATATTGAGAGAAGTATAGTAAGAATTAAAACTCTAAGAATATTAAATTAACAAGGATTATATTTTTAAGATATGTATTATTTATAAAAAAAATATTAAAAGTATGTAATGATTGTAATTGTTCAAAAGTATTTTAAAATTAAAATTACTTAAAACTGGTCTAAAATTGGTCACAATAGATTGAATGAGTTAATCATCTTATTTATTGATTAAAATATTAGGATTAATTAATTATAAATATGAATAAATAATTAGATTGTGTACAAATACCTTCAACACTCATATCAATTTAGTTTTTTCAATCAAAAGTAATAATATTTTAAAGAAATATAACATGGACACTTGTTATTAAATATTTCTTTTATTTTAATAGCAATAAAGAATTTTATTAAATAGGAGCAATAAGGTTAACAGGATCTATATACAAAAATGTACACACATATACAAAAAGGCACACACAAGATAGTACACTCTCAACTAAAAAAAAAATACACTTCATAGATATTCATCGTGTCAACAAAAACAAAAATAAACAAACAAGACCTCATTTACAGGAGACAAGACCTCCAGAAAGTCACCATACATCTAGAAAATATAATTAACCCCTAATCAATCTTCTAAAAACTGAGCCAAATAAAGAAAAATAACACTTCATTACAATGAAGAAAATTTTTGTCTAGCTCAATTAAAATATAGACATTCACAAATAAGATATTTAAATTAAATTTTAAGTAAGGGGTTGTGATACTTTCACACTTAACAAATTTTTACAACCACTATTTTATCTTTCATTCTCTTTTTTTTTATATATAAAAGAAATTTTTATAAAGATTATAATACCCTTAAAAGTAAATTTTTTTTATATATAAAAGAAATTTTTATAAAGATTATAATACCCTTAAAAAGTAAATTATGTGATTATTAATGTTGTCAAAATATTATTTTTCTTTTATAATTGGTGTATGTATATAGCAGTTTTTTTTACCAGTATTGTGACACGAGTAACAAGTAATGTAAACATCATGTTCAAAGGGAATATCATATATCTTGTGTGAATAATAAAGATTAATTAATTATTTAAATTTTTATATCTTTTTTATATTTTAATTAATTAAATCCATTTTAATGGTGCCTTGAATAAATAATTTAAAATAAAAAAGACAAATTTACTATTGTAAAAATTAAATGTATATAATTATAACAAATGAATAGTAATTAGACATATATTGGGTTAAATATAATTTTTATTCTTTTTTTACCTTAATTTTAAATCTTATAATTTAAAAAGTGCATATGAATTTATACTTTCTAATAATTTTGTGACAGTAAAACTTATACCTAAATTTCAAAAGTATAAAAATGTATAATATCATATATTATGTGAATTCAATCTTTTATCAACTTTATAACAATAAAAAAAAACTCTCATTAGATTTTAAATTTAAATATAAATAAGGACTGAAATCACATTATTTTAGAAGGTAGAAGATAAAATTCATCAATTTTAAAGTATAGAAACAAAGGCAAATTTTGGAAAAAAAAAATACAGGTGCCAAAAATATTTTTACCCATATTTAATAATATAATACATCTTTAAATAATTTTTCTCATACATTGGGGATTTATTGATTCTCAAAAATTTTGTTCTGTGCTGATCTTTAATAAAAAAATTATTTATATTTTGATATTTATCATTTAATGAATTATATTAAGTGTTTAGTTGTTGATGAAATAAAACTCGTAAATGTATTTTTCTATTTTACTCTTGGTTATCAAATTTTTCTTCTCATTTTGGTTCATAACAAAAAAATTATCATTTGGTTATTAATAAAAGAAAATGTTTCATTTTGATCCATATTTTATGTATGTATTTTAAATTGAATTATGGGTTGTCTTTTTAAGTAATAATGCCAACAATCAAGTAGAATTGATATGTTTAATTTTTTTTTAAGTAATCTTTTAAATAAAAAAATAATAGTAATGTTATGCATACGTTTTTCTTTGATGTTGGTTTGATTTTTATTTATTTTTAATATTCTTTATTAAAATTAAAAAGTTTAAAAAAATTAATTCTTTAAAATATATTTTAAATTATTTTTTATGTTTGTTTAATGTAAGAGCTATTGAAAAAATAAAAGTCAAATGAAAAAGTAGTAAAAAAAATTAAGAATTATATGACTTATGTAGAGAAAATAATAGATAATATAACTATAAAAATTACATACAATTTCCAAGTAGTATTGACTTCCGTCCAACATCTGTAATCAATTTAAAATAATATAATATAATAAGAACAAAACAGAAGAGAGAAAATAATATAGGGTTACAACCAATGGAGTGAAAGGAGTTAAAGTATGACAGTATGACATATTAGATTTCAAAATGTAATAACTAACTTGTTTATTGCGAAGTTTCAGAATCCAAAGAAATATATTTAGCATCCAACTTCAAATATTACACTCACTATAAAAGAAAGGCAAAGTAAAAGTCTCTCAAAGTCACAAATATCTTTCAATAGTCATATATCTTTATCATGAGTAGATATATTCAAACAACCTTTTATATCTTTCTCTATCATATTTTAATATTCACAACCAAACAATCATATATCTTTTATCAAATCCTATCTGGTTCTTCCATCCTCTCTGCATCTTTTACAGATCTTCTACTAATTAACGTGCCTCAGTTTTTTTAGTATTAGAATTTGTTTAGGTCTTTCAACTTGGATGTTAGTTTTTTAATTGAAGTTGGTTTCGAGAGATGTTTACTTATGTTTTCAGTACCAGTTTAATTGTATGAAATTTATCTTATACCTACTGTGTTTTCAAGAGATGCTAGTTTTCCAATTCAATGATCATCCTAATTAAGATTTTTTGTTTGAGTTGAATCTCAGTACCCTGAAGCGGGCATAAAACTTGTTGATAAAAAATGTATCATGAGATAGAGTAAATCTTCTTTTAAATAAAATGTAATTCTAAAATGGTGGTTGGTATTATAATATATTAGATATGATTCTGTTTATATTTTCAATATAAATATATGCCTTAATGATTAATTTTAAACTCTGAATTCTAATTGAACACAATTTTGTAACAATTTCATTGTAGTATAAATTAGATGTACCTTTGATTTTTTTTTTTTCTAACAATTAAATCTTGGAATCCTAATGAAGACTAGAAATTGCGTCTACGCTGATTACATTAAAATGTTGTAATTTTCAATTATTATTTAATACGGATTAATACTAAGTAATAATCTCTTTATGTAACACAAATAACACTTTAGATCAATAGAACATTAAGAACAAATACATAATAAATTAGATTGAATTATAACTAGTAAAAGACAATCATAACACTCTAAAATCATATAACAAAATCCTACTGAGGTTTATGGATTGTCTCTCTACCCACACTTTTTTATAAGTATCCATACATTAAACATTTATTGTTCTCTCCTATCTTAAAAGACCATACCAGCATTCCAATATTGAATCATTAATGGATAAGTCATTTTTCAAATTCTTTGTTTCTTGTCTTGTCTCTCTTAAGATTTCTCTGAAGCATAAGAAGGAAATTAGATAAGAGATAACACATATGTATGCCCTCCTGGTATTAGAATTTTAATAATCAAACCCAATTTTCTTCTAGCCTTTATGTGTTTACTTTTATTTTATTCTTTTTCCTTTTTAAACAAACTAGACAAATGAAATGTATTAATTATGACTTGTTTAAGTATTCAATGTCTTCAACTCTCATTTATAAGGTTTCAAAATTCAATTTGAAGATTGTTTGACTCAATTAAGTGCAACATATTATAGACATAATTATAGAATTGAAACACAAGAAAAAAAAATTAAAAATATTTCATAGGAGGTAAAACAACTTGATAAGTCATTTTATCGTTTCTTTTTGAGACTTGATAAGGCAAATGAAATTAAGTATGATTTTTTTCTTACTTTTAAGGTTATACTAACTTTAGTATATGAAATGACTTTCAAAAATACATAATCTCTCTATTGAAATTCTAAGTCTTCCTTTCCTTTATTAGCATAAATCTTTTGCATACTCCGGAGTTGTTATTCTTGGATTATTTTAATCTCTTATGTTGCATTGGACCCTAAAATAAGATCCAACAATATACATAACATGTTAAATATAAATGTTTGGTTGGTAGAATAATATAGTTGTGAATATTTATTCAAAATGTATACAAATCAAATAATAGCATTTTTTTTACTGAATTTTTAATTTACTATTACAATGAATGATTAATAAATGATCAGTAAAGTAATATGACTATATTATCTGGATTGTTATTGTAGGAAATTTTACTGAAATTTATTATAAGATGCTATTCTTTAAATGATAAAGTAAATTTTAAAAACATTCTTTTTCATCACACATTTAGTGATGTCAAAACATACCTTATCAAATAGGTTGATTTGAAAAGTTTATAAAATAATAAGGCTAAGTCATAAAAAAATTTAACGTACTCTAAATTAGGCGGTCTTTAACTTAAGTTGTGCGATCTATAATGGTATGGATTTATATTAGTATGACCGACTACTAATGGGTGGACCTGATTTAAAAAATAGCTATATTTAAAAAATATAAGCAATATTTTATTAAATATGTGTTATAATTTATATATTACATCACTTAATCCAAAAATTAAAATTAGTTTCATAAACGTGACTTGAATTTTAAGAATACATATTATTTCTTTAATTTTTTAAAAGCAGGTCAAAATATTATGTTGAAACACCATTTGACAAAGATAAACCTATAAAATCTCATTTGATATTCAGGTTGGTCTAAATCAACAATTTTTCATACTATTAGATTATTTTGGATCTATAAGATAAGTAAATGTATATTGAAGTCTAAATAATATTTATTTATATCTTGTTAGATATAATAATTTATCTAATAAAATTTAATCAATTAATTAACAATGAGATGAAATATTTTTTAATAAACAAATTAGTATAAAAATATAATTTATTTTTTTCCTTTATCTATTTAGATTAATTGCTTGTTATTTAAAATTAATTAATCTCAAAATGAGAAATTTACAAACGAAACTTTAGAAAATATTTTGTTTAACGAATAGTCTGTCAAATTTAAAGATTGTGTGTTATGAAATGATACATCACAAAATCTTTTTAAAATTTTACAGCACACATCACAAAAAATTGAAGAAATTTTATAACACAATTTAACTATTATTATTGTATTTTGAGACATTTTCACACGTACAGTCTCAAAATTATATTTAATATAATATGCATTTAATCACAAAATAAAAAAGATTTAAAATCTTATAAAAGACAAGTATTCAATAAGTTGATATAAAACTAAAACATTAAAGTCCTATATATTTTATATATATTATTTAAGAAAGTAATACGTAAAAGTCTCCACCACCTTGTTACCCATAAATGTAGTGGAAGGTACCAAATAAGAACAGGACAACTGTTTTGCACCTAATTAAATCATTTTTTATGGCGTCGTGAATAAATACATTACTTTAAATAAAAACGGCAAATTTACTATTGGAAAAATTAAAAGATTAAATGTATATAATTATAACAAATGAATAGTAATTGGACATATATTGGGTTAAATATGATTTTTATTCTTGTTTTTTAACTTAATTTTAATTCTTGCAATTTAAAAGTTAATTAATTAGTTATGGAATTTAAGAGGTGTATATGAATTTATTCTTTCTGATAATTTTGTCACCGTAAAAGTTATAACTAAATTTAAAGTTATAACTAATTTTGTCACGGTAAAAGTTATTCTGATTTATATTGTAAGGTTAACTTTCTATTCTGAGGCTATAAACATGATTATATGAAATGTCATATCCAAAAACAGAAACAAAAGAGTGACAACAACATAATATAATTAAATAAGAGAACCATATTTGAAGTCTGGTTGAGATTAATAGAGGTTGTGTACAAAACCTTCCAACATTTATATTATTTTTTTTTCAGTAAAGTTAATAATATTTAAAAGATAATGTAGAAATAAAGAAACTCTATTTTGTTCGTATATTAAAGTGGATAATAAGAAAATATTTTGGTTAGTTTAATTAACGCATGGGCATGAATCATAACTAAGTTACTTAAGTTAGATCGGTGTTTTTATTAAAAAAAATTATATTAAAAGAGTACAATAATAATAATTCTTGTGAAATTATTTAAGTCAAACCTATAAAGAATGAATATTTATGGATGGTGTGAAGTAAATCACACGATAGACCTATAAGATCTTACTAATATAAGTTATCATATCATACAATAAATTAAATTTAAATATAATTTATTTATATAAAATTAATTTGTAAAATGATAATTATTTATATTTATATATTATTAATTGATCTTATTTATAGTGAATGTAAGATTTTCATAAAAACTTGAATGAAAGCTTCTAGTGATGATTTTAAATAACATTTTTGTTACTATCAAAGTTTTATACAAAGAAATGTCAATTTTTTCTTTTTAAATCTGTACCAACATCACATATAGTTAAAGACTATAAAAGTATTCGCATAGATAAAATTAATCAATTTTAAAATATAGAAACGAAGGAAAATTTTGAAAAAAAAAATTAAAGGTGCCAAAAATATTTTTTTCATACATTGGGGATTTTTTAGTTCTGAAAAAAAATTGTTGTGTACTGATCCTTAATAAAAAATATTATAAAAAATTTGATATTTATTATTTGTTTAATGACAGAGAATAAAATTAATGGAAATAAGGGTGTTTTATCTAACAACCCAAAAATTCTATAATATTTGTCATTCAACTCTTATAGATAAAAAATATATATAATCTCAAACCATAAAATATTCAATACATAAAAGAAAGAATAAAAAAAAGAATAAATAAAAAAAAATAGCTTGAGCGAGAATCCCTTTTGCTTGAGTGAAAATGGTTCAGAGAGCACTCTACTTCCAATGCTATTTTTGCTTGAGCGAAAATACTCCCACATGGGTGAAAATATCTTTTCGCTTGGGCGAAAATCAACTCGAGAGCACCTTTCTTTTTTTTTTAACAAAGAGCTCACTCAAGCAAGCTGCACCTCGCTCAGGCGAGACTTGCGGAGTGAATCTTTTATACATACTTCACTTGGGCCAGATTCCCTCGCTTGAGAAAAAGCATCAGAAAATGATGTTTCAAAACAACTAACTTTAATATACTACCAAGTATTAACATATATTTAAGATTCAAAGTACTACATAAAGTGTTCAGGTACATAAAACTTATGTACAACTATCTACATGACAAAAAAGAAGACCATTTCAAGGTCATAAAGTCTTTAACCACATCAAAATATATATACAAGTATAGACAAGACAAAAGAAAAATCAATTTAATGACATATCATCTTTAAGGTGTTTCAAAACATGCATTTTCACCTGCTCGTGTAGAAAATACATTTATCGCAGTTTATATAATAACATGAAAAGCAAGGATAAGCTAGTGAAATTAAAATTTTATAACATACTAAATACATGCAAAAGAAAACAAATTATATCAATCATAAGAATTCCCCTATAAGTCTAGCATATCAAGTTTCAATACAAGTTTTCCTTTTTCATTTCAAGTACGGCCTATCATCTCTCGAAAGACTCATTAAGTATGTCCCTACCAGAGACTAACATCTAATTTAATACCCAAGACTTAGACTCGGCAAATATAAGAGAAAGGACTAATCCAATACCCAAGACTTAGATTACCAGCGAATCTAAGATAAATGACTAATCCAATACCCAAGACTTAGATTGTCATCGAGTCTAAGAGGAAGGAGAAAGGATCACAGTAAGTTTAAACATCTAATACCGAGTGTCTGCCAACGGTCCCGGTGTGTATGAACTCCCTCATCAACTTCTCACCACCAGATGTCTTAGTCTATGTGACTTAGATCATCAATGAAGCTTGAGGACCTCTGTTAAACACAGGTATGTTATACTTAACGTACTCAAACAAGCATAACTCATACATTATCCCGAATGTATGACATTAACTTCATCTTTCAATTATTCACATCAATACCCATTCAATCCACAGATAATAGTATACAAGAATTTTTCCACAATCATAACAACACTTAATTATTAAATCATCAAATATCATTCAAGAACTTCTTTAAGAATATAACAACATACATCTACCAAATTCATCAAACTCATTTCCCAATCAAAACAATTCACATTCATGCAAAAACAATTCTTATAAAAAAAAACTTTGAAATTGGTGACCACGTCACCCACACATCCAGATATTCTAACATACAGTTCTATTTGAGGTAAAAACTAGCTTCCCTTACCTCAGACAACGATCCCATATCAATTCCTCCAATCAGGCAATAACACCAATCCAACTCTAGAGATCTAGAATAAGTTTTTCAAATAATACAAACTTTTAGTATAATCTTAATCAAGTTGAAAGGAACACTTTTCTCAACTGTTCACACCAATATTGATGACAAAAACTTAACGAAAAACAGAGAACAAAGGATCATCAGAGTAAATAGAAACTTATTCTGATTTTTTTGGAGAATACGAGGGAGAAACCGGGGAGAGCTCACAAGAATGAGAATTGATTCAAACCACCTTCAACCCAAAACCTTAAGGCATTAGGTTTGCGGGTCTTCTTTCTTGTATGTTACTTAACTTTCTCATTCCTACCCAATGTGGGACTTAGACTCACACTTGAATACCCTAACATGATTGATATTTTGATTGGTTAGAAATAGCCCTATAGGATCCTCAGCTACTGTGGGGCTTAATCAGATTCTAGAACAGAGGAAGTATAGAAGGTGAAAATCAAGAGAAAAGAGAGAGAGATATGGAGGATGGAAGGTGATAGAGAGAGAAAGAAAAAAGGGGTGTCTTTTTGTGTTTATCTTTTCACGGGGTGGGGGGTTACACTCCAATCCTATTACAAACCATCACTCTACAAACCCTACCCTCAAAACTGTGCTTCCATCGATACTAACTAGGTCAGCACAAAATACATACATGAACATATCCCTTCACACACAAGCCGGCCTCTCGAGATTGAGCTCCATAGCTGACCTCCTAAGAACGAGTTCAATAGCTGACCTCCAGAAGGCCAAGCTCCATAGCTGAACTCTCTAGACTGATTTCCAGAAGGTCGAGCTCCATGACCATTGCCTCAAGATGATATCCAAAAAACCGAGTTCCATGGTCGTCCCCTAAAATGTTTGGTTGTTCATTGAGGGATTTTTGTTTCAGTGATAAATTTTTTTGAAAAAAAAAAAACGGGTAAAATGTGAAAAACGAAACCAAATTTCACAAAAAAACAAAAACAAAATTTCTTCACAAACTTTCCACACCTATACAAAGAGATTTGAAATGAAAGTTATTTTTTCAATTAAATAATAAAACTAATTTATAAAATAATAACAAAATAAAATAATTATCAAAATAAAATAGTAATAAAATTATAAAAATATAATTTCTATATATAAATATTAATATATATATATATATATATTAATTTATTATATAATTTAATAATAAATAATATTCAAAAATACTAAATATTATATAAATGCTTATATTAAAAGTATTATATAATATTATTAATAAAATAGTTAATAAAAATATAAATATAATTATAATTTAATAGCAATAAATATTTAAAAATAAAACAAATTATATAATAATAATTTTAATATTATAAAATAATAATAAATTTAACTTTAATATTAAAATTATTTTAAAAATTTGAATTTTACATTTAAAAAAATCAGTTTCAATCAAATTAGTATATTTTATAATAAGTTAAATTTTATTTTAAAACTAATTATATAATTTAATATTATAGGATAATTTTTAAAATTTTTATCAATTATATTAAATAAATAAATTATATTTTATTTTTAATTATAAAAATATTTATAATTTTATATATTAAAAATATTAAAATATTTATTATACCTATTATATCACTCACAAACTTTCACAAACTTTCATTTCAAATCTTATCATCTTTTATTTATTCCAAATAATCCAACTTTTCATACACTTTCATCTCAAATTCACTTCCTCAAATTTACTCCCTAATCCAAAAACATCCATTAATATATCAAAGATTAAATAAAACTCGTAAATGTATTTTTCTATTTTACTCTTGGTTACCAATTTTTTCTTCTCATTTTAGTTCATAACAAAAAATTATTATTTTGGTTCTTAACAGAAAAAAAAAATGTTTCTCTTTTGGTGACTATTATATTGACGTCTTTTAAATTGAATTATGAGTTATATTTTAAGTAATAATGTCAACATTCGAGTAGAATTGATAGGTTTAATATTTTAAAATAATATTTAAATAAAAAATAATATTAATGTCATGCATACAATATTTCTTCTTTTTCATGGGTTTGGATTTTTTTCTTTTAATATTCTATATTAAAATTAAAAGGTTTAAAAAAATTAATTCTTTAAAATATATTTTAATTTTTTTATGTTTGTTTAATGTAAGAGCTATTGAAAAAATAATAGTTAAATGAAAAGGTTGTAAAAAAATTAAGAATTATATGAATTATGAAAAAATACTAGTACTAAAGTCAGGGAATCTCATTGTGTTGTCAAACATATTATAACTATAAAATTAATTTCAAAACAAATTAAAAGATATAGAATATAAAATTTATTACAATTTTGAATTTTGAAATGATTAGAAGAAAAACTAGATTTAAAATATAAAATATAAATGAGTATTAGATTTAGCATCCAACTTAAAATAGTACACCCACTATAAAAGAAAGGTGAAGTAGAAGTCTCTCAAAATCAAAGATATCAAAACAATAATATATCTTTCTCTTTTTAATCGGCAAAACAATATTATATCTTTTATCATATCTAGTAGAAAGATGTAACATAATATATATATATATATATATATTTCTTTATCATATATTTTTATTATCTTTATCCTATTTTATCTCATTTTTCTTTATATTCTTCCATCCTTTCTCCATTTTTCAACTTTGAAGTCAATGGATAACACAATTGATAATTCAAAGGCAATCATAGATAACACAATTGATAATTCAAAGGCAATCATGGATAACACAATGGATAATTCAATAGCTATAAGAAAAGAGCTAGATCTCACTCTCTCCCAATGTGGTGTTTCTAAAGAAACTCATAACCTTTCACTTTCATTTTCTCGTCCTCTTGAAATAAACTCATCCTTAACAAAAATACAAATACTTTGCCCTAACCCTAATCTAAACTATCCCTCGGTATCAATTTCTGAATATAACAACTTTCTTCGGATTCTTCATATATCAAAACAATAATATATTTTTTTTTAATCGGCAAAACAATAATATATCTTTTATCATATTCAGGAGAAAGATGTAACATAATAACGTATATCTTTATTTATCATATTTTAGTAAAAAAAAAAAAATATACTTTGACACCACTGTTCACCTAAGTCCCATTTGACACTCCTACGTGTCACATGGGCTCACCAGCAAAAGAGAGAGAATGTGTTTGCTTTTGTTGTATATGGAAGGGTAATTTCGTCAATTTCATCAATTTCGTCACTTTCATCTAAGTGGTTAGTCGTGTATATCTAAGTGGTTAGCGACGTTGGTGTCGTTATTATGAACGTTGCTAGCCAGAATTATGAACGTAGCTAACCACTTATATGTACACGACTAACCACCTTGATAAGTTGGAATAATTGATAGATACTGATTTAATATGGGTGTCGGAATTATGAATGTAGCTAACCACTTAGATGTACACGACTAACCAGTTATTTAAGGTTGGAACAGGCAGTGATTTAATATGGGTGTCGGAGTTATGAACGTAGCTAACCACTTAAATGTACACGACTAACCACTTTGACAAAATTGGCAAAATTGATGAAATTACCCTTTTGTATATAAGAAAAGCAAACACATTCTCTCTTTTGCTGGTGGGTCTATGTGACACGTAGGAGTGTCAAATGGGAGTAGGATGAATAGTGGTGTCAAACTAACATTTTCCATTTTAGTATACACAATCATATATCTTTATTATCTTCATCTTTATCATATCCTATCTCATTCTTCTTTATATCATCCTCTCTCAAATTTTCAATTTTGAAGTCAATGGATAACGCAATCGATAATTCAAAGACAACTATGGATAACACGATGGATAATTCAATGGCTACAGGGGAAGAGCTAGCTCTCACCCTCTCCCTCATATGTGATGTTTTTAAAGAAACCCCTAACCTTACACTTTTACTTTCCCGTCATCTTGAAATAAACTCATCCTTAACAAAAATACAAATACTTTACTCTAACCCTAATCTAAACTATCCCTTAATATCAATTTTTGAATACAACACCAACCTTTTTTAGGATTCTTCATATATGAAAATAATAATATATATTTTTTTAATCGACAAAATAATAATAATATATCTTTTATCATATTCAAGAAAAAGATGTACCATAATAACATTTCGGTCTTCTTGAGATAAACTCATCTTTAACAAAAAAAAAATGCAAATATTTTACCTTAACCCTAATCTAAACTATCGCTCGCTATCAATATATAATAACTAATAATTATGTTTAGGAGTGATTAAAGTTTTAAAACTAAATTAAAATAATAACGGTCTCTTCCTGGCCTGGAGGGATGTGACTTTAGGAAATAAGACCTGTGAAAGAATGACTTTATCTAATTAAAAATGAACTAAGTAATATGAGTTTATTGATAATTCTATTAATTAGAAATATAGACCTAATCGACAGTGAAATACTAATTTGTTAACATTATGAAAACAAACTCCATATATATAGTATTTCCAACAATTTTCTGCATAATTAGTTAAATATTTTAACAAATAAGATTAGTTAGATTTCGGTACAACAATATAATTATTTTTTAAAAAATAAAATTATAAATTAAGAAACATTTATTTGAACTAGTGAGATCAAAATTTTCCAAACATTTTAGCTTTTTAAAATACAATTCTACCCATGAATTTGGCTCAATTTAATTTATTTTTTTGACAAATTTATTCATCACAACTTCTTCTAAGGAGATTTAAGGGATCGCAAAAGATGAAAATGTTTCAAATTTGAATGGATTTTTTTTTTTTAAATTTACTTTTAAAAATTACCTTAAAGCAAATAAAATGTTAAAATAAAAACGGGTGGGAATGCGACTACTCTGGAAGACAGGGATGAACCCAGTTGCCTGGAACAATCCCGTTTCTTTCTTTCTTCCTTTCATTTTCTTCTCTACTAAGATTTCTCCCTTATTCATTCTTCAAAACCTCAAAGTTGTGTCTGCACAAAGCATTCCCCTTTGAAAATTGAAACGATCAAAACCCACCAACCCAATTAGGTTTCTTCTGATTTCCCACAATGGCCGCCAATTCCCACAGAGTGGGTCCTTCATACGGCGGCGCCGCCCCTTACAGATCAAGGTATGTGTCTGTCTGTCTGTGTCTTCCAATTCATCATATCTGTGCAGTTAATTGTATGTGATGGATATTGCAGAGATGGGCTTAGCACTCGACCCGTTAGTGGCTCCGAGGAGATCCAATTACGAATTGATCCCATGGACTTGGACGATGAAATCACCGGTCTTCATCGACAAGTTCGAAGGTTGAAACATGTATGTAGCTCCCACCATTTTTTTTTTTTTTAATTTCTTGTTTTGTTTATTCACTTTGTGCTTGTTATTTCTTTGTTTTTGTTGGGCATGTGTAAAATTGCGAAAAGATGGCACTTTTTTTTATCAATTGAGCACTTTAGAAATTCGTTTAGACCTGATCGATCAGAATCAGGGAGTGGATTGGATTGGACTGGACTAGACGCATTTGAACAAGCCCGGTTCATTGTTTTTAACGGAAATTGAACTCTTTTCTATTTAAACAAGTAGATGTTGGTTGAAGAGTTGAAGGTATTACATGCTATGATGGATGAACACTTAGTAGAGAGCAAGGTTTTAAAAAATGGTCCCCTGCAATTTGAACTTTAATGTCAAGGTTTTGAGGTCTCTGGGGTGATCATATAATTGCAGCTGCATCGGTCAGATTTTTCAGTATTTTCGTGCAGCATTACAGATCCTGATTAAATTGAATATTTGACCACCACTGCAGTTTAAAACCTTGACAGAGAGCACCTGGACTGGTCATGTTTAAAAGAAATCATTCTCTGTGCTACTTTTATTTGTCTGAATTCCATGATAATAATAATGGGTTGTGAACTAAGTTTTAATATGCAGCAGTCTTTGAAATTTCAAAAATTGCAAACAAATGCAGCTGATGTGGGGGAAACCTAAGCAATCTTGGTGTAATGTCAGCCGTAGGCCGTCTTTTAAAGCCTTAGTTGTGAAAACAACCTGGTGTAGTTAGATAGCCACTATAGTGTTTTTTTATTGCAGTATTTCTGGGATCTGCGATTGCCACTCTGTTTGCCAATTGTCGTCTTTAGCAAGTTTCTGGCCAACTGATTTTTTTAGTTAATATTGTGCCAATTTTATGCATTTTATTTTATCTACAGACAACATAAATTTTTATACATATATTATATCATATATTTTAACCCCCAGATGCAACTTCTGCCAGTTGTTCATAATGCTATCCACTTTATTATATAACAGATTGTTGGTTTTCCACCATTTTCTGCAATCAATAACACTTAAACAATCAGTGGCTGTAGATTACACCTTAAAATATGAAACGTGGAAGAGGAAATAAAAATATCTACATTTTTTAGGTCTCTTAATTCTTGATAAGAAATGTGCATCTTTTTGGCTCCCGAAAGGAATTGTCAATGAAGAGAGGCATATGAATATGCTTGTGGTCTGTATTCTTCCTAGCTTTTTCTCCCCATTCCTCATAACAGTATTTACTAGAATATTTTATAATTGATGCATGTATGCTGTTTCTAATGATAAAAAATTAAGTTCAGTTTCCAAATACAAGTTATACGGTGTTCTATCAGTGCAGATTGGCTCGTTGAATACTTGAACCATAGCCGGCTAGTTATTCCTTTTATGGAGCTAGTTGGATGAAACTATATCATGTTTCAAAACTCATGTTCTATATTTTTTCTTTTCCGTTTCTTCTTCCTTCGTTCTTATCCTCCTTCCAATATTTCTGGTGCAGGTTGCTGAGGAGATAGGAACAGAAGTGAAGCATCAGAAAAATTTCCTTGAAGAACTGGTACACAATTTCTTGGATAATTTTCGCTTCTCTTAGTTTTGTTTTCTACTAGTGTCTGACGTGTGTGTCATGTTTTGGTTCTGCGGTGACACATGCAACTATATATATCCAATTTTTTACTAGCAAATTTCGTTAAAACAATGCTAATTTTATAGTTCGATATTGATTATATTTATAATCTAAAAGTTAATCTGTCCAAATTCTTCATTCCTTACAAAATAAATGTGGAAAAAAAATAAAGCCATCAATGTCAAAGAAAATAAGGTAATTCATTGCAATTTAAAATCAGAATTCTCAAGTATGAAATAAATAATGATACGAATTAAATATGATATGACAAGGCTTATATATCTGCATCTAAATTTTTAGTATATAGAATTCTTCTGATAATAGTATGGAGGTGTTATATATATACTACTAATAATTCTAATAGCCTATTACATATACTAGTTCTATCGTTCTATGTTGATAATACTTTCTCAATTATTTGGGATCTCCTTCCAGATTGTGGCACATATTGAGGCACTAATGTATTGTCCCCGTGAATTTATGTTCTCTGCAAGAGAAAAATGACTACAATTCACCAAATGTTGCCAGCATCAGGAAAAATGAATTTTTAATTGAAATTTGTCTTTAGATTTTAAAAGCTTAATGCTAGCTGAGAGAAAACGTTTTTCAGTCATGAAATTATGGTCAGCTTGTTGTAATGGTATGGATTTCAGAAGTTAAAGGAAAGGGAAACCATGTCCTCATGCTTCCATCCATATTTTTCTGAACCTTTAGGCTGGCTTTTGTTGCATGTCATTCATAGTAATTAGTGTCTTTATCTCCTCTTTAACAAGAAAATGTCCAACTGTCTTGTTAATATTTTTGCTTTGTCTTTTTGAACGCAGCAAATGACAATGATAAAGGCTCAAGCTGGAGTGAAGAACAACCTAAGAAGATTGAACAAGAGCATCATCCAAAGTGGTTCAAACCATGTCCTTCATGTCGTTCTTTTCGCCTTAGTGTGTTTCTTTGTTGTGTACCTTTGGTCCAAAATGTTCAGAAAGTGATTTACGGACCAGCTTCCTGGTTGAAAAATCCATCAAAACACATGATTCCATATTTTGGTGTAAAGAAAAGGCTCCATAACCCTTTGGAGTTTTCTATTAAAATGTATCTGACTTTGAGATGTGTTTATTGGATATATGGCGTAGTTAAAGCAGTAATTCTATTTAGAAAATGATGAATGATTTAAGTTCTAAATAGTTTGCGGTGTTATTTTTCTCTATTAATGCTATGGTAAATTGAGAACCTATAGAGGTAGCAACCATGATTTATGTTTGATGAGAATAATATTATATCTGTGTGAAACTGTTTATAAACCCCCAAATTACTTATTTGTTAAAGAAAGACGGTAAATTCATTTGTAAGTCTTACTTTAATATCATTAATTAATTTTGATCTTTTAAATTAGAAAATTGTGGATTAAAATTTTATAATCAAGCAATTGTAATATCTTATTTTGTGGGTATCTACTCAATCAATATATTGTAACACGATCTCGAATATATTACTATTTAAACAGAATATATTACTATTTAAAAGAATGTTTAGCTTGAACAAATATTATCAATTAACTTTTCCTTTCTTTCAAGTTGTTGTTTGTCTAATTTTATTATTTTTGTTCTCTTTCAAATATTTTGATTAAATGAGATAAACCAAGAAAATAAATATTGGAGAACCCTTGTCCAAGGAAGTGAGTTAAAAGGGTACCTTTAGGATATGGGTTAACCAATGGGAAGTAGATTTATATGTAGATTTAAGTAAGGGTGATAGGGTAATGTAGATGAGATGATGAGGTTCTTCTTGTCCATTTTTAAAATAATTGATACGTGGCATGATTCTCAAATCTATCATGGGTGAGTTAGTGAGATTAAGGTGTGTTGAAGGAAAAGTAGGTAAATATTTGGGACTATTTTTTTAAAATAGTAAATTTTTGTGATTTTGGATTTTAAAAGAGATTCAGTTCGACTTTTTCCCGTCCCGTCTCTTCCAATTATATCTTAAATTCTAAATCTTGCAATTTCGTTTTTGCATCAATGCTCCTTTTACGATTTGAAGTCCAATGTCGTTCTTCTGGAATCTTTTTCCTTTGACAACGAAGTTTTAATTATAGCTCTTTCCCAATCATGCCTCGCCTACTCAGTGCATCCTTATTCGTCCTTCACATATGCACCAATGTAAAACAACTTTCATTCAAATTGATTTGTAGCACAATAGGATAATACAATTTACCCGGTGTTTGCCACGTTACAGTTGTCAAAGGGTGGTAATTTTTGAGTGGTTGTCAAATAATCATTTTTAGTAGGGGTGTGATAGTTTGACACCACCATATGGTGCGCCAACTACTTGACAACTTGACATGGCGGTCACGGTGACTGGACAACAATGATAATTTTTTATTAGAAGATGTTGACTAGATAAAAATATTATTATTTTACTAGGTTATGATAGTTTAACACCATCACATGGTGTGCCAACCACTTGACAACTTGACATGGCGGTCTTGTGTCACCGTTTGTGAATGTTGCTTCCTTTTCCTTCTTCTTGTGCGACCTTTGGTGGTGGTTTGGAATGGTGGTTACGTCAAGTTATTTTTTTTTTTTTTGCACAATTATGCGAGAGAAGAGACCACGTCCCGCAACAAATTGGAAGAAACTGTCTTCTTTCCCAACAAAACACTCCCTAGTCAATGTTTCACAATTTCACCTTTCTTCTTCTCTAATAAATTCCTTCCTTTTCACGGCTTCCCACATCTTTTCTTTTCCAACATATTCATGCTTTCACGAAAACACTTTGATTCAACATTTCTATATCTCTCCCAATCCTGCTATACAAACTCACGTTTCTTGAAGACCTAAAACCCTAAATCTTATCACTCCATTTTCGCATCGATGCTCCTTTCACGGTTTGAAGTCCAATGTCATTGTTCTGGGATCTTCTTCCTTTGATGACGAAGCTTTAATCACATCTCTCTCTCAATCACAATGGGTTTTATCGTAATCGCGCACTCAGTGCATCTTTATACATCATCCACATGTGTGTGGATGTCAAATAATTTTCATTCAAATTTTATTTGTAACACAATAGGATAATACAATTTTACCCTTATACACATAAGTGATGCATGTCATGTCACAATTGTCAAAAGTCTTTCCTAAATCTTGATTCATATTTACTCTCTGCTCCATATTTTGACACAAGAATGTCTCTCCATAGCCCCTTACATAGTCTTCACTTCTATGTACCTATCAATGGCATATTAAAACACTTGAGATACAAAATTCCAAGGCCTTCCTCTTTCTTGCTTTTACATATACGTTCCCACTTAACCTAGAGAATTTTTCTACGTTCATGTCCCTATCTCCATAAAATGTCTCTTTGTAATTTTATTATAGTTTTCCTCACTCCTTGTAATATTTTGGACATAAATAAGAAGGATAGCAACATTGATGTTAACACTGATTTTATGAGACTTACCTTACCTACTATAGATATATTCTTTCCTTCTTTCCTTTCATCCCATTAGTCTCTAATCTTTTCTATCACACATTGCCAAAACTTCTTTCTCTTATGATTCCCTCCTAGAGGTATACCTAGGTATATAAATGGTAGACCCATTACAATATTCAGTATAAACGAAACCATATGTGTGATCCTAGGTTCCACTCCAATCCCTCCTAACCTATTTTTATGGAGATTAACTCTTAGTCCAGATATTAATTCAAAACACCTTAAGATACTCTTGATGATCATGATGTTGAGTCTTAGCTTTGCAAATGAAAAAGTGTCATCCGCAAATCAAAGCATACTAACATTAATTTCACTATTTTTATCCACCTTAAGCCCCCTCTTCTTCAACCTGCCTAACAGTCCCATATAGCATTTTAACTGCAATTAAGAATAAAAACAATGTTTGTGGATCCCTTTGCTTTAATCCTTTCTAAGACTTAAATTTTTTGGTAAAGTTTCCATTTTGAAGATGACTCTAAGCAAACTCCTGATCCATTTAATCCATTTTAAATAGAATCAGTTTTTCTATCATATATATTCAAAATAGCTCAATTAACATAATCATAAAAATTAATGAATATTAATATGTTTTTTCTTTAAAATTTAATGCTTATATTGAAATTTCATATTTTATGTATAATTGTCTTGTATTTCTTCACACATAAATTGGAAATTTTTTGGGTTTGATAGTTTAAATAAAAAAAAATCATAATATTTATTTTTGTTTCCATAAAATTTTATAATTTGTATTTTTTTTTTCAATAAAATTTGTGTTATTGTAGAATCAGACAACAAATTAGGTCTCTCATCTAGCTTTTTGGTTCTCTTTTCTTGGCGTTTTCAACTCTTGGTCTTGGCTCTTAATGTCAGCAAAAGTACCTGCACTCACACTTCGATGCATAAATAGTAGGCGTATAAATATGAAGAAAAAAAAAAAGTAATTGAAAAATATTATTTTGTCAATCTATTCTCTATTATTTGTTGAAACTTACTAGAAGTTACAAACTTTATGCCTTATCTCTTATTGAATGAGTATCTCTCCTATTTATAACTTTGAATCAAATTTAACCAGTAATACAGTATAATAAAAAGAATGGTAGATGATGCTTGTAACGTTCCTCTTATATTTAAACTCAACCCCAGACTAATTCAAATTTGACAATGATCAATATTTCTACTAATTATAATGTATAGGAATTATGTTGCCCAAATATTATTTCCAGAAACCTTTTTATGTTCAACCAGCTTTCTCAACGATGGAAAAAAAAAAACAAACTTAAATAAATTTCACATCTAAATATATGATTACTTTTGAGTAATCCAAACTTTCATAAAATTAAAAACTTAATACATTATAAAATTTTAATTAAAGTTCCTAAAACATTATATCAAAATATTTAATATTCAGTAATCAATTAAAATATATTAAATACTCAAAATAAAAATCAATTATAAAAAACAACCTTAAATTATTGTTGTTATAATTTAAATTTATCTTTTTCTTTTAACTTCCAGAGGAACAACATTTCACTGTTTTTCCTGCTTTTCCTTAGTCCTTTCCCTCTTTCTCTTTATTGCTTATGGGGACCTCTGCACTGCATTCCGTCAAGCCGAATGCAGAGAAAAATAGAAACCTGCCAAATATGGGGTAATAACTCCACCACCTCACTTGTCCTAACTGTCCCAACATGTTACCATTTTTAAAGGTCCCTTATGTATCCCGTGTCATGTTTCACTGAATGTTCATCATGGGAAGAGTGCAGTTATCAAGTCACTTCAATTAAATTCTATCCTGTTAGAATTTAAATTCTTCAAAATGAATTTAAATGCTATCCTTAAAACTAAGTACTAAGTAAAATTTATTGGAATAAAAGCAGTTTAATAATAGGTTCTGATTTAAACTTCCTGAGGAAAACAATTTTGAAGTTTTCCCTAAATAAGTAAATTCATAACCTATTGCATCCTATTAAACCCCTTCTCCTGCAATAGCAAAATCATGCAGCCACAAATTAACATTATATGTACCGGTTCTGTACAACTGAGTTCACTCAAGTAAGGTTATATGGACAAAGGAACAAATGAAGATTAATGTAATTAGATTTTTCACTAAAAAAACCAGAGAAACTGGCACCCGGGTCAACCTTATATGGAATGTTAGATGAAATCTTCTTTCGCCAACTGTGGAATTTGTTGGGCCAAGTTTATTATAAACCCCAGCTAAAGCAGTCGATATTGTGGTGCATGCGGTCAGTGTCATTCTGTCAGTAGGTCAGAATGCTTTACAGAGATTAGTCTTCAAGTTAGATGAACCTTGTGGATCAATTGGACCAGTGGGACACCACAACTTGGTCCTCTTAGCTTCGGATATCGTCACACGTGAAACAGCAGTGGCAAGTGCATCAATCCACTCACAGTCATCATCATATTCTGAATAGCAACTTGCAGAGGATGAAAACGTGCTTGAACCATTTAGCGAACAATTATCCATCCTGTATCCTCCAAACCCAGATTCAGGTGCAGTAACAAGCTTGTGGCAAGTAGCTGCATTTTGGGGTTTCAATTTTGATTTAACAGGCAGATTATTCAATGTTTGCGCCGTATAGAACAATATCCATGGATGACCTGAAAATGAACCACCGAAAGTTAATTTAACATGCATACAACGAGTGCGGAAGACTGAACCAATACAACAGAAGTAAAAGTACTGCTTTAATTTTTTGTTATTAAAAGTAAAAGCAATTGGGGAAAAGATACTTTATCCACATATAGTAGATTCTCACTGTTATCCCAAACAAGAAGAAAAAAAAAACACTGACCCACTCGCAAGCATTTACAAAATTTATATCTCAAGGGACCAGCACAGCATGTCAAAACAAGGTAACCCTCATTAGTAAGAATCTACGAGAGAGATAAAGATAGTTTCAACAAAACCAGGAAATACTATCTATGTTAATTATTTCAAGATTAAAATAACAAAAATCAAATTGAATAAAATCTTTGGTGTGTTTATCAGCGAGGGAAAAAGATAAAGCAGGCAAACTCTCAATAATATATCTATCATAAACTTACTCAGTACTTCATCAGCTGTTATCCTTGCTGAAACATCCCTTGTCAACATTCTCCCAACAAGATCTCGAGCAGATTTAGATATCGAATTCCACACCCCGGTTTGGAAATCTAGTTTGACATTTTTTATTTCCTCAAAAAGTGCCTCCTGTGAATCGCCTTTAAATGGAAGAAAACCAACCAACAAAGCATGCAGGAGCACCCCAGAACTCCATATATCCACCTTCTCAGAATATCTACCCAACAACACTTCTGGGGCAACATATGCAGGGCTCCCAGCCACACCTGTCAAATTCTGACCTGCAATACAAATTTTCAAACAATGAGGCAAGGTATCAATGACGTTGTGTGTTTGAACACAAGTCCAATAAACACTGCATAAGTTACAAATCCTGTCATATTTTCCCAAGTGATGATCTCACCATCGATTCAATAGAACATTCACTTTACATTAAAATATATTTTAAAAAATTTATCTCTTCCAACAAAAATGTCACTGATGGGAGAACAGATTGATGAGATAATTATTAGTTTGATTGCATTTTATATTAATTTTGAAGCAGCTGAAAGGATTTATGAAGCGATTGTCTTATTATTATTATTATCATAGCTGGTGGGATATGCATCGTGTATGAGTTAGTGCATGTCAGGTTTCGCATCAGATCAAGGCAAACGTGCAGTCATGATCCACATCCAAACTAATATTACTATAAATAACTTCTATTTTTCACATCCGTGAATTTGAGACTCCAAAAGTCAAACTAAACATGTACTTAATAATTAGGGTCTTATTCTACAACTTCTGCATTTGATTAAGTGCTGCAACAGAAGCAACACTTTTTGGGGATGAATTCTCTCCAGCGACATTTTCACAGGAAAAGATCCTACAATTAAATAAATTTTGTAAATAAAATATATTTCAATATAAAGTTAAATTTTATACAGTCAATGGTGACATTATCACACTTAATAATCTCATCTTTTTAACATGAGAGGATCCATTCCAAAATTCAAGTAATCTTGTAACTAACAATACCAGTCAAACGAACACCATCAGCAACTGTTTCAGTTAAAGTCTCATTAGAAATTCTTCACAATTTCATCACATAGTCAAAAACACTTGCATACCCGCCTAGAAATTTTTTATTAACAGACTAACCAGGGTAGAATTTTCCACTAGACCTAGGCAATTGTTTGAAAGAGCTTACACCAACCATCCTTATGAAACAAGTTTAAGACAGCATTAACTATTTTCAATTAATTTCAACACAAGAGCTCGCACCAACATCCGCCCCAATTTGTCCGTCATTTACTACAAAATCAAAGATTGCGATGAAACCGCAATCTAAGCTTGCAATCACAATTGCAATGGCCGTTGCTCAAGTTGCTCAATTTTTGAGCAATGTCAAGGAGCACAAAAAGCAACTACAATTGCAGCCGCATTTGACCCTTATTCACTACAATGTTAAGGATATCAGTGAATCCACAATCTAAGACTGCAACAACAATTGTGGTGGCAGTTGCTCCTAATTTTGAGCAATGTCAAGGATTGGAAAAAAATTGCGATCAGCAACCCCAATAGTGGCCGCGTTTGTTCATTTACTACATTGTCAATGATCACCATGAAACCCCTAACTAAGACTGCAAACAAAATTGTGGAGGTAGATGCTAGCAATTTCCAGCCTCATCTCTGTGCAATTTTCCATAATTTCAAGATCAGGATAAAACCGCAATTGTTAGCCGGAATCACGGTTGCGGCGACATTTATCCTGCAATGTCAACTATCACAAAACCATAATCACAACTCATGACAATGACAATGACTGAAGCTCAAATTCTAAGACCTTGATTGAACCTAGTCTAACAAAAAGGATCATCCAAACAACACCATTCACATATCCACTTACCCTCACAAATTCTGATGGCGAGGCCAAAATCAGCGAGCTTAATCTTCCCAGTTCCAGTAATCAGAACATTCTCGGGCTTAATATCCCTATGCACCACGCCCATTTCATGACAATACTTAACCACCATCATTACCTCCTTAAGTATCCCAGCCGCCAGGTGTTCCGAACACGGCCCATCCCTCATCCTATCAACCAACCTCCCTCCGGAGCACAACTCCATCACAAGGTGCCAACAATCCGCATCCTCATACACCGCTTTCAGAGTCACAACCCCAGGGTGCCCCGACACGTGCTGCATTATCTCCACCTCGCGGTGCACTGTCTCCTCCCCTTTCTTCAGCGTCTTGCACGCGTACTCCGCGCCCCCCGAACGTGCGCGGCAAACAGTCACCGACCCGAACTTCCCCTGCCCGATCGTGTTCCCCCCTGTGACGTAATCGTCCTCGATCCTCTCGCTCCTCCCCATCCGCGTGGCGTCGTCAATGCACCCTATCTTCCGTTTCAGTCCCCGTGACGAAGTCAAAAGCGACGACGCGCCGCGAGTGGGAACCGTGGCCACGCCGTCTTCCCTGCACCGTTTGTTAAACCTGGAACCACGCTCCAGCGAGTAATGTGACTTCGAAACCTCCGGCAAGTCCGACCGCTCGCTGGCCTCGCTTTCTTTTCGTTTCTTTTTCATCGCATTCCCTGATCGCATGCCGAAAATTCACGATCCTGTTCCTCACCAAAAGAAAACACTGGTATCAGAAAAATAAAGATGATCAGATGAGATGCAGCGAGAGAACGCGAAATCGAAGTGGAAACCCTAAAATTAAGGGATCAGAGATTGGGGTAAATGCGTGAAGAAGTGAAGGAGTGAGTGAGTTCTGTTACGATTACCGTACCACACGCGAGAAAAGAGAAGGAAGACGGTGTTTGTTTGTTCTGGAGTCAAAGAGTCTTCTCACTGTAACACTTTGGTTATTTATATACGACTCTACGAGGATATTCTGGTTTTTATCTGGTGTGAGACTTACCACCATAAGGATATAGTGTGGGACTGGTTTTGGCCGTTGATATTTTGGCGGGGGAGGGGTGCAGGCAGGTTGGGGTCACGTGACGTGGCGCTTGCTTTTTAATTTGTTTTGTGGGATGAAGCAACGGAAAATAATTCTTGGACACGTGGTATAACAGATGGGTCCCATGTGCTTGTTCAACTGGGTCCTATGGTGATTCGGCTGTGGATGGTGACAGCATTTAATGACCCAAATAGACCCTGTCAACATTAATAGACCTTGGTTGAAGCAATTACCTGAGTAGGAAAATGAGGTGGTGAGTTAAGAATTTGGGGAAGAAGGAAATTAAAGATGGTAACATAGTCATTGTGTCTGTGTAGTAATAATCGATTATTTCTGTTGTAACAGCTAGGTTTTTATTCTTTTTGACTGGTTGAAATAAAAGTTATTCTGTTATACTCCACATCTTATATTTATATTTTTTATGATATATTTTTAGTCAAATTTTAATGTAATTTAGTTGTTATCAGTAATATAATACTACATCTTAACTAATTAAGAGAAATGTCAATAGCTAATAAGTACTAAATTTTTAATAAATTAATAAATATATTGGTATTCAAATAAGTATTAAATTTTAATAAATTAACAGAAATATCGATACTCAAATAAGTACTAAATCTTAATAAATTAACACATTATTAAATAACTATTAAATATTAACAAATTAATAAAAATGTTAATAATTAAATAAATATTAAATTTTAACAAATTAACACAAATGTTTGATAGTAAAATAAGTACTAGATCTTAATAAATTAATATAAATATCAATAGTCAAATATAAATAGAGAATGATAGTTTTTGAGCTTGGTTTTAATATTTAAATTAAATTCCTTGATTGAATTTGTACTGATAAGTGCGTATTAGGTCATATATTATCTTTTATACCTTATAATTTTATTTTGTACTTGAACTTCATTCTAACCCAAACAAATTGTGTAATTTCTATTAAAGTTAAGATTATATTTTCCTAATCAGTCCACAATCCATAACTTAATTTATGAATTAATTCATTATTTATTTTAGATGTAGTTTTAAATTAGTATTTAAACATGAATAAAAATTTCTCGGAATATAAAAAAAGTTGTACTAATTAAAGTTGTACTAATTGTCGTCTTCGTAAAATATAAAAATTATCGCCATCTGCATTTAGATAGTATTATTAACTCTTGAGAAAATATTTTTGAGTATGATTTCTTTAATTATTAGGATGATTTGATTTTATCTTAAAATAATACCTTTTAAAGGATATGAAATTATTCAAATTTAAAAATGAATAAAATTTTGCTTAATTATAATAACAATTCTATAAATTTCTATTTTTGTATATTGCATTTTCAGCTTTTTATTACAATCTAGGTTTAGAAAATATGAATGATATCCGCAAAATATCTACGGAAACAAAATGAAAGTAATACTTCAATATATTTGAAGTGTGACTCTCTTCTTCAACTTTCCTATGCAGGAAATTTTTTTTATTTTTGTCATATTTTGAGGAATATCAAAATTAATACCTTTTTATTTAAAGTTTAGAAATTAAGAAATAAAATATTTTTTAAGAGTCTTTTAATAATTGTTATCTTTTGAGTGTGCTAGTATGTTATTTTGTATTTAGATATAGAGATAATGTACTTTATTTTTCAATTTGTGAAACTCTATTTGTGCTATTGGAGTTGCGATTTAATATTTTATTTACCTAACAATTCATATCTTAATTGATTAATTTCTTAAAAGTGGAGATAGTCTATTTGTTTCTCTCTCCACTCTAATATTTTAAAAGAAAAATGTTTATACATAAAATAATTTATTAGATTATTCAAAGTCTATAAAATACTTAATAATTTATTAGATTATTCAAAGTCTATAAAATACTTAATAAGTCTGACTTAATTGATAACAAATTGAATTTGCAGAGAAAGATTGGCCACGACACATCCTTAAGAATGGACAAATCAATAATTTCTTAATATAAGAATAGAACATTAGTCTCATAACCAATCAAACCAACCGAACAAAACTTATGGAGATAATTTAATGTCCTACCAAGAATATTTGAGTATAGGATTTTTTTCACCCAACATATACTTTCTTTTTATAACAATTTATTGTATTATTTATTTGTACAGAATAGTTGTTATTGAAATTTAGGTTTATTAGTTTATTTACTTTTGGTAAAGGTCGTATAAGTATTTGAATTATTCTAGTTTGTTAGATTGTTATTTTTAGTTTTTCTCAAAGTTTGTTTTATGTTATAGTTGAAAAGCTTATTTAAACCCATCAAGATTTATATTTTAGAATAAGAATGAATATCAGTTTACTTCTTCATCAGTGAATATTAGTTTATTTCTGTATTTAGTATCAGAGCTCTACCATGTCCTGATACAATGAGTGAACTATACGAGTTTAAGAGGAAAACACTATAATAAGTGAGTTAAATAAGAGTGTTTGAGAGGAAAAATAATAGAGTGAAGGAAGGAAGTGAAATGACATAATCAAGCAATTTCATCATACCGTGTGTGCCCAAATTTGATCCAGATTATGATTATTAGAGTTTGCTCATAGAGAATCTACTTCGATCAAAGTAGTACTGGAGTGTTATTGAATCAGAATCAAGGAACCCAAAGATATTAGGTCATTCAATGCAGCATAGTAGAAGGCCTTGGATGAAGCAAAGCTCAAAGACCCAAAAGCAAAGAATTATCTATTTGAGGTCATTGACAAATTAATCCTCAAGACTATTACATACAAAGAAACAATTGAACAAATGTGGGTATCGATGAAAGTCAAGTGCTAAGGAAGTTGTAGGGTGAAACATGAGCAGCTACAGAGACTTTGACAGACATTTGAAACCTTAGAGATGAAGCCAGGTGAATCGATGAATCATTGTTTAGAAGAGTGATGAAAATAACAAGTGACATGAGTAATTGTGGGGAGGATATGAACAATGTAAAAATCATTGAGAAGATACTTAAACCTCTAACAGATAACTTTAACTTTATTGTTTACAATTGAAGAGTATAATGACATTGATTTTTTAACCGTGGATACTAATTGTTCATGAACAAAAGTAAGAGAGAAAAGGAGTGAAGAACAAGTTATGCAAAATGAACATGGCATGTGCTATGGATGTGAGAGAGGAACTTTCAAAGACAAGTGGCAACTATGTGAAGAGACAAGGAAGAGCCAATACATTTGCAAACAGAAACACAATTTTATGCTATCAGTGTCAAAAACAAGGACACTACCAATTTGAATGTCCAAGTCTAGAAAAAGAAGCAAACTATGTTGAGTTTGATAAGAAAGAGGAGCTGCTTCTAAGTGTATTGTGGACAAAGGGATATGGTTCCTTGATTTTGGTTGTTTGAATCATTTGATATGAGATAAAAGGTGGTTTGTTGAACTAGATGAAACTTTAAGACATATTGTTCACTTAGGAAACAACTCGGTCATGTCTGTACTTGGAAAAGGAAGTGTCAGGTTTGAAGTGGAAAGAATAACTCAATTTGTGAGTGATGTTCATTTTGTGCCTAACCTAACAAACAATTTGTTAAGCATAGTTCAACTCCAAGAAAAAACGCTTGGTTATCATAATAAAAGAAAGTACTTGCAAAATTTAACATCCTCAAGAAAGGAAAATTGTAAATATTGTAGATAACAAGATGACTATGAATCTAATGTTTGTGATTCATGCTACATTGAAATCACTTCCAAGGAAATGCTTAAAGTCCGAGAAGGAGAGCTTGGAGAACTTATGACATAGAAGGTATGGGCATGTAAATCATAAGTTCATTGGTACCATGCAGAAGAAAAATGGTGAAGTGGGTACCAAAATTCAACGAAGATGTTGGGGTTTGAGAGGTGTGTAACATTGGAAAGCAACAACAAGACAAAATTTCAAAGAAAAGTTATTGGAGAGCATAAGAAAAACATGAATTGGTGCATGGTGACTTATGTGGTCCTATCTTTCCAATCTTTAATAGTAGTAAGAGATACTTGCTAGTATTTGTAGATGGCTACTCTCGCAAAACTTGGATTTATTTTCATGCAAAAAAAGGTGAAACATTTGAAATGTTCAAATGCTTCAAGAATCTAGTTGAGAAAGAAACTCAGAAAGGAATCTATTGTTTAAGAACATATAAGGAAGCATAATTCACTTCAAATCAGTTCAATTAGTTATGCATACAACATGGTATCAAAAGGAAATTAATAGGTGCCTTCATACCCTATCAAAATGGAGTAACCAAAAGAAGAAATGGACGATTATGAATATGATGTATTTCTTACTCATTGAGAAAGAAATGCCAAAGACCTTGTGGGTAGAAGCTACAAAGTGGATTAACCATGTGATCAATAGAAGCCTTACCAAGAACATAAAGGAGATGACACTACTAGAAAAATCGTAAATAGTGACTGATTTTTCAATCACTGATTAAAATAGCGACCAATTTAGTGATTAAACACATTAGTCACTATTTCATTGGTCACCGATGTATAATGACCGAATCAGTGACCGTATCAGTGACCGAATCAGTGACTGATTTTAAAAAATAGAAAATATTATTTTTATTATAAAAAATATTATTATTTTTACATCTATTATTCCTATTATCATTTATATTATTTTTATTTATCATTTTATCATTTTTATAATCCACCATTAATTATTTTCTTTGTTAAGAGAAAAGGAGAAAGACTAACTATAGTATGTCTGTATGTTGATGACTTAATATATATTGGGAGTGATGAAGAATTATGTGCAAGGTTTAAGAAGTGAAAAAAGGAAGAATTTGAGATGACAGATCTTGAAAAAATGATATTTTTGCTTAGAGGTAAAGTAAGTTAGAATGCAAATGGAATCCACTTGTGTCAAAAGAAATATGAAAGAGAGGTTTTGGAGAGATTCAATATGTGGAATTGTAATTCTATCAAAAATCCAATTGTGTCTGAAACTGTGTTGTCAAGAGCAGGTAGAGAAAATGTCGACACAACCTCATACAAGTAATTGGTAAGAAGTCTATTATACCTAACAGTTACACATCTATATGTGATGTATGTTATGTGTTTGATTTCACCTTACCTGGCTAATTCAAAAAAGGAAACATATGCAAAAATTGCTAAAAGAGCTTTGTGGTATTTAAAAGGAACATTGCATTTTGGTTTGTTTTATATAAGAAAGAAACGTTCAAAACTTTTGGTAAATATAGTGATTATGCAAGAGATGTGGATGTCAAAAAAAATACTTTAAAGTATGTCTTTCTACTTAATGAGGCAGTAGTTTGTTGGAGTTCAAAAAAATAGGAAATAGTCGCATTGTCCTCCACAAAAGTTGAATATGTGGCAACAACTTTATGTGTTTGCCATTATATTTGGATGAAGGGAATTTTGGATAGATTGAAGTTCAAAAAAATAGGAAATAGTCGCATTGTCCTCCACAAAAGCTGAATATGTGGCAACAACTTTATGTGTTTGCCATTATGTTTGGATGAAGGGAATTTTGGACAGATTGAAGTTCAAAATTATGAGTGTATTGATATCTTTTTGTGATAGCAGTTCATCAATCAAGATCTTTAAGAATCCTGTGATGTATCAAAGGACTAAACACATTGATGTTAGATATAATTATTTATGTGATCTTTCAAGTCAAGGAGTGGTGTAGTTTTTTGTGAAACACAAGAACATATTGTAGACATTATGACAAAGCCAATAAAATTGGATTAGTTTTTGATACTCCGCAAACTACTAAGAGTACAACCGCGTGATGATTAAATTGTATGCTTAGTTAACATTTCAATTTAAGGGGAGGAATTTGTTGGAATCAGAAATAGTTGTTGCTGAAATTTAAGTTTATTAGTTTATTTACATTTAATAAGTTGGTCGTTAGAGGTTAGCATTTGAATTATTCTAATATGTTAGGTTATTATTCCTAGTTTTCCTTTTTTATTGTAATTGTAAGACTTATTTAAAGCCATAAGGATTTATATTTTTAAATAAGAGTGAATATCAATTTATTTCTTTATCAATGAATATCAATTTAAATAAGGGTACACATCAATGAATTTTTAAAGATGACATGACCTTATCTCTCACTAGTAGCTTAGTATTGTATGAATGACTCTTTGGGCCCTTAATTTTCTTTTTACGTACACATAATTTTTTTATAAATAAAAATATATATTTTATTTTAATATATTTCATATGTTTGACACTTCCAAATTTTTGTACACCTATAAAAATATTTTGACAACCTATAAATATTTTCTGAAGATTCATCATTATGTACTACTGTACAACTATTTTAAATCATTTGACAGGTCTCCATATGTATTCGTCAAATCATCACTCTCTTAACAATGTTGACATCAATCTAACAGAAGGACCAGATTGAGTCCTTTAAAACAATTGAAGACTACAGTAAGAACAAAAAGAATCAAGGGACTACATGAACTAATTGCAACAAATATTGGAAAAAAAAACCTATCAAACCTAGATTAAATGACATGATCATAAATTTAACAAAAAAAACTAATGTATAACTAGAGTTAAATTAAATTATATAAATATAAATTTAATAAAGAAGACCAATTAATTGGAGATAAATTAAATTATATATATATACCAATGGATAACTAAAGATAAATTAAATTATATAAATATCAATTTAATAAAAATAACTAATATATAATTAGAGATAAATTAAATGATATAATTATAAATTAATAGAAGGACTATTGCATAATTAAAGATAAATAAAATGATATAATTATACATTAATAAATAGAATCAATATGTAATTAAAGATAAATTAAATAACATAAATATAAATAAATAAAGAGAACCAATATGTATCATAGATAAATTAAATAATAAATATAAAAATTAAAAGAAATAAAATAATATATAATTAAAATTAATAATAGGTTTATAAATATTATTAAAAATAATATAAGTAGAGTTTGACCCACCTTTCTCTATTTTTTTTAAGGTTAAACTTTGAAAGAGATAATACACGTAAGAGAAAAAAATATAAATACATATATCTATATATAATATAATATATATAAATAAAATAAAATGCGTAAACATCAAACAGAATTATGTGCGTTTATTCTTTAATTTCAAACCGGTATAACATCAACATAATCCAATTCAATGATAAAACTTTATTCACAATAATTTAACATGGACGAGACTCTGATACCAATTGATAGAATAAATCTTCTGAATGATAAATTCAGCCATCATATTAAATTATTCAGAGTCAGAATCCAATAGAAGAATCACGTACCGGTATCCATCCATAGATGACAATTGATTACTTGATATGGTTATGATCTTTCTCAATCAAAATCTTCTTATTCCTCTTGCTGGACTTGAGAGTAACTCTTTTGGAGGTAAGAGACCACAAAGTTTCTGATTTTGATATATTGGAGACCAACCCTTAACCTTCTCTTTTCCTTTTTAACTTCTCAACAAGTGGTTCCCATTAAACCAACAACCCAATAAATTAGGGGGTGTCATCTTAATTTTCTTTTAAAACTATCTTAATTTTGAACATTTTCGAACGTTAAGGAGATCAACAACTAATATAATTATATATATATATATATATATGTCTACACCCAATTTTTTCTAAATGAAAAATGATAAAATAAAAATAATTTATTTCATTTTGAGTTTAAATTTTCAAACAAAAATTTTAGGAAAACTATAAAAATAAAAAAGAAACAAATAAAAAAATAAATAAATAAATAAAAGAGAAATAAAAAATAATAATATAAAGTAATAAAAATATAAATAATAAAAACCAAATAAGAAAATAGAAAAGAGAAGAATAAAAATAATAAAAATAGAAATAATAAGTAAAATAAAATAAAAATAATAAATGAAAAACGTAAAAATTAAAGAAAAATGAAAAGAGGAAGGAGAAAGAAAATGTGAATGTGAAAAAAAAGAGAGGCAGAGAGAGAAGGCTGAATTTTTTAATTTAAAAAAAATAATGACATGTGGCATGTTGTTATTGGCTCACCACTATTCCATCATCTCCCACCTCAATGTTTTTCACATACATAACATTGTAGCATCAATAGGTAACCCATTTCTGTGTCATAAAATTACACCGTTTCATTATCAAAAGGAAGTAACGTTTGGACATTGAGTCTGGGCCTTCAACTAGCAACCGACGATCAGCCGGTGGTTGGCTTTTGGAGCTTGCATTTTCACTATAAAAAGGAACCCGCGTGAGTGAATGAGGGAAGGTTTTTGAATTCAGTTGTAAACACCAAAAGCTTCCAAGTGATTGAGAGAGTGAAGTAGAGTGATTGAAGAGGAAGAAGAGCATGAGAAAACAGCGAATGGAGCCTTGCTGGAGAAGGTGTCGATCTCGCTGGAGCTCCCTCAAACCACCACAGTGTTGAAGAAAACCATGAGCTGGAAAATAAGGAGATATCAGTGAAAGAATACATTATTTACCTCAACATGCCCATTGAGACACGCTCAATGAAGAGGTATATTTTTTTTTTCTCATATGGTGAATCAAGATCCTGTTCAAAAGCACAAGCAATGAAGAGGTATATTTTTTCCCTTATTTGGTGAATCAAGATCCTGTTCAAAAGCACAAGCTTTAAGGGTTCATGCTTTTTTAGTTCCACTAACCCTATCTGATTTCAAAAATTCTTCATTTTAAAACTCATGGCTATGTTACAAGCCCAATAAAGCCCACATTGATTGGATAACAATTGTTAAATGATTTTCACAAAGAATAATCCCGCAACAAATGAATATGATTAACAACACAAGTCACAAGAAAGAAAAAAATAGAGAAAAAAATAGAGAAAAAAAAAAGAAAAAAAAAACAAAAATTGAACTACTTCTGAAGCATGAAAACAAAACAGAATTTGACAAAATTAATACTGGGATGATCTTCTTTTCATTTCTTATAAAATTTTGAAAATTATTGTCCCTAAACACTCGTAAACTAGGGTCATTCCAAGTTTTTCAAATCTCCTTACCTCTTCATAAGGCCAGCCTTTTGAACCAATTTTCCATAAAAAAAAACTCATGAAAAACTAGGGCAACTCCATTGCCATTTCAAAAAATAAAATTTTCAAAATAAAGATGCTCCCATACTCCATAAATTGGGGCACTTTAAGTTGCATAATTGAATCCCAACATATTCCCATATCTTTGTTTTTCTACCTTTCTAGTACATTTGAACTGACCAAAACCAATAGGTGTATCAGGCATTAAGAATTAAAAAAAAAAAGAGAAAGAAAAAATGAATTAGAAAAGCAAAGAGTCAATGATTGCAGAAAACTTATTGATTTAAAAAAAGTGAGTAAAAAAATCTTTCATGAATTCCCCAGTGGAATAACCAAATTTTTCAAAAATTCATGAATCTCATGCATTTTCCCCCAATGAAATCATCAATATTCATGAAAATTGTCATGCATATATATATATATATATTTCTCCCACAGAACCCACAATATTTTCACAACATCCTCCAAGTGGAACAAAAGCAAAGTTCTCATACATTCATATGCATTTTCGAATCCAAAGTCTAAAATATTCATGCATCATATAATCATACAAAATCAAAACTCTCATGCATTCTCATGTATTTCATAACAATTCCGTAGTGGAAAAGCTCAATTCTCATGCATTCACAATATATGCATTTCAAAAACACAAAGCAAGTAATTATGCATTCATACACGCATTAAGATAAAATTTTCATAATATAGTTTTAATGACACTCTCAAAATCTCAAGTACAGTGATTCTCAGGGCAATGACTCAAAGTCAACCCTCTGGGCAATGACTCAAAGTCAACCCTCTTTTCATGCATCAATTAAGGGAAAGGAATCAAAGTTGAATCTCTATTGGAGAAAGAACTCAAACTTACATCTCTGAATGAGGAAAACACTCAAAGTTATATCCTCAAAGAAATATAGTTATAGTTAGAGAAAAAAACTCAAAATTGAATCTCTACTATATGAAGGTGACTCAAAGTTAACCTTGTTTTCAAAACTCGTGTGTGAAAGGGCTCAAAGTCGCATTCACACTCTTTTACTTGTTCTCAAAACTTGTGTACGAAAGGACTCAAAGTCGCATCCACACTCTTTTACTTTTTTTTCAAACTCGTGCGGGGAAATGACTCAAAGTCAAATCTCTGCATTTTACTTTTTTGCATGATTGAAAAGTTTATAACCCTCTAGTCTCTGTTAAAGAGTCAAGGTTGTGACAAACATAAAAAAAAAAAAAAGAAAGCACAAATGAAAAAATGATTTTTTTTTTCATCCTGAACGAAATTAGTGTTTCTGTCTTTACTTATTTTTTTTTACTCCAATAACTTGAGTAAAATTTAAGTAAAAAGTGGTAGTTGTCAACACCCAATTTTGTTCGAGTAAAAAATGATACAATAAAAATATTTTATTTCACTTTTGGGTTTAAATTTTCAAATAAAATTTTTAAAAAATATATAAAAATAGAAGAGGAAATAAAGAAAAGAAAGAAAGAAATAAATAAATAAATAAGAAATAAAAAATAATAAAAATATAAATAATAAAAAACAAATAAGAAAATAGAAAAGAGAATAATAAAAATAGAAATAATAAATAAAATAAAATAAAAATAATAAATGAAAAAACATAAAAGTTAAAAAAAAAGAAATTGAAAGAGAAGGGAGAAAGAAAAGGTGAATGCAAAAAGAAAGAGAGAGAGATAGAGAAGGTTGAATTTTTGAATTTAAAAAAATATGAATGACATGTGGCATGTTGTTATTGGCTCACCACTATTCCATCATCTCTCACCTCAATGCTTTTCACGCACATACCATTGGAGCATCAACAGGTAACTTGTTTTTGTGCCATAAAACTACACTGTTTTATTATCAAAAGGAAGTAAGGTTTGGACATTAGGCCCTAGGCCTGTAGTTGGCAATCGGCAATCAGCCGGTGGCCGATTTTTGGAGCTTCCATTTTCACTATAAAAAGAAACTTGCGTGAGTGATTGAGGGAAGGATTTTGAATTCGATTTTGAGCACCAAAAGCTTCCAAGTGATTGAGAGAGTGAAGTAGAGTGATTGAAGAGGAAGAAGAGTGTGAAAAAACAACGAATGGAGCCTCGTTGGAGAAGGTGCTGCTCTTGTTGAAGGTCCCTCAAACCACCACAGATATACCTTGTTTGCGTCTCTAGAAGTTCGTTCTTCATCTTCTCTTCATTGCCAAGCTTTTCACATGTTTTTCGTGTCTTGAATGCTAGCTTTAAACTCACCGTACTCTCACCAGTCATCTCCTATCTTGGAGTTGCACCGACGAGCTCTTTGCTAACGTTTTCTACACCGTTTCTTTATGTTTAATTGTTTGATCTTCACTGTATGGACATAAAAGGACTATGAGGAACACATTCCAGTCGTTGGAATGACAGTTCGTGCTCGCCGGAGCACCGCCGTGGTTTTGCTTCGGCGAGATCGCGTCTTACAATTTTCTCCTTCGTTTAACATGGTTTAAGCTCCAAATCACTTGTTGCACCGTATGAGTAAGAATAAACGTAAATATATATAGGTTTAAGGTGTAAATAAAGGGAAACTAAATTTAAAGTGTTCTTGTGCATGAGGTATGTGAATGAATGAGAGAGAAAGTGAGCATATGTTGTTTATGTGCCTGTACGTGACTCTTGTGTGTAGCCTAAGAATTGTACATGATAATTCAATGAAAAATATAACCATCACAGTAAGCCAAACACGTAGAAACCAGCTTCAAAAACAAAAATACTTTCTGCAACGTTCCGTCAAGCATTTGGCATGCATGATCAAGTCTAGTGGCCTCACTTTGAGATTTTCGTTCTCAATATCCTTGAAGCTATAGAGGCTGTGTAAGGATGCGTTGGAAAGAGATCATGGAGCTCTTCAATTATATATATAGCACGCTCATTTATGATCACGTTTGGCCCCTCAATTTTCACTCCAAAGTTTGGGTTTCGTCATGTCGGCATAATGTGGTGGACGACTGCTGCAGGATGGTCGTTGGCATCACTTTGAAATTTTCGTTCTCCATATCCTTGAAGCTATAAAGGTCATGTAAGGGTGTGTTGGAAAGAGCTATAAAGGTTGTGTAAAGGTGTGTTGGAAAGAGTTCATAGAGCTCTTCAATTATATATATATATATATATATATATATATATATATATAGGACACTCATTTATTATCACATTTGATCCCTCAATTTTCACTCTGAAGTTTGGGTTTTGTCATTATGGACATAATGTAGTGGACTGTCAACACTGGATTTTGTCTGGATGAAGATAAATTTTTTTTTAACTTATTTATATTCATTTTCTTTTAATTCAAAGTTAAAAAGTAATTAAGATTAAAATTAAAAAATATAAATAAAGATTAATTGATAATTAGAATATTAGAAAAAAGGAAAAGAAGAAATAAAATAAAAAGGTGGCGGGCAACGTTTTTGAAGGAGGCGTGGAATAAGGATGGTTCATGCTGGCATGGGCAACGTTTTGGATTCTAACGTTTTGGAGATAGAGGAAAGATTTGAAAAAAGTAATGATTACATAGTAACCAAATTTTAACAAATTGGAAGCAAATTTTAACAAATTGTAAGCATCAGAAGTGTGAGTAGGGAGGAGGGAATCATCAAATTTCTTTTATAAAAAGGGAATATACATTTATACAGGGGCAGAGGCTGATTTTCTAAGTAAATTGAAAATCAAGAAGGAAGAAGATACGTCAATTGAAACAAAAAAAGGCATCGCATATAGGAGCAGGAGGCTTCGTGAATCAAGAGCAAGCAGAAAATTACAAAAGAAAGAAGCACAAAATGTCCAGATTACAGGAAAGAAAAATACAGTTCATCTACAAGAAATTAAGAGAAGAATTTTTGACACACAAATTTGCTAAGGATTCACACTTGAGGTATGTACAATTGAATTTCTAACTCTCTTGTTCTAGTTTCTATTTACTATGCATTGCTTGTGTGCTCTATTCTTGGTTGCTCTCTGTAATTATGAATCGAAAATGATTAATCCCAATTCATGGTTCCAAAACGCATTTAAATCAGAACCCATTTGGGGAAGTCGTTGCTCCAGGCACACTTCCTCATAGTGATATTATAAGCTTTGTGGCTTCTCCTCCAATAACCGCAAGAACCTTGTATCCCAATATGAAATTCCCCAACCAAGAATCAATGTCAGAAACGCCATCAACAAACCTTTAGTTCTTCGAATCTATAAAAAAAATGATCCAAATTAGAATCAGAAGATGAATTAAAATAGAAATTACAGAAAACAAAAGGTAGAAGAAAAGAAGAAGGAAGAGACGAGTACCGTGCCACCGCGCTTTCGCCAAACACCAATGGCAGCGCCGCTCTAGCTCCCACCATTGAAATAGGACCCCATTGCGGTCTCCGTCGCCTAACACTTAGGGTTCACAACCAATCCTAGCACCACCGTTAATTGCCGCCTCCACACCCTCATGACAACACCTATTTTCTTCCAACATAGCCACCGCTCCACCCTATCACCTTCATTGCCGTCATGGTGCGCTGAATTTGTTTCACCAAAGTTCATTGTGCCGAACCCTAATCTAATTTAGGATCAATTGAAGTGTATTGGTATGGGCTTGGCCCAATCACTTAGGGGGTATATTTCAGTGGAGGTGTGAATTGAATAAGCTGTTGGATATAGTTTAGGTGCAGCCGCCCAAGTAATAAAAAAAGAAATAAAAAAAGAGGTGGAAACATTTAGGAATAAAGAATTGATGCAGGTGAAAATCAATGGATGAGAAGTAGGTGTAATGTTTTATTTAGGTTTGGCATGAAGGAAAAAGAAATTGACCCAAGCGATGATATCATGAATAAGATTGGCAACATGAAGTTAAGAGTGAATAAGGTGCAGTGTTGTGGAAATGGGCTTAGCCTAACTTTTTCTTAGTTTAGTGTGAAATGAAAAAAATAAATTAAAAGGATGATGTGGCATAAATTGAAAATAGGTATAGAATGAATGAACGTTAAGCACAAAGTAGACTAGATTCATTGGCTTTGATTTATTTATTTAAAATTAATAAAAAAGTGATTGAAAAAATAAATGAACTAAAAAAGATAATAAAAGAATTAAATAAAATTAAAAAATTATTTTGTTTCCCTATTTATTTAGATTTAAAACGTGAGGTGCAGGGATTTTGAATTTTATATTTTACTAAAAATATCTTAAAACTAAATATTTTTTTCCAAATGATTGAATAAATTTTCGATTAAATTTTTAAATGACCGTTCACGTTATGCGGGATTTAATTCGGAAAAAAATGTTAATTTCGTTTGAAATGTTAAAAAGGTAGTACGCGTCTAACTATATCCAAAATAAAGTTTAATTTAAAAAAAATAATAAAAATATAAAAATTCAAAAATAAAAAAAATATCAAGTTTCTCAAAACAACTCATCTATCTGTTAGAATTATGTATTCCCTGATTCTTCACCTATTATGGATGTTGATACGTAGGAGTAAGGTAAATCTTTGTCAGGTCCTTTAATTTAAAAATTATTATTTTGTTTTTATTTGTATTTTATTTTTAGGGAAAAATAAATATTTAATAAACCGCATTTGATTAAAGGTATTGTCTTAGAACAGGTGCTGTGGGGTGCTAATACCTTCCCCACGCGTAACCGACTCCCGAACTCATCTCTGGTTTCGCAGGTCATTTCCTTTTCCCTTTTCTTGGTTTTTCCATAGTTTTCTACAATAAATTATGGTGACGACTCCATCTCTTTCTTTTCACTATCTTTTTAATATCTCTTTCGGATCGCCCTCAGCTGTCGTTGACGAGGTCGCGACATGGACAACTGTTGTAGGATGTTCGTTGACATCACTTTGAGGTTTTCGTTCTCAATATCCTTGAAGCTATAGAGGTCGTGTAAGGGTGGGTTAGAAAGAGCTCTTGGAACTCTTTAGTTTGGTATATGGTTCATTCATTTATGATTCCTCAAATTTTGCATCAAAGTTGGGATTTTATCACGTTTTGGTTACATTTGCATGTCTTGCATGAGGCTGCTTTATTTCTCAATTTGTGCCATCTTGGTCCTGGAGACTTGCATGAGCTAAGTGAACCTCCAAATGGCACGAATGCTACCCAAAGGATGTGTTTAGCTTGGCTCTTTGCTTGTTTTTTGGAAAACACTTCACTCTTTTAATCCATGTAATATACTCTCATGACTCCTTGTTTTTCTCACTCTTTTAGCCTTAGTTTTGTTTAAGTTAAGACTTAATTCATCATGATGATAATCCTAGGCACATAAGCTGCCTCATTAGGGTTCATCTGTGGTGATTAAGAAGAAAAATCTCTATTCGCCATACCTATGTTAAAACTCTTCTTGTTTGTCCAACCAATAAACTTAGTTTAATCTTTTGGAAGCTTTGGCTCATCTAAATTCACAGTGCAAGGAAATACACGTTCGCTGTTATCTTTCGTGCACTGAGAATTTAGCGAACCGAGCTAACCCTAACTAGCCATGCAACCTCATGCAAGCCACATTTGCTGGCACTGTGCTTGGTATCTTGGCACGACCGCTACCTTCCTTTTGATCTAACTTCCTTTTGTTCATATTCTACATAACATGGGTTTCCTAAATCCCAAAAAGACCAAAATACCCTTGTCTCTCAATTTAATATTTTTTTAATAATAAAAAATAGAAAATAGGAAAGATAAAATTATAAACAACTCAATTTTCACTTTGATATGTGAAGAACTACGTATGTCCTGATTTTCTGTTTCATAACAGAATTACATAGGAGCTAGGTCAAACCTCGTCCGGTTCTCCTTTATTTAAAATTTCATCTTTGCTTGCGTTTCCTTGTTTAATTTAGAAAATTAAGTTATCTAGAATTTTTTTTATTCTCATTCACATTTTGATTTATGGTACTGTCTTCGGATAGGCAAAGTGGGGTGTTAATACCTTCCTCACTCGTAACCGACTCTCTTACCCTTTTCTCTGAACTCCTAGACCCTTCCTTTTTTTTTGTTTCCATAGTTTTCCGTAAAATTATAGTGGTGACTCCATTCTTTTATTTTTATTTCCTTAATTCTCTCATTCTTTTATTATTATATTTCTTTTTTTTAGATCGTCGTTCGTCGTCGACGAGGTCGCGACAATATATATAGCCCACAATTAAAGGAAATATAATTTCCTAACAAACAAGTCCTGTCTACATGAAAATGTGCATGTGTATGTGATAACACATGCCTTGAGCCACCACAACTACCTAATGCATGTTAAGGTTACATCCTATTTAACGACACTTTTGGTAAGCAAACCTTTTGACATTGACAAGTCTTGCACGTGTTAAGCATGCATGTGTATGTTATGACAAGCGTCTATAGCCACACCGCCACCCAATATATGATAGATTTACATCCCATCTAAGGTCAATTTTAGTCAGAATGTCTTCCTAGTGACAACTCCTGCATGTGTGGCAGTTGCATATGTATGTGAAGACACATGTCCACAGTCACCTCAAAGCATGTCAGAGTTACAATTCATCCAATGTCACTTATAGTCATCATGCCTTCCTAGTGATATTGACATTTATGCCTGCATGACAACGTGTATGTGTATGGTATGGCACATGTCCTAAGTCATCCCAATCACCCAGTGCATGGCAGAGTTAAACCCCCTCTCGCCTTCTTTGGTTCAAGTATAAATTAATGCACTTGAATCATTAAAAGGAAACAATATTTGGAATTCACACAATTGAAGATAGTTCATATGGAAGAATTGAATGCTTATCATTCTTTCTTAGCCTCCATTAATTATGAGGGTGACATGAATGCATTGTGTAGGATTCCAAATAATGATACACTAAATCATCTTAAGAAGATTATCACTAGTGAACTATTGTGTACTATTGTGTACTAGTAGTAGAAAAGTTACAAATATGTTGTATCATAAATCATTACTTTCGACGAAAGAAACTTATGAAGTGATTCATCTGATAACAAATAAAAGGTGTTTATCTCTTAATTAGCTGACATTTGCAATTCTCAACCCTTGATATTATGTCATTATTTGTAAATTTAGTGAAAGTAGAACGAGACAACATCATGGATAGTAATAAGAGAGTAATAATTGATGAAAATTATAATGTTGTATTTTGTAATTTAGGAAAGATTTAAAGTTGTAAGATAATGTGTTTTTTTTTCTATATTTGCAAACTTAATTAGATTTGCAAACTTAACATATTAGATTTTCAAATATATTACTTTTTTTTTCTTTTATATATATATATATATATATATATATATATATATATATATATATATAAACATATATAACTAATGTTAAAAGCCATCATTAATGTTATAACCATCACTAATACTAATATTATGACTCAATATTTGATTTTGCCTTATTTTCTAAAAAAAAACACAAGTATATGGCACATCACTTTATTATTTTTTAATAGTTCTATTATTCTCTTATTGCTTTGATATGTATGTTTTAATTTTTAATTTTGTCTCATAATTTTTGCCGTCCATTTGGTTGCCTTTAGCTATATTATATTACTCTATTGCATATTATTTCACCATTTAAATTGCATGATAAGTCAAGTTGTTTTTTAGCCCTTAGCAAAACTCAACTGTTGTAACCACAGTAAGAGAAACAGCTTCAGTCTCAGTAACCAATGGGCGATTTTACGGTTGCGTTAAACCCTCCCAAAACCTTCGGCGCCGAGATTCTACCACCTATTAATCGCACTTCCGCGGCGGCGCGTGGGCGCGTAAGTAAAATCGCTTTCAAACCGCACGGATTTCGAGCAATCCGCGCCTCGGTGATGCCGAGAGAAGGCCAGCAACAACCGTCTCTGGGAGACTCTCTCGTGAACAGTCCACGCAGAAACGACGTCGTTGACGTTATCAGAAGAGCCGCACTCTCTAACTGCCTCTCCGAAACTAACCTCCACAACACCGTTCCCGGTCTCGTGTCCAAAACCCGCGGCAAAGTGTGCCATCTTTGAAACCGTTATTTATTTATTCGTTGTTGTTCTGTGTCGTTTGAATTGAGAAATTGTTTGTTGCGTGTTGGAAGGTTCGAGATATTTACGACGCTGGGGATTACCTCGTTTTGGTGACCACCGATCGGCAGAGTGCGTTTGATAGGATTCTTGCTTCCATTCCTTTCAAAGGCCAGGTGTGTGATTAATTCGGGTTTTGAATGGTTACGAATTTCTTTTCTAATAGGAGTTAGGGTACCGAAATGCTTAGGTAAAATACGAACACATTGCTGTTTTCTAAAATTTCATCTTCTTAGCATTTGAAGAAAACAATATAAGGGGGACGATAAAGCATTTACCTGATTCTGTTTTTGGATTTTTAGCACACCTGTTTTTGAAATGATTTTCTTAAAACTTTATAGATTTTGGATGAAAAGGAAATTGGACAAACTGTATTTCTCTCTAAATTTTGGAAATGTGTATCGTGTGTTGTGCTATAGGCATGTCATGTTTTGAAATTTTTAAGTTTGCCATACTCCTGCCATGCATGTGTTATATATAACTAACTGTATACAGTATTCGTGTCCCGTGTCATATTGTGTTATCCATGGTTTGTAGAAGGTAATGTAGAAGAAAGCACAGTTTTTATTATGAGAGGAATGACCGTTATCTTTTCTGGATACTTGTATTTGTGTGTTTTTTTTGGCTCTTAACATGAGACTTTGTGGACTCAAGGGAAAGGAAATGATCTGGATCATTAAACTAATTGTTTTGATGGAGAAGTTGTAGATGAATAAGAGGATGCGTGGAAAATTATTTTTTAGCTGGTGGAGTGGTGGCTACTGAACACTTGACATTCAATAACCTGATCATTTTTCCCTCCCAATTGCAGGTTCTGAATGAGACAAGTTTGTGGTGGTTTGAAAGAACTAAGCAGATAGTTTCTAATGCAGTTGTATCAGCTCCGGACAAAAATGTTACAATAGCTAAGAAATGCTCAGTTTTCCCTGTTGAGTTTGTTGGTGAGTAACTTGCTAATCCAAACAATTTTTGTTGGCTTATTGGACGACTTCATTAATCACCTTTAGCTTCTGACACTACAACTATAACATGAAAAGTGTTATCATGTAACTGCAGTTTTTCTTTTTCCATTTTATTTTGTAATACCATATCATGCCATTTCCTATGTAAGAATAGATGTGAGAGTTTTTTTTATTGGAGCAAGTGGGGATCAGAGCTATCTTATAATATGTCTGAACTTATACTGAATTCTCACATAAGTGAATTTCTTACCGGAAATACAAATACTATTCTGAGAAGTGGTGAAAATAACAAAGATGGTTGGGCTTTTCAGGTTAATTATTACTTTCACATCTTACTAAATCCTTTGACAGGTTCGATCATTGTTGATTAATTGGCATATTACACTGGAGTCACTTAAACAGATATTTTTTTCTGCAAGTGAGATATTTTTAATGTAGGATGTAGAAGAGGAGTCCTTTTGCTATAAAAGGTAACTTGGGAAAATAATAGATATTGTGGATATATCCTTGACAGCATTTTGTTTAATTATTTTGAAATTTGGAAGAGAATCCATAAATTTTACTTGAGTAATTGAGATAAAATGATTGCAGTTCCTGGTTCATGACTATCTAAATTTATTTTGGGTTTTTTCTGAAGATCCACATATTGTCTTGTGTCTTTGAAATTTAATTTTATTGTGTTTGTGAAGTGTTGTAAAATATTTAAATCTTTTAAAAATGGAAGGTTCGGATTCTAACAACCGTATGTTGACACATGTTACTGGCTTGTAGCAAGAGGATTCGTCACTGGAAGTACTGATACATCTCTATGGACATTCTACAATAAGGGTGCTCGGAACTATTGTGGAAATGTCCTCCCAGATGGTGGGATTTCTCGTTTGTGTCTCATTCTTAAAATATGTGTCCCTATATTTAATAGGACATTAACACATGACAGGAATGGTAAAAAATCAGAAGTTGTCTGAAAATATACTCACTCCAACAACCAAGGCTGCAGATCATGATGTTCCTGTCACTCCGGATGAGGTATGATGCCTAGTTTTATCACTTGCAACCAGCATCTTCAGTATGGTTGAAGTTACAGCGAATGATGATCCTGTTATAATACTGTCTTGAGTTATCAATTAGTTCCTGGCCCCCTTATAAAAGAGGATGCTTGTGTTAAATCATCAATGGTGTTTCTTTTCAGTTTGCTTTATATTGCAGTTTTTATGTCGTTATTTGTCTGAAAATATCATCCAAGATCAATGAAGAAATGAGCAAAATTATGATTGTAGATTTTCTTGTTAAAGGTGGAGTAGTGGACTAACCTGGTACGTTGGTAAAAGGAAGCATGAATAAAAGCCTAGGGTATCCCCATGATTATTAGTAGAATATTCTTGTTCTTGGAGTTACTAAGGTGTGATGATGGAGTTCCACCAAAATGATTATCTTTTGATAACAGTTTCTTATCTTGAATTTTTTATGATCATTTCCCTTGCAGATTATAGAAAGGGGACTGATGACTCGAGCTGATTATGAAGAAGTGAGTGAAAAAGCATTAGCCTTGTTTGAATATGGACAGGTAATAAGCTACGCTTGCAAAGTCATTTTTGAATTTGGGAAATAAAGGACACAGTGAAGTGCCTTCTCACTGTAGCCACTAAGATCACTTGTAAAATATGACATTTTTTCTTTTGCACAAAAGAAGAAATAACTTTTAAATAATGTGATAATATATGTAACTAACATTATCTTTTATTTGGGTTAGCTTAGATAGATAATGTGTCAGCAACTCATTTGCAAACTGGAAAAGGAGGAAAAAGACAACAGTATTATGGTTGATTTTTTTTTACGATGTCTGTTCTATAGTTAAGGTATACTTTTAGGAATCAATATGTGCAATGTAAAACTGTTCTTCTCTGGAAGAGAGTTCCATGATACTCCATGATGTACATATTCACATATTTTTCTTTGAAGTTAGTTAGTTACACCTTTTTGAGTATGATATTCGGTGGTTCAAATACCATGATGTCTTTGCTAATTCTGTAGAAATTTATTTCTATATTGGTTTTCATATATTTGGTTCTGTCAGATAACCCGTATTTAGTGGAATAATTAGTTAGTTAGGGAGTTGGGAGCTGAAATAATTAGAAAATGGTGGCATGTTGCCTATAAATAAGAAAAAAGGTTGAGAGGCAGAGACAACTTGTGAATTGTAAAGTTCAGGTTGTTGGGGAGAGTCCAGCCCTCTTGAAAGTCCTTGGTCAGAATCATTTGTATCTCTTTTCTGTTAATTGAAACCTTTCTTTATTTTGATCCATGTATATTAATGTTATATTTTACATGAAAGGACCATAATTTCGAAAAGGTTACTTTTTGGTTTTAAAAGTAGAAAGGTGAAAGGAGAGTCCCATTATCCTAGTGCTTTCTTAAGCCTTTTTAGATCTTCACAGGGTATGGGATGCACCATTCGTGAAATTATATAATATAATGTATGCACTATTTAGCAGTATGTTGAATTAGCTTGGTCTGTCCCCACATTCTCTCATTTTTTCTTTGCCATGCATAGTAGAGAAGAAATAGAAGTTAGGGACAGATCATCATTCCTTAATTATAAAATAGATGGCTTTATTCTCAAACACTGTATAAGTATGGGAAATGTGTCTCTGTAAACGTTTATTAAAAAGACATTACTCAACTTGTATTCATCATTTAATGAAGGAACTTTGCTGTAGGCAAGTTGTCAATTCAAAATTTGCATAAGTACGACCAACTTGCTCCAAACTTATGTTATCATGAATCATGATGTCAAATCACTTGTAAATACATTACTCAAACACTAAAGTAATCATCAGAAATCCAACAGCAGTAATATCAATTCAGTCATTTTCGTCAGTGAAATATCTAAGAAATGCTGCTCTACTGATCAGTTTGTTGCAACTTCAAGAGCTGTAGCCCACTGAAACAACTTCCTTGTATTTCTACCAATCTCATCTCTTGCATACAAATTTCATTTTTCCACAGTAATGGATGGAGATTTGTATGTAAATCATCACTGACAAGTAACGAAATTTTGAGTATATGATCTATTCATCGAAGGGGCCTAGTGTTCTCTATTAATTTTATTTGATAACCTCCCTAGGAATATAGGTTATTGATACATTGATTGGTTGCTTGATCCTGTGTGCACAATCTATATTTTCACTGCTGTTAAATTATTTTTTCCCTTTGCTTCGTTTCACTTTTCCATTTGATTGACTTTGCAGAAAGTGGCATCAGAACATGGCCTCATATTGGTAGACACTAAGTATGAGTTTGGGAAGGCAAATGATGGTTCAATTATGTTGATCGATGAGGTACAATGCTATCCCTGATGGATAATGCGTATTGAACTCTACATTCACATATTAAGTATACAAATGTGATAAAATTCTCTTTCCAAATTCCAGGTCCATACTCCTGATTCAAGTAGATATTGGATTGCCAATTCTTACCTGGAGCGCTTTCAAAATGGTCTTGAGCCTGAAAATATTGACAAGGTATTTTATGTGTATCACCTCATTAAGTGAGTTGTGTTTCTTTCTAGTGTATATATTTAATGCATGTTTGGTGTAGATTATTTTTAGGAAAATATTTGCTTATTTTCACTCAATAATCAAAATAAGCTGAACCAAGCATGCGCTTAGTGGATGCATTGCCTTCCATCTGTTAACCTTTTTTTTTTATCAAAATATAGATAGTCAGCAATTCCCTAATATTTAAGTATCCAATTTTTAGGAGTTCTTGAGGCTGTGGTTTAAAAGTCACTGCAACCCATATGAAGATGAGGTATTTACATTATACTGTCAATGGATTAACTTTTAAGTTTTAAAGATTGCATCACATCACACTGGTGGATTTTATTTAGGTCCTTCCTGATGCTCCCGAAGATCTTGTTTGTGAGTTATCCTGGCGGTATGTCTTCTGTCGCTAGTTCCTTTTACACTTGATATATTTTGCATTGAAGCTTACTTCTAGAAATGAACCTGAAGTAGTTGTGCTCTAATTTTTCTTTGTAAGACCGTGATAGAAATTCTAGTGTCAGATTTGTAATGTACAAATTTGAATGGAAGAACTGTGCTGTGTATTATCCTCATTTTCGTTTCTTTTCTTTTTCTTAAATTAAAGAAGAAATTCAATTTGGTGGATAAGGGACGCTCAATAATGAAGAAACAAATAAAACCACAAGGGAAAAAAATCCATCATTCCTTCATTTAAAAGCTGCCAAAACTCTTCGATGCCAAAAACACTAGTAGTTGATGCCCCTATGGATTCTTGCTTTAAACTGATGTTTTTATGTTATTTATTTTCAGTTACATGAAAGGTTTTTCTTTAACTTTCATTCTGAATAATTTATGAGAGGTTTAGATTTATTTGTTTAAATGTTTCTCGACATGACATATTGTCGCGTTAGGTGATAAAAGGAAAACATTACATTGTTTAAGAAATTTTCTGACTGTTCCTTGCTAGTATGCATTAAAATGAATACAGTGATCATCAGTTTTCAGTTTCCACTTTCATGACATGTATATCCTATTCATTCTTGTTTGTATAGATCTACTTCTGTAAATCAACTTGTGCTTGATTTGGATACATTATTTTCATTTCTTTCATTTAAATGAACATCATACTATTCTACTGGACAGATACATTTTCTTGTACGAGACTATAACCAAATCAAAGTTTGAGCTTCCATTGACCGAGGTAATCCATAAATATCTATTTTTTAAATTATATTATCTAATGCAATAACACTATTACACTTTTCTTCTTTCAGGAGCCTATACATGACCGAATTTCTCGAAATGTTGCGTCTGCACTGTCATCTTTAAAGTAGCCTGGGAATGTTAGAGCCCTATTGAAGCTCGTGTTGTAATCCCTTACTGTAATATATATTAAAACTTAAACTAATGGAGAACTTCTCCAAACAATTTTTTATTTTCTAAAGTAACTTAAACTAGAAAGAGAGAACGATTTTCAATACTCTTTGAATACTTTCTAGATTGTCATGACAATAGTAGTCAGAATTTTGACACCTTGCAATTTCCTTTTTTAAAAAACAAAAAAGAATAAAGGGCTGCTTCTGAAACCAGAAACCAATGTGTTTTTCATTGTCTTGTATATTTCCCTCGTGACAACAGTATGGGAAGTAAATTTTCTCCTCTTCTGTACCGTTGTTTAACATTCATTCAGCCCTCGGAAACAGGGCATATGGTGCTTGTGCGTTTATTGTTATACTTCCTTAGTGTTACAATCCTTCTTACAATTTCAGTTAGTCTCTCGTAACTTTTATATTTATGATAAATAAGTTTTAAACTCTGACCGTAACTTTGAAATTTTATCCACTTAGAATATCATCGGATCCTTATTAGCACCGAACCGAAAGGCCAAAATAGGGTGCACTGAATACAAAATAATGTCTTTACCATCACAGAAACATTTTCATCATTTAGAATTCTCGAAATGATGGTGCACGGAATAGGCCAAAAGTAACGAGCATTGTCATAATTTAAAATACCCAAATATCAAAACCTGCTGATACAGCAGCATAATGTCGCCCCCCTTAACAGAAACATCCATCCAAAATGTTTCTGGATAACAATGAATACCTTCAAGTACTTACATTGCATGTGAATATGCAGGTTCTTCATATAATTGTAATAGTGCCCACAACTTTGCCATTGCTTTATTATTTTGGAAAAGGAGGTGGAAATAAATAGCTACTTTGGTGTCTGTTTTTTACGTAGTCAGTTAGAGCGGGGTCGTTTGAGGAACCAAAAATATTAAAGAATTTTTCCTTACTGATTGTGACTTCATTGTATCCATAGTCAATTTGATGGGAGAAATGGAGTTGTCAGGTTTAGGTTTTTCTCTCATAAAAAGTTGAGTTTGAGATTGTGGATAGGTAGTGTAATCCAACTCTTTGGATTCAGGGTTGGGTTTTTCCCTCATTTTTTTTTTTTCTTCATTTCATCTTCTGTTTCGACGTAACTTTCTCATTCATTTTAGTCTTCTTTTATCATTTTGTCTTCTTTTTGTTGGGTTTTCAACTATTTCGTATAATTTTCAACTTTTTTTCAAAAGCTGATCTTTTAATGAATGATTTGAATTCCAACTGGATCAGGTATGAAAATCCAATTTCTAATCCCGATGGGATTCGAGGATGGAGATGATGAACATAAGCAGTGGGGAGGATGAATACAGTCGGGTCCTTGTATGAAGTTTTTTAGTTGCTGTTTCTTGTTCCGAATGAAACTATCTTAAATTGCTTTTGGAATAATTTCAACTGTTTGGAAACACTTTTTTCTAAGAAATATTTTATTATTTTATGAATATTTAAGACAATTTTGGTACATATATATTTTTCTAATTAAAAATGTAATTACATATTTTTTTTTCATAATTTTAACGAAAAGGAAAATTATCTTTTGAAAATAATATATATGCTATCATATTATCTAGTTTATGTCACACATATGATCAGATAACACAATGTTATCAACGTGTTATCGTGTATACATAAAGTATTTTATGTAATTAAAGTTTATAATGCTTTTATCATATCTTAGTCTTATCTTATTTACATATTTTGTAATATTGTAATACTAATAGATCATAAAGCTCACTGTTGCAGATTATATTACTATTCATGTTATTTTTTTTTAAAACATATTCGAATTTTATTATTATTTGTTAGAGATCCTATCTCACCTAGAGATGAGATATTTCAATAGTTTATAAATGGTTTCAAATCTCACCTTATCAACCAATTTTGTACGGATGAGTTAGACTTAAATTTCACTTCTTAAGATAGTATCAGAGACTATCCTAACACGGTTGTTGGGTCACTAGACCATCATTAAACAATATAATCTAACACAAGAGTTGAGCAATTTCAATTTTGTTGGAATAAATTAGACATAAATTACACTTCTTAAGATTATTATTACTATTATTTATTATTATTGAGATACAATAAGATATTCCTTTTATTCTTAAATGAAAACATACATTATTTAATATCACTATAACGAGTCAAATCTAAGACCAACTTGTTAAAACATTTATATAGAAATAAAAATTAATACTTTTATACAAAAATTAGTATATAAATAAATTTTAATATATTTTATATTATTATTTAAATAAACAATTTAAAGGAAGGAAAGCTCTTATTATTTTCACTTTCTTATTATTCTTTTTATAATTTTTTTTCTCTTTCCTATATTTTGAAGTTGTGTTAGATATTTGCTGTGATTTATTTATTTTTCTTAACTAATTCAAACTATCAATTGTCACATAAAAAAGAAAAAATCTTAAACTGCATGCATGCTTGTTAATAGAGAATTTGGGGAATTAGTTCGAAAAGCATAATACTAGTCTTAAGATGATTAATTTGAATAGATATGGAACACGTTAAGTCAACATATTGCAGACATTATTTGATTTTAATTAGAAATATGTTATTATTTTTAATTGAATAAATTATAAAAAGGAAGCATTTTACATTATCATTATTTACATTAGTTTTAGAGTTGACCTTAGATGTTGCTGATATAATAAGTTTGATAGACTTTATATCGATTGTTAGAACGATGCGAAATTGAGAAATAAAATAATATAATATGTCTTTACAAAATAAATAAATACTTTTTGGAAAAATAGTTACATCAGCTATTTAAAATAAACTGATGTAAAATACGGACATGGTTTGCATGGAGGCTAATTTACAATTACAAATAAATAACAACTAGTTGTACCAGATTGTTAAAACTTAAAATTTAATATTGATGTGGATTATAAATACTGAAATTCTTGTTAAACATCAACATTTAATAATTACATCAAAATTGTAATCAAGTATATCCAAATTGTCATATATCAAATCATATTTAATAAAAAATTTAATTAATTAATTTTATTGTTACTTTATATATAAACATACTTTAAAAATATACAAATAAATGATATGTTACTAACCTCCTGCAACGACAACTTTATATTTAACAATGACACTAGGTTCACGATGGTGGCAAAGATACAGTGGTTCACGCATGTACATGCATACAATGGATGATAGGAAGAAAAGAAAAGTAAATAAAAAGCAAAGTTATAGAAAGATGTAAAAGAAAAAAATGGATAAGATTATATAAATTTTTATAGAATCTAAGAGCCATCGATTAATTATTGGCATAAATGGTAACAAGAGTTGATGTGAATGTTTTCAAGCCCTTGAAACTTTACAATTTACTCTATTTATGAAAAAATAAATTAATACAATTTGCTCTATTTATGGAAAAAATAAATAAACTCCTACACAAGCTAAGTTCCCACATTCTCATAGTGGTCAAGTACTTGTTTTAGTGTCTTTCGGTGTATTTGTACATTTTTGTTACTGATTTTGGACTATATATTGCTACTGTTGCACATTTTGATGAAGTTTACCATTGCATATTCGGGTAACAGATATTACGTGTTCATGAACTCATGATCTAACGAAATTCCATTTACTTTGAAGATATATTTTTTCAAACTTACTTATCATTTGTATTTTCGTTCAATTTAAACATATTCAAAATTTATTTTAAATATTAAAATTGTATCAACTCTGGAAATATATTTGTTTGAACTTTGAAACATATTTGAATATCAAATTAACCTTAAAGGACACTTATCTTTATGTTTGTATCTATTTCTTTAAATTTATTCTTGCTTTTCTATCTTTATATTGGAAATAATTTCTTAAAAGTATCAATATAAGCACATATCTTTATATAATTACGTATTTATTTAAATTTACCTTTGTTTTTTATCTTTAATTTAATACTAATTGTTTAACATTATCAATATATGTGTGTCATAAGTTTAAAAGAGAACCTCACTATCGATCAAGTATCTCAACAAAAATTAGTCAACGGTAAGGCAATAAATATTTTGTATCAATAACATAATTGTAAAAAAAAAATCATTAATTATAAATCTATAACATATAATATAAATCCGTGATACTTTTTTGAATTTCAAAACATCTTATTTAATTCACATTTGCTACTATTGTAATATGTTTCTAAGTATTTAGAGAAATTAGTGTAATTCACTAGGAGAGTAATATTGTTAAAATAATAAAGTGTGTAGAGGAGTAAGGAGTTAAAGGAGAAAAAAATGTAATTTAGTCCATAAATATTTATTTATTATGAATTTAATTATAAAAAAATAAAATCAAAATCATAATTATAATAATTGAATCTTTGTTAAAGAAAAACAAAATTAGGTAATGAAGCCACTCTAGCCAGGAACTGAAATGAAACGACCCCGTTGCATCAAGTCCTTAATGTTAAGCCCGCACCTAAACCCAGTACGCTAAAACCCCGAGGCCCAAAAATCTGTGAGCACGCACCATCACCGCCACCGGAATCTATCACGTAGTCGCCGATAACACTTCATCGGTGTTCCGATGCTTTTTTAAGGAGATTTGCGGTTGTGCGCCGATGTCACTAATCCACAAGCCTTTTGACCGAATGAGAAGGTTCACGCGTTTAACGCCGGTAAGTGGAGGAACGAAAAATCCCAAAACTATTCAAAATCTCCGTTCCTTTTTCTCCTGCATCGTTCACACTATCGATTCTTCCAATGCAGTATCGGCGCCATTTGCTTTCGTCTGTGACCTCAAAATTGCTCGTGGATAAAGGAGAATCATCATTCAGCAAATTCTTGTCGACTGGCCAATCGTTTTTGCTGGCTCGGGGCACGTTTCGAATTTCTCTTTTTTTTTGCATAATGATTAGTTTTTCGATATTTCTTATACGGAATTAAATGTTCTGCGTATCAGCTTTGGTCAGTTGCGGTTTCGTCACGAAAACAGAGGAGTCTCTGATTCCGAGAATACCGTTTAGATATCGTTATTTCCATGCCACAGGTTTGATTGAAACGAACGTGAATTGTATTGTTTTTATTAATATTGGTGATTTGTGATGTCTTATACGTTGAGGTTTTTTCATTTGGTTTCCCTTTTCTGCTTGTTGTATTGTTCCAGCATTGTCTTCTTCGGCTGAGCGAGACTACTACCGAGTTCTTGGTGTTCCTGAAAATGCCAGTCAGGACGAGATAAAGAAGGCATTTCACTTGGTGCGTGAGTATTACGAATCTCTTGTTTTGTATGGCTCAGGACAAATGTTGGTTGATGAAATCTATGCTTGTTAGGTTAGGTAGAGTGAAAGTGCAGTCTATTGAAGATTGTCATGTTTTGTTTGGGCAATGGGGATGATTCAATTTTCATCTAGAACACTTTTTGTAGGAGAGATGAAATTTCATTTCAATTGCTTTGTACTTGGTAGGAGTGACAACGATGGCAAATTAATCTATTCTCCGTCGGAGGAATATTTTATTACAATTACTTTGTACTTGTTAGGAGTGACAGCAATGGCAGATTAGATGATCTATTCTCAGTCACGACAATACTTTAATGTTACCAAACCAGGTTTAGCTATAAGGATAGGGAAATCTTATAGTTACTAACCGGGTTTACCTGTTCATATCTTGTGTCTGACCTATAAAAGACATGTATGGATGAATATTTTATTGTTTGAGAACTAATGAAGGCAAGACTGGGGACTTTCTTATAAGGATATGTTTACATTAGCACTGATCTTCGAGTTCATGTTTAATTTAGTCTTAGATGTATGTACCAGAGACATAAAAAACTATACTTAAATCATGTTTTCTGTAGACAATATAGTTTTGATTGAGGAAGCAAGGTAGATGTTAACTATAAATTTGAGTTTTGGAGATTGACATCATAAACAAAGGTTTTTTCTTGAGTAGGAGTGGTACGCAATATATGCAATTTTAGAAAAAAAAAAAAAAAAAATAGGAAAATTACTTGAAAGTAGAAATTGGAAATGTCTAACCGCAACGTAGATCAATATTACAGAATGTTTACGAAATTAATGAAGATCTCACACAAAGGAGAAAACATTTGAGAGTTATTGTGAACACAAAGCTCCTACCAAGCTAAAAGAGAAGTTTTTTCGTTTGCAATATGATAGTAGGATTAATTATACTCTATGGTTGTGAATCTTGAGCTTTTAAGAAACAGTGAGAGAAAAAAAATGAGAGCACTAAAAAGGAGTTTGTTAAGATGAACGTGTTGTTAAGGACATATTACAGAATGATTGTATAAGAAAAGATATTGGTGGTAATTTAGTGTGACAATGATTGAGGAAAAGATAATATAAAGTCAGTATGGTTTCGATATGTGCAAAGGCAGCCACTGGTGAGGAGAGTGGATCTCATGGTTTTTACCTTTATGAAGAAGGGACAGAGGGAGGCTAGAATGACATTGGAGGAAGTTATTAAAAGGGATCTCATGCTGATAATGTTCCTGAGAATTTGGATTTCAACTGAGCCTAAATTACATTGTGCTAGCCATGCTGCTGATCTCTTGTTCTGAAATAAAGCTAATTTTGCTGAGCACTACATTTTCTGTAGTTTTTACTTCATTTTGTCTAATTTAGGAGAGGAAAAATTTTCTGTGAATGGAAAAAGAAGTTAAAGCCATTCTCATTTTTGTTCATTATCTTTACTAAAATTATATTTTTTGTAATTAAACTAGTGGTTTAGATTTTCAAAATTAAAATTTTCTATACGTTTTATATTGTAATTTACATATTCTATTAACAAGTGAAATAATTTTTCTTCAATATTTTTAAATTTATATTTTTTCGCATTTAACATGTATTACAAACACCTATGCACTGTACAGGCTTCCTGCTGGTCTTTTTGATATTTCCGTAATGTGTGTGCACTAAGGGGAATTGAAAGCTTTGTCCCATAATAAAATATGGTGTTTTGTTTTTCTATTTGTTTCTTGATATCCCTTATCCCCCAACATCACATTAACTACATTCATTTCATCTTAATAAACTATAGGAAAGAGAAAAACATTGAGTTGAAACCATGTGTTTAAGAGACAACACAAATGCTTTATTTATATTGAGAAACAAAATCCATACTATAAATAGAGGAGATTTGATATTTTCTAATAATAAAGATATGATTTGGGATAAATAAAAGTGTTCCTAATAATACATATATAATCTACATATTTTTTATTATATAGAATTTGTTGCTTATATAAGTTGTATGTGCTCAACTTGCATTACATATGATCAATCCTCAATCCCTTTAGAGACTTGGTGAATATGTCAACCAACAGTTCACTAGAGTTGGCAAATCTAGCAGTAATGTCTCCAAACTCCAACTTTTCTCTCATGAAATGATTATCTACCTTGATATATTTGGTTCTCTCATGAAAGACCAGATTAGAGGCAAATATCTAATGCGGCCTACTTGTCACATTTAAGGCGCATTTGAGATTTTTCTTCAAATTTAAAGCTCTTTGAGGAGTGTTTTTGCCATATAAGCTCTCACAAGTGACTAATGCCATTACCCTCTATTTTGCTTCTACATTTGATCTTGCCACAACATTTTGTTTTTTACTCCTCTAAGATATTAAATTACCTCCAACAAGAACACAATGGGGCTTCTATCGCTCGGTGACCTTGTCCAATCGGCATCAAAATACTAAACAATTGTATCTTATCTTCATAAATGAGGCCTTTTTCAGGGGCATCTTAAATTTAGGTTCCATATGACGGCATCCCAATGGTCTTGATGAAGAGAGTTTAACTTACTATGCTCACTACAAAGGCAATGTCAGGTTGAGTCATAAAGAGGTAATTTAGCTTACCGACTAACCTTTCGTATCTCACAGGTTAAGAATACAATTTTCCTTGTAAGTGTCCATTGGTGTGTCCATAGACTTAGTATTTAAAATCCCTGTTTCCTCTAGAGTGTCTATAGCATATTTTTCTCGGAGATATTACGCAAGGGAGTGGGAGGTTGGCTTGAGTGTTTGTAGGTTGGATACATTGGCATGACACAATCCTAACATTAAGCCTGTCAGAGCAAAATGGAGGTTGCTGGAAACTTGCTAGAAAACTCATTGGAGATGGCGGCAAAACAGTGCACTCGAACCTGATTGAAAGGTTTGCCAGAAAAATTCCTCCTGAGAGTGGGTCTACTGGACCAACATGGCTTTGAAAAAGGCTTTAGATACCATGTATAAACCACAGGAAAGAAAGAGATATTGAGCCAAGACTGCGTGTTTGTGAGATAACATAAATGCTTTATCAAGGAAATGGGATCAATACAAAAATAGAGGAGATTTGATATACTCTAATAATAAAGATATGATACTATAAAAAATAAAAATGTTACAAATAATACATATATAATCTAGATATTACTGATTATTTAGGATCTACTTCTTATTTCTACAATTATAACAAAACTTTTCTTGCATCCAGAAAGAAATTAAGCCAAGTAATCTAATACATACACGAAGACTTAACAATTACCCTTATTTTGCAAAAGGGTATAAATTGTAGATATCTTTTTGTTCTGCAATTTAATCTGTCAAACTGTTTTTGGAGCTTACAGCGTACTAAAAATTGTGTCTGAGCATTTTGGTTTTCAATATTTACATTTTCCATCCTCACACTGTTTTGACAACAATATTCTAAAATTAGATGTCTTCTTTTAGTTAGTACTTTATCATGCCACACTTTTCTGTCTTGTGCAGCTTGCTAAAAGGTACCATCCAGATGCAAACAAGAACAATCCATCTGCTAAGAGGAAATTTCAAGATATAAGAGAAGCTTACGAGGTCTTTATTATCATTTTATGAAAGTTTAATTTTTCTCTTGCATTTTCAGACATGTTTACCCCTCCCTTCTTCCGGCTACATTGTTTATGGTCTAAACTAATTAGTTAACATTGATATTTTTCACTTGCTGTTTTAATGTGTAATTTCAGACATTGAGAGACTCTAAAAAGAGAGCACAGTATGACGAGGTAATCTTTTTTGTATATACTTTCGAATTTTAAATTTGATATATTAGTTACTGTTCGAAATTTCTGGAGCTTCAATTGGTTAAAGTTGTTCAAAATTTCTTTAATTCATAAATAACTCTTATTTACGATGTTGTCTTAACTAACTTTTTTTTCCATTATTTTCTCTAATGAAACCTTTTTTCAATTGAAGATGCGTTCTCGTGGTTCAAAAGGTACAGAATATGATCATGATGATGCAGAAAGGTTTAGAAATGCTTATCGTTCTCATTTTTCGGATTCATTCCATAAAGTATTCTCTGAGGTATTGTTTTGCTCCCATAATTACGTGTCCTTTTATTAATTAATAAATTAATTAATGGAATATATATTATTGGTCATGTGACTATATATGAATGATCAAAATTGGTTTTTGCTTGATTTATTATTGACCGTCCATTGAATGGTCAGGATCACTTCTTCATAGCTTGCTTGTATGCTCTCACATGATACCCACCGTCTCTCTCTCTCTCTACACACTAATGCACAAACAAACATTCTTTATGTTTTTGAATTCATTTCATAGAAGTTTTCGAAGAAGAAATCTCATGATTTCCTTGATCTAACAGATATTTGAAGAAGCAACTACTCAATTCTCATCAAATATAGAGGTTAGCTTAACCCTTGTTTCTCTGTAGTTTGAAATATATTCCTAACTTTCCAAACTTAATTGTTTGCTTAATGCTATGCTGATAGGTCGAGTTGTCTCTTACTTTCTCAGAAGCAGCAAGAGGATGCACCAAACACGTGTCATTTGATGCATTAGTTCCCTGTGATTATTGCAGTGAGTAAAGTTAATATATTCTAGGAATTAGGAAAGCTTTGTTTATTTTCTTTTGTTATTATTGGTTTAGGAAATGGCAAAATATTGTTTTCATACGAATAAATTTTGATTACGAAAGAAGTTTAACACATATTTGATGCCAAACACTTTCATTGTATTAATCCAGATGGGCAGGGCCATCCTCTTGATGCCATCCCAAAAGTTTGTCCAACATGCAGGGGCTTAGGTCGAGTAAGTGCCTTCAAAAATCTTGATTATTAAAATGACAATTGTTTTTAAGAAAAATTTGAATCATGATGACTCATGAGTCAATTTCTTTTTGCGGCATTAGAGTTATCAGTTATTACTTGTTATATTATTCAATCTTGGTTGTGATGTATTTTGCCAGGTTACAATCCCCCCATTTACATCAACATGCATAACTTGTAAAGGTTCAGGCCGAATCATTAAGGTATTTCATAAATGCCATGTCAAGTAGTCTTGTATTGTTGGTTATCTATTTTGTGCCAAATCTTTCATAATTTTGTATTTTCTGTCTAATTGGTGCAGGACTTTTGTATAACATGTAGAGGATCTGGGGTGGTTGAAGGTGTTAAAGAGGTTAAAGTTACTATACCAGCAGGTTGGTTCTTGGTACCTGTGATAAAGTTACCTGAAGTTGTATGTTAGTTAGAGCTCATCAATGTAACTGAACATAGTGGAATACAATTTGGTTGTTGCTGTAGTAGCTCTTTGTTCATTGGAAATTCTTTACTTACATATAATCATTTCAACCCATGTTTCATCTTTGTGTTCAAGTTTAATATGGAATGGAATAGCCTTTGGTCCTTTTTAAGGTGTTAATTGTTATATAGAAGAATATTTTATGCATGGAACGTTTTATCCATGCTGCAGACCTGCCCTGTGTAGGTTTGGTTCACATTCTGCCTCTTATATTTTATTCAAAGAATAATCCCCCATTCCACCTATTCTTATCATAGTTTTCTGAGTTGGTAGGTGTGGATTCGGGAGATACAATCCATGTGCCAGAAGGTGGGAATGCTGCTGGAAGTGGAGGCCGACATGGAAGTTTATACATTAAAATAAAGGCAAATTTCTGTCCAAATATCCAGTGTGGATCTCACAATGTGCTATCTGTTGGCCTATTAATCTGTGGTTTTAACCAACTTTAGCATTTTAGAGGGAAATAGTGCTTGTTTGGGAAGCATGCACAATCAATTCTTCCTTATTGTGATATATCTCATTATAAAATCTGTGAGATTCATTTGGGCATGCATCCTAATTATCTTTGACAGTTCAAAATTAGTTCTGCTCAACTTAAATATTGACAAGCCTATAGACGCATTAGATTTATGATGTGGCAGAGGGGCATTTTGGCAAGCTGGGGCCAGGGCCTCCCTTAATAGCCTGAAAAGTTATTAAAGAAAATATGAATTCTAGTTAAAACTTCAGGCTAGCTTCCTCAAAGTACTTTTTTTTTTTCATGGAAACTTACTTCATTGTAAGATCAAAACTGTATTAGAAACTGTAAAACCTGCATCACTTAAAGTACAATGCTTGGTCTCCTTAACTCATAAGTATTTGCTTCATACAGTTTTCATTTTTTTTCATATTTAAGCATTCTTGCTCAAGTTTCTCTACACATTAAGAAGTATAATCTTAACGTACATGATAGATTTATTGCCCATTTTGGTCATCCAAAGACACATTTAACGTAACATTGGTCTTATAGGTACTGTTGACTTTAAATTAGTTCTTCAATGAAAATTGTTACCATCAATTGTCCTTTTCAAAACCAATTTGATTTCCTAAACTGACACTATATTCATGAATAGAACAGTGTAACATCATGTAAGACTATGGATGTCCAAAATGGGAATTGACTCAATATTTCCTAAAATTTAAATAACTTTCAAACTTGTTTTTATGTTTTGTTAGATTGTTATGCTTTCTCTGATGAAGTGATTTCAAGAATTCTTTTGTAAAGTTTGAATTTACTTAATAAGTTAAACCGTGAACACCATAACAGTTGTGTTATCAGTGAAAACTCTTGATACAAGTTTCTTTTTCTTTGGCCTGCTCAGGAAAAATGTCTCTTTCCTAGGATTCATAGGTTATTTCCTCAAAAAGTTATTACCGGTAGTCTAGTTTGGGTTAGGTAAGTGCAACATCATAGAATTGCTTTGTTTTCCTAGATCATGTAATTATGGAGGCAATTTTTATAATGCAGTAGAATATGTCAGTATTCTTTTCCCATCTTTATTATATGCACTGTTTAAAAATTAAACCAGGAATATGCTTTCTGCTATAGTACTATTACATGTTTGTTTGTTGTGGCAAATTATGTTCTATACTTCTATCCTTAGTGAAGCATAGTTTTTTTTCTGGTGATGTAGGTAGCTGAGGATTCAATCTTTATCAGAGATGGTGCAGATATCTACGTGGAGTCTAATATTAGCTTTACAAAGGTGAGAACTAGATATGTTCTACGCTTCCATTACTTTTGGATGTCTAACCATCTTAAAGAGGAGAAAGACCTGAACACTGATATAAAACTAATTGATATGCTGGACAAGAGTAATATTAAATCATTCAGAGTACACCAAATACAGAAGAATTATGTCCTAGAGTCATAGACCCTTACAGAAAACAGTTCTGTCCATGTTTCTAGAAAACAATTGACATGTATATTTCTCATGTTAAGGACTGCACATCTTGAATAGAGAGTAGATATTTGTGGATGGTCCGATCGTGGGTGATATGATGGACTTAACAAATCTTTTTAAGATGGGCTTTAATATCGCTTAACTCAATTTTACAACATATATTATATATCGACACTATCTCTAGTTGATATATGATTTTCAATAAAAGCAATGTTGTTCCTCTCCTTTTACATGAGAGCAGTTAGGCCACTGTGTTCATTGACTTGAAGAAAGCTCAGATAATAAAGCCACAGACTTAAGAAGTTGATCGCCATGTAGTGATCAAAGAAAGTGTTGAAATGAGTATCTCCTGTACCTTCAGTCTCTCAGCTTGAGGAAACAGATTCACACATATTACATGAAGTGTTATAGCTTTAGTTCCACGTCTTCATCAGATTAGACAGCTGCAAATATCTATTATATAATCTTGTACAGTATTGATTACAACATTCATGTTCTGCTATGTCTAAGCCATCCTGCTAACATACAAATTAGTTAGTTCTGCAAATTGACTAAAATTCTGTAACAGCGGATATATCAATTTTTACGTGTTATAACAGCTATATCACATTTTACCTGTTATAACAGCTATATCACATTTTACAGGTGCTTAATTATAACAATTCTCTTTTGCCATTACATGCATTTTGTTAGAAAATATTATTTAAATGGGTCCCACCCACTCCAAGATACTTGCACATACCATCTTTTGCATCTTAATTATCTGATTTACAGTGCACCTAAGTTTGTATCAGTGTTAAACCGAATAAAAGCTTTAATATTGCAGGCTATTCTTGGTGGCGAAGTTGAGGTGCCTACTTTATCTGGGAAGACGCAATTAAAAGTAAGTGAAGATTTATTTTCAATGTAGTCTTTTTTTTTTTTTTTTTTTTTTTTTTGCAAAGAGAAGTTTAGAGGAGTGGAGTATGCCGCATTTCAAGGTCAAGGGATGTTAATTATAGATTACTTACCAATGAATCCCTACACCTTTTACTGATTTTATTTGATCTTTTCCTGTTTAGTGATTTAGACAACTTCATCAATATAATATTTTTATTAGACTGAAATTGAAATGATATATAAGATTAGCATACCCCTCCTTTTTCTCTTGTATCCACGTTTTCCTCGCATGAGTGACTTTAGAGGGACGGCTTAAACCTCCAGAATGTTGGAATATATGAAAATATCTTATGACATTATATCTTAGATTATCTCCAATGATTAGTTTCCCCTATCCTCTCAATATCTTTTAGGCTAGATTATTAGATTCCTTATTCGGTCTTTATGGTTTGTTTCCCTATCTAATTAGGATTATATTAGTATAAATAAGAGATGTTCTAGGTTTTATGATCACACTAATATATGTACATTGCAATGCATCTTAGTTGATAGATACATTCCAGTGTTTCAATCTCTTTTCCTTCCTCTAACCTTAAATCCCATAGGTTTTAAAAATGTACAAGACAACAGTGTACACAATTAAATCCATAGTAATCAATCACGTGCTAAAGTGGCACAATAGGACAGTAGTGGAGGAGCTCCAGGATGTGACAGAAGGCTCAATCACGCCGTGCTTTAGTGTAGTGCCCATTGTAATATTTTTTTTGTCAAAATGGTAACTTTCCTGCTTAACATTGTAATTCATTGTATTGTTTTGCATTCCAAATTTATGTTCTAAATCTTAATGCTTAAGGGATACCTTTTGGTGGGTGAAAAACAACCCTGGCTGTTTGTTAGTTAAGGTGTTATTCAATTTGTGAGTCCAGTGGCTGATGATGTATATAAATAGACATAGGGATTGAGAGTTGGGTCATACATTGTGTGGAGAGAATTTGTAAAGGAATTGAGAGAGACTTAGACCTTTCGAAAGTCCAAAGTGTTCGTAATAAAGTTCATTCATTCACTTGTATCTGAACTGGTTTCTATCATTTTCTTCCAATCATCAAATTATGGCTTTCAACTTGCTAGAGTTATTGTTCACATGATTGCTTGTTTTGACCATATTTTTTCTAATATTCTGCAATTGTGTTCCCCTCAGATACCCAAGGGTGTTCAACATGGACAGCTTCTGGTATTAAGAGGCAAAGGTTAAATGAAATGTTCTCTTACGGACAGCTTTTGCAACGAGGTTTAGTCCTTTTCTCTCTTGGTACTCGAAAAGTATATTTACCATGGTTGTTTATGCAGGACTTCCAAAGCATGGGTATCTTGTACGTCATGGGGATCAATATGTACGGTTTCGTGTTAACTTTCCAATGTACGCCCCTTGCACTCATCTTTTGTTTTAGTGTAACTTCAAAGACCTCGATCTTCGAGGAACGTGTTATTTATGTCAAGAAGCAGTATGATACTTTTCCTTATAATATTGTTTTGATTGCAATTCATTATGGATTTTGGTCGATATTATGACATGTGGAAAATGGATCACATTATTGTCAGTTACTCCTATTTCCCTTTAGTTGTTTGTTGTTGGCATTAAGCAGAATTAGCCTTTCCTAATAACTGGGATTTGATTAATTGCATTTTATTGCTGTATCATGCATTCATTATTCTGTAATTATAAATTCAAGTGCATGTACTCTTTTTGACACACAATCACTTAATCCTAGTGTGGTATCGGTAGTCTAGGAAGACCTCCTTACCTAGTCAACCCTCATTTCCCCAAACACTGCCCTATCCCTTGCTAACGTAACCGTCCCATCTGCTTCCTTGGGTGGACTAGTGATTACTGATTTTTTGCCGACTAGTTATCAAATATGAACATGTCTTTAATATTGGCTATACTTGAATTTGAATATGATAAAAATCAGTGAGTTGCTTGCTTAGCTATGTATATTTTATATATATGTGTGTGCGTGTATATATATATATACATTACAAGGAAAAGGTATTCCCAATATATACCACTAAACCCTTAGGCTAGGTAAAATACACCTAAAAAGCAGCTTTATGGAAGTTGTACAATATCAATCATAATTTTAACATCCCTCGAGTTGGAACATATAAATTATATGCACTGAGCTTGGAACATATAAACTAAATTCTAGGCCCTCTCAAGGACTTAATGAGAATATCTGCAAGCTGGTCATTAGAGCTAATAAATCCAGTACGTAGTTCCTTGGACAAAAGCTTCTCCATGATAAAATGACACTTGATCTCGCTTGAATAAATAAGATGGAGAGAAAAATAGTGTATTCAACTTACACTGATGTGCTTTTTATTGATGTATATATAAGAGTTACAAAATAAGGTAAGACACTTACCTTAAACCCTAACCCTAAAGCTGGATACATACAAAAGAAATAATGATAAAATAACAATGCATTTTAACACTCCCCTAAAGCTGGAGCATATAGGCCATATGCATCAAACTTGGAACATATAAATTGAATCCTAGGTCCTTTTAGGGATTTAGTTAGAATACCTACGAGTTGTGCATTAGAATTGACAAACTCAGTAATAAGATCCTTGGATAGTAACTTCTCTCTAATAAAATGACAATCAATCTCTATATGTTCTGTTTTTTTTTATGAAACACTGGATTGGAGGCTATATAAATAGATGCCTAATCGTAACAATACAACTTTATTTGTTCATTCTCACAAAATTTAAACTCTTGAAGGAGTTGTTTAATCTACACAAGTTCAAATGTAGCTTGGTCTATATATCTATATTCAGTTTTTTCACTAGATTGAGCAAAAACTTTCTTACTTTTCCAAGATATAAGATTCTTCCAAGGAATACATAGTATCCTATGGTAGATCTCCTGTCAATGGGACAACCAACCCAATCTACATCACAATACCATAAGACTTGAGTAATTCCCTTGTTCTCATACCAATCCTTGCCCTAAGGTCCCTTTTACAGTTCTGAGAATGTGAATCACAACATTCTAGTGATCAATGTGAGAGTTCTTTGCATAAATTGACTTACAACTCCCAGTGGATAAGAAATATCAGGACCTGTTATAATAAGATAGATTGGTTTCCTAACCAACCTCCTATATCTCTTTGGGTTTGAGAAAATTTCACCTTGGTCTCTCATTTTGAGTCCATAGGACTATCAATGAGCTTGCAATTTGCGAATTCTGTCTCTAAAATATAAGAGTATATTTTCTGTGAAATGATAACACCTTTTGATTGTGCTATTTCAATACTAAGAAAATATTTTAGACAACCGAGATCTTTGGCCAGAAAGTGGCTGAATAAATAATTTTCTAATTGAACAATTCTAGTGATATAATTTCCTATAATCAATGTTGTGAAAACTCGAGGATCATAAGAGGATTGGAAAGGGATGAAAGATCATGACTCAAGGATCGTAACTCTCGTAAGAGTTACTAGTATATGAAAAATTATATTCATAAACATGTGCATCCATTAAAAATAATAAAGATGATAAAATAAATCATACATAATAATAAGACTTTATATAGTAAGATTCAATACATAAAACAACTAAAAATAGGTTCATAATTCATAAAATGTTCATGCATAAAAAAAACTAATAAATTCCTAAATGTTTAATACAAACAAACTATCAAAGGAAATCCCTCATTAGATGTAGGATAATCATCGTCCTCCTCCACATGATCTTCGTTTTCATTAATGTCATCTTCTCCTTGACCTTCACCATTATTATAGGAGGAACCTCCAAATCATTCATAGGTGCAACAACACCACCTCTACTAGCATCTTCATCTTCTCCAACTTTAACTAAGATGTCTTCATCTGAAACATCAAAACTTGAATTTGCTTCATTCTCCTCCACATTCCATCCATCATCTGAAGCAAGATCTTCTATATTGTAGTCTTTTGTTTTCCTAACATCCTTTTGCTTTGGCAATCTTGAATTAGCCATCACAAACACCACATTATTCATGGTCTTTTGTTGTAAACGATTTCTTTTCTTGGTGTGGACCTAAATAATATAAAATTGATTAACACATCATATTAGCCTCTCAAAAATTTTATAAAATCAATTTCATAAATTTAAATTCTTATCCTCTCAAAAGCACTCCAACTATGCTCATAATCGGATAAACTACAAGTCAAACTGAGTATTATAATTGTAAATTTTTGTAATTCAAGGTGTTCATCACCATAAGATTCCCACCATTATGATGGAGTTTTGGTTTTGAGTGCACGTTGAGCTATTAGACTATCAAAAAATTCAAACTTCTCTTGAAACTCTCAATTTGAGCATCAATCTTACTAATCTCATCAATATCTCCCACCAACCTATCCAAATAATTATATATTCCATGTTTCACCTCATAATTAGCTTTAAAGTCAGCATCACAGTGCGACATGGGATTAAGGAGTTTGTAGCATGCAATGACCTATGCAATTGGTTGTGATCCCTTCTTTAATCAATGATTTCCCAAAGGAGAGTATAGCTAAGTAAGATAAAAATTAAATAAATTAATCTCAAAACAAAGTATATTTCTAAAAAAACATATTAGAAAATCAAATATAAGTGAAAGGTAATTAGTTATTATATTACCCTTTACTAACTCCATTGCAAAGACTTTGTATCTTTTCTTCAGCGATATCCATTTCTTCATAAATAAATCCCATTGCTGGTTTCTCATCTGAATCCATCATCCACAACACCTTAATAGGGGAAGAGTACCCCTCAAGCAATTTGAAATAATTTTCCAAAATCCCTTATCCAATATCCAATTTTCCACAATAAACGTATGGCCCTTATTTTGCGGTACCTTTTAATGCTATTCAGTACTTATTGTTTTACTGTTTATGCTTGTTTGGTCAATGCTTGCTGCTACGTGTGTGAAATTGCAACATATCTTATTGAATTTGCTTGTGCAATATTTTTTGTGCCTTACAATAAATGGTATCTGAATAGTGCTTGCCTTTTCTCTTTGATTGTCCTTACAATAAGCTCTGATGCTTTCTTCCATGTTACATTTGCGTCAACTCACGTCTGGTCTACTCATTCTTTTAGTGCAATCAATGAACGACAACGTGCTATACTTGAAGAACTTGCAAAGGAAGAAATAAATGAGGGAAACAGCTCTTCATTTGAGGGAAATTGGTATGCACATTCACTTAGTTCTTGGTATACCGTACTAGTTTTAGTTGCCTATTGTCCTCGTAAATATTTGATGATTCCATGGCTATTTGGATTGGGCTAGATGACAATACGGACACGAAAGTTGAGAATAGTGGGTCAGGATGCTTTGAAATTAAAGTAGCTTGTAAAACAAATAATTATAAAGAACGCTTTGCCTTATCCTATGGTTATTTGGTTGTAAAGGATTGGAAACAGGAGATAAATGTTCATTGTGTCCTTTTCTTTGGAAATGAATTGCATGATCACAGATACCAGCTTTGGCATGCGTAGAGCTCAGCCTTGTATGTATTTAGTTGATAATTTCTTTAGTATGTTTGCTTGATTTGTTTAGTTTAGTTTTGTGTGATTATCTATGTTTTTGATTGACATCTGATTGTAATGTAGACAAAAATGGATAACAGGCTTTACCAGCAGCTATCTACTGGTTGAACTTACAGGTGGCAGCAAATTCTTGAACATACGACGGCTCCAAAGTTTATGCTGGAACTCTCTGTGCTGATATTATTCCTTTTCTTCATTAACAAAGTGTTGACCTGATAGCTCGGTCAAAGATAAAAAAAAAATGATTGCACAGCAGACTAGCCAAAGACCAATTTTTGTGAATGCTACGTTCTTCATTCTTTAAGAACCATGTGAACTAGAAGGTATACTACTGAATTTATCTCGTTCACTAAACCTTTCTAGCTATGTCTTTTATTTGATGCATGCATTTTTCAAGAAAGAGCAGAAACAGTTGGTTGATCTAGATACAGCTCCATGAAGTAGCATATGCCAATTAATGCTGTTGACTATGCTATCAATTAATCAAAAATTTGCATGCATGCACATGTCTTAGTGATTGAGTTTTTAGAACTTTCATTAATTTTATTTATTGTCAATCATCTGTTGGTGAAATAAAGAGCAATAGGATAAGTTTGCCAAGAAAAGCACATCACATAATGTTAACAGTCAAGCAGTTCGCAGGATTCAGTTATTATACTTGGTCCATTAATAGATTGATCAAGGGACTAAATTATGCTCACAACTTGGAACGGTAGATAATTTTGCTTATTACTCACTTTGTCCCACTGTGCCAGTTATGGGTAGAGTGGACGAAGTTGCAACTGACATCTGCAGAATTGGGAAATGAGTGTTAGGACTATGGAAATAGACGCTATCGCTGAATGATGTTCTTTCTTGGGAGCCATTATTTTACATGTTATCAATTTTTTTTAATTGATAAGATTGACAACGTTGAAAATTTATTTCATGAGACTTCTACAGTTTTACTGATCAATGCGAAGGTCGCCGTGGGTTACATACACATATCAAACATGGGAACTTCTAATGTATATTTTTTTCCTTTGACTTTATAAATATATTTTTAGTGCATTTGATGTTGTAATTTACCCCGCTCCTGGGTTTGGGGGTTGGTTTTCTTTAATGTATTCTTTTATGCTTCAAATCGTATACCTCATTACTTTCTGGAATTCAACCAATAATGTATTAATGAATGTTAGCTCATGTGCACAGAACTTTTATTAATTGAAAGATGATAATTTTTATTTAGAATAAGTTATAGTATTTGTTGAATATATAGGTTCACAAAATATTTTAGCCTTATTCGTATATATCTGATAGCTTCAAACTTGAAGGCCGAGTAAAGAGGAGTAAAAAGAGGAAAGTGAGAATAAAAATTAGATGTGACAGAGAATATGTTCTCTCCAATTTCAAGGCGTAGGCTGTGTGGAATAAAGAGAGGATAAAAAGGAAAAAATGTTGAGAAAAATTAGATGTTAAAAGTACTACAAAAATGAGATTAAAAAAATAAGGGAAATTACATTTACAAATCTCACGACACTTGTACTTAATCTAATTTTGGGATAGGGATTAACTTTCCTTCAATTTTTATTAAAATAATAATCATATTCTTTCTAGCTTTAAAAAAAATATTACCCTTTCTCTTTCTTATATTTTTAATAAAATAATATTTCTTTTATTTATGTTTTTAATGGAATGTTGCTTATTTTTCTTATTTTATTTTAAAATAATATAAGGGAAATCACAAGTAGCAATGTTGGAGAAAGAGAACGAGGATATGATAGTCATTGTAGAACCAAAACAGGAACTGGTCAATGACTTAAATTAGAAGCTTGAGGGATATTGAAATGCATAATACATTATTAGATTGGCCGCTAATGGATATAGGAATGAGTGAAGATGATATGCATGACCTTTTCTGCAAATAAAATATAGACTAACCTCATTTATTCTACTCGATGCAAAAAGATGACACACCAAAATTGGATCTGAGACTCAATTATCATGGTTCACAAACACTTACGTTTTACTTAAGCATAAAGGAGGAATATAAAAAAAATATATAATAAAAGTCATTATCAGAGAGTTAGTAAAGGTAAAGTGGGGTTATACCTATAAATAAAGGGTTGGAAAGAGAGGAAGGGGAAGAGAATTGGATAATGGAGTGAACAGGGAGAGTTTGACCTCTCTACAGTTTTGTTGTTATTATTATCAAATACCTTTACAATTGGTATCAGATACTCGATCTGAGTTTCAAACCTGTGAATGGGTGAATGGTTACCACACACAACTCAGGAGCAATGGAGGAATGTATCAAAGGGTTAGAAAAACAAATGATGGACCACGGTTAGATGTTAGAGACGATATTGAAGAGACTTAACAATATGACGATACATTCACCATGGCATGATCACACTACAGAGCCGCATCAGGAGGAGGAGGACACTACCTCTCAAATCGCGGATCCCAGTGGAGGAGGACAGAATCGTGGAAACCCACGCTACAGGGGTAACGGGGGACGCAAATTAGAGGTCCTAACATTTGATGGAGCATATCTGAACGGGTGGTTAGTGAGAATAGATCGTTTCTTTTGAGTGTCAGACATTCCAATGGGGGAGAAGCTCCATTATGCGGTGCTAGGATTAATGGGGGAGGCTCTTACGTGGTTTGCGTGGTGGGAGGCTCAGTCGACATTTCATACTTGGCTCCGTTTCAAGTTGGACTTGCTGAAACGTTTCGAACCAGGAGCGGCGTCAAATCCCTTGGTGCTACTGTTGCAAGTGAAATAGACAAGCTTTATCATGGAGTATCGGCGTGATTTTGAGCTCGCGGCCAAATCACACGGAAATTTGGGTGGAGAGACCTTACTATGTATATTTCATGAAGTTGAAACTGACGATTAAGTCGAAACTAGATGTGGTGGAGTTCGAATCCCTACAAGCATTGATGGATCGTGCAATGGTTGTCGAAGCGAGAAACTTAGCTTAGCAATAGGAAGGTGGAAGCCATTGGGAAAAATGACATGAAGCAGACCCTAAGTCTAGTGAGGGTTTCAATAGAGGTACAAATTGTGTTAGGCCTAATAATTTTAATTTCTACTTTGAACGTTCTCCACCACCAGAACCCAAGGAGAACCAAGTCACTCATATCATAGCGTCTAGCTCATTGGGCCCAAAGCATAATTCTTGTTGGATCTCAAGAGTGGCTTGAACGCCAACGCAAGGGTCTATGCTATAAGTGTGGAGAGAAGTGGAACCCATCCCACACGTGTCGACACTGCCATCAACACTTGGTGCTATTAGATGCTGACAAAGAGGAGGAGCTTGAACCAACACTTGAAGAAATCACAGACAAACCCTCTACTCTTAATCTACAAACTCTGTCTCTCCATCTTTCACCTTCCAGTTATTGGGGGTTCACACCTCATCACACATTTAAGGCTAAAGACATTATCCAGGGCTCAGAGGTGATTGTGTTGGTGGATTCAGGGGCCCGGCCAATTTCCTTTCCACTCACATCGTCTCCTCCCTAGGTTTACCAATAAGTTAGATACAACCATTTCAAGTTGGGGTTGGGAATGACGTTATTGAACCAGGAGTTGGGGGTTGTGAAAATGTCGAATTGATAGTACAAGGTGTTTCCATAGTTGCAAACTTCCTTGTCATGGAGCTCGGGCGGTCGGAGGTGGTGCTTGGTACTGGGTGGGTGGCAAGCCTAGGCATATTTGAAGCGACTATCAACGATTGACGTCTAATGGGTTCCAAATAATACTACAGGGGGACCCTAGCCTCAGTAGAAGCCATGCATCAGGAAAGATGACTTTAAACGCATTGAAAAACAATGAAGAGGGTTTCTTGGTGACTCCTTTATTCTGCTTTGATGGAGATAACATTATTTCTCCTATTACAACTAAGATATGCAACAATTTGATGATATTTTCAAGAACCAGACAGTGGCTGGCGGTTCTGTGTTGACTACCGAGCACTCAACAAGATAACAGTCCCAGACAAATTTTCAATTCGTGTTATTGAAGAACTTTTGGATAAATTAGCTAGTGTTGTGGTGTTCTCTAAGCTGGATTTGAAATCTGGTTACCACCAAATTCGGATGAAAGAAACAGACATCCACAAGACTGTGTTCCGAACACATGAGGGTCATTATGAATTCCTCGTGACCCCCTCTACTTTCCAGTCACTGATGAATGAGGTATTAAGACCATATTTACGTAAATTTGCTTTAGTTTTCTTTGATGACAATTTAATATATAGTCACGACAAGGACAATCATAGGGATCATTTGCTGCAAGATTTTGAGATCCTTAGAAGGAACCACCCATGGGTGAACAGGAAGAAATGTTGTTTTGAAAGTTCAAGTAGCGAGTAGTTGGGGCATATTATTTCTGTGCAGGGGTTGCTGCAGATCCTAAAAAGATTAGTGACCTGGTTGATTGGCCTACACCTAAAGATTTAAAAGCACTACGGGGATTTCTAGGGCTCACAGGATATTACCGACCCTCCCTTTATGAAGGGCTACAGCAGCATCGCATGGCCTCGCCTCTTACACAACAACATTTAACAAATTTTGAGAATTATTGGGAGTTAGCTGTGAAGATCAAGACTGTGTTTTCTCACTTTCACCTTGAGGACAAGGTGCATTTTCAAGGAGGGTATTGTTACATAACCAAGTGCAAAGGAGGAATATGAAAAAAAATATATAATAAAAGTCATTGTTAGGTAAAGTAGGGTTATATTTATAAATAAAGGGTTGGAAAGAGAGAGGGGAAGAAAATGGGATAGTGGTGTGAATAGAAAAAGTTTGGCCGCTCGAAAGCCAGGAGAAAAGATTCTGTTACTGTTTTATTGTTCTGTTCAAATATATTCATCTTTGTTCAATTGTTATTTCCAATTATCAACTCAAATATATTCTGAAATATCATTCAGTTACACTCTTATCTACAGTTTTGTTGTTATTATCATCAAATACCTTTACATGACATTCCATTTAGATTATGAAAAAAAAAAGTATGCTTTGAAACTATTGTTGGTGTTTTTGGGACCTTTTTATACATGGATATGATGTTAATGCAAAGGATGAATGTAGCACATTGATAGTTAAGGGCTCTTCCCTAGAAACTAAAAACTATATGTTATCTATAATAATCAGAATCAACGATGAATTAAATAATGTGAGGTTGGTGGAACAGGTAGGCCTAACAAAGAATCTAGGTTTGTATCATGATCGGAAATACAATGTCTCAGCAAATGAGGAAGGTGACAATGGTAGCGAAAGTGAATCTTCATTCTCAACTGAGGACAGTGAAGTGGGAAGGTTGATGCATATGGGGGAGGTAGAGGTGATGCATTGCCATCAGATATAAAGTTAATTAGAGGAAGAAACATTTAATTGCCCACTAGTTAAGAATGAAGATCAATGGTACAAGCTGATTGAAGATAACATGCTGAGAACGAAGACTTGCGAAACAATGAAGGATCATAGCAAAAAGAGTTATCCAATTCTTATTAGCAATAAGGAGATTCAAGATAAGGTAATGCAGGTCCTAGCAATGCACGGAAGGGAGAAAGAATCGAGGTCAACCTATCACGTGGGAGAAACATCACTACAAGGAGTGATGAGGGATTCTCTACAAGGTAGGTATTATATTGTTTCTAATTTTGAAAATGTAGCTGACTCGGTGGAAACGCAACAAACTACTTTTGAACATAGCAGGAAAAAAAATCCTAAGAGTGTAGTTATGACCTCAGTAATATCCTTACTGATCAATGTATTGGAGTTTCAATAGGAAATTTTGGGAAAACAGAAACTAAATTGAAGCAAAAGAAGACGTGGCGCGTGGCAAGGGGTTAGTTTTCAAGGAAACAAGGAGGATATTATACAAAAGATTGTTGAATTAGAAGATAAAGACAAGGCTGAAACAAAGGCTATGACGAGAGGAAAAATAAGGAGAAACAACATGGTGAATTAAAGAAGATTTTTTTTTTTCTTATAATATGACGGGGGTGGGGGAAAGGTAAAGTATAAAAGTTTGGAAAAGCTAATGAGAAAATAAAACATTCAAGTTTTGTATATACAATAGACTAAAAGGAAAGTCATCGGTAAGGAAATGTACACTATATTCTGGGTGAGTAATGATTTTGAATGGTGTATGAAATGTGGCAAGTGAATTATTTTGTAATTGGGAGAAAAAATCCTTTGATGTAGACTACGTGTTTGAAGGGGAGGACTTTTTTGGGATCCAAGGTACATGAGGAGATGTGAACAAGAAGATATTTATCATAAATATCTATGCAAGACAGGATGGTGGAACAAAAGAAAAAAAATGTGGAAGGAGTTGAAAGGCAGAAAAAATGGGTCTACAATCAAATTTGGAGCATTATGGATGACTTCCATTATATAAGGGGAAAAGTGAAAGGCAAGATATGACTAAAAAAAACTCAAGTTAGAGGGATGAGGTTATTTAACGAAGCCATACAGGAGCTTGACCATATATATATCTCCTTAAATGACAGAAAGTTTAAGTGGTTCAAACCTAGTGGGAAAGCAAGATGTAGGATAAATAAAGTCTTAGTAACGGAAGTAGTTGGAAATATGGAGAGGGGGGTTCAAGAAGTTTTGGATATAAACCTTTCATATTAGTGTCCGCTTTTAATAGACAAGCTCTTATGGATTGAGGATCTAAACTATTAAGATCCTGTCTTGTTGGATGAAGGAATATTTTTTTGAAAGATTTGTTAAAGAAAGGTCAAGGCTAGGGATGTTTGAAGGGAGTGCTTTTGTCCTTTGATAAGTGGAAATCTTTGAAGCAAAAGATCAATAAGTAGAATAGAGATATCTTTCGTAACATAACAATACAAGTTGATAGAAGGGAAACTAAATAGTATGGATAAGAAGAGTGAGGAATAAAATTCTTTCGAGGTAGATATTGAATAAGACCAACATATTTTATAAAATTATACTTAAATATTGAATACAAAATGCTTTGTGAATTTTAAAAGTATGAGATTCTTGTATTTGAGTTTTAATCTTGAAGAGTTCTTTCCAGAATCTCAATTGTACTTATCCTTGGAAATCTTTCTAAGGTGGAATATTTTTTTTCTTCTCTTCTTACTTTTAATCCATTTTGTAATATCTTTTGCAGTTATTCTTATATTTACTTTGTTATTCTCTATTGTTCCAAACATCATTCATTTTAATGGAATTTTCTTCTTCTATACCACTTATTTTCAACCTTCCAAGGAACACATCAGGTTTATTAACAACGAATGATTAAACCATTGTTGGATGAAAGGACACATATTCTATTGAGTTACGAAAAGGTTGATAAATTATGAAAAAATTATTACTCGTGGATTAATATAGTGACTTGTTTACCAAATAATGTTGAGGCACATCTATCGCAACCCACGTATGGTATGGATCTGCAAGGAAGAAGCAACAACGGTACATGCTAAAGAGTATTGGTGTATCATGAAAACAAAAATGGTATAACTTTTAACATAAGGAGTTTAGAGCGAAAGATCTCATGAAACAAATCAATTTTTCAGCTTGGTCTGGTTGAGAATAGAAGTTGAGTATGCCCAGATATTGTATTTATTATGATCAGTCAATTCGGGCTTATGTTTAAAGGAAGTAATTAAAGGAAGTGTTAAATTAGTGTCATGAAGCAGTAGTGTTGCCTGCTCATACATCTTTTAGTATGCAGTTTGTTTGTTTTTTTTTTTGAGTAGTGGAAATTATTGTTATAATTTCTGTACAAGCTGGGGAAACATTTATTATTTTTGTTAGTATTTTATAGGTAATGGATAATTCTAGGATTAAGTTAATTTACAAGTAATATAGCTTTTTGCTCTTCAATGTACAATTTTCGTCACACAACATATAAATAAGGTTAACTTTTAATAATTATTTAGTTTTATGTTTCATAAACATAAATATATAATAATAAGTTGTAAATGTATATGATTTGAGGCACCAAATATCCATTTTAATATATTTTTTATTGATTAAATATTACTATTTTTAAAAAATATGAAATATGTAAGAGTTAATTTATTAAAAACATAAAATATATGAATTTATTTTGTTAAAACTATAAAGAATGTGGATCTTTTAAAAACTAATAAAAAGTATAATTATTAAGCTTAACAAGGTCAATGTCTTTTAATTTAATAAAGAGATCTTATTAATATTTCATTAAAAATTTGAGGAAGATGAATATCTTTTAAAATTAAATGAGTACACTTGTTATTTTATTAAAAACTTTTAAAGGGAGTATATGTTTTTTTTAACATAACCTCAAAAAGATATATGTAATCCCAAAAAAAATTATTGAAATAAGAGAGAGAAACAAATAATGTACAAACACATATATAAAAATCATTTAAAAAATGCAGTCTACGCTATGTATTTTATGGATTGTGAAATCACAAAAGTTTCTTTAACTTTTATAATTTATTTTTCAAAAAAAATATTTTAAACAAATAAAACATGAAAAGTAATATGACTAGTTTTTTTATGTCAAACATAAAAACTACGAAAAACATTTCTACGTAAAACTTTATTGAATATATATATATATATATATATATATATAGAGAGAGAGAGAGAGAGAGAGAGAGAGAGAGAGAGAGAGAGGCTTTGAACACCTTCTTTTTAGTTTATTAGTTTTTTTCTTAACCTTATAAGTGTTCATTTTCTACTCAAAATTTCAAAATTTTACCTTTTAAAAACCTAATCTACATCTTACATAATTATTCAAATTAATCAAATCTTTCCTAAATATTAATTTTAAACTTATTTCATATAACAAACCCATCCCAAATCTCCAAAACATTGAATAAAAATAAAATAAATCAACAATTTTGGATAAAAGGTAATTTGCCAATCGAAATTATAAGATAAATATTTAATAGCACAGAATGTGAAGAAAAGCTAATATCTAATTCCCATAAATAAATGTTTCAAACAAAAATTAAAATAAGATATATGAACAAATATTTTCATTAGATCAGACAACTTTTACATAATATTACTATCTAAAAGACAAATGTAATTTATATATTTTCCAATAAGTCACATTTAAATTTATTTACGTGTTATAAATTTTAAGATGAAAACCTATATACAGATTTGTAAGTGGTACTTTCCAATTATATTTAGAGTTTCACTTACAAAATGTAATGTATTTAACAAGATAGATATTACTAAAAAGAAGCTCTAAATATTATCGTATAACTGTATTAGTCTTCTTTAAAATTTATTCCGCACATTTTCTATGCTAAAAGTATTTGTAAGTGAATATTTCTTTTAGTTCTAAATACATATTTACAACTAATATTCATATAATTATTTGATAATCACTTATTTAATTTCAAAAGTTATCACTATAAAAAGAATTATCAATTCAATATATACCGAAAAGAGATTGTCAAATGATTGTGGTTTGGGTCTTGCTGGGCCAAAGCTAGCCTCCAATATTGACCATTGAACACAAGCCAAGACAGTGAAATCTACCAAAGACAACAACTTTAGTTGTAATCATGAATTGGGAGGAAGACTTTGAGGCAGCTCTGTTTCTGGGCAACCATTATTCTTGTTCTTTTCCCTGTCTTGTTTAATTTCACCATAGAAATATGAGACAAAGCCCCAAAGAGAGAGCACCAAAGCAACCCCTTTCTCTGCCTCAAAATTTTCTTTGTATATAATAACACCCAAAACTTCAGTGACTGGAAGAAAAGCAGCAATTATGATTCCTGAAAACAAAGAGGAGGAGCAAAAGATAACCCCTATTGCTCCCAAGAAGAAAAACTGCCACATTATTGCACTCCCCACCACCACAACATAGTACTTCGTTTCCCCAAGTTTATAATCTTTTGCTTCTCGCCAAATCACCTGCAAAATTACCACACCCAAAATTGTTATTATTATTATTATTACTATTATTATTATACCAATAATTAATCCAAAGTGTGCAGTATTAATTGAAATCCACCAATATTCACAATTTAAATGTAAGATTTATCAAAAAAAAGTGAAATTCAATTGATTTCATACGTTTTAATAACTTTTAATTAATTAAAATACACATAAAAAGAATTTAATTGATATATATATATATATATATATATATATATATAGTTACAATACAAAAATGTTTGAGTAAGTAGTATGTATATTTATTTATGTGGTAATTACACTGACATTTAATTATTTTCACAATAAGTATCTTGCAGCTTTAAATACTTTTTAGTTTAATGACATGCACAATTATTGTAGGAACTTTTAACGAGATTGGATAACTATTCATTGTCTCTTTTTTGTTTAGTAGTCTACAAAATTTACATAGGAATCAAAATCAAGTTTCTGTATACTCTTATCTAATAACAAGTTATGCAGGATAAATTTACTGAGTTTTGCGATTGTTAGTTAAAAAAAAAATTGTGATTAATTAATGGTATAAAAGTAATAGTAAAATTAAAGTCTTAAAAAATAGTGGGCGAGTTGTGTGATGGATATTTCTGCAACGAAAAACAGAAAAAGCTTATCCAAACCTTGAAGTCATTGTTGATGAGCATTCCAAGGGTGCAGAAGAATGTAGCAAAGAAGCACATAACCAGCTGAATCTCCATCACCAGAGAGTACGTAACACGCTGCTTGCTCCGTTTGTACACCAACTCCATCAAAGGCAGAACCAATCCGTACAGCGCCGCGGCCGCCAGAATCATAACGAAACCGATCACGTACTGCCGCGTCGACTCGCCGCTCGGACGGTCTCCACCGGAACGCAGTGCCAGCACCACTGCCGCCACGGTGAGAAGCACGACGGCGTTGATAGAGTAGGCCGTGAACTTGTGCTTAACGAGGAGGAAGGCGAAGAGAGCGGTGAAGGCGAGGTGCGAGGCTTGGATGAGGGAGGCAGTGGAGACGGGGAGGCGCGCTATGCCGCAGGCGTAGAGGTAGTCGTCGAGGCCTGTGAGGATTCCGATGACGGCGGAGGCGAGAAAGAGAGGAAGTTTGATGGAGAGGAGGTTAGGTTTTGGTGAATGATGAGAACGGCGATGATGGAGGTGAGAGATGGTTAAGGGAATGAGAATGAGCGGGAAGGCGGCGGTTTCGAGGAAGCTGGAGAGCCAGATGCGGTTGCCTCCGTGGATGAAGTAGAGACGCATGACGAGGGGGCCACCGGAAGTTCCCATGGCTAGAAGGACTGAGTTTAGCAGTAGGAGGACTCTCTTCATGCTTCTCTTCTTCTTTCTAACATAACTTTCTTCCTTTGTATTTGTGTAAGAATAATAATGGATTTTTTTTTTCTAATTTTTATTTTTAAATTTCTATAAATTAATTTTAACTTATAAAAAAAATAATTTTATTTTTTACATTTGTTTGGAAGTTGTTATGGGGAAACTCCTTTAAATAATGAAGGTCATTTTATTGGATATTGAAATCTTTTGTGATCTTTTAGTTTTAAGAGTTTAATTGCTAGCTTTCTTTTTAAGTAGGGCATTCGAAAAAAGAAGTTTTTTTTTTTTTTTTTTTTTTTTTTTTTTTTTTTTTTTTGTAAAGGTGAAAATTGAAAACAAGTTGTTAAGTCTATTTTAAAAAATTGAATTAAAGTAAAATTATTCTAAAATTAAATGGTATAGTAATATTTGAATTGTTAAAAAAAATGGTGGTGACTTGTTTATATTAATCTAATTTTTAAAAGTTAAATTATTTTTAAATAAGATTATTTGAAATAAATTTAGTTATAACTTATGAGATTAGAAAATATATATAACTTAAAAAAAGATGTCGATTGGTAATAATTCAATCAAAATGTCGAGTAATTAAATTTAATTTTGTTCGCTCTAATATGGAATTCAATTCATTTAAATCACTATATAATTGAGTTTATTTATTTTGAACCACTTTTCAAGTTTATTTTAATTTTACAATAATTGAGTTGGATTTATACATTTTTTTTTCACCCTTAACCTTTTAAAAAATTACAAAGTTATTTCCTGCTTGAGGAGAGGTTATTTTATATTGTCCTCCATTTATACTTAGTTTTTTTATATATTTATTTTTTAGTATTTACGTCATCTACAGTTTTATTCTTTTACAAGTAGATATTTTAAATTTTAGATTTATTTGATAATTAATATTTGCATATAGGCACCTTCAACTTTAATTTTATTACAGAGCATTCTTAAATTAAGAATTTTGTTAATAGACGCCTATTTCAACTTTATTCTAATTAATCCTTAAAACTTATCAACTTTTTTATAAGTTGAGTTTGATTAACGTCATTCTAAAAAGAAAAATTAAAAGTATCTTTGTTATAAAATAAAATCAGTTCATGTATGAACTAATTTATAAAAGTTTTCTCATATAAGTTTTTAATTGTTTAATTTCTTTATGAATTAATTTTATCTTAGGAAGAAGTTAATTTTTTTTCTTATTTTCTCCTCTAGAAGGACTATAGTTCATAATATTTGTATTCTTTTAGTATAATTTATTTTTTATATATTTATTTTACGTCAAAAATTAAATGTTATAAATCTATTTAATAAAATAAATATCAATTCTGAGCTTCTTTTATTATTTAGATTAGAAATATAATATTTTTAATTTGAATGTAATGGAAAATGTTTACAAAACATAATACACTTTGACACAATACTTAAATTCAACGAAAACCAATTTTAGACTTATTTTATAAGGGGATTCGTTTCCTTAACTAATAATATTAAATAAAAACGACACAAAATTTAAAATACTTGATATTTGAAAATAAACTTTAAATTGAATTAACTTTTCAAGAACAGTAAATTTCACTAAATAGAAAGCATTTTTATTGAATTTTGAGAGAAAACTCAAATAAATTAAACAAAAATGAAAGTGAATTTCGAAAACTAGAGGTAGGGGAAATACTAAAAAATAATGTGCTTCAAAATAATTGGAAGAAATAAAAAGCAACTGAGAATAAATAACAAATTACTAAGAATATTATGAATAAATGGCAAAAATTCTATAGAAAGTTGGTGAGCAAATTATTCTCTCTTTTTTTTTTCACTGGTCATCTTGTTTGATGTTACAAAATATCAAGTACAATGTCCAAATGTTCACCTCATGAATGAAATCATTCATTCTTATTCTTATTTATAGATTTATTTTCCACAATTATTTCTTAAAACCTTAATTACTGATATATAATTACTTCCTTAATGTCCACCTGTCACTCTTTCAAGAAAAAACATTTAAAAATAGTTCCATGTCAAGAATAACTTATCATTATTGTGAAAAATAAACTCCAGTTTAATGTAAGTCTCCTTTCAATTTTCCAAAATACAACCCCATTTTTTATTGCAATAGTCACATCTAACAAGTATTCTTATCTTCTTCTTTTATACATAGAAATTCTACTCCTCAAACTTGGCCCCTTTTTATTTTTTAAATGATTGGGCTATATTCCATGAATCAATTAAAGGTTGTATTACCCTTCTCATTAATATTTATTTATGAGTTAGCAACACTACAAATTAATTGACTTATACTTCCTAAATGTTAAAACTCATAATAAAATTCCGCTAGAGAATATTACTTTGAATATGAAAAAAAAAAACAAAAATACAAGTATCTTGTTATAAAGTTTAATTTAATTTGTCTATGTTTGCCTTTTTTAATAAAAAAGATAAAAGTAAGCAAAAAGTAATAACTATTTTCTTAAAAATGTTTCGTCTTCTGAATGCTTTGTTTTTTCTTTTCTTTTTCTGTCTCATACACATTCTTACACACCCACAAATTGTACTGTACTTTTTTTTTTTTTTTCTGAATCCATGTTTTTTTTATGAAAGGATACAGTTTTTGATACTGCGGCCCACTACTCATAGATATCCAAAAGCACAATCTGTTTTGGGCACTGGATTCTACACACTTATAATTTTGAGTTACACTCTCATGAAATTTGAAATTTAAATTTTCTTATCTTAAAATAAATTATTAATTATAACCCTCAATTTTTGGAACATGTAATCTGATAATTTTTCAATATCGTATATTTTAAAAATTAAAAGCTAAATTTTTATATTTTAGAATGTATAATTCAAAATACATATTTTTATTTCATATTTTTATTTCAGATTGTAATATATTCCTGCAATGCATTTCCTGATCCAAAAATAAATTATGAATTATACATTTTAAAATATATTAATATATTTGGATTATGCATTTTTGGACCTAAAATACATTTTAGAATGTATAATTCAAACTGTATTTTTTTTTTTTAAGTTTGTTAAAGTTTACAAAGTTTGTATTTTGGAATGTACAATCTAGAATATACATTGTCCAATACATATTTTGTATTCTAAATTTTACATTTCATAATATAAAATTATAATCTAGATTGTATGATCTCGAATATAAATTTCAAAAGGGTAAAATTAGCATTTGAAATTTTATGGGACTGTAGCTTAAAAATATGGGGATGCAAGATATAGCTGCCTTTGTTTTGCTTACAGTTCGTACATAAGCATCCATGGCACACGATTTTGTCCAAGGACAAACTTTTGTTCTTTTGGATTATCGATAAGAAGATCTTGAATAAGAAATAAAGAAGTTATATTTTTTCTTAAAAATTCTTATATTATAAAACATTTTGAGTCTCTTAAAATATTCTTCAATCTAAGATATAAATAGACATAGGTTAGATAAATTATAAAGTTTAGAAGTTATATGAATAGTTTCTAATTAACAGATGTTATTTTCAATGGTTAAGTATTTTTATGTTTACATTTGAGTTTTTAATTTTTCTAGGCACTTGTGGAGTGTCTTTTCCTCTTTGTTGGTTGTGGCATTTCCTGTATAAAGGATCTAAAACATTCTTGAAAAATATATGAAATCCTTTAGTAGATATATCTTTATAGGTGAGAGAATTCTTCAATTTTGACTTTTATCTTGAAAAGTTTTTTCAAATGACCAGTCTTCTTACACTTATCTTTTGATAAGTATATTGAAGGTGATATGTTCTTACCTTATTTGAATTCTCAATCCATTTCCTATTTGTTTTTTGCAAATTCCTCTTATTTTACATGTTGTTTTCTTGAGTTACAAAAGTGAATTACTATAATCATTGCAAAAGCGCCAAGTACCATCCTTTTTTTTAACCAACAACACTGGTGAGGAGATTGAACTTGTACCCGGTTGTATAACTCCTTCAACCATCATATCAACTACTAATTTTTCTATCTTTGCTTTTTGACCGTGCGGATACTTATGCGGTCTGACTTTGACTGGGCCTATATTCTGTAGTAAATGAATGACATGGTCCTACACTCTCTATTGTGGCAATCCTTGTGCCTGTAGATCCATTAGGGGTAAAGAAGTGTCATATTGTTGTTTAATTTGTAAAGTATACAATGTTAATATGACATTAGTAGTTTGCATGCGCTTAAATTAGTGGAATTGAACTTGTTCTATCACTGGATTTCTTTCTCCTTATAGAGTAACTAATTGGTCATCATGCAAAAGGGTAATAAACTTTTGCTTGTAATTGACCAAGTGGATATCCAATGTTTCCAACCATATATCTCTCAGGACTTTTCACTGGCTATAAGCAGCACAAAGCATTCATTGATAGTGTATGATGTTGAATTTTTACAGGCATGTTACAAACCTCTCCTTCGTATTATAGTAATTCTTCACTACCAACCTAAACCTTGAATTCAAGCACTTTGTACAAAGGTACAACTAGCCATTTCACCAGAATAGGATGGATGAAATTATTCGAGCTTCCTCCTTCTATTAAAATTTCAATATTTCTCTCCTTAACTATCCCAGAAAAATGAATAGATCTTCTAGTTGGTATGTCTGTTAAAGCATGGTAAAACAATTGGAGTGGTTTTGTCAACTGTTTGTTGTTCTAGGTGGTGTCAACAATAACTATATCAGGACAATTAATTTGATGATCCATTTCAGGAATCACTTCTTCCACAGATTGAATAAGAAAATAGTGCTTAGAAGCACATTTATGGTCTAGACTAAACTTCTCATCACAAGTGAAATAGATGGCGTGCTTCTTGCGAAATTGAATCTCTACTGGTGATAATTTTGGCATGGGTAAGACTTTAGATGGTGTTGGTAATAATGGAGGCTTTATTTCCAATTTTAGTGAGGGCTGGCTGATAGGTTTGGGAATGAGTTGAAATTGGAGTTTATGTGTAGTCACACTTGGAGATGTAGATGTAGTGTGCCAGTGTTGAGTATAAGGGTGAAACTTCTCCTAAAATAATCTATCTAACTAATGAGACTTCCTGCATTAGGGAAACTTGACATCTCGATTTTACTTATTTTTTCAACTTTGGATGCAACCCACCAATAAAATAATTTAACAGTAATGCATCATTCATGCCAAACACTCGAGCAGCCAAATCATTAAAAGCATCAAAATAATTGGCAACCGAATTCGACTGCTTCAATTTTAATAACTCTTCATATGGTTTCTCAAATTGAGATTGCAAAACTGTTGATAGAGTAAGTCAATTGTTTACCTGGTTTAGTTTCTCCAGAATTTGGCACCAAGCTAATGCTCTACCTTCTAAGCTGACTTCTACAAGATCCATCTTCTGGTCTTCTAGAATCTTCTAAATGTGAAAAAAATTGTTTTGCTCTATATCTCCATTGAAGTATGTCTTCACTACCAGAGAAGTGCAGAAAATCAACCCGCAACTGTCTTGGAGCAGCGAATGATGACGCATTGTGTCTAGGTGCATGCTTAATTTTCTGAGTCAACTAAACCTTCAATAACGAGACTAAGGCCTGTGTAATTGCTGTCAATTGTTCATTATACCCATCAGATTGTTCAATGAGTTTGTTAATGGCAGATTGGATTATCTGCAAAATGCGTGTTATCCATCATCCATCATTAAAGTGAATGAAAACACCATATAATATAAATTTGTATATTGATAATGACAAGAAAAATAATAATAACAATGTGCACAAACTTCAATAATAAGCAATGGAGTAGTGAGTCCTTATTAATACAAGATATATTACAGAAAAGACCTAAGAATATTATTCGAAAGATTCAACAATCTCCTCATCCGTTTCTACTGCTTTTTAACAGTTTTTTTTCCTGTCATGTGCTTCCATGAGTTTGTTGGTATCACGAACATTTCCAAATAAGTATTACCTACAAATTTCTAACTAAAAAGTCTATGAAAAAAATGGTGTTTTAACTAATTTTGACTGTGGTATATATTAATTATTTTAATGAAAATGACAAATACTTTATATTTATTTTATTTTGTAAAAAGATAAAAATAATGTTGTATTAAATATTTTGAATCAATATGCCGTGAATTAATTTATTTTTATCAATTTTCTAGTTCCTTATCAGGATTTAGATTAATATACTTTAATTGATGCTTAATCGATTCACCTGTTATTTAGTCTACTCCGTTGGTTGAATTCGAGTTTTAAAATAAAGTATAATATATCTTTTTTTAAAGGAATTAGTTTATAATATAAGTTTACAATTTTCAATAATTCATTGAGTCAAAACTTTAAAATTAATGATATTATATCCTACAAGAATTATAAAATGCTTTTATGCCCAATTGTCATTGATCTCTTTTTAGGAAAAATATTATCATCTAGGGTGAATGCTCATCAATTAAGACTAGCGGTTGAGGCTATATTTCAACCAAAACTACAATTTAATATTATAGAGATGTGAACTAATTTAATTTCAGAGGCTCAAGTTTTAATTAATCTTAAAAGTCAAATTCATTAATGCCAATTAAGAATTGGTGATCTATAACATGTATGGGGTATATATAGTTAAGAGGATGAAAGCTATAACCACTCAGTTATTTTATACAACTATTATATTAATATTTTATCCAATATTTTATCCCAAAATTTTATTTATGTTTATTATTATTATTATTAACCGAGTACATTAAAAAATAATTATTATGTGGTTATTTTAAAAAATGGTTGTCAAAATATTACTTTAATTTTCTAAAATATTAAGGGAAAACTCTATTCTTTGCAATGTACCATAGTTTCCAATGAAAATCATACAAACGAGATAGATGTATCATTCATGCACGTATCAGGGTTAAACCCACTCACGCAGCAAGAGGCAAACCCTAATAAAAGGCAAACAAAATAAATCTTGTAAGTTCACACAAGAATCTACCTTGTTTCTCCGAACTAAATCAATAGTTCCCTTAGGCCAATAATATCTGACAATTAGGTCACAATTCAGACTCTTAATCATTGCAACACATGTGACACCATTAAGCAATGGACCAAAATTTCACCCTCAATTGTTCAATCAAGTTTAATCATGAAAAATATTCTATACAAAAGAAGAAATTCTAACGAAATTTCTCTCTTTTCCTCACCTTGGACCCGCCGATAAAGCTTACAGAAGTAACACCCCATCCGACTAAAGTCAAAATTATACAAAACTCTCTCTGGCTAGAAATAATTTTGTGATGTGTTTGTTCCATTTTCTCTTAACAATGTACAAAAAATAAAATCAAGAAAAAGAAAATAAAAAAAGTAAAAAGCTAAAAATAGAGAAAAAGGTAAAACAAACAAATGGCAGGCGACACCATAGAGAGAATAAGACCGTTGGAAATTGTCATCCCAACGTTGGAACAATTAGCTGACACGTGGCCACGCGCCACCCGGTGGGACCGGAGTATAAAATTTCGCCGGGCTCAAGAAACGGGTTGGTGAACCGAGTCGACTCAGTCCAATCGTTCCTACCCTTCACCACCACCGTCAACCACTTCCCCTCGATATCCTCCATCGCCACCACCCCCTTATTCTTAACCCTACCAATCAATTCCCAAAACGAATCGTTTTTCTTTCTATTCACAAACACAACCACCAACCTTTCCCTACACTCTTCCAACCTCTTCAAACACCGCACCCACTCTCTCAACTCGTCCACACCCAAATCCCCCACCCTCCTCTCGCACTCCTCCACGCGCAGCGCAATCTCACGCTGCACGCGCCCATAATCATCACACACCAATCTCACAACCCTATACACCAAATCGATCCTCTGAAGGTGCAGCGACTCAGGCGCGTGACTCACCTGCTCCACGAAATCGATTAAACCTCGTAATTCACACAGCAACTTAACGTTAGAAACCCCCGAAAACTCTCTTTGAACGCCGCCGTTTTTTAGATAATAACCCAAAACGCGCGAAACCGTCAAGACATGTTCCTGAACATTCGCGTACCATCGAACCCACGAGCTGAGCTCCAGAGATTCCACGTCCGTGTCGTCGCGGAAGGTAGCGAGGTTAAGGGCGTTGTGTCCTCCGCGCGAAGGGTAGTGCGAAAGGTTGTCCTTTAGCGTTAAGGGTCCCTGGGATACGATGTTGTGGAGAGTGAAGAGGCATTTCAGTGCCACCGTGGCGCTTTGGGTTCTGTGAAGGCGGTCCATGATTGCGTCTATGCAGGTGCGTGGCAGGAGATAAGAGCCGCGGCCGGCGGAGAGAACGGCGGCGATTTGGGACTCCGACGGAGGAGCGGCGAGGCGGTGACTGGTGGCGCGCAGGACATGGACGCGAACGGTGGACACGTGGCGCTTGAGCGAGAGTGATGCTGCGATCACTGAGGCTTTGTCGTTGAAAGTGTGTAAGAGATTTGTGAGTGTCTTGCCGAAGGACATAGCGTGAAGGAGCAAAAGTTTGAGAGTGTTCAAATGCTTTAGTTTTTTTTTTTTTGTAGTTTCTTTTGGCACAAAAGTCATGCATGGCTCAATAATATTCTGGTTTTTTAAGGAAGTGCAAATTTTGTTTATTTATATAGAAAGTAAAATTATATAAAAATTAATTTGACTCAGCAAGAAAGTGAAAGGTGCAATGTTTATTCTACTCATATACTTTCTCTGTTTTTAAAAACAAATATTCATTTTTAAATTTCATTTAAGTATAATTTTTAAGGTTGCAAATCTTTTTAGTAAAATGTTTAAAAGAATTTCTATTTCATTATTTTTATTTCTACATGTGAATAAATACATATATGTATTTACTAAAAATCATTACGTTAAAGTAGTAACATTAAATCTGTATGGCATAATAATAATTTTATAAATTTACTTTTATACATATTTAGCATACAAAAGGAAAATAATGGTTATGAGGTTTTTTAAATTAAAAATTTTAATTATCTGGTCTTCCTAAAAAATAAAATCTATTACATTACCGGTAAATAACATAAAATCATTAAGCCATTTCAATAAAAAATAATTATTGCAATGAACAACTAGAAAGTATTATAACAGTAATAAGAAATTTTTTAAATAATTTCTTATAATTAGGTTGAAGAAAATAGTAATTAATTTCTCTTCTATCTCGTCTTTTTTTTTTTTCTATCACATTAGTTAATTTATTTATTATTTTATTTCAAAATAAAATGCATGATAAATGCTATATACAATAAAAATGTAATTAATATTTTTATTTATATTAAAATTATTACAAACTTATTAATGAGTTTCGTTCTTTTCTTTATTTCAGATATAATATGTAAAAGTATTTGAAATTTTGAAGAACAAATAAAGAAATCATTAGAAAAATAGTAGAGAGAAAATCAAAGGATGGATGGATTAAAATCATATCCAATTATTTGTCCATTATTAATTAGCTTTCTTGAATTTATTTTTATTTCATAACCAAGGTAAAGGTATAAGTTATTTATGTATAATATTTTATTTATATATAATATTTATTAATATATAATATTTATTAATATTCTGGTAGATCCAATAGTTTTATATCTCATATAATTTAGGAATATAATATTTATATATAATATTTATTAGTGTTTCGAAGTACTTTTTAAAGAGAAAACCTTTAAAAAAACCTTGTAACAGAATAATTGTTTTAAAACGGACAATATTTCAAATCGAATGATTGATCCTAACATACCTTTTCAAGGTACTTGAGGTTAGAACAATTAGGTTTAATGATATTTTAATTAATTATTTTCTTATTGAGATTTTATTTTTTTCACTTTATATATTGAACTTATTTAATTTAAATTATTTTTATATAATCTAGAAGAATATGAAATATTTGAAATAACCGATGCAGATAAAAAAAATCATATTCTTCTTTCATTGAACATATAAATTACTTTTTTCATTGTATATTAATTTTAATAATTTTAGATAATTAAATAATTTCAACCTTCTGTCTTAAAAAGGTAACAAGCGTACAAAATATTTAACTCAATCATAATATTAGTTACTTTAATAATTATATAAGCTACATAGTTAAATAATAAATTTTGATTGCTATGTAATTTAGTTACCTTTTTCAGCTATTAAAATATATTTTTAGTATGTACTTAATCTGTTTTAAACAAGTGTTGTCTTTTTAGAAAATATAAATATCTTAAATATAGATATTTAGAAAATATTTGAACATTAATTTATTTGAATAAAAGTATATATTGGATGAAGAAAAGGATATATAATAAAGTTCTAAAATGTACTTGACTATATATGTAAATTAATGTAGCAAATTGAATTCAGATATTTGTCTTAAATGCCTTTGATCTTTTTTGGGTAAAAAATAGAGAGCCTTGAATCTCATTTAGGATATTAACTCTATAAATAAAGAGAATTCAAAACTATATATGATTTTACTTTTTCGACCAAAAAAATATTGAATGAAGTGATATGTGACACAGAATCTGCTATGGGATTACCTTGTAAAAGACACGTCCCTTATTTTATACAATTACAACAAATTAGAATACATAGATAAATGCATACATATGTAATTGTTATAGGTAAAAGAAATTGAATTACAACAAATTAGAATACATATGTAATTTAATTGTTTAAATTCTTAATTTCATCCGTCTTAATACTGAGTATCTTAATTTCTAAGAACACTCTTGATAATATATTAAGAAATTACAGTAAAAATAAGTTGCATGTAATTATTTATTTATATAAAATTAGTAGAAAAGAGAGAAGTAGTACCTTTTTGTATATTTTAAAAAATAATATTAATGATAATAGTTACATGTAAAAATTAATGAGTTATTACATAATTAATAATCACTTTTAATATTTAAATAGTTTACTTTTATTTTTAAAATTTTAAAATATAATTAAAAGTAAAATAAAAAATATCAAATATGTATTTTATATTATTATATATATTTTTCTTTTTTTATTTTAAAATTAATTAAAGATAAAATAAAAATATAAAAAGTATACTTGAAAAGGGAAGAATATTTTTATATATTTTTAATAAATACGTTTCTAAATTGAATTACTTACTCAAGTGTAGTTTAAATATTTTAATTTAAAATAAGTTTTTTTTTTGAATATTTTAATTAATATTTTTATATTTAGTGTTAAACTATTTATAGATAACAATAAAAGTTAAACATAGGACTAGAAAATTTTTATAAATCTAAAGGTGACAAATTTTATTAAAATCATAAAAGGATAAATAAATACGTGAAACATCATAATTTAATATATAAAAGAAAAGCTGTGAAAGCGTGCTTGAAAGTGAAAAAATGTCTCAATTTTTCTTACTTTTAGAAGACTTGTAACCTTATATTATTTTCAATTTAGTCATTAAATTATTTATTATTATTTTGATTTTTAAAGTATTTTTAATTTTCAATCGAGTTCTACAATGTATATAAATTATTATAAAAGATATCACCATCTTTCTTCATTTCTATTTCTCATGTTTAATTTATATTTCCTTTACAAACTTTATCGTCGTTCTTGACTTTTATCTCACCTTTTTCTATAAGTTAACTATTTAAATTTAAATAAGGTCATTAAATAATAATAATAATAATAATAATAATAATAATAATAATAATCAATATAATTCGATAATACATGTAAAACATAAAAAAATAAACTAGTTACATTAAATATATAAAATAAATTTTTAAATATTAGATAAATTAAATTTTCAGAAAGAAAAAATAATTAAAAAGATTAAACGCGATATAAAAGTCACTGAAAAGTTTGATATTGTATGATAAATACTATATTACAACAGGGGAAGGACCCTAGGTATTGTTTGAATTGAAATGGAAGGAAAGACTAGAATTATTTATTTATGGACAAAATATTGTGGAGTTAATTTGACTAATTAAAAATTTGACAAATTCATAGCGTAAATTATTTTACTTTTCCGAGTTCTGTCTATTTAATTCAAATCTAGATTTGTACAATTTTATAATACTGAGCCTTAATTCAAAGGCTCGTGCGTAAATAACATTGTTGAGCCTTTTCAGGCATTGAATAACTTTTTTTCTTTGACTAAGGTTAAACATTTTTGTATTGAAATAATAACAAATATTTTTGGCTATGATCCCATGGAATAACAAAAGTTCTTGTTTTAAATCTTTCAATTTTTTTCTTAACTAAATGCGAACGTGCGTGTTGTATATTTTGTTTTGTATATTTTCAGTTGCCGTCGGCCTGGTAGTCTTGTTAATATGTTAGAATGCAAAATTGACACTAAGATTATAATATTTAGATAAAATTAGTCTTGATTCTTGAAGGAGTCATGCTTTCACGATGCAAAGACCAGAAATTATTCTTTTCGTTCTCTTAAATGAATAATTTTTGACACATTAGAATATGAGCTTGGAATACATATGATAATGATCGAACATGTGTTTAGAAGTTTATAATAACGGAATCAATTAAATTCAACAGTATATGAATCTTTATTGAGTAATTGGATGATACTAAAATTTGAATAAATAATTTTAGTAAACAAAAGAATTTAAGATAATTACAAAAATATATAAAATACACCAATATATTATCATAAAAAACTAGACTGAGAGAAGAATAAGTAAATTTTATATGAAAAGATTATCTTCATCTTCATGATTGTTAGAATCTTAATATAAGACTTAAAGTAAGAAATCACAATTTTAAACTATCATATATCATAAAAGTGATTTACATGCTGATGATTATTCACAACCTAAGCCATTTAAAAATCCTAGCTTAAATAATACATGTCTTTAGTGACATGCAAATAACGCGTAAATGAGAGATATAGAAACGTCTTCTAAATTACTGAAAATTAAAAATAATAAAAAGTGAAAATTTGAATTTCAAAATAAAAAAAAAAAAATTGTTGGCTGAATTTGAGTCATGATTTATTTATGGCTTTAGAGTCATGTTTTCCACGCGTCTTGAGAATTTCTTCTTGATTGAGATTTTCCAATGTGATCTGGGCTTCACTTAGTCTCCATAATGCAGGTAATTACTTCCTGCGCCTCTATTTTTGAACCTGCACCCTCACAATTAGACAAAATGACCGAATTGCTGCTTCTACTTCTCCCTCACTACTCTACCACTATTCTCGTCATCTTTGAAAACTCTTTCCAGAATACATGTTCGAGGAAGTTCTTCTCGAAAAACTCATTATAGAAAGTACATTCCAAAAATATTATATATAAGATAACTAAAATCAAAATTTTAATCATAGAATCGTATATATTATCTGTGATTCAAAATTCACTTAAGATTGTGGAATAATAAGATTGTGAAAATTAAGATTGTAAGGATCGTCCAATAAAATCATAAAAATGTGTGATAACGATTTTTTTGTGACTATTTATTTTCTTTTTAAGTAAATAGATTCAGTTCGAACATAATTTTAATTAAAATAAATATAATTAAGATTTGATATTGCTAGGTGTGTTGTAAGTCCTAACAACACTCAATCAAACTTAATACAATTAAATTCAAAACAAATTTCAAACTCAATTAACAATTAATAGTATTTTCTGACGTATTTTTCATGTTTGTGATTGAATTAAACAACAACAAGAAAAAGAATTATAATATTGTTAATATTAATACAAATGAATTTTCATCGGTATGTAATTTTCATATGTAATTTACGATTTTTTTATAATGATACCTTCTCCTATCAACTCCATCAAAGAACTAATTGAAAACTACCCTTAGCCACCTGTTTATATATGATCCTAAGAAACACTTCCAACTCTCCAAGAATCCATCTAATGCCATTCCACCAACTCAAAGAGAACCTCCAAGAACCTTCCCCAATTCAAGCTAAGTGTAAGCCAATCTCCCACACATAAACCACACAAAAACCTGACCTTTTATTAACCAAACACAACCAAATTCCACTAATTAAGAACGTTATTTCCTTAGAAACCTATCTTTCATACCATAACTAGATAAATTATTCCAAGAACTCAACAAGATTCAACCAAGAACCGCAAAAATCCCTTAAACATGATCTAGACTTAAGTTACACACCGTATCTAATCAATATTGAGTCATAAACCCCACTTGAAGTACCAAGAACATAAAAAAAAAAGCACCAAGAGCATAACTTATTATTTTTATTTGTAAGCTTGTTAGTCGAAGGTCCAATATAGTTATATAATTTTCTTTACGTGAGATATATCCTCTTCTTTTTTTTACAATTGTATATCTTTTGTATACTTAAATATTGAATTTGTGACTTTTCAACATTAAAGTTAGATGAGATATTAATAAAATAATAAATAAGTAATTATTAGTGAACCTATATCCTAAAGTCATTATCTATATATACTATTTTAATATGTTATTACCTAAATCTTTATTAAGGGATTGTTAGATGAACTCAAAATAGGAAGAGATAAAGTAGGTATTAGTGTGTTGTAATTCGTAGACGATACTATGTTCATATGCAAAGCCATCAATAAGAATTTAATGACCATCGAGAGCATTCTTAGATGCTTTGAGATGACATCAGGTCTTAAAGTTAACCTTCATAAGAGCAAATAGGGAGGGATAGGGGTACAACCACTGACATTACAACGGTTTGCAACAATTCTAAATTGTAAGATTACGAAACTGTTGTTTTCTTATTTAGGAGTACCCATTGGTGGCAATCAAGCTAGAAAAGCTTTTTGGAAGGATATGATAGGTAGAGTGACTTTTATTAAATGTGTTTTGTCCTCATTGTCACTATTCCTTATGTCTATCTTTAAGATGCCACACTCTGTGATTAAGGAGGTAACAAAATTAGGAGGCAGTTTTGTGCGACTAGGGGTATGACGGGAAAAATATGGCTTGGATTAAGTGGAAAACGATATGTAAGAGTAAAGAAAGTTGTGGTCTAGGAATTAAGGATTTAGCTTGCTTCAATAAAGCCCTTCTAGGCAAGTGGAAGTGGAGGTTAGGTAAGGAGATAAGGGGCTATGGCGGGATATTATCATGTCAAAATATGGAGAAGAGATTAGTTTGAGTGGGAAAAACCAATAGTAGAGGAGTTCTTATAACTTATTAAGGGTTGTATCATGAGAATAGATGCACATGATCAATGGGTTTGGGCAGGGGTTGTTCATGGTGAATATAAAGTAAGAGAAGCTTATAATACCTTAGTAAAGGCTATTGGTGGGTATAATAATGAGAATTTTGAGAAATTGTGGAGGTCTAAAGGATCGCCCACTGCCCAACTGTGTGCATGGAGGATGTTGCATAGTAGAGTACCAACCCAGGATACATTGCACAAGAGATGGATCCTAATAAACAATATTAATTGTGTTTTCTGCAACTCATGTGAGGAAACTGTATATCATGTATTCTTTTCTTGTAAGAAAACCAGTAGTATTTGGAAATTATGTGACAAATGGATTGGGGTACAAAATGTGCACCACAATGAAGCTCACAGTCACTGGTTAAGATTTGAGTTGGCTGGATTGGATGGTAAGCGTAGGGATGTGTGGAGAATGGTTTGGATGTTAATCATATGGAACACTTGAAAGCAGAGAAATGACGTTATTTTTAAAAATAGGAAGTGTGACATGTTGGAGGTGTTAGCGGTTACTCAGGTTAATATATGGGTTTTCATTGCTAGCAAATATAGTAAATCAGTAATCTCATTTTCTAACTGGTGTATCGATCCACTAACTCGTTTAAAACTCTTAGATTGATAGGGATTTGGGGAAGGTGAGTTGGGACATGGGTAGATTAGTTGAATTGACTTTATAGAGGATAGGTGTATGAAATGGAGAGTTGTGTGACAAGAGTGACATATTGCAAACCACTAGCAAGATATGTAATTTAAGATATTGATTGCAAACTTTAGAAGTATATCGTCTTCCATAACTTCTTCTTCTACTAGTATCAATCATTGCCTTAGACTGATTACAAAAAGTTTATCTCTCTTGTTGTGTACTGAGAGAACATATCATATTCAAATATGACAAGGGGTCTCGTGAGAGATCAACAATTTCAATCATAAGTAAATCTAATAATTAGAGCTCTAAAATTAGTGCTCTGATACTGAAATAAATATCATATTATAAAATGAACAAAAGATATGAGAATGTAAATATTATATCTGTTTTTCTATATATTTTGATCAAAAGTAGAGAACTGAATATATACAAATAATGTACCCATTTTGGGTATAGCTAAACAAAGAAAACAAATAAAAATGTTACAATATGGTAATGTCATAAAAATAAATATAATTGATGGTAATTTGATTCTGTCATAAATGTCATAAAGACAAAATCATAGGATTGATATTAATTTCCTTCTAGAAGTCTTTTATATCCATATCCTGGAAAACTATTCAACCAACTTTTGCTATTGTAGTTTTCTCGATGTACTCAGACAAAGTATTTGTAAAAATTCTCTGACAATGTCTTATGTGGTGTACTATCTCGATACCCAACCGTTTACATTCACACCGCGATGCCAACACCACGATGCCAACACCGGCCGATCGACTTGTGTCGTTTATATGTCTCATCCATCATTAAAGAGTTATCAGTTATTAGAATGAACAGTCGGACGACCAATGTGTAATCAAAGATTAATTCATGTTGTTAGTTATGACAGAAAGGCTAACCTCACCTTAAGAATGATTACAATGATAATTAAGTAACATTAGTGTATGGGCCTTGGATCATGAGAGAAGGCCCAAATGTAAGCCTATAAATAACAACAAATGCCAAGGTCAAATTCTCCTGATACTCGAACTATTATCTGATTTAAAAGTCCAAGTATTTGTAAAGACCCCTCGGAAGACCGAGATCAACAACAACCAAAAAGACAACCGACCGTGAAAATCGTAGCCACGTAAGTAAGGAAATCCAACCAGAGATAACTTAGTTGGAAGAGAGAGCACCTTGCAATAACATATGATCGATAATACTTTTATTTATAGTGATAGATAGTAGACTTCTTAATAAAATAATCTTGTTTAAGGTTGAATGAGGTCTATGATTAACATAAATATTAAATGAAATAATCTAAATTAATTATAAAAATACGTATCTTCGTATTTAATGTAATTTGCACCACGGTCGTTAACCCAGCATAGTTCACCAATAGAAGTCGGAAATGACGTTCTTCTCAATGCAATACTTCTCAAAATGTTTAAGGATCGACTTAGTTACAAGAATTTAGTTGAATATGGTACACCAAGTACATAAGTTCTAAAATAAACTAATGTTGAAAGATACTGTTGCTATATTTTGGTGCAAGCATGAATTTCCATTGATATAAACGTATATTTATACACCCTTATAGATAACAAAAAAAAAATTAAAACTGAATTTAAAAACAAATATAAACTGTAAGATTCGTATAAGCAAATTTCTATCTTTTGAATTCTGTTACAACTGGATCAGCAACCGACTCCTTTATTCGTAACCAAAAGATTTGTTCTCCGCTTTCTCTGCATTGGTTCGGTATTTTTCCAATGCACTCCGATTCTTCGTTTTTATGTATCAGAAGACGCAATTCTCCAACACTCCTCCTTGCTTCTTTTGATGCCAACTCCAATCTTCTCTCTTAGTTCTTCAAATCTGCTTTTTGGAAGAGCTTTAGTTAGGATATCTGCAAGTTGATCCTCAGTTTTGCAATGAACTAAAACAACTTCTTTGTTGCTTTGAACTTCCCTCAGAAAGTGATATTTGATCTTGAAGTGTTTAGTCTTTCCATGAAACACAGGATTGTTTGATATTGAAATTGCTGCTTGGTTATCAACATTGATAATCGTTCCATCTTCTTGATCAAACTTCAAATCTTCCAGTATTTTCCTTATCCACAAGGCTTGGTTAACAGCTGCAGCAGCTGCAATATATTCTGCTTCAGCTGTGGATTGTGCTACCACATCTTGCTTCTTTGAATTCCAAGAGAAATTTCCAGAACCAAGATTGAACAAGTAGCCCGAAGTGCTCTTCATATCATCACAAGATCCTGCCCAATCACTATCAGAAAATCCATGCAAAGACACTTCATTTGATCTTCTGAACGTGACTCCAAAATCTGTGGTTCCTTTAATATATCTCAGTACTCTTTTAGCAGCTTTGAAGTGTAATTCACTTGCACAGTGCATGAACCGTGATAGAAGACTTACTGCATACAAGATGTCAGGTCTTGTAGCAGTGAGATACATCAAGCAGCCACCTAAACTTCTGTAGAGTTGTTCATTGACTTTATTAGCTCCATCATTTGTGCAGAGCTTCTCATTCTGCATCAACGGTGTACTCATCTTCTTGCAGCTGTCCATGTTGAATTTCTTCAGCACTTTATTTGCATATTTCTGCTGTCCAATGAAGATACCTCCAGCATTTTGGTCTATCTCCATTCCCAGAAAATAAGCCATCTCTCCCAAATCTGTCATCTCAAATGACTCAAACATTTGAACTTTGAATTGCTTGACAAGTTCAAAGTTGCTTCCAGTTACAAGCAGATCATCAACATAAATAGAGACTATTATTTTGTCACAGTCTCTAGTTTTCACATACAGAGTAGCTTCACTGAGACTCTTGTTGAATCCCATCTTTAGCAGAAAATTATCAATTCTACTATACCATGCCCTTGGTGCTTGCTTAAGACCATACAAGGCCTTTTTCAACAGTAGGGCTTTATTCTCTTCTCCTTTTGTAACAAACCCCTCAGGTTGTTCAACATAGATCTCCTCCTCCAAAAAACCATTTAAAAATGCAGATTTAACATCAAGTTGATATACCTTCCAGTTTTGGTGTGCTGAAAGGGCTAACAGCAATCTGATGGTGTCCAATCTTGCCACTGGTGCAAAAGTATCAAAAAAATCCACTCCAAACTGCTGAGCATATCCTTTCACAACCAGTCGTGCCTTGTATTTGTTGATGGAACCATCAGCATTTTGTTTAACTTTGAAGACCCATTTAACACCAATTATCTTCTTGTCAAATGGTTTGTCTACAAGGCTCCAAGTTCCATTCTTTTCAATCATTTTCAGTTCTTCCTCAATTGCTGCCACCCAGTTCGGGTCAGTTGCAGCCTCATCATAATCTGCAGGTTCATGTACAGCCACATTGCATCTTTGGTACACCTCGGTCAAAGGCCGAAAGCCTCTAACAGGGTGATCATCCAGGTTCTCTTCCAAGAACTCCTCCCCCGGCTGTTTCTGGAGTAATATTGGAGATCTCAATGTCTTTTTCTGCCTCATTTTTTTTAGGATCATCCTAATTCCAGCCAGCAGATTCATCAAATTTTACATCTCTGCTCATAATTAATTTTTTGCTTAAAGGCTGGTAGATCCTATAGCCTTTGGTTACACTGCTGTAACCCATGAACACACCTATTTCAGCTTTCTCATCGAGCTTGGCTCTCTTCTCCTTTGGTACTTGAGAATAG
>Ga0209489_100123_pt1 | contig 113105 bp, 111 predicted proteins | sample SiratrowhiteBW_FD_187527 | JGI IMG/M metagenome (GOLD analysis project Ga0209489, IMG submission 187527) | Root nodule microbial communities of legume samples collected from California, USA - Siratro white BW (SPAdes) (version 2) | ecosystem: Host-associated > Plants > Roots > Nodule | place... | reverse complement strand
TTCGCGATGACGGCAGCCTTTGCGACGTCAATGAGGTCGGCGAGATCTACATGCGCCAAACGGCGGTGCCGGACTTCGACTATCACGGCAAGGCGCAGGCCCGCGCCGAAGCCGGACGCGACGGCCTGGTCAGCGTCGGCGACGTCGGCTATCTCGACGAAGACGGCTATCTGTTCCTGTGCGACCGCAAGCGCGACATGGTGATCTCGGGCGGCGTCAACATCTATCCCGCCGAGATCGAGAACGTGCTGATCGCAATGCAAGGGGTGCGCGACTGCGCCGTGTTCGGCATTCCCGACGCCGAATTTGGCGAGCGGCTGTGCGCCTGCATCGAGCCGGAGCCCGGTGCGCAGCTCACGGCCGCGGGCGTGCAGGCTTTTCTGCGCGAGCGATTGGCCAATTTCAAGGTGCCGAAGGAGGTCCAATTCCTGGACGCGCTGCCCCGTGAGGCGACCGGAAAGATCTTCAAGCGCAAGCTGCGCGATCCTTATTGGGCAAACCGCAGTTGAGGGCACGCGAACGAACAGCGTTGAGGTTGCAAACGGGGCGGCCATAGTTGCCAGGCGCTGTGACTATGAGCACAGCTTGAGCAACATCGTCATTGCGAGCGCAGCGAAGCAAATCCAGGCTGTCTCCGCGGAGGATTCTGGATTGCTTCGCTGCGCTCGCAATGACAACGTGGAGACTGCATCGCAGCCCCGATAGGGAATTGAGGGAAGATACACATGCCAGCCATTCTCGGCAGCGGCGAGCACCGCTACCGCGTCGTCGAAAACTTCGCAAAGCTACCGGACGGCTGGCAACTCACCGATGTCGCCTCGGTCGCGGTTGACAGCAAGGACCAGATCTACGTCTTCAATCGCGGCGCCCATCCGATGGTCGTGCTGGACCGCGAGGGCAATTTCCTCCGCAGTTTTGGCGAAGGCCTGTTCTCCCGCGCGCACGGGCTGCATATCGACGCCGATGACAACCTCTATTGCACCGACGACGGCGACCACACTGTGCGCAAATGCACCACCGACGGCAAGGTGCTGCTGACGCTCGGCATCCCCGCAAAGCCGGCGCCGTTCATGAGCGGCGAGCCGTTCCACCGCTGCACTCACACCGCGCTGTCGCCGCAGGGCGAGATCTACGTCTCCGACGGCTATGGCAATGCGCGCGTGCACAAGTTCACGCCCGACGGCAAGCTGATCAAGAGCTGGGGTGAGCCGGGCACCGACCCGGGCCAGTTCAACATCGTGCACAATATCGCCACCGATGCCGACGGCTGGGTCTATGTCGCCGATCGCGAGAACCACCGCGTCCAGGTCTTCGATGGCGAGGGCAAATACGAGACGCAATGGAACAACCTGCATCGCCCCTGCGCGCTGTGCTGCTGTGGCGGGGCCGAGAGCCCGACCTTCGTGATTGGCGAACTCGGCCCGGGCCTTGCCATCAACCGCAATGTGCCCAATCTCGGCCCGCGCCTGTCGATCGTGGACGCCAGGGGAAATCGCATCGCGCGGCTTGGCGGCGAGGAGGGCCCGGGTGTTGCCAGCGGCAAGTTCCTCGCGCCGCATGGGATCGCACTGGACTCGAGGGGCGACATCTATGTCGGCGAGGTCGGCGTCACCAACTGGGAAACCAGCTTTCCGGACGAGGAGATGCCAGCCACGGTGCGAACGACGCGGTGCCTGCAGAAGCTGGAGCGGGTACGGGAGTAGCCGCCGCGGCAAGGCGAGCCCCTGCTGGGGCGGGCGGTTCCGCACGCCTCCGGAATCGCGGCTTTTTGAGCACTTTTGCCACCCCGCCGCCGCATTGCTTGCGCTTGAATAAGTCGCTCAACGGGCTTCACAATCCCGTCACGCTGCATGTAGTATGTCAATACATGCTGCTTCGCAGCGTACATTGGAGGCCGGGAGCGTTACTTGAACGCACATGTCTCGCAAGGCAGTTGGCCGGTGTTGGTGCTGAATGCGGACTTCCGGCCGCTCAGTTACTACCCACTGTCGTTGTGGTCGTGGCAGGACGCGATCAAGGCGGTGTTCCTCGACCGCGTCAACATCGTGGCCCATTACGATCAGGCGGTTCGAAGTCCGACGTTAGAAATGCAATTGCCGAGCGTGGTTTCGCTCAAATCCTTCGTCAAGCCGACCACCCATCCCGCCTTCACCCGATTCAACGTCTTCCTGCGCGATCGTTTCGCCTGCCAATATTGCGGCTCGCCCGAAGACCTCACCTTCGATCACATCATCCCGCGCAGCAAAGGCGGCCAGACCACCTGGGAGAACGTGGTCGCGGCGTGCTCGCCGTGTAATTTGCGCAAGGGCAACCTCACGCCGGCGCAGGCAAAAATGTTTCCGCGCCAGACCGCGTTCGCGCCCACCGTGCACCAGCTCCATCGCAACGGCCGTCTCTTCCCGCCGAATTATCTGCACGACAGCTGGCTGGACTATCTGTACTGGGATACGGAGCTGGATCCGTAGGAGGCGATGCAGTTCGGTCGTCCTCGCGGCATGCGATCAGCCATCTTCGTGGCTGCTCTTTCAATTGGCTGGCCCGCCATGGTCTATGGGCTGGATTGCGGACTTCCGATCCCCGCTTCTTTTTCTTTCGAGCGATCGACCCGAAAGTCGATCCAATCAAGAGAGCCGCTGATCTCGAGGGGCGTGTCGGTCTCGATACTCTGAGCCCAATTGTCTCCAGTGGCTGTCTCGTCAGCATCCGCCACCTCTCCGAACCCAACTCTGGGATTGAGCTTCTTGGATTCACGGACGTCATGGTCCTGAGGGGCGTACTTCCTCGCAGCAAGATCGATGGGATAGCGATGGTCGCGTTCGAAAGATGGTGTGACGGTGGCTGCGCTCACCGCCCGTTCGAGTGGGCTCCCGGCGCTTTGCTCACGATCGGAGTTTCACCTAGTCGCAACAAGGTCACCAGCGGCGACGTTGGCCGCTCCACCTCGGCTGCGCATGCGGGCCATCGCGCAGGACGGAACCGGACCGCCCCTGCGCTCGTTCAAATGGGAGCACACGCATCGACGCGTGGCGCAGCGCAACCGAGGGAGGCCATGATGCCCGCAGCCGAGCATGATCACGTCTACAAGATCCTGGACCTGGTCGGATCGTCCGAAACCTCGATCGACGACGCGATCAAGAACGCCATCAGCCGCGCGTCGAAGACCGTTCGCGAGATGAGGTGGTTCGAGGTGGTGCAGACTCGTGGCCACATCGAGAACGGCACTGTCGGCCACTATCAAGTAACACTGCGCGTAGGCTTCACGCTCGAAGAGTGACTGCGGCCCCACGTTGGACGCCATCCGCAAACCTCGCGAACGGCGCCTTCGGAGCCCACCATTGACCCGCTGTCAGGCAGCATCGTACGCTTCCAGTCTATGCTCGTAGCGGCCATATCCGGCCGGGCCAAGAGTGTTGCTGTGGTTGATGCTGTCAAGCTCGTCCTGTTCGACATGGATAACGTCCTCTGTCGCTACGATAGGAGCAAGCGAGTGGCGTATCTCGCGGAGCTCGCAGGGGTCACGAGCGAGTTCGTCCACAAGGCGATATGGGAATCCGGGTTCGAGTCGCTCGGCGATTGCGGCGCTCTCGATGCTGCGGACTATCTGCGCGGCTTCGGCGAACGCATCGGCTGCCCCTTATCCCTGGAGGACTGGGTCGAGGCACGGCGCCGTTCCATGCAGCCCAATTCCGCGATGCTGGAGATTGCCGACAGCTTACGCAAAAGCGTCGACATTGCCGTGCTGACCAACAATACCACTCTGGTCGCGGACCACATCGACAGACTGCTGCCGGACTTGCGTCCGCTGTTCGGCTCCCGAATCTACACCTCGGCCCAGTTCAAGGCTGCAAAGCCGGACCCGCGCTGCTATCGCCTCTGCCTGGCGGAGCTCAATGTGAGGCCGGAGACCGTCCTGTTCGTCGACGATCTCGCGGCCAACGTCGCGGGCGCGCGAGAGGCGGGCCTGTTCGCGCATCACCACACGTCGGTGGAGGCCTTCAGGCTGGCTCTCTCGGAGCGCGGCCTGCCTCACGGCTGAACTGCTTCGCGACAGTCAGGCGAGATGGCACGCCACGAAGTGCCCTCCCGCCCCCTCCTTCAGCGCCGGCGCGCTCTCGGCGCAGCGCGGCTGGGCGATCGGACAGCGGGTGTGGAAGTGACAGCCCGACGGCGGCTTCATCGGGCTCGGCACGTCGCCCTTGAGGCGGATGCGCTCGCGCTTGAGCTTGGGATCGGGCACCGGCACCGCCGACAGCAGTGCCCTGGTGTAGGGATGCTGCGGATTGCGGTAGAGATCGCTGGCCTTGGCGAGCTCGACGATGCGGCCGAGATACATCACCGCGACGCGGTCGGAGATGTGCTCGACGACAGAGAGGTCGTGCGCGACGAAGAGATAGGTGAGGTTCAGCTCGGCCTGGAGATCCTCCAGGAGGTTGATCACCTGCGCCTGGATCGACACGTCGAGCGCGGAGACCGGCTCGTCGCAGACGATCAGCTTCGGCTCGACCGCGAGGGCCCGCGCGATCACGATGCGCTGGCGCTGGCCACCAGAGAACTCGTGCGGATAGCGCCGCATGTGCTCGGCCTTGAGTCCGACCTTGACCAGGAGGGCCGCGACGCGCTCCTCGCGCTCTTTCGGGGAGGTGGCGAGATTATGGATGGTGAAGGCCTCGCCGAGGATGGCGCCGACCGTCATGCGCGGATTGAGCGAGGCGAACGGATCCTGGAACACCAGCTGCATGTTCCGCCGCATCGCGCGCAGATCGTTGCCGCCGAGCTTGCGCACGTTCTGGCCGTCGAAGATGACCTCGCCGTCGGTCGGCTCGATCAGGCGCAGCACGCAGCGTCCGGTCGTCGACTTGCCGCAACCGGATTCGCCGACGAGACCAAGCGTCTCGCCGCGGTTGACCGAGAACGACACGCCGTCGACCGCATAGACCGTGCCGACCTGGCGCGACAGCAGGCCGCCGAGCACGGGGAAATGTTTCTTCAGGCCGCTGACGCGGAGCAACGGTTCGCTCATGACGCGGCTCCCACGCTTGTATCTCCCAAGTGGCAGGCCATGCGATGGCCGGGCGAGACCTCGCGCAGCAGCGGCTCCCTTTCGGTGCAGACGTTCATGGCGAACTTGCAGCGCGGCGCGAAGCGGCAGCCGACCGGCGGATTGATCAGGATCGGCACCGAGCCGCCGATCGCCTCCAGCCGCGTCTTGTGTTCGCTGTCGAGGTCGATGCGCGGGATCGAGCGGATCAGGCCTTGCGTATAGGGATGGCGGGGATCGCCGAAGAGATCATCGACGGGCGCTTCCTCCACGACCTTGCCGGCATACATCACGACGACGCGCTGCGCGGTCTCGGCGACGACGCCCATGGCATGGGTAATCAGCATCACCGCCATGCCGAAGCGCTCCTTCATGTCCTGCAAGAGGTCGAGGATCTGCGCCTGGATGGTGACGTCGAGCGCGGTGGTCGGCTCGTCGGCGATGATCAGCTTCGGCTTGCAGGCGAGCGCCATAGCGATCATGACGCGCTGGCGCATGCCGCCGGAGAACTGGTGCGGATAATTGTGCACGCGGCCTTCGGCATTGGGGATCTGCACCAGCTTCAGCATCTCGATGGTGCGTTCGAGCGCCTGCTTCTTGGTCACCGCTTCATGCCGGCGCAGGCTCTCGGCGATCTGCTCGCCGATCGTGAGCACCGGATTGAGCGAGGTCATCGGCTCCTGGAAGATGAAGCCGATCTCCTTGGCCCTGATCTCGTCGAGCTGATTGCTCGTCAGCGGCACGAGATCGCGGCCCTCGAAGATGATCTGGCCGGCCGCGATGCGGCCCGGAGGCATCGCGATCAGCTTCAGGATCGACATCGCGGTGACGGTCTTGCCGCAGCCGGACTCGCCGACGACGCAGAGCGTCTCGCCCTTGTTGATGGAGATGTCGACGCCGTCGACGGCCTGGAGGATGCCGTCGTCGGTGGAGAAGTGGGTTTTCAGGCCCTTGATCTCGAGCAGCGGCGCCATCAGATCACCCGTCGCGCATCGAGCGCGTCACGCAGGCCGTCGCCGATGAAGTTGATGGCGACCACCGCAATGAAGATCGCGCCGCCCGGAAACAGCGCCCAGTGCGGGCCAATGTCGAGAAAGTCCTTGGCGTCATACAGCAGCCGTCCCCAGGTCGGGGTGTCCGGCGGGAAGCCGAGGCCGAGGAAGGACAGCGTCGATTCCGCGATGATGGCGGCGGCGACGTCGATGGTGCCGGCAATGATCACGGGGCCGACCGCATTGGGCAGGATGTGCCGCACCACCTGCCGCACCGGACTGGCGCCGAGCGCGCGGGCCGCCTCGACGAACTCCTTCTCGCGGATCGACAGGAACTGGGCGCGCACGAGCCGCGCCACCGGCATCCAGCGCAGGCCCCCGATCACGAGCACGATCAGGATGAAGATGCCGCCCTCCGGGCCGAACACCTGCTTCAGCCCGTCACGGAAGAGATAGATCAGCAGCAGGAGCAGCGGCAGCTGCGGCAGCGAGAGGAACAGGTCCGTGAGCCACATCAATCCGTGCCCGAGGGCGCCGCGCGACATGCCGGCAAGCGCGCCGATCAGCGTGCCGATGAAAACCGAGACCAGCATCGCGGCGAGCCCGACCGCGAGCGAGATCCGGCCGCCATAGATCATGCGCGCCAGAATGTCCTGGCCGAGATCGTCGGTGCCGAAGGGATGCGCGAGCGATGGCCCCTGCAGGCCGGCGACGATGTCGATCTCGTTGATCTTGATGCGCCAGATGAACGGGCCGACCACCACCGCCAGCACCAGGATCAGGAGCAGGAAGGCGCTGATCACGGCGAGCCGGTGGCGGCTGTAACGCCGCCACGTCTCGCGCCAGGGCGAGTAGACGCCCCGTTCAGCGGAGGGAGATGCGAGGGTCAAGCCAGCCATAAAGGACGTCCGCGATGAGGTTGAACAGCACCACGAGGCACGCGAAGACGAAGGTGACGGCCATCACCACCGGCGTGTCGTTGGAAAGGATGGAGGAGATCAGCAGCGAGCCGATGCCGGGAATGCGGAAGATCTGCTCGGTGACGATGGCGCCGCCGAACACCGCGGGCATCTGCAAAGCAATGAGCGTCACGACCGGGATCATGGCGTTGCGCATCACGTGCTTGACGATGACTTTGGCCTGGCCGAGGCCCTTGGCCCGGGCTGTGGTGACGTAGTCGAGCCTGATGACGTCGAGCATCGCCGAGCGCACGAAGCGCGTCATCGACGCCGCCTGGAACAGGCCGAGCACCGCCACCGGCATGATCGCCTGACGAATCATCTCAAGCACCCAGCGGATGCCGGTCGCCTTGATGTCGGTGGTATAGACGAACGGCAGCCAATCCAGCGTAACCGAGAAGATCAGGATGAACAGGATGCCGGTGAAGAAGGTCGGCAGCGAGAAGCCGACGAAGGCGAGCGTGTTGGCAATCTGGTCGAACAGCGAATACGGCTTGGTCGCAGCATAGACGCCCACCGGGATCGCGATCAGGAGCGCCAGGATCTGCGCCGAGCCGATCACGTAGAGCGTGGCCGGCAGGCGCTGCAGGATCAGCGTGTCGACGTCCATCCGGCTGACGAAGGAGAAACCCCAGTCGCCGTGCAGCATGGCGTTGAGCCAGTGCAGGTAACGAAGGTAGATCGGATCGTCGAGGCCGAACTTGGCCCGAAGCGCGGCCTGCACTTCGGGCGGTACGTTCGGATTGGTCGCCAGTTCGGAGAACGGATCGCCGGGGGCGAGCGCAAGCACGACGAACAGCACGACCGAAATTCCGAGCAGGCTCGGAATCGCAATCAGCAGGCGACGCAGGACGTATTGACTCATGAGGGAAGGCCCCGTCTAGAGCTGGGGATCATTCCTCGCGGTACCAATCGTGCAGATTGTCGGTTTCGTTAGCCCAGCCGCTGATGATGGGTCGCAAATTGTTGGCCGCCGCTTCCACCTTGAGCCGATGCTGCACCGGGATGAACACGGTGTCCTGATACATGAGGTCGTTGGCCTTGATGTAGTGCGCTGCCCGCTTGAGCGGATCCATCTCGCTTTCAGCGGCTTCGATCGCCGCATCGTAGTCCTTGTTGACCCAGCGCGGGAAGTTCGTGCCCTGCCACTTGTTCTCCTTGGTGGCGACGTTGGTCGACAGGAAGCGGCGCATGTGCTGCGACGGATCGGGTTGGCTCAGCGGGATCTGAAACATCTCGATGTCCGCATAGAATTTCGCGTAGGTGTCGGGATTGGCGACGTCCGACGAGAAGAACACCGAGGCCACGACCGACTTCAATTCGACGTCGATGCCGGCCTTCTGACAGGCCTGCTTGACGATCGCCTGCGTCTTCTGGCGCGGGCCGTTGATCGAGGTCTGGTAGAGCAGCTTCAGCTTCTTGCCGTCCTTCTCGCGAATTCCGTCCGCGCCCGGCTTCCAGCCGGCATCGTCCAGGATCTTCGAAGCCTTCTCGATGCTGAATTCCCACGAGGTGTTCTTGGAGACGAACTTTTCCGGGCCATTGAGGAAATTGGCCGTGGTGCGGCCGGCACGGCCGTAGATCGCCTTCTTCACCGACTCGCGATCGACCAGCAGCGACAGCGCCTTGCGCACGGCAGGGTCCGAGAACAGCGGATGCTTGGTCTTCATCGACGACTTCTCGCCGTCGACCTCGGTGTTGGGATCGGTGAAGTTGAGCGCGATGAACTCGGTATCGCCGCCGACGGCATAGATGGTCTTGCCCTTGCCGCCCTTCTCCAGGCGCAGGAGGACGTCGTCCTCGACCTGGATGTTCCAGCCGAAATCGTACTCGCCGGTCTGGATCACGGCGCGCGCGGCCGAGACGGCGTCACCACCGCCCTTCATCTCGACCGTGTCGAAATAGGGCCGGTTCGGCATGTGGTAATCGGGATTGAGCTGGCCACGGACGAGATCACCGGGCTTGAATTCGACGAACTTGTAGGGGCCGGTTCCGACCGGCGATAGGTTGGCCGGTGCCTCCCGCGATTTGGATCCCTTGTAGTCGGCGAACAGATGCTTGGGGATGATGGTGTTGGGAGCGCCAACGAAGGCGTCCGCCCAGAACGGCGTCGGCTTCTTGAAAGTGATGCGAACCGTCAGGTCGTCTACTTTCTCAACGGTGATGTCACGATAGGTCGCCACGGTAATGGCGGCGGTCGCGGGATCGATGATGTATTCCCAGGTGAAGACGACGTCATCGGCGGTGAACGGCTTGCCGTCGTGCCATTTCACGCCGGGCTTCAGCTTCCACGTCACCGACTTGCCGTCAGCTGCGAGCAGGCCGTTCTGGATCGACGGGATCTCCGCCGCCAGCACCAGCTTCATGTTGCCGTCCGGATCCCAGCAGGCGAGCGGTTCATAGAACAGGCGCGAGCCGTCCTGATCCTTGGTGCCGGTAGCGAAATGCGGGTTGAGCAAGGTCGGGCCCTGCCACCACAACAGCTTCAGCGCACCACCACCGCCGCGCTTGGTCGGCTTGTACGTCGAGGCGCCCTCGGCCATGGCGACGCCGCCGAGCGCGAGGATCTGGTTGGCCAGGGGAGCGGTGAGACCAACGGCGGCCATGTGCTTGATGAAGCCGCGGCGATCCATCCGCCCGTCCTTCACCTGGCCGATCATCGAACGCAGTTCTTTATCCAGCATGGTTGTCCCCCGTCTGGTTCCGGTATGGATGCAGGCGGCCGCAAGAGGCGACCGCCGGTTTTGGCTGGCGGTAGATGGCACACCGAATGGGGTGCACGTCAACAGGGACCGTGTGTATGCAAACGGTCTTCTGGCTTTCCATTGAGCAAAATTGCGTTCCGCAGCCCATCCGTTCGGCAATCCAGCATGAAAATCTGCTGGATTTGCGCGCTGCACTGCGGAAAATTTGTTCGCCGGATCAGACGAAGTATCGAGGCGGAATCCTACGCCACGGACATGTCGAGCGGCGGCGCGACGTGATCCGGCAGCGGACAGACGTAAGGCGTCTTGGCCGTCCGCTTCTGAAGGTCCGCCTTGGCGGCCTTGATCAGCGTCGGTTCCGTCAACGCCTTGATGCCGAGGCCGGCCATCGCCTTGGCCGCCTGCACCATGGCCTTGTGGGCATGCGGGCTCTTTCCCTGCGCCACCACCTGCCAAGTGTGGAAGGGCGTGCCGATCGCAACCGTGGGTGCGTGCACCTGCACCGTCGGCACCACCCAGCTCACGTCGCCGACATCGGTCGAACCTACGAGCGGGTTGCGCTTGGCATCGAGCGGCACCAGGAAGTCGGCCAGCGGCCGATCGGTCGGCTCCACGCCGATCGCGTAATAGACCGACGCGATGTCCTTGTCGCTCAGGGTTGCACGGATCTGGCTGGCAAAGCTCTTGTCCGCATCGTCGAAATGCGGCGGTCCGAGTTCTTCCATCACTTGGTGCAGCGCCTGTTCCAGCGGCGCGTTCGGCAGGATGTTGGAGACAGCGGAGATGATCTTCATCTCGACTTTGGTCTCGGTCATCAACGCGGCGCCCTGCGCAATCTTGGAGACGCGCTCGACCAGTTCGTTCATGCCGGGAAGATCGCGGGCGCGGATCGAGTAGCGCACCCGCGCATGGGCCTGCACCACGTTGGGCGCGATGCCGCCGGTGTCGAGCAAGGCGTAGTGCACGCGCGCGTCGCTCGGCATGTGCTCGCGCATGTAGTTCACGCCGACATTCATCAACTCCACCGCGTCGAGCGCCGAGCGGCCGAGATGCGGCGAGGCCGCCGCGTGTGAGGTGCGGCCGGCGAAGATGAAATCCGCGCGCGTGTTGGCGAGCGACGGCGTCACCGCGACTTCCCAGAAACTGTGCGGATGCCAGGTGATGGCGATGTCGGCGTCCGCGAACGCGCCGGAGCGCACCATGAAGGCCTTTGCCGCGCCGCCCTCCTCAGCCGGGCAGCCATAATAGCGCACGCGGCCGGGCACCTTGTTCTCTGCCAGCCAGTCCTTCACCGCCGTCGCGGCGAGCAGTGCGGCGGAACCGAGCAGATTGTGACCGCAGCCATGGCCATGGCCGCCGGTCTCGACCGGGCGATGCTCGGCGACACCCGCCTCCTGGCTGAGACCCGGGAGCGCATCGTACTCACCCATGAAGGCGATGACCGGACCGCCCTCGCCCCACTCGCCCATCAACGCGGTCGGGATGCCGGCGACGTTCTCGGTGACGCGGAAGCCCTGATGGCGCAGCTCGGCGAGATGCTCGGCGGCCGATCGTGACTCGGTGTAGCAGACCTCCGGCATGCCCCAGACCCTGTCGCTGAGGTCGATGAAACGTGCCTTGATCGTGTCGATGCCACGCCAGATGTCGCTGCGGTTGTCCATGTTGTCGTCCGTGATCCCAAGGTCAAACGAAGCGGCAATGGTTAGCAGCTTCGCTGTGCGGCGCCTAGCATCCCGCCGGACAGCAGCCATGCGGCCGATGCCGGATCGCACGGCGCCCAGTGAAAGGGGTGTTTCCGTGCCTTTCAAAGATTTCACCCGGCGTTCTCACGAATATTGGGAACGAGGCTTTCAAGACGGCCTGCTCCAGCTTAAATTACGCGTGCTTCGCGCGTCGTTCCGCTAACCCGCCGGAGTGACGCTCTCAGCCAGGAGAACTCCATGAGCACTCTGACCGAATGGAGAGTGCCGCCGGCGAACCAGCCGCGGGCGAGCGACTACGGTTTCGATCTCGACCGCGCGCTCGGCTCCGTCGTCGGCCTGCACGCCCTGATCCCGCCGGATGCCTTCAGCGCCGAGACGCTGGGCACCGAACGGGCCGGCAACGGCGTCGTGATCGACGATGGGCTGGTGCTGACGATAGGCTATCTCATCACCGAGGCAGAAACGCTCTGGCTGCACCGCGCCGACGGGCGCGTGGTGGAGGGCCATGCGCTCGGCTTCGATTCCGAGACCGGGTTCGGGCTGGTGCAGGCGCTCGGCCGGCTCGACGTCGCGCCGCTGCCGCTGGGCTCGTCGGCGGCAACCCGGATCGGCGACCGCGTCGTGGTGGGCGGCGCCGGCGGCCGCACGCGCTCCGTCGCGAGTCAGATCGTGGCCAAGCAGGAATTCGCCGGCTACTGGGAGTATCTGCTGGATGAGGCCATTTTCACCTGTCCCGCACATCCGAACTGGGGCGGCACGGCGCTGCTCAACGAACGCGGCGAGTTGATCGGCATCGGCTCGCTCCAGCTCGAGCGCGAACGGGAAGGCAAGGCCGAGCACGTCAATATGAACGTGCCGATCGACCTCTTGAAGCCGATCCTGGAGGACTTGCGCAAATTCGGCCGCGTCAACAAGCCGGCGCGGCCCTGGCTCGGGCTCTTCTCGACCGAGATCGACAACCGCGTGGTGGTGATCGGGATCTCCGGCAACGGCCCGGCCGCCCGCGCCGAGCTCAAGACCGGCGATGTCATCCTCGCCGTGGACGGCGACAAGGTCACGAGCCAGATCGATTTTTACAAGAAGATGTGGGCGCTCGGCCCCGCCGGCATCGACGTGCCGCTGACCGTGCACCATGAAGGCGTCACCTTCGACGTCACAGTGACCTCGACCGATCGCTTCAAGCTCCTGAAGGCGCCGAAGCTGCACTGATCCCAAGGCTCGAGGAAGCGGGCGATGACCGAGGCCGTGGTGGACGACATCGTGGCCGTGCTGCCGCCGCTGCTCAATGCGCTGGAAGCGCTCGGCTTCTTCCAGCGGCATTTGCACCCGCCGGCCTTCGCCTCCGTGATGAACGCAATCGGCACACCGGACGAGGCGCTGCAGGCCGCACACACCGCGATCGGAGCGTGGCCGGAGCAGTTCGCTGGCCTCCACGAGCGGCTCGATCGCGCCTGCAACGAGACGCTTGCCGCCTTTGCCGGCATCCGTGAGGTCGAGCGTGGCAATGGCGATCTCGTCGCCGTCTTCCGGGCCCTGCGCCATGTCCCTCGCGCTCAGGAGGCGCTCTATCCACTGGCGGCGCAGTTTCCGCCGGTGAGCAGCTTCTTTCTCAACCTCGCCAATCGCGAGAACCAGGATCTGCTGTCGCGACTGAATGTTGGCGCGAGCGAGCCCACCGGTATCTTCCATGATCACAATGAGCCCGGCAGCCGCGGCGGCTTCTCGGTCTATGTGCCCGAATATTACATGCCCGAGCGTGCCATGCCGCTGGTGATGGCATTGCATGGCGGGAGCGGCAACGGACGCGGCTTTCTCTGGAGCTGGCTCCGCGATGCACGCAGTCTTGGCGCAATCCTGGTGGCGCCGACCGCGACTGGCCCGACCTGGGCGCTGATGGGCGATGACACCGACACGCCGAACCTCGCGCGCATCCTCGATACGGTGCGCGGCCGCTGGAGCATCGATGCCTCGCGCATGCTTCTGACCGGCATGAGCGACGGTGGCACCTTCTGCTACGTCACCGGTCTCGACGGCGCTTCACCCTTCACGCACCTCGCGCCTGTTGCGGCGACGTTCCATCCCCTGATGGCGGAAATGGCGGACGCAGCACGCCTGCAAGGCCTGTCGGTCTTCATTACTCACGGCAAACTCGACTGGATGTTTCCGGTGCAGACCGCGCGGCAAACGCAGGCGTCGCTCTCCGCCGCCGGAGCCGACGTCACCTATCGCGAAATCGACGACCTCAGCCACACCTATCCGCGCGAGATCAACGCGGAGCTGCTGCAATGGCTGAATGGCAAATGAACAACCTCTCCTTAGATGCGCCGCATGCCCGCGGAACCATCACTCCGGGCCGACGTTGTTGCCGGTCACCGGAGGTTCGCCATGCAGACTTTTTTCGGAATGATCCTGGGCGCGCTGCTGCTCGCGGGCGGCGTCTATGTCTATGACTCAATGCAGACGTCGTCAGTCGCAAATGGCGAGGTCGCACCATCGTGAACTGGGACGTCGCCAAGGCCGATTGGGATGCGCTGCGCGATCGCGCGCACAAGGACTGGGTCCGGATCTCGTCGAAGTAACGACGCCGTATCATGAACGAGGCGCCGTCGCGAACTCCGCGGCGGCGCCTTTGTGCTGACCACGATCAACGCTACGCGAGTCAGTTCATCTTGGCCTTGCGGGCGTCGGCGATGACCTGCTCGAACTCGGTCATGCTGAGCACGCCGGGCACGCGGTACTTGCCGACGATGAAGGATGGCGTGCCGCGGAAACCGAAGGCTTCAGCCTGCTCATTGTTGCGCTTGAGTATGGCGTCGATATCCTTGGCGTGACCCGTGAGATCGCGCTTCAACCGGTCCATGTCGACCCCGGCGGCCGCGAGCAGCTCATTGATGCGCGGTTCGGTCAGGCGCGAGCTGACGCCCATCATGGCATCATGAGCCTGGTGGTACTTGTCCTGGAATTTCGCCGCCAGCGCGGTCCGCGCCGCCGTAACCGAAACCGGCCCAAGGATCGGCCAGTCTTTCATCACCAGCCGCACCTTGCCGTCGTCCTGGACGACCTGGCGCAGCTCGGGCTCGAGCTTGCGGCAATAGGGGCAGTTGTAGTCGGACCATTCGACGATGGTGATGTTGCCGCCGGGATTGCCTGCGACGGGCGTGTCGGGATCGCGCAGCACCTTGGCTTCGGTCAGCACCTCGTCATCGCCAGTCGCCGCACGCGCCGAGGCGATCCCACCCATCGCGAGAGCACCCGCCCCGATCAGCGTCAGCGCCGCGCGTCGCGTCGGCACAAGGCCCTTATTCCCAAATCCAGCCATATCTCGTCCCGTTTCGGTCCCATCTCCATCGATACGGATCGAGACCAGACATTGTTACAGCTCATATAGAGTGTCACGGCAGCGATGTCATCGCACCAGCAGCGTGATTGCCAGGGGGACCAGGAACGAGGTCACCAACGCGTTCAGGCTCATGGCGATGCCGGAAAAGACGCCGGCAATCTCGTCAACCTGGAACGCGCGGGCGGTGCCGATGCCATGCGCGGCAAGGCCGGCGGCAAAGCCCCGGGCCCGGTAATCGGTGACGCCGGTGCGGTTCATCAGCGGCGTCACGATGATGGCGCCCATGATGCCGGTGAGGATGACCGCGACGGCCGCCAGCGAAGGGTCCGCATGCAGGGACTCGGCGATGCCCATGGCGACGCCGGCGGTGACGGATTTCGGCGCCAGCGACAGCACAACATCGCGCGGCAGGCCGGCCAGTTCGGCCAGCAACACCACCGACACCACGGCCGTAACCGATCCCGCGCACAGCGCCACCAGCATCGGCACGATCGAGGCGACCACGCGCTTGCGATTTTCATAGAGCGGCACGGCGAGCGCGACGGTGGCGGGCCCCAGCAGGAAGTGCACGAACTGCGCGCCGGCGAAATACGTCGTATAGGAGGTGCCGGTCAGGAGCAGAAACGCGCCGATGATCCACATCGCATGCAGCACGGGGTTGGCGAGCGGATGGCGCCGCGTCGCCAGCGAGACCGCGTCCGTGGTCGCATAGACCAGCAGCGTCACGGTCAACCACAGCAGCGGCGATTGCGAAAGATAGACCCACAGCGAAAATGGATTGTCCTTCATCGCGCGTCCTGTTGCTTCAACAGGCGGCTGACGAGGCGAAAGGTCAGCACGGTCGCGAGCAGCGTGACGACCACGGACAGCGCGAGCACCAGGATGATGGCAATGCCGTGAGACGCGAGCAGATCGAGCTTCTGCACGACGCCGACGCCGGCCGGCACGAATAGTAGCGAGAGATGGGCCAGCAGGCCCTTGCTCGCCGTCTCGACACCGTCATTGCGCAGCGGCCCGCGCGCGAGCAGCGCAAAGCGGTCGCGCACCATCAGCAAGACCAGGAGCAGCAGGAGGCCCAGCACGGGTCCCGGCAATGGCAGGCCGAGGCCGCGCACGACGGCTTCGCCGATCAGTTGGCAGAGCAGGATGAGGCCGAGACTTGCAAGCATGACCATCGCATCAAGGGATGCACGCGCATGATTGTCAATCGCTGCTATGCGGGGGATGCCCGCGGTTCATGCGCAATCGCAAGGCGAGGCAACATCGCCATCAAGGTCGCGGTCATCGTGGCGATCAGCGAGACCTTGCCGTCATGCTCGGCGTAGGCCTTTGCCTCGCAGAAGGTGAGTGTGCGGCCGGGCTTGACCACCTCGGCCTTGAAGACGAAACGCTCGCCGCGGGCGGGCGCGAGCAGCGTCGTCTTGAATTCAACGGTGAGGATATGGGCCTCCGGCGGCATCAAGCTGAAGGCCGCAACGCCGCAGGCGTTGTCGAGCCCGGCCGTGATGATGCCGGCATGGATGAAACCGTTCTGCTGCGTGAGGGCTGGCGCATGCAGCATCGCCAGTTCGACCTCGCCCGGCGCGAGACGGACGATGACGATGCCGAGCGTGCGCATAGCCGGCTGGCCGTCGAACATGGCGATAGAAGCCGCGCGATAGCCGGGGTTTTTCGGCTCGAAAGCGGCCATGGTTCAGGCCTCGGCTGGTTGGGCGAGATGCCTCGAGGCAGCTTCGCGGATGGCGTCGGCGAACGGTGCGGACTTGCGCAATTGGCGGTCCATGTGCACGCCGGTGATCTCGCACGTCGCTGCGAGTTCGCCGGTCTCGGCGTTCGTCATGTCGTGCCGGAAGCGGATCGACTTGTCGCCGATCTCGAGCAGGTGGCTGCGGATCTCGACGATGTCGCCGGCCAGCAGCTCGCGCCTGTAAGCGATGTTCTGCTGCACGGCGGCCATGCCGCGGCCGGAGCTGCGCAAGTAACTCGGCGTCAGGCCGAGGCGGGCGAACAGATTCCAGTTGGCTTCGTCGAACTTGCCGACATACCACATGATGTTCATGTGGCCGACATGGTCGCATTGCCACGGATAGACCGTGCCGCGATAGGTCGCCTCCTGCTCCATCGCATTTCCTACCGCATTTTCGTCTTTGAGCATTGATACGGTAGCGTATCAAACCCGTGTCGCGTTAGCAATACGGCACCGTATCAAGATCGGGTGAGGCTTCCTTCATGAGCGACGGCAAGGGCGATGTCTGGGTCGAGGCGGGCTTCAGCGAGCTCGCCCGCGCAGGGGTGGAGGGCGTGCGGGTCGAGGTGCTCGCCAAGAACCTCGGCGTCACCAAGGGCGGCTTCTACCGACGCTTCGCCGATCGCGCCGCGCTGCTCGATGCCATGCTGAACGGCTGGCGCGAGGGACGCATCGCCGCGATCGCGCAGCAGACAAGTCTCGACGGACAAGACCCCCGCGAGCGGCTGAGGGCGGTGATCCGGCTCTATTCCGAGCGGCTCAATCCGGAAGGGATGGCGATCGAGCTTGCGATCCGGCAATGGGCGCGCTCGGACGAGAATGCCGCGGCGGCGGTGGCGAGCGTCGATGCGGCGCGGCTCAAGCACGTCAGCGAGCTCTATCGCGCGACTGGCCTTGTAGCCGAGGAGGCCGACGCGCAGGCCTTCCTGTTCTACTGCTTCATCTTCGGCCAGAGCCTGTTGTTCGTCGAGAGTGGCCCGCGCAAGCGATCGCAGCTCGTGGCGAAATCGGCCGAGAAGCTGCTCGACTGAGCATGGTCCGGAAGAGTGTGCGGCGGTTTTCCGGAAGATCATGCTCGAAAAAGAATCCAGGCGAAATGGCCGGAGCGTTGCTCCGGCCATCGAACCAATTCGAAGCTCAGGCGGCGCCCTTCAGCTTCTTGGTGCATTCGCTGTAATAGCCGCCGCCCTTCTGGATCCACTTCAAGCCGCCATTGCCGTTGGTGGCTTTGTTGGCATTGTACTGGTCGACGCAGGTGTGCAGCCGCGCTTTTCCAGGCGTCTCCTTGGCATATTTCGGATCGACAGCGTTCGGATAGATCGCGGGGCCGGCGGGAAGGGCCGGCGCGGCGGGCGCCGCCTCCTTGGCCTGCTTCGGCTCGGCAGGAGCGGCGGGCGCAGCCGCAGCTGGCGCAGCCGCAGGCGTCGCATCGGCACCGCACTGCGCCTTGCGGAAGTCATTCCACTTCATGGTCCCGAGCGAGCCGTCCTTCTTGGCGGCCTGGTATTTCGCGCTGCACTCCTGCGCGGTCAGTGCCTGCGCCGGCGCGCTCGCCAGCAATGCCGCGACACCGGATGCGGCGATCGCACACAACAATTTTGTCTGAATGGTCATCCCTGGGTCTCCTGCTTGATCTTCCCCGACGGGGTGAAACGAGGATTGCTATCCTAGCGTGCCGGCCGCTTGCGACCAAGGATGCGACGGGTTGCGCCGGCAAAATATAATGATCCGGCCGCTCAACTCATTCATGTCGTGTTCAGCAACGCAGGCCGACGTTCCCAGACCTTCACAATTCTCGCAAGCAGAGTGCACCACATGACCTTCACGTCCCGCCTCGCCGCCGCCGCCCTCGCCTCCCTGCTCGTCACCGGCACCGCCTTCGCGCAGACCGCCGCGCCGGCAGCCAAGACCGAGACGAAGACCGATGCCGCTGCCACCACCGACAAAAAGGCGCCGAAGGAGCGCTCGGCCGAGTCGCTCGAATGCTCCAAGCAGGCGGACGCCAAGGGATTGAAAGGCAAGGAGCGCAAGAAATTTCGCCGCGATTGCATGAAGGAAGCGAAGGCCGGCACCGCCGCTCCCGCCGCAGACAAGAAATAGGTCCGTCACGATCGCCTGCGAGCATCCGCGGCAGGCGTCGCGCATTGCGGCATGACGAGCCTGCAATTGTGCGTCACCTGCCGATTTGCAATAAGGTGGCGTGAAGCAAATCACCGCCTCCCTGCCGTTCGAATGGCCGAGCCGTGCCAAGATCTTGAGCACGGTGGAGACGCTCGTCATCGGCACCGCCGGCGGCCTGGTGTTTCTGCTCGCCGGCCTTCCCGGCGGGCTGATTTCGGGCTCGATGATCGCGGTCGGGATCGCCGCGATCGCCGGCCGCCAGCTGGCACTGCCGCCGATCCTGACCCAGACCGTGCTGGTGCTGCTCGGCATCTCCCTGGGTTCGGTGGTCTCGCGCCATTTGCTCCAACAGGTCAGCGCCTATCCCCTCACCATCGGCCTGCTTGCGCTCGCCACGTTCTGCTCCACGTTCGGCTCGAGCTATTACCTCCAGCGCATCCATGGCTGGGACCGCACCTCGGCTTTCCTGGCGGGCAGCCCCGGCGCGCTGTCGCAGATCACCATCCTGGCGGTCGAGCGCGGCGCCGACCTGCCGGGCATTGCGGTGGTGCAGACCATGCGCGTCATCATCCTGACCGCCGCGCTGCCGATGGTGCTGGCGCTGGCGGGCGTCGCGCCCTCGGCGGCGCCGTCGCCGACCACGACGATCGCCTCGCCGCTCGACCTGCTCGAGCTGGCCGCAGCCTCGCTGGCCGCAGCGCTCTCGTTGCGGCTGATCAAGTTTCCGGCGAGCTGGATGTTCGGCGCGATGATCGCATCCAGCGTGCTGCATGGTGCCGGATGGGTCGAGGGCGGCCTGCCGAACTGGGTGCGCGGCGTGGCGCTGGTCGGCATCGGTGCACTGATCGGCAGCCGCTTCGCGCGGATGCGAATCAAGACGCTCGCCGGTCACCTCAGCGCGGCACTGGGCTCGTTTGCCGTGGCCATCGCCGTCTCCGCCATCTTCGTCGGCATCGTGGCGCTGACCACACAGGTGAAGTTTTCCGACGTCGTCGTCGCCTTCGCGCCGGGCGCGATGGACGCGATGCTGGCCCTGGCGCTGACGTTGCACATCGACCCGATCTTCGTCGGCGCCCATCACCTCTCGCGTTTCGTCTTCGTGACGATCGCAACGCCGGGCATCGTGCATCTGTTCGGACGCACGCAGGACGATGTGGATGATTAGGCCTTAGCGCTTGGCCGTCCGCACAAATCCCCATGCCGCGATCGCGGCCATCAGCAGCGAGATCAGCACGTTGTAGCCGGCCAGCGACAGGCCGAGGAAGCGCCACTGCACCTCGTCGCAGCGCACCACCTTCACGGTGTCGAGCTTCGACAAGAGATCAGCGGCACTGCCGAGATTGACGACGGGACCGGAGCAATCGGTCGGCCCCTTCCAGAATCCCCATTCAACGCCGGAATGATAGGCGCCGAGGCCGGCATTGGCGAGCGTCGCCAGCGCGAGGATCGCGAGCCCTGCGAGCAGCAGCGGCCGCGGTGCACCGCTTCGCGCCGCAATCGCCGTGAGCGCACCGAGCGGAATCGCGAGATAATAGGCGTAGCGCTGCTCCAGGCACAATGGACAGGGCAGGATCTCGAGCACGAGCTGGAAGAACCAGGCGCCCGCGATCGTCGCTGCAGCGATCAGCGTGACGAGAGCCGAGGCGTTCAGCGCCGGGCTCATAGCGGTCGGCTTGAACGCATGCATGGCGGCACTCTCGGTGGTCACGGCAGCCTCTTTCGCATTTCTGGCGCTCCAAGCCTCTAGCCCCGGCGCATGCGGCTGTCGAGAACGGCCGGGATCACTTTGGCGCGGGTTGACCCCGCCTCGTCCATGGCTATAGTCCGCCGGCTTCGCGACGCCGCCTTTGGGGCCGACCGAGGGCCCCTGTGGCGGAACTGGTAGACGCGCTCGACTCAAAATCGAGTTCCGCAAGGAGTGCTGGTTCGATTCCGGCCAGGGGCACCAATCTGGCTATTCAGGCCCGTTCCAAAGCGTTCGCAACCGTCCGCACAGTGCCCGGAAACCCTTGAAAAATAGGCTTTTCCGCGTACATCGGTGTTCGTCACCGTTTGTTCTCGTCCGCGCCCAGCCGTCCGATTTGTTGGTATTTTTGTTGGTATCGGGAGAACAAACGTTCACGGCAATTTTCGCTATTCCGGACGAGGAATTGAGCAGATGGCCCGCAAGAACGACGGCACGTGCATCAACCCCAAGCAGATCAGGACCGACGTAGACTGCCGCGCCGCCCGCCCGAGATTTGACAATGGCGCGTGGAGTCCCGCCAAGATTTCCGATGTGACCGGCGGCGGTCTCTATCTCTTCGTTACGCCGGATACGGGCAAGCCCGGCAGCGCTGCCTCCAAGCTCTGGCGGATGGGCTACCGCTTCCACAATCGCCAGAAAACTTACTCGATCGGCTCTTACGGCAACGGCAAGGATGGCACGTTCTCGCTCGCGGATGCGCGACATGAGCGCAACAAGGCCAAAGACCTGCTCAAAGACGGCAAAGACCCGAGCACCGAGAAGCAGCTCGACAAGTACAGACAGGCCGCCGCCCGAACTTTCGAGGAATGGGCCGACGAGTGGCTCGCGAAGAAGAAGGTCGAGAAGGTCAAACGCGGCAGGATCGTCGCGGTGCGCGACCCCAAGACCATTGAGGTGCTTGAGCTGCGCGTCGGCTACGTTAAGGATCGCTTCGGCAAAATGTGCAGGCAGGACATCAAGCGTCCGGATGTCCTCGCTTTCATGCGTTCGTATGAAGCGGAGGGAAAGCTGGAAACTCGCGATCGCGTTCGCAGCATCGGCGAGCAAATCTGCGACTATGCCGATGTCGAAGGTGACGGCTACAATCCATTTCGCAATCTGCGTGGGCAAATGATTGCAAACATTTCGACACCGCGTCCCGGTGTTACCGAGCCACGTGACGTGACGCGTGTCTTCAAGCTCATCAGCGTACCGTGGGCGGGAGCGAGGTTTGGTGATGTTGTTGGACTTGCCTTGCGCTTCGATGCGCTGACCATTCCCCGGCCCGGCATGGTCAATGAAATGGAGTGGAACGAGGTCGACTGGGATGCCGAACGCTGGACTATTCCGGCCACCAAGATGAAGACCGGTTGGGATCACGTCGTTCCCTTGTCACGGCAGGCACTCGCAATCCTGCGCAGCGCTCAGAAGCTGACTGGCCATCGCCGGTACACGTTTTCCTGTTCAAAGGACGCGCCGCTATCAAACAACACGCTCAACAAGCGCTTGCGTCTGCTTGGCATTGACACCAAGACTGATCATTGTGCCCACGGTTTCCGGACCACCTTCTCCACCCTGTCGCACCATGAAGAGATCAAGGACGTCAAGGCGTGGGATGGCGATGTCGTCGAGCTGCAGCTTGCGCATCTCGACAACTCAACTGTGGAAGGTCTGTATAAGAGGCACGGACCGCTCGCGCTAATTGGCTCACGCACTAAGCTGATGCAGCATTGGGCTGATCGAATCGACTACTGGCTCGATCCCAAGAAGGTGACGCCGATCAAGAGAGGCGCGCAGACTTGAATCACCTAAAGGCAACCCTTCCGGGCTGCTTGCGCCGATATCGCAAGGACCGGTGGTTGCGAAGGCGAGCGTTACACGTTCGAGCGTGTCGGGTGCGCCTTCGCATCTGCTGGCGCCGGACTTTGAGGGGCATATCCCTTGCGGTCGAGGCGCGCCTCCGAAGCGCGACCACCATCGGGCACCGCTCGCGTCGATGCGCGCGCGAGTGGCACGGGCCGCGCGCGGTAGCGCCTTTGAGGAGGTTGCTTGTCCTATCCATCCTTTGAGCGTGCGGCTGAAGTCGTCAGTCAGTTCATCAAGCTTCTCGCCGAGCACAGTATCAATCTGCACCAGGGCGGCGCGGCCGAAGGCGAAGCGTTGGCTATGATAGATGTCCTCGACACTGGAAGACCCCGGCTCGCCGACCGATCCGCGATGTCGCGCAAGCGGGATGGGTTCGTTGAACTGGCAGGTAAGGTAGTCGGCGTCAAAGATCATCCCGACTTCGGTCAGTCGGCCTCCATCTGCAAATGCTCAGCAAAACGACCGTTCTACACGCGGCCAGATCAATGACGGACGACGCCGCGAAAGGTGATTGAGCTTTACGTGGCCTGCCTAGCGATGACCTTCGGCTCCAACATCGCGCTCGACCACCCGTCAACTCGAAGGGCGATGACCCGGACGTGATGTAAGGGCTTCCGCGGCCAGTGCTGGGCTCTGGCGTTGAAGACGCTACACAGCCGCTAACCCAGGACGATCTATGACAACATTAAGAAGGCAGCCGATCAGATCGAGGCGTCGCCCGCGACACCCACGGCCTTCGAACGCTGCTTCCGCAAGGCGTACGTTCTTAAGGGTGGCCACTACGACTATTGTTTTGGGGACAGCGCTCAACTTCCTTGGCCGATAGCGTATGCGGTTGCCCTGTTAGAGGGCGCCAAACGCATTCATTCATCTGCACCAGGTGAAGACATTTCCCGAATAGGAATTCCCTTCTACCTTCTCATCGGCTTCAGCATCGAGAATGGTCTAAAAGCTTTGCTGCAATTTCAGGGACACCATCAACGTGAGTTGCAGAACTCTCATGACCTCGCGCGTTTATTGGCAAGAACCGGCGGACTTCGTGAGCGACTTTGGCCCGGCACTGTAGAAGACGTAGAACACCTCAGTCGTTACCACAAAGAATTTTGGTTCAGATACCCCGAGCGCGCCGCCACCGCCGACGTCTATAAAGCTGAAACTGCCTGTATGATGGTCAACCACCTCCTGGTGGAGGTCGCACATCTCGTCGGCTACCGAGGGAAGTAGTCCGCCTCCGCGTCTGTTTCTAGGGCGCGATCTCTACCTCGATGCTTCCCAAAGCTGCTTGGCCTTCTCCCTATCGGCCTGTCGTTCTTTGTATCGATCGTAATAGTCGGCGGCCTCCACGGTGTAGCCGCCCTTCTTTGCACAGTCATCGTTCAACCGAACGAGTTCTAGCTTAAAGCTTTGAAATGCCGCCAGCTCTTTGTCTGATAGCCACCCCCCATTCGACGGCATGTATTCGTCGATGTCGTCGAGTACCGACTGCTTATCTTTAGCCGATGGCGTTCCGAGCCGGTTTCCCCATGCGATCGTCAGGTAGCTCGCTCGCGCAGAAATCTCAGCCAGCCGTCTAACGCTGGCCAAGGTGGCTACAGCTTCAGTCACCGTCTGCCGCAGCCTGGCCTCTACGCCCAGGGTTTTGATGAATTCGACCTGCGGCAAAAAGACGATCAGTGCACCCACCAGAAAGATCGTTCCCAGCGTGAGCGCCGAGCCCTTCTGATCGTTGAACGCCTGATAAACGGCGCCCAACATGGTGAAAATCGACATGGCCGCCACGAAATAGGAGAAGATATCTCTGACCTTGTCCATTCCAGCCCCAACAAAAAAGCCGAGACTCAGTCCCGGCTATTGATCTGGAAATAGCAGTTTCGGAGACCCGCCTCTAGGTTGCAGTAACGTTTTACACACGAGAATAGCGACCAAAGCCTAATCGCCCCACACCCCTTCCCCGCTATAGTTGCGATGCGAATCACCCGGAGAAGAAAAGTGCCCAGCATCACGAACATAACGATATCAAGCCTCGCACACGACTCTTCGCGCGGGGTCACCAATTACGCAATTAACTGTATGGTCGACGGGCAGCGCGCCAGTGTGTTTGGCGCTGTGCCAGTAAGGACCCCAGGCGACCAAAAGGAATCGGAAGTTACCGCTGCATCTAAGGCCGCGGTTGCTGATTTTCTTCAGGCCCTGTCTGGGCAGATTCGGTCGCTTCCTTAAGCTCCGAAAGGCCGAGGGCGACAGTCGCCAAGGCACTAGAAAGCGAGACAATCTGCTGCTCTAGCGCCTCAATGCGCGGGTTCGTAGACATACCAATTCTCATTGTTGAAAAACATCTCATCAACGGCGGGGCCGCTTTCCGCCGTCCGAAACCGCAGGCCGCACGGCGGCGATGGCGGATGCAAGCTGTCGTTTAAGTTTGATCGGGAGTTGGCCGATTTGTTTTTCAAAGTCGTCGTTCGGCAATTTGGCTCCATTGAGTAAAGTACAGCCTGCACGGTTCCAGAATTAACCCGGACCGCGCCCATCAAGCTTAACGACGGAATGATCGCGCGTGCACGGGTTGTAGCCGCTAGGCTGCAAACATGGCGAAACGCAACCGTCCCAAAGGCAACCCTACGCGGGAGCCGTTCGACCCGGAGATAGCGGCTCGATGGGCAGAAATCCTTCGCCTGCGCGAGCGGATCAAGAAGGCGCTTGCGAAGCGCAAAAAGAAGATCAGACGATCTGCACTGACCTAAGAGTCGCTAACGCATCCGCCGTGCTCGGATCGACCAAGTGACCGTAACCGGACTCAAATGGCCGAGGTGCACGTCCTCACGCTCCAGATCGTCTAGCAGCTCGTCGTGCGCGCGGCGTGCAGCCTCCAGAGCACGCGCGGCTTCACACAGCGCACCGAGGCGGCGTCGATATTCTTGACGCATGGTGTCGCAAACGACCTTGCTGGCAACATTTCTGGCCTCGTCGAGGCGCCTACGGATCACTTCTTGTGCGGCCTCGATGTTGCCCATCTCACTGACGACTTCATGCTGCCGCTGCGACAGCATCGTCAGGCTATCTGGAGCATCGCCGAGCAACGCAGCCACGCCAGGGGAAAGACGCTCTCCTCCCGCTTTCTTCGCTTTCTCAATTTCGTCACGGAGTTTGGAGTGCTCAGCGTTCAAAGCCGAGTATCGTTCACTTAGATCCTGCCTTTTCGCGATCAGGCCAGCATATTCCGGAGAGGCCTCGGACAGACTCGGCACGTGAAACTCGTCAGCGGGTTTCTTTTTCAAAAGAGCCATTAAAACAAATCCTTGATGAGATTAACAAAAGCCTCGCCCTTCACCACGCCAGCGACGCGATGCGGTGCCTGTTGGTGCGATGCCAGCGTGCCGGGCAACGTGAACCGGGTGACAGTGCCCTCAGGCGTGTGCGCAGAAAACTCGCGCCAGCCGTGGACGAACTCGAAACGATGGCCGCGGAGGTCATCCACGGCGTCGGATGGGCCACCAATGGCGACCTCTGATTTCACTTCCATGTACTCCAACGCACTACGCGGAATGCTGTCGGGCGCATTAGCTGACAGCACTGCACCACCCGGGGTCGTGGCGGAATAGGCGCGTGCATGCTCCGGCGCTTCATGCAACTTCGGCGCGCCCATAAGCGTCGCCAGCAAAAGGCAGACGTCGCTTTGTTCCAGTTCAGGCGCGTAGCCGGGGCCACCGAGGGGTAGCAGATCGGCCTCTTGCAGCCGACGCGCGACGCTATAGCCGCGCGATCGGGAAAATCCAATGTGTCGCTCGATCGCTTCGAGCACAGCGTTCAACGTGGCCAAGTGGCCATCCTCCATAAATGTCAAGTTGCGAATGTTGGTGGAAATAAAAAGCCGCTTGGCGGCTTCCACGGCCACTACGCCGGAAAAGGTGCGCCGGGATCGAACCGGCGCCAGTTCTTGCACGTCACGCAAGGGTGTAAGCGCCCCTACAATAGCTAAAGAGATTGCCCGCCTTGCGAGCGTACATCGCCACGCCTAGGCCGCGTCGCGTTCCTGCGCAGCAAGCAGGGCACCGCACGACAGACGAACTTCCTTGGCGGCCATTCTTGTCGCGTACTGCCCGCCGAAGCCAAGAAAATCGCCAATCTCGGCCAAGGTGGAATCCATGGCCGCCATGTCGAGGATCGTCACCACCTTATGGCCCAGCATGCCGCGCAGCCGCTCCAGATCCATGGACCGCGCCAATTCAATCTGCGCGTCCGGCACCTCAGCATCCCAGCTCTCGGTATCGACCTTGTCGCTCTTGCGCGTTCGCACATCACCGAACTCGGCGTCGGGGCCGGCCCATTTGTGCCCGTCCCAGACCTTCACAAGCTTATTGCCAACCCACCGCGTCATGCCGTGCTCGTGGGCATAAATCAGTTGCTTGGCCGACACGTCGACCAACTCGCGGTCCATGTTCGGACCTACCGGCTGCTCGCCGCCTTCGGTCTCATCCTCATCCGGTTCATTGTCGTTCGCAGCCATGCGCGGCGGCTCATTCAGAGTGCGCCAGAGCCTGAGACCAAAGAACGTGACTTCGTCTTTCTCGCGCTTCGCCCAGGTCACGCACGGTGACTGCTTGTAGTGCGTCCGGTGGGTAGCCGGTGCGTTCTCTAGCCAGGCTCGGCGGGCGGCAAGATCGGTGAAGGCGTCGGCCGATAGCGGCGTGTTGTCGTTTACGGGTGTCATGAAACCTCAACGTGATGTGCTGATCGGCCGTCTGCGCGGCCTCTACGCTTCTTGGGTGGAATTCCAACCGGCCTACCAACCGGGTTGGGATTCCATCCCAACGGTGGGGGTATAAGGGGGTTGGAACACACACACCGTTGGTAGCCGTTGGTAGGGCGTCGGTAGACCGTTGGAAGGCCTAGGTTGGCGCCATCCGCTTCTGGCGGATTTCATCCTCGACCACCACCAATCGCTCACGCGACCTGGACGGTGGACCTTCCTTGACGACCGCGATCTTGTCTTCAGCAAACAATCTCGCCATCGCCTCTTCCAACGCCTTCTTGCTCGTACCCTCGCGTTCCGGCATGGCCGCCATAACGGTCGGTGCATATGCGCTGCTCCTGGAGGATGACACGCGTCTGCCGCTTCCGTTGATCGAGGAAAGCATCCGGAGAAACACCTCGTCGGCATGGTTGGCCAACAGCGACGCGTGCGCCGAAGGCTTGCCGTCGTCGAGGATGAAAGCCCCCTCATGCCAGCGCAGTTTGGTCTCGGCGCCCTTCCTGCCGTAATTCGCTTTCATGTTCTTCAGCAGACGTAGATCCTCATCGGTCTTGTCTGCGGTGAAATACAATCTCGATCGCACTGAGTTATTCCACGCCGTCGACCCCGACAGGCCGGATCCGGACTGCATGCCTTGTACCGATGGGTGAGATAGCAGAAGGACAGCCAGGTCGAAGTCCATTGCAAAGCGGCGCAACATCGACACGAAGAATCGAACCTGCTTGCGGTTGATCTCATCGCCGCCAAACACATCAGCTGCCGTGTCGAGGATCAGAAGCTTCGGCAAGAAGTCCGCCAACAGGTCCGTAATCCGTTGGGCCAGGGCTGTAAGCTCAAGTTCACGGCTTCGGCGCTTTTCGGACACTAGCTCGGCGTCCTTGCCAGCCATCGGGATAACGCGCATGCCCCCTTTCAGGTCAGCAAACGTGCGCCCTACAGCGGTCAGGATGTCGTGGCCGCGCCGCTTTAGTTCACCCTCGTCATCTTCCGCCGCAAAGTAGACGACGCGGCCCTCTGCCGGCCTGAACCCCAGCGTTTCGATACCGAGTACTCCGGCCAATCCAACCTGATACGCCAACAGGCTTTTGCCGGTGCCACCGTCACCAGAGAGCAACGTCACCTGCCCGTTTGGGATTAGGCCTTCAAGATACCATCGCCGATCCGGTATTGGCTGCCCTTCCCAGTCCGAAGGATCAATGATTTTGATATTGTCGGCTTGCTGATTGTCGTTGGCCGCGACCGGCTGGGACGCCTCAACAATGTCGCGCGCAGCAATGGCCTGCTGCATCCACCCCATAATCTTCGGGTCGATTTCCTCTAGCGCAGAGGCGTCGGCTGTCATGCCGATGGGCGGCAGCGTGGCAGGGTCAGTCCATTTAAACGGCGTGAGGAGGATTCTAGGCTGCGGATCGATCGTCATTCCGGAGAAGTCCATTCATGGTCATGAACTGAATTGTTGCCTTGGCGATCGCTTCAACCGCGCTGCGGTCGAACGCGGATGTCCGGCCGTGGTAATTGCTGAGTCCGAAAACTCGGAACGAGCCATCCTTCGCCCGCGAGACACGAAGCCCGTAGAGTTTGACGCCGTCGATTATCTCGACGTCGACATGCGCAATTGTGCTGCCTCCCGGAGGTGCCGGGCGGAGGGTTAAGATTTTCAAAGGTCAGATTCCCTGTTGGGGTTTTGCCCCAGTTGGGGCCGGTGCACCTGGCTAAAGGGCCAGTCGTGCTAGGTTGCGGCAATGCCGCTGCATACCTCGGCTGGGGGCCGATGACCGAACCGGAGAGTCCGGGTCAGGCTGTCACGGGCGCGCTCCCGAGGTCGCGCAGCGTCGCCATATCACCATAGATGCTGCAATACGCCCGCAGCTGGCAATAGAGATGGTGTACCTTTATTTTTTTCTTTTTGCTGGCTTTTGGGTTGTCAGCCGCCGCGACGACTCGTCGTTTTCTTTGCAGGCGAATCGCCACCCAAGTCAAAGCCCGCACCGTCTCCCACGCGGGCCATTTCCTAAGGTCGGATTTTAGGGCGGTTACTTTCGGCTCCACGACGCCACAGCGTCGCACTCTCTCTCGAACGATTCGCGCTCCGCATCGAAGATCTTTGATCGATCGAATCCGTAGTACTGCGGCGTTCGGATCTTGTCTTTCCAGTCGTAGCAGCGGCCGGCCTGCCAACCGGCCTGGAAGTCACCACTTCTGCTGTAGATATACGCACCCTCAGCCACCGCGACGACGGCGATGCAAATGACCAGCCAGTTGATCTTCATTCCGCCGCTTCCAACTCCACCGGCATCATCGGAATCGGTGATACCACGTGAGCGCTGGTCCTGTCGAAAGGCTCGCCGGAAGGCAGATCGGCGGCAGGCGCTGCAAGCGAGGCGCTCAAGCGGTTGGTGGAGTTGCGGCGTGATCCGCCCCCCTTTCGTTGCGGTACATGGAGCCAGTTGCCCCTACCGCCGGTTAGGCAATCGCCAGATTTCTCTATGGGAAACAATGGCAGTAAAATTGCCTAACCTTGCCGTTAAGCTACTGAAGTCATTGGAAACGGCTAATCCTGCCGGGATCGCCAATGTTTTCAACGCGATGAAGGCTGTGTCGTCGCGAATTTCGTGTACCGCTCTGTACCGGAAAAAATCCTTTGGTTTCAGTCAATCCCGGTTAGTCACGATCACTCCGTAGTACACGGATGATACACGCGCGTTTCGTTTTTTGTTCTCGGCCCCTTATTGAGTTAGTCTCCCTCCTTCTCCCGTCGAAGGGACGTCCCGAGCGGCGCGAAGTTGGAAACTGCGCGCTGCTCGAATTCACCGTTTTTCCTCGACCCCAGCCCTAATCGGGCGATCGGCGGACAGCCGACGACGCTCCGTCGAAGAGGTCGTCAAGGCGAATGCCATAGCGCCTCGCGAACTGAACCAGCGGCCACGTCAACCGCCCCCTTCCGGTGGCCTCGTAACGGCGCCAGGTCTCCGCGGACCGCCCTGCCGCAGCTGCAGCATCCTCGATCGAGACGCCCGCTTTGACCCGCGCTTCGAATATCTGCCGTCCGAAGGCGCGATACCAAGACGCATCGTCACGGCGCGAGGGAGTTTTTCTTTCCGCCTCAGCCAACTTTTCGGTGATGATCGAGTCGATATAATCCCAAAGATTCAATCCTTGGGGCGCGCGCCGCTTTTGCGCCTGGGGACGGCTTTTGAACACCGCGCACGGCGCGGCGACGGAACGCGGCGTTCGGGACTTGGGAATGCAATAACCGATGCCTCGCCGATCGGCGCTGCCGTCGCCCGGTTGCGCGAGGCACTGCGGAATTGGAGGATGTTCGAATCCATGACATTGCCCCTTCCTCAATCCGCCTGTACTTCTGCGTCGTTGTTGCAGTGGCCCGCCCAGCGTCTCCCGCCCGATGTCTGTCGGTATGCGTGGTCCTGGTTCATCAGCCGATCGAAGCTGCCGAGCGAGGGCTCGTCCTCATCGCCGGAGAGCTCGTCGTCGACGTCGGGCTCGCAGCCGTCGTGCTCGTCTTCGCGATCGCCGGTCCCGCTCTCCGCCCAGTTCAATTGCGGGCCGGGGTGCCAGCGGGCAGCGCTGGCGCCGGGAGCAGTTGGAAACGCCGCCAGAGACGACGCGCGACGGCCTTCCCCTTTCGGGTCTTGTATAACCGCCGCCTCCCGGCATAGGGCTGCCGTTCACGCTGGCGGTTGACCAGCGCGCTCTAATCGATGGCAAGTTTTGATCCCGGCAAGGATCGCCCCGCCATCGCCCTGGTGCCAAACGGACCCCGGCAAGGGTCTTTGGCGGGAGTTTCCACGCTCCGCCCCCAACGTCCCCGATTTGCGAGCCGGCAGCAACCCCCATTTTTGGGGCGGCTTTCGCGCGTCCTCGGCCCTTGTGAATAGGTGGGATAAGCGTGTAGCGCCGCGCCAACTCGCGCCACACGTGTCATCGTCTACCCCCAGCGAATCAGACCGAGCGGTTGTGTCCGGAAATCATGCCTCGGTAGCCCAGCGCTTGGATTGCAGCTTGAGGAGACTTTAGACCTTGGCGTTTCAAATTCTCTCTTTATCCGGTGGTGGCTTCATGGGCCTCTACACAGCATGCGTACTTGCCGAACTCGAACAAGAAATCGGCCGGCCTATCGCAAGCTGCTTTGATCTGATCGCGGGCACCTCGATCGGCGGCATCATTGCTCTCGGTCTGGCTGCAGAGGTAGAAGCTGCGGCGATCCGAAATGCAATTGCCGTTAATGGCCCGAAGATCTTCTCGCGTAGGCCACCCCCTCAAACCACGCTCATGAAGCGGCTATCGCTCATGTCGAACGCGCGCCATGCAAAATACCGCGCGGGAGCACTGCGAACGACCATCGCGAGCATCATCGATCAAGAGAAAACGATTGGTCACCTTCAACATCGCGTCATGGTGCCTGCCGTGAATCTATCGAAAGGGTCGCCTCAAGTCTTCAAAACCGATCACCATCCAACATTCCAACGCGACTGGAGAGTGCCAGTGGTCGACGTCGCGCTTGCTACTTCCGCAGCCCCGACGTTCTTCCCCCTTCACAAGATACGTGGCGAGTTGTTCGCTGACGGAGGTCTCTACGCAAACTCTCCCGACCACCTCGCGCTTCACGAGGCGGAGCATTTTCTCGAAGAACGGCTGGAAGACATATCGGTTTTAAGCATCGGCACGACCACATCGCGGTTCTCTTTTTCGAACTCTGGTGAGACCGATCTCGGTTGGATGGGCTGGATGGACAATCAGCGTCTACCGCGAGTGATGATCTCCGCGCAGCAATTGAACACAGACGCTATGATGGGACACCGCCTTAAATCTCGTTACCTGCGGATCGATCATCAGCAATCTCCTGAGCAAGAGCGAAAGCTGGCGCTCGACTGTGCAAGCAGAGGAGCGATCGATGATCTGCGAGCGCTGGCGGAATCCTCTGTTCGCGACAATTTAGGCAAAGGTCCCTTATCCTCCTTTCTGCAGCACATCGCGGCGCCAGCGACCTTCTACAACAGGACGGGTCTCTGATGGGCGTCGCCGCAAGTCTCTTCTTCAACTCCGACGACCCCGAAAACTGCCTCGATTGGCGGGTGCGCCCCTCAGACGAGCAGTATGACACCCAAAAGGAGCGCTGGAACGATCTCGCCGAGCATCTGAAAGAGGATCTCGCTAAACGCTCGGACTGCCGAATGTCCTCTTGGCTGCAGGGCTCCTACAAGTTCGGCACGCAGGTTCGACCTGCCAGCACAGGCGAAGAATTTGACATCGATCTTGGCGTCTACTTCATATGGTCCGGTAAGCCGGAAGACGGTGACCATGAACCAACCGACCTAAAGAGCTTCGTTCAAGACAGCCTCGCCGATTACGTCAAGGACGACACCAACGATGCGAGCGGTGTAGATGAACCCCGAGCAAAATGCAGCCGCGTTCATTTCGATGGAAATTTCCATATCGACGTACCAGCCTATCATCTTGATGACGGCCGGGACGCTCGATCGCTCGCAACATCTGAGAACAAGTGGGAAAACAGCGATCCCAAGGCGATCTACGCCTGGTGGAAGGTGATCACAGGCAAAGCCGACAGAGCTAGGTGCCGGCGATTGGTTCGTTACCTCAAAATGTGGCCCGCGCTAAAAATCGATGCTGATGCTCGCCCATCGTCAATCTTGATCACGGTGCTTGTAGCAGATGCCTTTGACGGCCTGGACCGCGATCAATTCAGCGGGGACGATGAGTTTTTGCGCGAGGTCGTCTCCAAGATCACTTCTAGACTACGCGACGACGCGGAAGTTCAAAATCCGGCCAACACGAAGGAAAATCTAAATCGCTTGAGCGACGAAAACTCGACCGCCCTGGTCGGGAAGCTCGATGAACTTCTGTCGATTGCCGATCGAGCTTTGGCCGCATCAACGAAGGCTGCGAGTGCTGAGATCTGGTCTGAAGCGTTCGATCACTTCTTTCCGGTGCCGGAGGATGATGATGAGGAAGAAGCTGTGTTGAAGAAGAGCAGCCGAGCGCTTGCCACAATCCAGTTCAATCCCATTGTCTCCGTGGAGGCGTCTACCGGCAGGCACGTCTACACTGGTGTCGATCGCATTGGACCTATCCCCAAAGGATGCGACATCAAGTTTACATTGGCAAATGCACATCAGTTGCCGCCGGGGGCGACGGTCAGCTGGATGGTGCGAAACTCCGGCAAGGAAGCTGAACACGAAAATGACCTAGGTCATAGGGTCGGCACGGGACTAACCGCTTCGCGTGACTCAGCCTATCGCGGAACTCATCACATGGACGTCGCGGTTCATCTGAACGGCTTGCTGATTGGGAGAAAGCGCATCCCCGTTGAAATTACCGGAATGGGAGTCCCCAAGCGCAATCCTCCTCGGCCAGCATGGATCAAGTTTAGACGATGATCATCGCTCGATTCAGATCGGCACTTCGAAAAACGGGAGCGCGCATTGTTTGCAAAGAAGATCGTATTCGTCATCGGTGCGGGAGCAAGTCGGGACTATAACTTCCCGCTCGGCTCCGAGCTGAAGGACCAAATCGCGCGAGCTGTACGGTTTCGTTTTCAGCACGGCTCCATGCTCATTAGCGGGAGCCAGGAGCTGCTCGACCATATCCGAAGGCACGTCAAAGATCCGAATAACCAAGTCAAGATGGAGCGCGTGAATGAGTATACGCGCGCGGCAAACAAGCTAGCCGACGCCGCACCATCGTTCATATCAATCGATGAAGCGCTGCATTTTGTGAGCGACCTTAAGGAGGCTGTGGACGTTGGCAAGCTGGCTATCATCGAGAGCATTCTCCGGGCGGAACGGGGCAGCACTCTAGCTTTCAACAAAGCCAACGGGCGACCTGAATTGCCAGATGGCTGGATTGCGGAGGTCGTTTCCATGGCGCTCGCCAATCTTCAGCGTAAGGATCTCGCAACATGCTTTGCGAACGTCACGTTCGTAAACTTCAACTACGACCGGGCGATCGAACAGTATCTTTATTGGGCTTTGCAAGAACGAACGGGAGCAACAGCAGACGAGGCGCTCGCGATCGTTTCATCTCTGGACATGCTTCGTCCGTATGGCTCGATCGGACAATTCTCGCCTAAGATTGATTCCGAGTTCGCGTTTGGCGCGGAGTGCTACTTCGATCCGTTTACGCGATTAGCGACCCTCGGCACGTACACTGATCAGACGCCAATGCATGATCAGGCGAGAATGGCCGCCGCCCTGCAGTCTGCAGAACTCGTGGTCATTCTTGGATTCGGCTATCATCCATCCAATATGAACGTGATTTGCCAGCCCGGTCCCAAGGGCAAAGCGCAGGTCATCGGAACGGCGCTCGGTATCCATGAGCGCAACCACAGCGCCATCATCGCCCGCATTGCGGATAACCTGCTGATCCCAACCGACTCAATCGCTCTTGAGAATATGAAGGCCGCTGACCTTCTGCGCGATCTGAGGCCACAGATCCTGATGCGAGTGGGCTAGCCCCAGCCAGCGCCGCGCGAAGCGACGGCAGGCGCCACCCTGCCGCCGTCCGCAACCGCTAGAAAGTTACTTCCGCTTTGTTGGCTTGGTCTTGATCGTTTGGACGATAGCGGTGCTCTTGCGAGCTTGGGCTACCTTGACCGGAATGAACTGGCCATTCCCGGCATCCCGACCGACCTTGCGCGTGTTCGACTGCTTAGCCAATACGGCATCACCTTCCTTTCTCGGGCCGCTTGCCCGCCACTTTCAGGCAGCCAGCGCGGTACTAGGACGGGTGTACAATCTAACGCGGTTACAACTATAGATCGATCTTCAAGGGAAGCGCAATGATGGCGGTGACCGGCAGGTCACTTACCCAATCCCGCGCTCAATACCGCCGCCGGTCCGCCGCGCCCCGGCCCGAGGGCCGGGTTATGCCGGGTTGATCTCGCCCAGAAGTTAAGAAAGGCTGGGCCCCTTTACGAACCCCAGCAGACCCAGGACCGCCATCTTGAATGACCCCACCCCCGACCTTGCTACCAGTACTCCTTGCGGGCACTGCACCGCTCAGGTACCACTAGAGTCAGAAGCGTGCCCGAAGTGCACCACGCCGGCGCCATTTCGCCTAGGCTACCACGAGTTCTTTGCCGCCTTAGAGCGAAGACAGATTATGGACGCTCGCTTCGGCGGCCTCGTCTTGGGACGCGAAGGTCCCGAAGACGACATACCAATGCTTCACCATCGAGGCGCTGGCGTTTTCCAGATTGTCGGCGCTATGCAAGGTGGAGAATACATCCTATCTGCTGAAGCAGCGAAGCTTCATGGGCCCAGACTGCACGAGATCAATTCCGAAAACGGAACACCTCCACGCTTTGCACACTCTCCACGAAGCGTCGTGATCGATACAAATCTCATGCCGCCTGGCGGAGCGCTTTGGGTCGCCTACCGACCTCAGTTCGTCATCAATCGATTTGCGACGGAGAAATATTTTGCCGAGCTCGAACAATTAAACATCTCCTCCGCCTTGATTGCGGATAGCGACGACGGCGTATAGTCCGAGACCTCACAGGCAGGAAACTGTACCTACACCGAATGGAACGTGGTTGGCGCATCACCGATAACGGATGGCGGTGCATGTAACGGGAAAGACGTGATGAACCGGTGGCAACAATTCGCGCGTGATCACTACGCTGGCTTACTATCGGCGATCGCCATCGTTGTGTCGGGAGGTACCCTCTACGTCGCGAAGCTCTCATATGATTTTAGCGTCGCCAAAGAGCTGCGGGAGGTTCAGGAGAAACAGCCGGTCTTCGACCTGCAGATTACCCCGCGCGGTGCCTCCGCCGCGGCCTTCGCGCTCTCGATACTGAATCGATCCGAAACAAACATCCTTCCACGCAGCATGCGCGTTGAGCCTTCCATTGAAGCAGGCGAACTTTATCTCTCTAACCCTCAGCAGGGCCTAGACAAGCTATCGTCTACGCTCGACCTGCAGTCGATGGGCTCCATCGCGCCAAAAAGTACGGCTAAACTTAATGGTGTGTTGGCTGGAGCAACTGACGGCAAGTCAAATAGTTTGACGCCCGGACTTGAATTACACTTCACCTTTGTTCTTCGCTATGGCGATCAAAAAGATACAATTCAGAAGATAGATGTGGTCAGGAATATCCTGCCGGCGGTAACCGATCGTCCTCGTCCAACGCTAGAGATGTTTCTTGCTGTGGTCGACGAGGCAAAGCGTAACGTTCAGCAAAAAGAGCGTTTGTATTTTTTTGGCCAGATCGCAGTGGCGTTTGCCGCGATGTCTCTCGCGCTGCTCTTGGTTCTTCGACGTTTGCGCGACAGACGAGGTGCCTCGGGACCGAATTGAACGACGCCCGTCGCGACGATCCTTCCGACCTCCCGCGCGAGAGGATGGGCTCTCACTCGCGCCGCAATCTGGCTGTGGACTGTCATATCCTGCGCCACGTCGAAAACCGAGCTTTCGCGCGCGCCCAGGTTGCGCTAAGGTCCCTGGGTTAATTTTGTGTCAAAGGCTCTTTTCGATGATCCGATTTCTGAAATGGGCGGCCATTGCCGTCGTGGCGCTCTTTGCTCTAGCGTATTTCCTCGGCGATCCCGCTCCCCCGCAACGCACGGCCGCATTGCCCTTGCACCAGGTGAAGGCGCAAGCCGGGATGGTAGCCTACGATCTTCTCGCCCGCACGCCCGGCAGCTACGCCGGCCAACTCGTTACCTTCCGCGGCAAGGTCATTCAGGTGACGCAAAGCGGGCGATCCTACGTGCTCCGCATCGACGTCAATCAAGCCAAATACAACATCTGGAAAGACACGCTCTACGTCGACTACCGCACGAGCACCGACACCGACCCGCGCATCCTCAAAGACGATATCGTGCAGCTCTGGGGCGAGTTCGTTGGCATCAAGTCATACACAGCGGTCTTAGGCCAGACCATTCAGATCCCGCATGTGGTCGCCAGAGCAGTTGAGGCATCTCGATAGGCCAACACCACCCGCGCGCTGCGCGATCGGCTCGCCTCCCAAATCGCACGATCAGCCCTCAGCTGGCTTATCAGGCTCGACGTTCACGGAAGCATTGTAGCTGCCGACAAAGAACACCGTCAGCGTGTTGCCCGTACCAAGTGCGAATGATGACTTGACCATCTGCGCATTATTGGCGTTTGAGAAATTGATGGTCGGCTTTGAGTTGAGCCCGGTCGCCTCGTAGAGCGGATGCGTTCCCGCTGATACGGTCATATTGTTGCTAGTGCCGCTCTGATCAGCCCAGACGTCAACGGATGATCCTGTCAGTGTCAGGCTTGACGTAACGCTGGCGTCCCACCACCCAAGCAGATTTGTGAGTGGGATGCCCCCCCGCCGCTACCAGACCCCGGCGCGCGAACCGACCTGGAAATAATCTGCGGACTAAACAGCACGGGCTTTTTCTCCAACTAGATCGTCGCCATGCGTCAAACCTTCGCCGTGGTGGCGCGCCCCGTCATGACACCGGCCTATTATTAGGCGCACATCGCATTGCCAATTTCGAGAACGCCACGCTGCCGTCAACGCCGACCAACTCTTTTGATCGGAGCTCGCGGCACGCTGCTTCTCATAGTCGCGAAATCGCGCTGAGATGTATTCATCAGCTGAGGCTGAATGCCAGTAAGGACGGCCAGCAATCCATCGCTCCTGTCCCTCCAAGCAATGGATCACATTCAACGAGCGAGCGCGGGAAAGTGGCATCGGCCGCTCGTTGGCGATCTCTTTCTTGAACTCCTCGGTCGGCTTGCCCGTGGCCCGCGCATAAGCCGCGGTCAGCGTGGCATTGGCACGTTCGAGCTTCTGAGCAATCCGCCTGTGCTTCTCGGCGGTCCACCTATACCGAGAGTAGGGATCGACCGATGCTTGATGAAGTAGGATGAAGCAGCTGGCCTGCGCGGCGAGCCGAAAGTCGCCGGCCATCAGGATCAGCGTCGCAGCCGAGGCACAGACTTCATCGGCTATGGTCGTGACATAGCCGCCGTGACTACGAAGCGCGGCCCGCATACCTTCTGCTGCGTCGACCGAGCCACCTTCGCTGGTGATCCTAACGAAGATATGATCCGCGCGACGGTTCGCTGCGAGCGCGCGCTCAACATCGCTGAATTTTACGGCCTTCCGTTCGGAGCCTTCAGCAACGATCGGCCCCCGAATGTTCAAGAAGAGATCGCCTCCGATCACGCGATGAATCTTTTGCGGCGGCGCCTTCGAAGAATTAAGTGCATCGATGCGAGCAAAGAGCAGGGTCGCGCGCGCGCGATTGGAAAGACGGGTGGACGCGGCCCGCGGTTCGTCCGCGCGGGCCGCGTCATCATCACCAGGCCGACCCGCGGGAAGGACACCGCATCTTGCCTCGGCGATAATGGTCATTTCGTCTCTCCGCCGGCAGGCGCGCTGGCGAAGTTGATCGCGGCAACCAGCGCGCGCGTTGCATCGCAAAGCGTCGGCGTCGCCATCAACACTCGCGGCAGCGAGAGATTGCGACCGGCTGCGAAGGCATACAGCCTCGTGAGCGGCGTAACTGTCTTGTTGACCAGGTCGGCGACGTCCAGAAGCGTCGGCATCGCTTGTTCGATCTGGGGCATGACCAGTTTGAAAAATTGGGCGTCCCGCCGCTCGAGCGCTTCGCCCAATCTGGCTGCAGCGCCGGCTTCCCGAGATCTGGCCTGCTCGAGCTCGTTTCGCGCGGCCTTCACCTCTCGCGGCTCCTCGGTCCATTGATCGACAGCCCGACCATGCCGTTTCAGCGCGTCTGCAAGGGCTTGCTCTGCGGCCTTCCGTTCGGCACCGGCATCACGAAGGCGGGCGCGCGCTTCATCCGAAGCGGTAAAAATGTCGCCTAGCGGATCGGTTGACAGGATCCGGCCCAGGGCATCGACGGCGCCGCGGAGATCGTCTTCGTCGACTGCGGGGGATTTGGCTAGCATTTCGGATCTCCTTCGGGGCGGGCGGCGGTTTCGAGCAGAGCATCACCGCTCGGGTCGCAATGCAATTTTCTTATGGTCACGCGTGACGCGCCGGTGAATAACTGACGTAGCCAAACCTCAACCGCGGCTGCAGCCTCGTCGAATGTGAGTGAGCGGCCGCGCGGTCGCGTCAGCAGCCCTTCCCGCAACACAAATCGAATGACCTGATCGTGCTCGACGTCGGCAACAACGATGCGACCGAGGCTTTGTTTTCCGTTGTGACGCTGTCGTGCCTTGCGCAGGCGCGCGGCCTCGCGCTTCTGCTCCGGGGTCAACATCATCACGAACACCCCGGCACCGCTTCCTTGCCATGCGCGGACCCGTCCAATGTGTTCGAGCAGGATCAACCGTTCATCGCCGTCGAGATCGCTTGGTATTTTCACAGCAGCAGAACTCCCTGGTTCGCGACAACTTTCCGAAACGCGGCAGCACAGGGGCGGGAGCAGAAGCGGCCTTCACGCACCTTGCCGGCGATGGCGGCGCCGCTCGGATGACGCGCGACGAAGGCGCGGCTACAATGTTCGCAGACTCTTTGCCGAGCAGCGATGCTGTTCGCCGTCCTGCTTGCGCTGCCGCGGCGGGAGGCAAGCACGTAGCCGCATGCGAGGCCGCAGCAGACGGTCGCGGAATTGGTAGTCTCGAACGGCTTACCGCAGACTTCGCACATCTTCGCGATCTGCCGGCGCTGCATTGGCGTGCTTCGCAGATATCGACCCTCGGCGCGGTAACCCTTGCGCTGAGCGAGGCGACGCGAACGCCTGCAGGCGGGCGAGCAGAACCGCGGATGGCGACCGCGCCCCGAAGGCTTCGCGATCGTGAACGGGCGATCGCATGCGAGGCAAACGAGCGCCAGCACGGCCTGATCGCTCATCGGCCCGGCCCTGAAAATAAATGGCCGCGCCCCTGAGGCAACACTCGATCGCGCGCCGGCCGTCGTCCTATCGCATGGAGATCGCGATTGACGCGACCGACAAGCCTCGGGGCCGCGCTGATGCGTCGATCATGTGCAGCTATCAACGATGCTGCGAGGACGGCTGTTGGCCCGTTTGATTGTCCGGAATCAAACTTCCTAATCAAAGCTGCGGCTCCAAGAAAAAAACCTGTACGTGACACCCATAGCGGTTGGGCCTCCCTGGCTCGCAGAGATTTACTACCCCCCAACCCTCAGGCGGTTCCGCTCGTCTCGAAACCGTTCTGTCGCCACGCTTCGCGGTGCATACAGGGTTGCGATCCGATTTCATCGTGCACCCGACGCCAGAATGGTCCCGCCAGATCGAAGGTATCACCGTTGCTCCTCCGAAGCAGTCGACCTCCATCGCTCAGGATCGCATTGCTGTCGGTTTGAGGATCAGCCGTTAGGATCGCGGCGATACGACGCTGCTTGCGCAGTGCACGATCCCACGTTCGGATTGCGCTCGACCTATTCAACGTGAGATGTGGGGCCACCACCGGCAAGACCGCTTCCGTCACGCGGAAATCAACGATGATTGCCTCGAACGAATTATTGCTGGCAGCGAGAATAGTGCCGACATCTTGCCGCGCGTCCAACGTCGGGAATGCGATGATCGACGATCCGAAGTCTGCACACACGTCGTCCGGATCAGCAAACCGGCTGGCATCCACCATGAGCAGGAGCTGAACGAACTCAGCAAGTCGCGAAACCGGATCTTGGTCGCGCGGGTCACGATGATAGCCGGCGCGCGAGCGAGCAGCGACAACATCCTGGATGACGATCGCCGCTTTGGTGCGGATAAAGCAGAACGACCGCAAACGCTCTCGTTCCGCCAGGAATTCGGCGACGTCGATCATTGTGCTTTTCCTCATTGTGGGGGGCGGACGCATCGCGGACGCTATTTGGACGCATCGACCTTCGTGATCGACACGCTCAAAGCTTTGTAATTCCGATCTTTTTTCTGTTCTTAAATCTAAGTCGGACGGATCGGACGCTATTTGCACACCTCTACGCGCGTGCGCGCGCGCACGCACACGCGCGCACACGCGCGCACACGCGCGCGCGCATATCCGCCTCGCACAGGCCGTAGTGTTGCATGGCTGCGGCGATCCGGCGGTTGAGCTCGTCCATGGAATCTTCGCCGTTCCAGAGCCAAACCCGAAACTGACCTTTCGGCTCGCCTTGATGCAAACCCACACGCCATGCGTCAGCGTCGCGAAACAGTCGAGCATCCGTTCGGCACCATGAAGGCCGCATGGGAGCGACACACTTCCTGACCAAAGCCTCCCGAAAGTGGCGGCAGAAATGGCGCTCTACGGCGCCGCCCTCCAGGAGGTGTTTCGCAAATACGGCGCGAAATTTCTGGTGTGCGGCGGCACATTCGAGGCGGTGGAAGGCAAGGCGCGCGGCCGCAACATAGTGCTTGAGTTCAACGATTATGCGACCGCGCTCGCCTGCTACCGGTCGCCCGAATATGCCAAGACGAAGGCATTGCGCGCGGGCGCCGTAGACATCGACATCATCGTAATCGAAGGCTACGACGGACCGCAGCCGACGGACTGATCGCCTCTCCCGCGCGCCCTTTCGGCGTTGGCCCACGCCGAGGGGCGCCACCCATGGATCGGGCGCGCCCGTGCCAATCTCGTTGCCTCGTTTGCCAGCGGAGGCGCGAAGGATGAGGCGGCGGTACGGCCGGCAATCACTTCACCATGGTCCAACGGCCAGACTGAAGGTCAGATCACGCGCCCCAAGCTCGTCCGACGTCAAATGTACGAATGTACGGCCGCGGTAAAATAGATCTGCTTCAGGCTAGGCTAATCGGTGCAGAATAGTCGGCGCTGCACCAAACTTAGCGTCAGAGCCAAATTTGCAAGCCGATTGACACCTTAGATCAGCTAGATAGTCATTTGGGGCGGCATCAAAACCGCGAATTGAGCGAAGTCTTGCCCGTTCACGACGAGCTTTCGTCGAAACGTCAGTTTTCAATGAAGATCGCAACTTCTGATTTATGGTCGAACCTGTCGTGAGAATAGCTGCGACACGAACCCATTTGTACACCAACTCGGTTATACGGTGTTGGGTTTGCGACACCGGCGCCGACACGCTCGCTGGAGCGGCAGAACACGCCAGAGCCTGCCGGCAGCCGTTCTTCAAGGAAAATCAGAAGCCAAGCGCGCTTTGAATGCCGATGGCACGGCCGTTGCTATTGGAGGCGACGATAGTCAGCGAAGGCGCGACGCGCATTCAGACAGGATGGGAAAACCATGCTCGCAGCGTCTAAAACGGACCCTGTACAGAGTACCGAGCGTGCGACAGCTACCGTACTCGCCCAATAGGGCGATCCATTGATCGGATGGGACGAGCGCGCGCTAGCGAACTGGAGAGTTGAAATGACTGCACCCCTAGCCGTATCGCCGCGGCGCCAAACGTCCGATGTAGACGCAATGATCGCTGACCTCCGGTCGTGCGAACACCCGCACGATGTGGAAGTGTGCGGTATGCTGTTGCACATTCTTCCTGGCGTTCTGTCGCCACGCCTGAGCCACGCTCCCGACGCCTTGATATCGAAGTGGCACATCCAATCTGGAGCGACAATATTGGATCTAGGATGTGGATCAGGCGTGTTGGGGCTGGCGGCACTCCGCGCTGGGGCAGAACGCCTGGTGGCTCTCGACATTAATCCGCAAGCCGTTCTCACCACAAAGACAAACATCGAGCGGTTAGGTTATTCCGATCACGCAGAAGTGCGCCTCAGTGACATTTATTCTGCGCTACAGCCTAAAGAAAAGTTCGACCTTATTCTGTTTGCCGCCCCGTACTGGAACCGAAAAGCAAAGGACGACCTGGAGCGCTCTTGCTTTGACGAAGGTCACAGCGCCATGGCCGCCGCTCTGGGGGGAGCGCATAATTGGCTCAAGGCTGATGGCCTAATGTATGTCGTCTTTTCTGATCAGGGAGATATTGGGCGCGTCCTGAACGTGATCGATGACAGTAAGCTGCGCGTTAGAAACATGCATATTTTCCGACCATCGATTGAAGGGGGGCACATTCGCATCATCTGGGAGCTCACGGTTCGGTGAAGCCTCTTCTGCCGTCACTCAAGGGAGGCCGGTCGATCGGATTGAATGACCTCATGACAACCCGGCAGTTGTCCAACCGCCCTGAGATCAATCTCGATGATTCCAGCCCTTCGGCCACGCTGCGCAGGCGGTGAAGGCCAGTTGTGGTGCGCCGCTCGAGATCGGAGCCACTACAGGTGTGATCTCGACGGAAATAAGAGCAGGCGCAGCATCTCCGCCCAGTCGCCCCTGGCGCGCTTGTCGACGCCAGGTGAACAGCAGGCTATGAGCACCCCGTGCCGGCGTGCCACCCCGCAGACCGTCTCGCCGGGCTGCAAGGTCTCTTCGACAAGGCGGACCTTCTCGTCGTAACTCCATCGCCGCCGACGCTCGGCGCCCAACACATTGACCTGCATTCCCGACGTGACCTTAAAGCTAGAGGAACTCCAACGAGCTTGATAAGCGCGTACGCGAGAAGCAGCGACTCATCATTATTTTGATTATTTTTTTCACGATCCTCATTGGAGAAGAGCCCGCATGACCACCTATACCTATGTCGACAATTCCAACCTCTACATCGAAGGCTCCCGCGTATCGGCCGTCAAAAAGGGCAGGGCGAAGAACATCGCCGAAGCCATGAGAAACGGCATTGTGGATCGCGGTTGGATGCTCGACTACGGAAAGCTGTACAAATACGTCAGCGGGGAGGACACCGTCGCCAAACTGTGGGGCCCACCTCCTCCGGGCGACTCATTCTGGAAGATGGTCGACAACGCCGGCTTCAAGACCCACGTCTACAACAAGAATGCCGGCAATAAGGAGAAGAAGGTCGACGTGGCGATCGCCACGGTCATGATGGATGACGCGTTCAACATCATCGACAAGGACAACGACGATATCCTGCTGGTTGCCTCGTCAGAAGCGGACGAAAGAGCTGCGCCGGACATGTCGGCTACGGGGGCCCAAAAGCGCAAGCCCGCACTCCTCTGCAGCTCGCTTCGTGTTTTCAAGAAATACGACACAGCAGTTGACTCTTTCTGAATACACTTTCCGATGGCGCGGACTTGATGATGCGCCTAAATGGTTTGCAATGCGCAATACGGCGCGGCGCGATATCGCCGCGGGGAGGCAACATGGGCAACGCCCTTGTTGTACACGCGAAACGTCTGCCTCAGTCGCAAAAAGCGCTACGGGCGGCGCAGTATGTCCGCATGTCGACGGATTACCAGCAATACTCGATTGAGAATCAGGCAGTGGTCATCGCGACCTACGCCGAACTTCACAAGCTAACCATCGTCCGCACCTATCGTGACGAGGGAGAAAGCGGCCTTAAAATCGAAAACCGGGAGGGCCTTACCGAACTGGTTGAAGACGTGCAATCGGGACGCGCTGACTTCGCTCATCTGCTTGTCTTCGACGTGAGCCGGTGGGGACGCTTTCAGGACGTTGACGAGAGCGCGCACTACGAGTTCATCTGCCGCAAGGCGGGCGTCAAGGTTGCTTATTGCGCGGAGCAATTCGACAATGACGGAAGCCTTCTCGCCAGCATCATGAAGAATATTAAGAGAGTGATGGCGGCTGAGTTCAGTCGGGAACTCTCCTCCAAAGTTTTCGCAGGCTCAGTCCGACTAACGCATCGCGGCTTCAAAATGGGCGGCCCTACGGCTTACGCGTTGCAGCGACGTCTCGTCGACGATCAATGCAGGCCGAAGGGGATTTTAACGATCGGCCAGCGCAAATCTTTGCTTACCGACCATGTCAAGCTCATCCCCGGCGCGCCCGATCAAGTCGAGATCGTGAATTGGATTCTCCACGAATATCTCCGTCACAAATCGCAGGCTACCATTGCCCGAGAGCTCAACCAGCGAGGGATCTTGAATAGCCAGGGAAGACCGTGGCTTGGAAAGGCTGTCGGTGACCTCCTCCGGAACGAAGCTTATATCGGCGTTCTGACCTACAATCGCAAAAGCAGGAAACTTGGCGCCAAGGTCACGCGCAACCCAAGGGAGCTCTGGATCAGAAAAGAGAATGCCATCGAACCTATCGTCCATCGCGACGCATTCCGGCGCGCGCAAAAGATTATGGGTGAGGGGCGCGTCAGCATTCCCGAAGAGGAAATGTTGCTTCGGCTTCGTAAGGTCCTGATGAAGAAAGGCAGGCTTAGTAAGACGATCATCAATTCAAGTCCAGGCCTGCCGTCCATGTCCTCGTATCTTTTGCACTTCGGCACGCTGCGGAACATCTATCGTCTCATCGGGTACAACGGCAATCAAGGATGGTTTGACAAATACGCCGCGCACCAACGATGGGCCGCCCTTCAGCTTAGCAATGCTGCTTGCCTTCGAGACGCCTTCGAGAGACTTGGTCGCCGTGCCACCCTCAATGCTTCGACTGAATGTCTTCGAATCGATAATGCAGTGAATGTCGTCTTTCGGGTCGCGAGATGCCGCAACTATGAAAACCGGCCCTTGCGCTGGACGCTGCAATACCGCGTGAGGTGGCCGAAGGGATGGGTTGTCGCGGTTCGGCTGGACGAGAAGAACGAAGCGATCTTCGACTATGTCTTGATGCCCTCGGCGTGGCTCACCTTCAGTCGTCGCATGTTCTGGTTCTCCAAGGAAGTCTATAAGGGCCGCACCATAAACCGATTTGACACATTCGAAGCGCTGTCACGCTTCCTCATCGAATGCGTCGGCAAGGAAAAGCCTTCGTGACTCTAACACCGCAGATGAAGAAGCCGTTGAAGGCGGCAACTCGCCACGCGACATCGAAGCTGCCTTGAACAAGAAAGGCGTACCCGGGCCACGTGGCGGCGCCTGGAACGCCTCAACCATTGACGGTAGCCGCAAGCGCTTGAACGGCATCCTTCAGAATGAGCTGTACGCCGGGCGCATCATCTGGAACCGCCAAAGGTTCATCAAAGACCCGGAGACCGGCAAGCGCATCAGCCGCGAAAACCCGCGCGAGCAGTGGATGACTGCTGAGGCAAAAGATCTGCACGCGCATGAAGGAAACTGGTCTCTGTGATAACCGGCGCACGCTGCCGCGCGAAGCGATTGAAGCCACGGTTCTAAAGGGCATCGAGGCGATACTTGCGGTCTGCTGAGATCACGCGTCGGTTTCTTCAAGCTCGGCGATACGCTTGCGCAGCGCGGCGACTTGGCGGCGCAGCTTCCATATCTCGTCGCCGGCCCAATAGGCGCCGCGCTGGGCGATTTCCTTGCGAACGTCGTCCGCTTCCGCGATCTCGCGGCGGATGACGCTGTCAAAGGCTTCGATGATCAGGTCTCGCACGGGTTATTACCACCTTTTAGGAGCGTGCCGGGCCCATCAGATGCCGGCTTTTGCCGGCCGCGTGCTCAAATGCGTAGAGCGCTCGATCGTCAGCTACGCCTTCGGCAAACTGCCGGCGCGCAAGATGGCTTCGCATCTTGCTCGGACGCTTTGATGCTCGGTGTGCATGTGCATCGAGTAGATTTCCTCAAGCCCAAGGAAGACGTCTTCGACCGCTCCGGAGCCGCGTGCATTTTCGAGATCCTTTTCGACCTGCGCCAAAATCTTCAACTCTTTGGCGCAAGCTCTGTCTGCCTTCTGTTCTGTTACCGCTTTCACTGTCGTTTTCTCCGTCGATCTTTCTGAGATCGAGATAGTCGTCCGGAGCTAGAAATAAGCAACGACAGGCGCTCCCTCGCGCCTTTAGGCTTGCGCCACTGGACATACACGCGAGGACTCCGGACTTTGGGGAAAACTATTACGCCTGCCGTACGAGGTTTTCTGGACCTCATCGCGACAATAGGAAATGCCATTCGGCCATGTCAACGTTTAAGTTGTATTGTTTTGTATAACACGTATTGAGTCATTAATTATATCGACACACAAAGGTGCACCGTGTTTGAATCGCGCGATGAAACGCAGAATCAAACCGAACTCGCAGATGTGGATGGAAAGCGAAGCTGCTCAACTGCTGCGTTGCTCGACGAGCCACGTGAGAAATCTGCGGTTCACTCGTCAGCTCGGGTGTTATCCAGGCCGTTCCGTCCTCTCACAAGCGGATCTGGAAATATACGTCGCGGCAGTGAAGATCATCAGAGTTCGAATGCCCGGAACAGCCAAGGGGTACGCCGTCGTACCCGCTGACACGCGTCCGCGCGTGCTGCAGACGCGGGGTGCACTGATCTTGCGAAAGACGAACAGCAGCGATTGTCCGAGCTAAGCCGCCTACCCGCAGCTCAAGCAAGTCAGGCAGCGGGAGCGGTTCGAGCGGATAACGGACGTTCGACGACCTTTTTGCGCACGACATAGCCTCGATGCGCCGAAATCCCGCGATGCCGATCAGATAGTCTGCCGAGCACCACGGGGCTCACCAACCGATCGAGGTCGCACTAACGCGCAATGACAGAGTTGCGCCTGCCTAGATTAGCTTTTCGCATCGGCTGCGCTGGGCTGGCGTTGCTCGCCGGTACTGCCGTGCCAGACGCCTCTAGCTGCAATCGGCGGGATGCGCTCGGCACGGCGCGGGTGCTCGCTGTCGATGCCGCGCTCTTCCCGCGCGTGGGGCTGAAGAACTTTCCAGAGACGCTTCCTCTGGCGGACTATGAAGTCGTCCTCACCTTCGATGACGGACCGCGGCCGCCGAACACGGATAAGGTGCTGGCTGTGCTCGCACAGGAATGCGCGCGAGCCACGTTCTTTCTGGTCGGCCGATCCTCGGCGGAATTTCCCGAACTCGTGCGGCGTATGGCCGCCCAGGGGCACACCGTAGCGCACCACAGCTGGTCGCATCCGATGATGTCGAAAATCTCGTTCGAGCAGGCGAAAGAGGACATCGAGCGCGGTATCGCCGCCGTCGAAATGGCGCTCAACGGTGTGTCCACCAAAATGCCCTCGACACCGTTCTTCCGGTTCCCCTACTTCGACCCGACACCTGCGACGCTCGATCTCTTGCAGGCGCGCGGAATTGTCGTGTTCGGAGCTGACCTTTGGGCGAGCGATTGGGAGAACATAACTCCAGAGCAGGAGCTCACAATCCTGATCGAGCGGCTCGAGGCCGCTCGTAAGGGCATCATTCTGCTGCATGATGCGCAGACGCGGACGGCGGCCATGCTGCCTGCGTTCCTGCGCTACCTGCATCAGAACGGGTATCGGATCGTGCATCTGGTGCCGGCTGCCGCCACGAGCGCTGAAGCCCCATTGACGTCTTGGCACCACGCCTTCCCGCAGTGAAGGCGCGCGAGAAGTGTCGGAGATCATCTCCTGGGGGAAGAGACGGCTACGGGCGACCTCGTGGCCTGATCGGGTTCGATTTGCGAAGCCTCAACGTGACGAAGCTGTTCCTGCGGCACGGCGATCATGCCGCCCTGGACGCCCTTGCGCCAAAGCGAAACAAGAGCTGCCCCACTTCGGCGGCTGGCCTGGCGCCGCTGAACAAGAATCCTTGCACCTCGTTGCAACCCTCGGCCCGAAGCCAGTCGAGCTGCTCCGTGGTCTCCACCCCTTCCGCTGTCGTCGTGATGTTGAGGCTCCGGCCGAGGCCCGAGATCGCCCGCACGATGGCCCCGCAATCGGAGCGTTTCGCCAGATCCTTCACAAAGGAGCGATCAATCTTGATCTTGTCGAAGGGAAAGCTGCGCAAGTAACTGAGGCTCGAATAGCCCGTTCCAAAGTCATCCAGCGATATGGAGACGCCGAGCTCGCGGAGCTGGTGCAGGATCGCAAGATTTGCCTCCGTCTCCGCCAGAAACACCGATTCGGTGATTTCAAGCTCGAGCCGCTTCGGCGCCAAGCCGGAATTCGCCAGCGCTGAAATCACCACCTGAACCAGATTGCGGCTACGGAATTGCACCGGCGACAGGTTGACCGCGACCTTGATCTCCAAAGGCCACTTTACCGCCTCGTTACAGGCTTCGCGCAGCACCCATTCTCCGAGGGGCCCGATCAGCCCGATTTCCTCCGCGAGGGGAATGAATTCGGCCGGCGAGATCATGCCCTTCCCTGGGTGCGGCCAGCGCAGAAGCGCTTCAAAACCTGAGATCTTGTCGCTCGCGATGTCAAGCAACGGCTGATAGTGCAGCTCGAACTCGCTGCTGGCAAAGGCCCGACGCAAATCAAGCTCCATCTCGCGCCGCCGCTGCACCTGCTGATCCATCTCCCGCTCGAAAAAGCGATGCGTTCCGCGGCCATCCTCTTTGGCGCGATAGAGCGCCATATCGGCGTTACGCATCAGCTCGGCGCTGCTCGCGCCGTCGCCTGGTGACAGCGCGATTCCGACCGAGGCACCGATAATGACTTGATTGCCGTCAATCTCGTAAGGCGCACTCAACGTCCTGATCAGGTCGGCCGCGAATCGGCTCACATGCGTCGGCGAGGTATCATCCGTGAGAATGATCGAAAATTCGTCGCCGCCGAGCCGTGCTGCCAGATTGTTTCCGGCGATCCTGGACCGCAGCCGGTCCGCCACCTGCTCGAGCAGGTGATCGCCGATGGGGTGTCCGAACGAATCGTTGACGTTCTTGAAGAGGTCAAGGTCGATACACAGCGCCGCGACGCGGTTGCCGGCTGCATTAGCCCTTTCGAGCGCCTCTCCGAGCCACCTCTGGTGGAGTGCGCGGTTGGCCGGGTTGGTCAACCCGTCGTGAAGTGCCATATGGGCGATGCGGGCTTCGGCTTTGCGCCGTTCGGTAATGTCGACCACCACGACCAGATAGCCTTCGCGCCCGTCAATCATGAGGCGCCGCCCAAAGGTCAGCACAAAAATCTCAATGCCATCAGCCCTGATATGGCGCCAGGGAAGTTCGGACTGATAAATATCGCCCGCGTCTCGCAGCGCACGAGAATAGCTAACACGCTCGTCGTCTGGCCAGATCTCCTGAACTTTCATTCGCAGGAACGTCTCGCGAGCATAGCCATAGTGCTGCACTGCCGCGTCATTAACCCTCACGAAGTTCATTGTCTCGGCATCTAACGCCCACATCGGCATCGGATTGCTGTCGAACAGCAACCTGAACGAGGCATCCCGGCGCTTGAACGACGTAACGTCGGAAATGACCACGGACACGATGTCTCCGAAGACACTGAGGCGCAAGCGCAGGCTCTGATCACCGTATTCGAGCTCGAACTGGTCACCGAATTCATTCGCGACCGCGGCGCCCAACCGCTCCATCACCTCTTCCGAACAAAGCAGATGGTCTGAATTGCCGAGGCGCTGCCACAACAGGCTGCCCTCTTCCACACCGAGGAGCCTTGCGGCTGCCTGATTGTGGTGCACAACTTGAAAATCAAATGGCCTGCCTGCGGGATCGCGAACGGTTGAGAGCGAGATAACGCCATCGTCGGTCTTGCAAAAGATTGCATCGATCAAATTGTATTCTGTAGCGCGCTCGTTGACATAGACGCCGACCAGCGTACCGGCCCAACGCGATAAGGTCGGCAGCGCCAGCACGTCGTAGGTCCGTACCATGCCGGCTTGCACGCAATGAGCGGTTGCGAGATAGGGATGGTTGTTTGCAATCGCACTCGAGGCCGCCCCGGTGAGGGCTGTCGCGCAGTCTGGACGCAACGCATCAAGCGGAATGTCCCAGCGGGCATCGCCGAACCAGTTCTGCACATAACGGCCAGTGCGCGAAACAGCAAACGCGCCATTGTCACACCTGAGCAGCACAAGATGATCGGCAAGCCGCCCGAGACTCCCCAGCAGCACATTTTCGTAGCGGGGAAGCGATTCGCCGGGCTCGAGCGCAGCTTGCCACTTGCGCCGCAGGATCGGCATGTCATTGAGCAGCCTGGTATCTGATTCCACGGATTGCCTGTTAGCAGCACTCATCACACACCCCACTGACCTAAGCTTCCTGCCCGGGCGGCATAAAATCCAGCTTGGCTCAATTCGCTCTTAAAAGACGAGACGGTCGCGCTCTAGCCCTGCTGATCGATGGCGTTGCCTGGAACATCAGGCCCGATCGTCTTTCGCGCCTAACAACGCAGAAACTCTGCGGCGATAAGGCAGAATTCGACGAAATGCGTTTGCCAGTGCCACGGTGACGATGAGAAGCTTCGAACGAATGATTTGAGCGTCGCGCATTCTACGAAGGAGCGCTCGTCAGTTGCGCGCGAAACTTTTTGTCGGAGGTCCGATTTGTACGACCACTATTTACCGACCGTCGCAGCCGTCAGCAGATCCGCAATGTTGAGTGTGCTTGAAGCGCCGTCCCAGGGAGATGCGCGATAACTAAGCGCATGTTAAAGAAATGTGACGACTGCCAGCGCGAGGAGGCCACGCTTGAAAAAGAGTGATGTAACGTGCTCGGAATGCGGTGCTGGCTTTCACCGTCTTGAGCTTACGTCTGAACGCGGCATCCAAGGAAAACTACCACTGCCCTGCTTGCGGCACACTGATCGAGGAGCTCGGAGCGGCTCACCTCGTGCTTTATCGCTTGACTGTACAGCCTTCCACTAAAGCGATCCGCAACAATAACGCGTCTCGGTTGCCCCGCCTGGCTAAGGAGCTTGAGTGGGTTCGCTCAATTTTGGTGTCTGACAGCGAGTTCAGCGCGACCTCTCCCTGAAGCCACAACCAGCATCCTTGGCGATCTTCAATGGTGGCGCCGCGACTGACCTTGCCCCACGGGCTTAATCCAGTTTGAAGTTCGCTCTGGCCCACATAAGGACCCCAGAGCATGAAGCGCAGTCGCTTTACGGAAGAGCAGATCATGGGGATTTTGAAGGAGCACGAAGCTGGCGTTTCGGTCGCCGATCTGTGCAACGTGTTCTTTCTCGCGCCGAACGCACCTTGGTACAAATGCGAGCTCCGACGCTTTGCGCGCGATCCCTCAGTTACGTGATCGCGGTTGCCTTGGTGATGCCCGTACTCATCGCAGCGGCCGGCCTTGGCACGGAGGTCGCATGGTGGTTCTACAAGCAAAAGAACATGCAAAGCGCGGCGGATTCGGGGGCCGTGAGGGCGGCAACTTCGGAATCCAAGCTGATTGCGCAGGCCAACTCGATAACGGCGTCCTATGCTCCCCAATGGGATCAACAGTGTCACTGTTACCGTGCATCAGCCGCCCTCGGAAATTACACTTCTACCCCACAGGCGGTTGATGTCATCGTCAGCCAATCGCAACCGCGGCTGCTTTCGGCGCTGTTTCAAGTGGCCCAGTTCTCATTACAGCGCGGGCGGTCGCGGTGCCGAATTCCGGCGGCGGCTGCGTGCTTGCGCGCGACCCCACGGGCAGCCCGGCCGTCACGGTAGGTGGCAGCCGCAACCTCAACCTAATCGGCTGCAATCTTTACAGCGACTCCGTCTCTCCTCTGTGGCGGCTAGAGAGACACGCGCTTACGACATTTGGACAATGTCTTTGCCGCTTTGGCGCGTTTGGAGGGCTGGACAACCAATTCGGATACATGAACACCCAGCGTTTCGGCGATGCGATCGAGGATATCGATTGTCGGATTTTTCAATTGCCGCTCAAGGCTAGCCAAGTAGGAGCGGTCAATCCCGGCCTCATAAGCCAGTTTCTCTTGCGAAATACCGCGATTCATGCGGAGCTGACGCACATTCAAGGCCACAAGCGCACGAGCTTTCATGCGCCAAGCATGTCATGCGCCCAGATACTTAAACCACTGGCTATAATCCAACTATTTTGTGGCCAGACGGTGCCGCGCTTGCTAGGCGTTTTGCGCGTTCTGCAAGGTGGCAACGCCTTATAAGATCGTCGAACGTCGGCGGACCTCGTCGTCAAATTTGCTCTCCTGCTGGCAGATATACTCATGAATCGACAGGAGCGGATCGATCACGTTGATAAGTTGCATCGATGCAAACGACGGGGAGTTCAACCCGACGAAGCTCGTGCCAAGCCAGCTTGCCATCGCGCCCGTCTCAAAGCCGATACGCTCCGCCAGTGGCGCATGTTTACGAAGCAGGCTGGACAGATCGCCGGGATCAGACTTGGCCTTCTAAAATCGGTTGACCACTCTTGTTGACCACGCAAGCCGAAGTCTCTCTTTGCGAGACATCGAGGCCGAAGTATTGCGTCATGACAGCTCCTCCGAATCTCTTGATTGCGAGAGCACGATCATAAGGGAGATGTCTGCCCCGAGCGCCGACCGCAATTACGTCATTGCAAATTTGCGGGGGGAGCAGTTTTCCATGGCGCGCGGCACAACTACGATAATATGCACGATTGTGGTCATGCGATTTTCTCTAAGTGAGCACGACAGATGTCGAATGCATGCGTGCCTGTTCCAGGCCTTCCTATCCTGGCACCACAGAAGCGCGCCATGGACTTTCTCCAATTTGGATTTACAGAATAACGACTTACGGATGGATGAGATCTGCTGCCCTCTCTCCGATCATAATAGACGTCGCGTTGGTATTCCCAGCGATATGACAAGGAAAGATGGAGGCGTCCGCGACCCACAAGTTTTCGGTGCCCCTCACCTTAAGAGAAGAGCTGAGAACCGCACGATCATCTATTCCCATGCGGCAAGTTCCGACGGGATGGAAGAAGGGGACAGTCGCTTTCCGAACATAGGCTTCATCTGCCTGCCGTCCGGCCTCCGGTGCGGGTGCGTCCCTGAACTTGAGGACATGAGAGCCGAACGGAGGCAAAGAGCAGATCTTCCGGACCCAATCCAATCCCCGCATAATTCCCTCGAAGTCGTCTGGATGTTCAAGCAAGCGCGGAAAGATCGCCACGGGAGCGCGAGGATCGTTCGATCTCAGTTCGAGATGGCCCGCGCTTTTCGGATAATTGACATTCACCAGGATGGTCACAAGGTTAGCTCTCGGCGCTTTCAGTCTTCCATTCTCTTTGGTGAGGCCGAACGGGAACAGGTGAAATTGCAGATCCGGCTCAGCAAGCTCAGGAGTCGATCTGAGAAAGGCGAGGACTTGCGCCGTAGGCACGCTCATGAAGCCCGACCGTTTGAAGACCCACTCCGCCAAAGCGAGTGCTCCCCTTACCGGATGCGAGAGCGCATTTGCGGTCTCGACATCGAGTTCGGCAAGGACATACAGTCCCGGGTGCTCCATCAAATTCCGTCCAACCTCAGGACTTTCCACACGGGGAATGATGCCATGTCTTGTGAGATGGCGGGGATCACCGATACCGGAAAGCATCAATAGTTGCGGGGAATTGATGGAGCCCGCGGAAAGAATAACACCCTTTCTTGCGACGAAATCGACGTCTTGTCCGCGATGCGTGGCGGCAACACCGCTCGCGCGCATCTTGTCAAACAGAATGTGGCGAACGATCGTCTGATCCAAGAACTTCAGATGAGTTGCCGACAGCTTTGGCCTTATGAAAGCCTCGAACGCCGAAAGCCGACGCCCATCGCGCGTTGATCCCTGATTCCAGGCAACTCCCTCGTGCGAGGCACCGTTCAAATCCTCATTGAAGGGAATGCCAGCGGCTTGAAAGCTGTCGATAAACTCTTGAGAGATCGGATGACGCCAACGTAAAGCTGAAACACGTTGAGGTCCGAGCCCTCCGCGAAATTGATTGTCTCTGTCCCCATCAGCCGACTCCATTTTCCGGAAGTACGGCAACACGTCCTTCCATCCCCATCCTTTGTTGCCTAGCGCCTCCCAAGCGTCGTAGTCCCGCGCAGCGCCGCGGATGAAGATCATCCCATTTATCGCAGATGATCCTCCCGGTACCTTGCCGCGGGGCCAATCCTCGACCAGGCCGCCTCTGCTCGGATCAGGCTCTGTCTTGTAAGCCCAGTCGTACCGCCTATTCCCGATCGTATAGACGAGCGCACCCGGAACATGAGACAGATTGAAGCGCTCCTTCTTCCCCGCCTCCAGCAGCAGGACCGATTGTTTTCGCTCGACCAATCGCCCCGCCAGAGGGCATCCCGCACTTCCGGATCCTACGACAATATAGTCAAACTCCATGCTGTTTACTCTCCAAAGAGGAGCACCGTTGGATGGTCGCGCAATCCCGCAAAGTCATGGATGGTGCGGGTCTATTTCAGTCAGATGGCAAGCAGCCGATTCATCCCGTCCGCGTGCCGCAAGCGGCGGATCATCAAAGGCGCACTTATCGAGCGCGAACGGGCAGCGGCTTCTAAAGCCGCAGCCTGCCGAGATGTGGACTGGGTTGGGCGGCTCACCTTCCAAGAGGTAGGTCTCCGCCTTGAAAGGACGCTCCTCAACCGCCGGCACCGCGCTCAGGAGCGCGCGGGTATAGGGATGTCTCGGCTTGATGAATGTGGTCCGATTGTCAGCCAGCTCCACCACGCGCCCAAGATACATCACGGCGATGCGATTGCAGGCTTGCCGCACCATCCCCAAGTCGTGCGAAATGTATATGTAGGTCATCCGGCGCTGGTCCTGAAGCCGCTGAAAAAGGGCCAGAAGCTTGCGCTGCTCGACCTGGTCGAGCGCCGACAGCGTCTCATCAAGAATGAGCAACTCGGGATCGAGGACGAGGGCCCGGGCGATACTCACACGTTGACGCTGCCCGGCACTCAATCCGACCGGAAGTTTGCCGAACAGGTCAAGAGATAGTCCAACTTCCTGCATGGTCGCCGCGACGCGATCGCGGATTTCGGAACGTGACATCCCTCCATGGACGTAGAGGGGCTCGGATATGGTTCGCCCGATCGAAAGATGAGGCGGAATGGAGCTAAACGGATCCTGCAGGAGAAGCTGGAATTTCCTGCGGAGCGTCAATAGACGGTTTCCTTTCATAGGTGCGATGTCTTCGCCCATGAACAATATCTGTCCTGAATCCGGGGCCTCCAGACGGCTCAGGAGGCGCGAAAGCGTTGATTTCCCGCATCCCGACTCGCCGACGATGGCCAAATTGTCACCCCGTCGAACATCGAACGAAGCGTCCCGCACCGCATGCACGAACTGGTTTGCAAACAGCTTGTTTCTATCCCTCGTGGGATAACTCCGGCTGACGTTCCGCACCGACAGAATGACGTCCTTGGCGGCAGGTAACAGCTGATCTGCAACGGTCTCAGTCGAGCTCTGCCATATGCGGGGGATGTCAGCTATCAGCTGCTTTGTATAGGCATGTTGCGGAGCCGCGTGCAATTGCTGAACGCTTTGAGTCTCGACAACGCGGCCGCCTGCGAGAACAAGAACTCGGTGCGCGATTTCGTTGATGACCCCAAAAGAAGAAGAAACGAACAGGATCGCCGTTCTGAAATCCCGCTGCAACTCGCGCAGGAGCCGAAGGATTTGAGCAGCGACGGTAACGTCAAGAGGTTGCGTTATGTTGTCAGCGACCAGAAGGTCCGGGTTCGTCACGAGCGCATCCACGATCAGGGCGCGCTGCATCATTCCGCCGCTGAACTGGAACGGAAACTCCTCAAATCGTTGTTTCGCGCCAGGCATCTTTACGGCATCGAGCAGGCGTATGACTCGTCGCTCTGCTTCGCCGTTGGAGATACCAAGCTCTATGGATCTGAGTTTTTCGACGATTTGCCGGCCAACCGGAAGGGTTGGATCGAGAGCACTGCCGGGATCGGAGCCTATGTGGGCAATCTCGCGCCCGCGGAGCGCCTGCATTTGTGCCCGGGGTAATCTGAGAAGATCATTGCCGCGATAGCTGATAGCGCCCGATTCGATCTTGAGCGGGCTGGTGACCCACCTGACAAGCGCCCGCGACAACACCGTCTTTCCCGAGCCGCTCTCGCCGATGACCCCGAGGACTTCGTTTTCATCGATACTCAGATCGACATCGGTGAGCACGGCGCGCGTTCCACGCGACCCGAGATCAAGGCTCACGGTCAGATTGCGGACATCAAGAATGTTGACCGGCGATATCATCCGAATCCCAGCAAGATCTTGTTACGAGATCGCTCGAGAGCTCCTCCCATGATGTTGATGCAACCGAGTGTGATCGCGAGCAGGACGCCTGGCACCGTGCTGATCCACCACGCATTCAAAATGTATTTTGTGCCATCGGCAATGATGGTCCCGAAAGTCGGGGTGGGCGGCTGAATGCCGATCCCGATAAAGCCAAGGACAGCCTCGAAAATCATCATGCGGGCAATGTCCAGGATTGCGACGAAGGCGATCGGAGGCAAGATATTTGGCGCGATATGAACGAGCAGGACCCGCGCGTCTGAGGCGCCGAGAATCTTTATCGCTCGAACATATTCTTTGCGGCGCTCGGACAGGGTCACACTGCGCACTACGCGAGAATACGCGGGCCAGCCGGCAAGAATCAGAACAAGAATGATGGCCAGCGGAGTGGGGCGTGAGACGCCGAGAATTGTGATCGCCAGAATGATCGCGGGAATCGACATCTGCGCGTCTGTGATCCGCATCAGGAGCAAGCCGAGCCATCCGCCGAAATAACCTGAGATCATGCCAATGGCTGAGCCAAGGATGAACATTCCCGCAACGCTCGTGATGCCGATCAGCAGAGCATTCCGAAGACCTATGAGGGAGCGCGTAAACAGATCACGGCCGAGTTGATCGGTGCCAAACAGGTAAGGCCAGCTCGAATGATCCAGCAGTGCCGGTGGCAGGAATTTCTTGCTGACATTGAATTGGGTCGGCGACAGATCGAGAATGTAGGGGCCCAGGAGAGAAAGGATGATCAGCAGGCAAAACAGGGCAAATCCAATCTTGAATTCAGTTGTCCGCCATGCCTGGGCAAAGATGCTGGCCGCGATGCTGCGACCTCGCGCCGGGCTATCGGTCTTGGCCGGAAGTTCTGTCGACGCTAGTATTGGAGCCTCCTGTCGATCGCCATCGCCGCAAAGTCGACGAGAATATTGACCATCACCAAGGTCGCACATGCGAGGATCGCGATGGCCTGGATCACAGGGAAATCCCGTTGGAAGACCGCGTTGATCATCAAAAGGCCAACGCCTGGATAGTTGAAGACGTATTCCACGACGAATAGGCCGCCCAGCAAGAGCCCGATCGCCTGTATCCCGAGCACATTGAGGACGGGGATGCTCGAATTGCGCAGCACGTGCGCGACGATCATTCGGCTGCGCGAGAGACCGCGAATTTCACCCTGGGACACATATGGCTCGACAAGATTTCCGCTCACGGAGACAGAGATGGACCGGATGAGGGTCGGAGCAAGCTCAATGGCGAGAACAATGGCCGGCAAGATTGCGTAGCTCGGCCCCTGATAGCCGATCGCCGGCAGCCATCCGGCCTTGGCAGAGACGAGAAAGATGAGAACAAGGGCCAACCATACATTGGGGAGTGAAACCAGGGCGGAAGCTACATGCAGTGCGAGCCGATCCGGCCAGCGTCCCGATCTCAAGCCGGCGGCTATGCCGATCGGGAGCGCGATTCCCAAGGCAAAGAGGAATGCAAGGCCAGCAAGGAGCAGGCTGTAGGGCAGACTGGTTGTGATGAGGCCCAAAACCGATGCACGGTTGGCGGCATCGAAAGTCGAGCCGCCTCGCGAGCCGCCAGTGCTGCCGCCTTGTGCGCTTCTGACGAAGGAGCTCCCGAAATCCCCCGTCAGGATTTGCGCGACATAGTGGCCGAATTGAACCGGGATTGGATCCCTCAGGCCCATATGTTTTGCGGTCTGCTCTGCAACAGATGCTGACACCATTGGCCCCAGCATCATACGCACCGGGTCGCCGGGAACGACGCGCAGCAGCGTAAAGATGAGCATGACCACGAGGACAACCAATACTAGCCCTTGCGAAATGCGCCGAATGAAGAAGTCGATCGCAAACAGCATGCCGGCTCCTGTCTTCTGCCAACGACTTTTGCGGCAGCCACTTTAGCTTAGGTCCGCCTTGCTCAGGTCAATCGGCCCGTTGGGAAAATAGTATGCCCCTGTCAGATTCTTGGCCGCGGCATGGAAGGTCACAGCGGAAAAGAGCGACAAACTCGGAACCTTGTTTGCAAGAGTGGGAAACGTCTCATTCTTGAAGATCCTGCGGCGCTCTTCCGGGTTTGCAGCGGCGCGTTCCTTGTCTAGCACCGCGTCAATTTCCCGGTCGCTGATCCCGGTGATCAGGGCGGCGCTTGAATGCCAGTTCGGTCGAAGCACCAGATCCGGCTCCGGCGATCCCGTCATCCAGCCGACGTCGCACATGTGGCCCTGCCCCTGGCCATCAGCGCGGCGATAGATCGCCTGCTCCCACGCGGCCGGTTCAAGAACGGTCAGGCGAACATCAAGCCCCTGTTCGGCGAGCATCGCTGTGATCAGCTCGCCATACTCTTTCGTTTTCGGATAGAACCCGATCGAGGTGATATATTCGAGTTGCGGCAGCCCCTTTCCTTTGGGAAACCCTGCCTCGGCGAGAAGCTTCTGGCAGGCACCCGGATCGAACTTTGGATAATCAGGAATATCCGTGAAGCCGAACTTCGTCGGCGAAATATAGCAGTTTGACGGTGTGGCCGCCTCGCCCATCAGGGACAGGATTTGATCACGGTCGATCGCGTGGCAAATTGCGCGACGAATGCGAGCGTCGTTGAAGGGAGGCTTGTTGCACCGGAAGTGCAAATATTTGTTCTCGGTCGTCAGCGCCCTATGCGTGGTGACTTTCGGGTTGCTTGACAACGAGGCGTATTGCTCGGGCTCGAGCCGTTCGGCAATGTGATATTCGCCGTTCAGCAGGCCCAGTACGCGCGTGTTGGCGTCCGGAACGTAGGCATAGACGATCCGATCGATCCTGGGCCGTCCGCCATAGAATTCATCATTTGCTTCCAGGCTGTTCCTGTCTCCCTGCGTTCCCGCATATTTGAACGCGTTCGTGCCGTTCGGACGCTTTTGAAGGAGTGCGGGATCGGCAACATCCCTTGCCGACAGGATTGGAAGGAAGCTCGAAACGAACCAGAAGGCGGACGCGGGGTAGCCGTGTTTTTCAGTCTTCAACCGGACAGTCAGTTTGTCGACGATTTCGACATCAACGCGGCCCGGATAAAGGGCGGATGCGGGCCGCGCCGGATTGGAGGCATATTCCATGGTTGCCTTAACATCTTCAGCACCGAACTCCTTGCCGTCATGGAATTTGACGCCGTCCCGAAGCTTAAACTCTAAAGTGTGCGCATCAATCAGCTTCCAACTGGTGGCGAGGTCCGGGGTCAGCTCTTCAGACTTGCCTTCCCGCATTTCGCAGCGCGTCAGATGATTGAAGACGAACTTTTCGAACTTCAACTGCCCCAGGGTCGTGTGAGAGGTCGGATCCCAGTTTCCGGTGACAGGACCCATCGACGCCAGCACGACGGCTTTACTTTGCGCCGCTTTCGCCGGGAGCGGCTTGAGACCCGCTCCGCCAGCCACGGCAACTGCTCCGGCTCCTGCAAGCAACTCTCTCCGTGTCACCATTTCGAGTCCCCTCTTCCTGCGTTAGACGCGCAAACAGCGCACTTGATGAGCGCTCTCTTCACATAGATTGGTCGAGCACCGCGCTTTCCAGCGCGATGCTGATCTCCGTCATCTCGCCCGCGAGCTGATCAAGCAGGCCCGCGCGAACCTTCGTGCCGTCACGAAGAGAGCACTTGCGCGCTGTGGTGAGGCACGGGGACAGTCCGCGGAAGCGGCTGTTGAGACGGATGTAGCTACGGCCCATGTCACAACGCTTCCGTTCTCAGGCAACGCGGTAGCGGTTGATCACGCTTGGATCAGGGTCAAGGCCAAGCCCCGGCCCTGTCGGCACGGCAACCTTTCCATTGACCGGAAGCGTAGTACCGCCGTAGATCTCGGCCTCAAAATCGCAATAGAGCCGCTCAAGCATCGGTACCGATCGCTGCGCCGCATTGAGATGTATCGTCGCGACCTGGCCGGGGCCGAAGATTGCACAATGCGGCACGAATTCGATTGATTCAGCCTGACAAAGTGCTGCGATCTTCACGAGCTCGGAAATGCCGCCAGCTTTCGCGACATCAGGCTGCGCAATGTCGATGGCGCCTGCCGCGATCATCGCAACAAAGTCATGTACGCTGCCGGCATTTTCGCCGGCGGCGATGTGGTGCCGGCCGGTTGAACGAATGCGGGCCAGCCCAGCATAGTTTTCCGGAGGCCAGACAGGCTCCTCGAGCCAGTACAGATTGAGAGGCTCGAGAAGCCGATCGTATTTGAGCGCCTCCGCCACCGACCATGGGCAATTGGTATCCAGCAGGACGGCGGCCTGTGCCCCCGCGGCTTCGACGGCGGCGCGGATTTCGTCCTCGGTGATCTCGTGCAACTTGATGTAACGATATCCGCGCTCAATTGCCTGCCGAGTGGCCCTGACGACGTCGGCGCAATTGCCGTAGCGCATCAGACTGGCATAGACCTCGACTTCGCTGGCGAATGCACCGCCTAGCAATGCGGTGAGCGGCAGTCCGGAAATCTTGCCGAGGATGTCCCACAGGGCGATGTCGACCGCCGAGACGCCATAGACGATCGGGCCCACGCGGCCGAAATTCTGGAGCTGGAATTCCACATCATACTTGATCTTGCCGATTTCCAGGGCGCTCCTGCCGATCACGAGCGGTAACACGCGCGTCTCGATCATCGCCTTCAGCGACTTGTCCTCGCATCGCGAGAAGGCTTCGCCCCACCCCACGATGCCCTGTTCGGTTTCCAGCCGCACCAGCAGCGTGTCGAACTGCAATCTCGGCGCTCCGCCGAAGCTCCAAGGCGGCACTCCGCCGGATTCGAACGGAATCGATAACAGGATCGCATCCGCCTTTACGATCTTGTGAGATGGGGCGGACGAGGAGAGGCGCTGCAGACCGGCGAGGCTAACGCCCTTGGTTTCGGAAATGCGCAAGCACGGCCCCCGCTCAACTGCTGATTGTCGACAATTAACAAACAGCACGATTTCTCTGGTGTCAATGGCGAATGTTCGCCAATATCGGTCGGGACCTCAGAACGAACATTCCGCGCAAAACGCGGTTGGAGGAAAAATGGCTGCTAAGATCATCTCGGGATTGGTCGAGAAGCGGAGCTTGGACCGTGCGGCTGCCGATGTTATCCGGCAGGCGATCACCAGTGGCGCCTTGGCGCCAGGAAAGCGACTGACAGAGACCGAACTGTCGACGGAGCTCAACCTGTCGCGCAGCACGATACGAGCGGCGCTGCAGCGGTTGATGAGCGAGGGCCTGGTGAAGCAGAAGCCTTACTTGGGCTGGGAGGTCGCGAGCTTGTCATCCAAGGACGCATGGGAGCTCTGCACACTTCGATCCAGCCTGGAGAGCCTTGCCGCGCAGCTCGCTGCCGCCAACCCGAATCGGAGGCAACCGATCGAGGCGGCTTTCGAGGATCTGAAGGCGGCCGCGAAAAGCCGCAACCAGAAGCGGATTACTGACAGTGATCTCGCGCTTCACAAGGCGATCGTCGTCCTTTCCGGGCACAAGCGCCTCGCCGATCACTACGGGTTGGTCGAACAACAGGTTCGGATGTACATGGCCTCTTCGAACGCAATCCTCGAACGGCCTGAGATGGTCATCTCAAACCACCGGAAAATGATCAGCGCGCTGCTCAGGGGCGATGCGGCTGCCTCCGAACGATACGCCCGCGAGCACAACAAGACCTCAGGCGAGCTTCTGGTTCGACACATTCAGGAAAAAGAGGCCAAACAGACCAAAAAAGCGGCTTCGCGCAAGCTCTAGGGAGGGAGGCATGCAGTCACCGACCGCAAAATTCGCGTAGCCGGCTGGCCGGACCATTCGTGGCATTCGCCGCAGGATCGGGAGCAGCCGTGCTGGAGGATCAGCAACACAGCGACAACCCGTTGCCTTCCAGTGCAGATGCCCTCCGTTCAGAATCGAGGACCCCTCCCGTTAGTATCGGTCACCAAATCCAATCCCCATGCCGACCGTTGCCGGAACGATCGGCCAGGCGATAAACGGGCCCTTGCTGATCGGCCTAAGGTCTGCCGAACGTACGATTGAAAGCCGCGGATCGCGTCCTTCAGACCTGCGCACTGTGCTCTTTGATTGTCCTCTGACCAAACGGGCGCAAAAGCCGAAGAGAGAGAGAGAGAGAGAGAGAGAGAGAGAGAGAGGGAGAGAGGGGGAGAGAGAGAGAACCGGAATTTATCAAAGGGCGAGTAGCCTCTAGTTGTCTTTTTTCCCTTACGCACCCTGACGTTCCAAATAACTTCGGTGTTGAAATACGTATGCTGGCCGAAGTCGGAGGAGCTGACGCAACACAATTTATGGAGGGGCAAGAAAACACTTGTTCCAACAACTCACCATAGGGCTTCGAGCGTGGCTGTGGAATTTCGAGATCTACGCTGGGCGATCGCTGCGTCCCAGCATCGAAGCATCCGTCAAGCGGCAGAGACGCTTAGAATCAAGCAGTCGACGCTCAGTCGCTGCCTAAGAAGTCTCGAACATACGTTGGGCAGCAAACTATTCGAGCGTACCAACGGAGGTACGCGACCAACGATGGAAGGTCGAGAATTTCTTGAGGATGCCCGGCGCATCGTAGGCGAAGCTGAAGCAATGGCCGCTCGCCTCAAGACCCGCTCGCGTCGCGAGAGTGGTCGGTTGACCATCGGGATCCACACCTCCCTGTCAGCCGGCAATCTCCGAGCCACCCTCCTCGAGCACCGGCACCGCTTTCCCGATGTCGATAGACAGTTTGTCGACGGCGCGAGCGAGCATCTGATTTCGGACCTCGCCAGCTCAGCCATCGATGTCGCTGTCGCGGCGGATCCCAATCCGAATTGGAGCGGCAAGTCATTGTTGCTCTGGAGCGAACGTGTTGTTGCAGCACTCCCTGCGAAACATCCTCTGGCAAGTCATGACGTAGTTCACTGGGGCGAACTGCGGCGCGAACCGCTTTTGATGTCACAGCGTGGTCCCGGACCGGAACTCCTCAAGCTTCTCATCAGCAAATTAGGATCTTCCGATCCTTGCAAGCTGCTTCGCCATGACGTGGGGCTCGACCGGCTTCTCTCCCTGGTGGGCATGGACTTCGGTATTCTCCTCGCCCTGGAAAGTGCGACTGGCGCGACTTATCCCGGTGTCACCTTCCGGGAGGTGCATGATGCCGAGGGACCGACGCGGCTGAGCTTCCGCGTCTATTGGCGGCAGTCCAACGGCAATCCATTAGTACGTCCGTTTCTCGACTTGATTCGTGAACGCTATCCAGATCTTTCCTCCGACCCGGACGAGAGTTGAGCAGCACTTCGCTGGGTCTTCGCAAAGGCCCGGCCGGTCGCCATGAAACGCTCGATCATCGACGCAATAGACGACGCTGATGCCAGCCTGCCGACATAAAACTCATAATGCGGCCTGGTCGGGCTTCTGAAGCCGCCCACCTGCTCACGTCGAGAACCAGGATGGCATCGAACAACCGCTTTGGCCCCAGAGCATCGCTGAGAAGCTGCCGAAGGGCATCCCTTCCTTGCAGGGATAGTCCACTTTTCCCAGCGTCGACGTACGGAGCAACTAGTTCGTATTCGTGCTGCTGGGCGAACTCGGCAATCGCGTTCCGTTGGTTCTCGGTCGAGTACCGCTGATTTTCCGGGACATTCGCAAGTACTGTGCGGCGCGGACGGGGCCGTTGGGAGCCGGACTAGGGCGGTTAGACATTGAAATTGCCCGCCGCCATCTATCGCTGCGCAGTAGCGCAACCAAAATCGCCGTGCATCCCTTATATTCGTATTGGTCCGTGTGGGGAGGAGATTCCTGCTTGCATTTCGGCTTGCCTCGAACCCGATGCTGCCGGCTTTTCCAAAAGCCCGTCGAGAGCCGGTGCAGCAGCAAGCGAAGAGCCGACCTAAATTCCGAGAAGCTCCTGCCAGACTTCTCCAGCAAGAGCTTTCTGGCTGGCTTTCTTTTAGGTTTAGCACACTAGATACGAAAAGCTTCCGTTCGGCGAGAGCCATTGCGTCGTCCTTGGCCGCTTCGCTGCTCGCTTGGTTGACTTCTCCGAGTAGTCCGGTGATTACCGCTTCGAGTACAGTGAGTAAGAGCTTGCTCTGGTCCCGATCTTCGATGTCCGCTATCTCAGTCTGTATGGCTTCGCAGGATTAAAGTCGGCGGCAGGCTCGAAGCTCTCGACCTAGAAGACGATCGCCCGCATTACGGCCACGCCGACCAAAAAAACACAACGGATCGTTATTTTGGTTCTGTTCGCCAGCAGCACCGAAAAGCAGATCGAGATCAAAAAACGGTAATCGGCTCCGAAATCGACCAAGTGCTCATTTGAGCCCCAATGAGCTCAAGGAAGAAATAATCGGGGTATAGTTAGTGGTTTGACGCTTGGCCCCATGAGTTGGCGCATGGAAAGTCGTGCGATTTTGGCCCTGGAATATTCGTCGGATCCGCGCGGATCAAGGTATCTCCAAGAGATATCGCTTTACGAGGTCGGGACCTCCCAGCACTCATCATACTTCAGATCATTGTCTCTCACCGAGTCCGAACTCGCGCAAATACCGACTGCATTGCAAATGTATTCCGAACCCGCAGCCGCAACTATCTTTCTTGGTAGTTGCAGATCGTCATGCTTAGTGATGCTCTTGCATTATAGCGTTTTCATCATCGATGAACGTTTTGGCACACGGGGAGGCTATACATGACCATGCTGAACGTCGCACTGATATTCGGGGGGCGGCGTGCTGAGCACGATGTGTCAGTGAGATCCGCTCGCTTGGTCTACGAAGCCTTAGACCGGAAACACTATTTTCCGATACTGATTGGGGTTGCACAGGATGGCAAGTGGTGGCTGCAGGAGAACGCCGATTCCTTTCCCTCAGAAGTAGATACATCAGGAGGTCAAATAGTGTTCCTGCCGGGGGCGCAGGGTCGAGCGGTCGTCCATCGTCACGACGGCGAAGAGAGAATATGTAAAGAGAAAATATGTCATGTGAACGTAGTGTTTCCAGTCCTTTGGGATGGCCTTTTGCAGGGCATCTTGGAAACGGCACAAGTGCCGTTTATCGGATCCCGCCTGCCCGTGCCGGGGATATGCTTGAACAAGCAAATGACCAAACGGATACTGCGCGATGCCGGCCTTCCGATCGCGCGATCTCTGCTTGTAACTTCCGGCGAAGAGGTGAACTTTCAGTCTGCTCAAAAAGCGCTTTGCAGCAGCGCGCTTTTTGTAAAGCCGACCAGCCTTCATTCGTCAATCGGCATCAGTAAGGTGACTTGCGAAACGGAATTCCAAGCCGCTGTGGATCTCGCATTCAATTATGGTAGCAACATCCTGGTCGAAGAGTATGTGGAGGCGCGTGAACTCGAGTGTGCGATTTTGCAGGACGCTGAGCGGCCCAATCAATTGCTCTGTTCATGGCCAGGCGAGATCATCCTATCTGATCAGCACGCGTTCTTCACCTACGAGGCAAAAATTGAGGGCAGTGGAGTAACAATGAAAACGAAGGCGGAACTTGACCGGGCAGTGGCGGATCGAGTACGAGACCTAGCTTGCGAAGCCTTCAGAGTGATCGGGTGTGAAGGACTGGCACGTGTGGATTTTTTTATGCGAAAGAATGGTGAACTCCTGATCAACGAGGTGTGCGCTGTCCCAAACCTCACTCCCATCAGCATGTTTTCGAGGATGATCGAAGGATCGGGTATTCCGTACAATGTCTTGGTACAACGACTGTTCGAAGAGGCGCTTATGCGGTCTGAGCGAGCTAGAGCAGCCTAGTGTTGGTAATGCTTGTTTCGCCAGTGCGGCTTTTCGAGAGTGTCTCGCAGACTTGGTTCCAGAAGGGTTTGGCAGCGGGATCGAGGTTTTCGTGGCATTGCATGATGGCGCCGTGTAGCTCAGCGCCGGTCTTGAAAGCGTTGCAATGGACCGCTTTCGGGTGATCTCGGCACTGGCGTGCTCGCGAGCTACCATGCCGAGTCGGCGTGAAACGCAGGTGACATCGCCATCAGAAATCCAACTGCTGTAAAGAAGTGCAAGTAATTGTAACTTACAATTTCTGCGTGTATCCCGCCGCTCGCACCTTTGGCCTTCGGTGATCCCAGGGGCATGCCTCTTCCAGATCGCGCGAGATACGTACCAACGTCGCCTCGTCACCGAAGCGTCCGACAATTTGAATGCCGATCGGCAATCCGTCAATGCTATGGGCCAGTGGTAGCGACACCGATGGATGTCCAGTTACGTTGAACACGCCCAAGTACTGATAAAGTGCAGTATCCGCTTCCATGAACTCCACTGCGGACAGGGATGGATTGGTCGTAGAATAAATGGCCCCATGCGGCGGAGCCACGATTGGCATCGAGGGAGTCAGTATAAGGTCGAAAGCCTCAAAGGCCTCGCCCACCTTAAACCGGAATGTTCGGATATCCTCAAGCAAGTTCTCCATAGGAGTACGTTGTGAGTAATGACCACGTTCATAAAGCTTGAGATTGATTGGTTCTAAGGTATCCGCGTTGATGCTCCGGCCCATGGTGCGCGCCGCATCTTCAAGCGATTTTGCACGCAGAGCGGAGCAGGCGAGCGAGATCCTGGTTTTCTCCATGGACTCATATGGTGAGTCGACATCCTCAACGATGTGGCCCATTTCCACCAGTAGCGAGGCGGTCGCATCGACAGCTTGGAGCACTTCCGGATCAAGAGCAATTGCACCCCATTTAGTCCTGGCGACCCCCACCCGCAACCTACCAGTAGATCGCGAAAGTTCCTCGACATAGGGACGGTTTGGCTGGACGATGATAAACGGATCCCCGGCAGAGGGACCAGAAAAGACGTCTAGCGCTGCAGCCATGTCGCGCACAGTTCGACAAAGAACGAACTGTCGTCCAAAGCCAAACGATACATCTTGCATGTTCGGTCCACCTGAAATACGCCCGCGGGACGGGTTCAGTCCGACGAGGCCGCACCACGAGGCGGGAATGCGAATTGACCCGCCTCCATCGCTGCCATGTGCAATAGGTGTGATGCCTGCGGCGACTGCAGCAGCCGATCCAGCGGACGAGCCACCTGCGGAGCGCTTTAGATCCCATGGATTGCCTGTGATACCATTGGCAATGGATTCGCTCATTCCAGATGTGCCGAATTCCGGAACTGTTGTTCTTCCAATGGTGCGGAGTCCTGCGTCGCGTGCGCGGCGAAGGAAGTAGCTTTCGGTCTGGGGACGATAACCCTTAAGGAGCCGGCTTCCACATTCCTGGAGCCGGTTAGCTTCGGTCGCTCCCAGATCTTTTCGAAGGAAAGGCACTCCATAGAAGAGGCCTCCATCGGCGCCCACAACGGTCTCAGCATCTTCGTAGAACTCTATAACAGCATTGACGCGAGGATTGACCTCGTCGTGTGCCGCGCGCGCTAGCCGCGTTAGCTCTAACGGATTCACTTCCCGCTTTCTTACAAGAGAGGCCAGACCGGTAGCGTCGTGATCCACATATTCGCTGAGATTCATCTCAGTTATCCCAAAGTCGGCGAGTCGATTAAGATTTATGAGCCCCATGGTTCGCATGACCGACCGCAGTGTTAGACACGTCCTAGTGGCCTCGACATTGCGCGGCGCTGGGTTTGCATTCCCGCGGGTGGCATTGAAGCTCGGCCGCGGGAATGCGGCAACGGAAGACATGACTAGGCTCTGCTTCCCTCAGCGGCACCTCCGTCGCACGTCCATGTGCTCGTCAGTTGCGAGTAAGCTTTCTGCAACAACGATCGTTAAGGTCAGAACCTGTCTATCTGGGCCGAACCCGATATTTCGAGCTTCTAAATAACGCGCAAGCTCTTCTCATCCATTCTGCAAGCCGAAGACAATGTTGGGCGACTTGGCGCCAAGCCGTCATCGCCGGCCTCGAAGCCGAAGACCGGCGGGACCGCCTGTAGATCTTCCGGGGAGATGTGGCATGCGATCTGATGACCGGCGCCGAGGTCCCGCACCGGGGGCGCTCGCTCCTCGCACATCCTCCCAATCTTGCGCGGGCACCGCCCAGCAAAGACGCAGCCTTTGCCATCGCCAGCGGTGACCGGTCCTTCGAGGACGATGCGCCGCTGCGAAATTGAGGGGTCGACCAAGGGAACCGAACTCAGCAGAGCTTCCGTGTACGGGTGATAGGGTGGAGCAAGAAGCTGTTCCGGATTTCCGATCTCGCAGATTTTTCCAAGATACATCACGGCGATCTTGTGCGCGAAGTAGGCGACTAGCGGCAGGTCGTGGGAGATGAAAACATAGGTCGTTCCTTCCTGCCGCTGGAGGTCCGTCAGCAGATTGACGATAGCCGCCTGCACCGAGACGTCCAGGGCGGACAGTGGCTCGTCGCAGACGATGAACTTTGGACTGGTGGCGAAAGCCCGCGCAATCGCGACGCGCTGCTTCTGGCCACCGGATAGCTGCCGCGAATATTTGGTGCGTGCTTCGATAGATATCCGGACTCTTCGCAAGAGCTCCTCGACCGCTACTGTGGTGCTGTCGCGTCCGGCAAGAGACAGAGGGCGACTCAGGATGCGGGCGAGCGTCTTTTTCGGATTGAGCGTCTGGTCCGGATTCTGAAAGATGGCCTGGATCTCGCGCCGAAGCTTCTTCGGGCGGCTGCCTAGGCTAGGTGGTAACACTTCGCCTTCATAAACTATCCTGCCCCCGCTAGCTGGCGTCAGCCCGAGCAAGGTCCGGCCAAGCGTAGTTTTGCCGCAGCCACTTTCCCCGACAATTGCAAATGCGGAGCCTCGCTCGACCTCGAATGAGATGCCATCAACAGCTTTCACTACCCTAGCGGGGCGACGCATGACCACATCAAAGATCGAACGCTGGATACGATAGTGACTGGCGAGGTTCTCAACACGCAGAACAATGTCCTTCGATCTTTGAACAGGCAACGGCGCCTTGGCAGCGACCGATCGCCCCGCTTTGGAATCAATCTCGCGATGTAGCCAGCAACGGACTGTCGCGTTGTTCTGGAGCCTCTCCAGCCCCGGATGGTTCTGCCTGCAATGGTCCGTGACATAGCGGCACCTTGCGGCAAAGACGCAACCGGCCGGGACATTCAGCAGGTTAGGAAGTTCTCCCTCAACCGTTTGCAGGTAGCCACTGCCCCTGAGAGTCGGAATGCACCCGAGCAGGCTAACCGTATATGGATGCTTGGCTTCCCGTACCAGGGAGTCGGCGGCGATTTCCTCGAGAACCTCGCCGGCATACATCACCACCACGCGCTGACAGATGTTCACGATAGTGCCGAGGTTGTGAGAGATGTACAGGACCGACGTGCCGTACTCCTTGATCATCGCACGTAGCAGTTCGAGGACTCTCGCTTCCGACGTCACATCGAGACCGGTCGTCGGTTCGTCCATGATGAGGAGTCGTGGCCGGCAGGCAAACGCCATGGCAATGACGATGCGTTGCTGCTGGCCACCTGAAAGCTCAAAGGGGTATCTGTCGTAGAGTTGCTCCGGGTTCGGCAGATTCACTTCCGCAAGTAACGACAAGGTGCGCGACTTCGCACCTTCGTTTGACAGATTCTCGTGATGACGCAGTACCTCGGCGATCTGTTCGCCGACAGGTATCGTTGGATTAAGGGCAGTGGGTGGGTCCTGCGGAACCAGGGCAATCTGCAATCCTCGCAGCTGCAATAGGTCGGCTTGGGACAGCTCAGTGATATCACGACCATGGAACAGGATGCGCCCATTCGTGACATAGCCGTTCTCCTCGAGGGCCCCGAGTATGGCATACCCTAGCGTGCTTTTGCCGGAGCCGCTCTCCCCTACGACGCCCACAACTTCGCCTGGCTTCACGTCAAGGCAGACGTTGCGGACCGCATGCAACTCACTTTGAGCAAGTGCATAGTTTATCGACAAATTCTCGATCCGCAGATCGGCCGGGCTGCTGTCAGTCATCGATGATCATCCATTCCGGCTAAGCCAAGCTCGGAGTCCTTCGCCGAACAGATGGACACCAATGACGAGCATAACGATAGCGATTGCAGGCCCCCATGTGAGCCATGGCAAAACCATAAGAAGAGTGAGGTTGGAGGCAATCATCGATCCCCACTCGGCTGTCGGCGGCTGCGCCCCCAAACCGAGAAAGCTTAGAGAAACGGATGCAAGTATCGCGTAAGTCATCCGAATACAGAGCTCAGCGATCATCGGTGGCCAGACATTCGGCAGGAGTTCGGATGCTACAATATAAAGATGCGACTCCCCGCGCACACGTGCTGCTGAGACAAACGACGCAGACACCAGCCCGAGCATCACTGAACGTGATACCCTCGCGATCGGTGGCGCGAAAACTACGCCGACCGCGATTGCCGCGTTGACCCCACTGGTGCCAAGGAGAGCAACGACCAGCATCGCCAACAGTAACGCTGGGAAGGACATCAGCACGTCCATCAGACGCATAAGGATCTCGTCTAACCATCCTTTGAAGTAGCCAGCCACAAGTCCTACAGGCATACCGAGCAGGATGCCGAGTAAGGTACTTGAAAAGGCGATCATCAGCGTCGCGCGTGCACCGACAATGACGCGGCTGAACGTATCTCGGCCGAAGCGGTCGGTGCCCAGCCAGAATTCTAGAGATGGCGGAGATAACCGGCTACGCATATGGAACTGTTCGGGGTCGAACGGTGCGATAGCTCTACCCAACACTGCCATGATGACAACCGCGCTGATCAGCACGAGACCGATGATCAATTGTGCGTGCAGCCATCGTTTCTTCCGCTGGGCTGACACCGTATTCTTAGCTTTATCCATGAAGCACCCGCGGATCCAACAGGGCATGGATGACGTCAGCGATGAGGTTGGCGAAGCAGTAAATGGCCGCAATCGCAAACACAGTTAGACGCAGTAGCGGCAAGTCGCGCTGGTCGATTGCAAAAATCAGCAAGCTACCAATTCCAGGATAGCTGAACACCTGCTCGATCACGACGACACCGCCGATGAGCCAACCAACGTTGAGTGCTATGACCGTCACGGTCGGCGCTAAGGCATTCCGCAAAGCGTGTTTAGCAACGACGGTTTTGGGCGGCAGGCCCTTAAGTTGAGCCATACGTACATAAGGCGTCCGCAAGGCTTGGATCATGCTGCCGCGCACCGTGCGGGTAATGTGAGCAAGCACTTCAATTACTATGGTCGCGATTGGGAGGATCAGCAGCAAAATTTGACTTGTTACGGGAGCGTCTGAAGAGATTGCGCTGCTGGCAGGCAGCAGGTGGAGCCAGCCGGAAAACACAACGATCAGCAGTGGTCCTACGACGAAGGCCGGGATAGAAATGCCGAGCAGGGTGAACAGAAGTATTGCGCTATCGGGGATCGTGCCTTGGCGAATGGCGGCCCATACGCCAGCCGACAGACTTATTGACACGGCTAGAACGAAGGCGGGCGCGGCCAATAGGAGCGAGTTACTGAGACGAGCGATGATTTCCGGCATTGCCGCATGATGCAAGGCGATGCTGTCGCCAAACTCGCCTCTTGCCATGCCTGCCAACCAACTGACGTACTGTTCATACCATGGCAGGTCCAAACCAAAGCTAGCCCGCAGCCCGGCGAGATCGGAACCGGACGCTCTCGCCCAATTACCGACGATTACCTCGACGGCATCACCGGGTAGAAGGTTCATCAGAGCGGAGATCAGCAGCGAGATCACCAGCAAGGTGAAAACGAGCAGGGCCAACCTCCGCGCGACATAGGTAGCGAGGTGCACGACTGAACCTGATCAGTTGTTCAAGCCAGCGACAGGTATTTGAGATCGACGACCGAATCCGGCAGGAATTCATATCCCTTTACGTTGAATCGCATCGACGTGGCCTGCGCGGCAAAATATGAGATAATTTCGGGGCCCTCCTCCCAGATTATCTCCTGAATCCGATCGTAAAGGGCTGTACGCTCGTCCCTGTTAAACGCGCCGGCGGCCTGTTCCAGCAATTCGTCGAGCTTCGGGTTTGAATACTTGGCATAATTGAAAGCGGCATCGGTTTTGACGAATTGAGAGAACGGCTCGCCCGTGATACCGGACGACTGCGCGCCCCAGTTTATCTGGGCCATCGTAAATTCGCGGGGATTAGTCAATTCTTGCGAGTAAAGCTGTTGGAGTTCTACGGATTTGATTGAGACGCGGATTCCCGCAGCGGCGGCACTTTGCTGGTATGCGATACTTGCCTCCTCGAGGCCCGGACGCCCCTTTGAGGTGTAGAGCACCATGTCGAGGCCGTTGGGATAACCCGCGTCGGCCAGGAGCTTCTTCGCACCCGCAGGATCGTAGCTGCGTTGCGGAAGCTTCTTCGAGGCCCACGGTGATTTGGGTGCAGCCGGAACGTCATTTCCAACAGAGCCGATGTCGAAGGCGGCGACGCCGAGTGCATTCTCGCGATTGCTAGCCAACCTGAGCGCCTTCCGTACGCGCGGATCGTCCATGGGCTTCTTGTTCGTGAACATCACGATCGGCTGATGGCGATCCGGCGAGCCAACGGCTACCTTGAGCTTGCTGTCGGTCTGCAGGGATGCTGTCATTTCCGCTGGAACAAACAGCATCATATCAATTTCGCCGCTTGATAGCGCTGATGCCTGGACTGCCATAGATTTCATGAGGACGATACGCACTTCGTCAAGTTGCGGTAAGCCCTTTTGGAAGTACTCGGGATTCTTGGTCAGGAGCACCGAGTTCCCGGAATCATATTGCTTCAAGACAAAAGGACCTGTGCCTATTGGCAAGGTCGTCACCTTGTCTGCGTTCTCTTTGGCGACAATCGCCGTATGCGGCTGCGAGACAGCGTAAGGCATGTCAGCGAACGGCACCTTCGTGTTGAATGATACAGTGTATTTGTCGTCTGCGGTAACCGAGGCGACGGGGCCGAGAAGACTGCGCGAAAGCGCGCCGGTCTTCGGATCGAGGAGGCGGGTCATCGCAAAGACGACGTCATCAGCGGTGAGTTCGCGGCCGTTGTGGAACTTGACGCCGCGGCGGATTCGGAAAGTCCACTTCAGCGGATCCGCATGCTCCCAAGACTCTGCGAGAAGCGGTCTGGGCTCGAGTTGAGGAGATAGCTCGGTCAGCGTGCTGAAGATAGCCTTCGTGGTAAGATAAAGATCGAACGTGACCGCGAATGCGGGATCTAAGCCGGGCTTCATGCTGGGTACGGCCAACGTAAACGTCTTTTTCGGCTGCGCAGCCGCGGGAACGACCGTACCGCCAGCCAACGCTCCGATACCGGCTAAGGTGCCGACATTGAATTGTCGCCTGTTAAGCATGTTCCTCTCCCTCATTGATTGCTTGGTTTGGAAAAAGCCTTAAGCGACGTCCATATGACAAGCGGTATTTTTGGGGTGCTTCATTAGGTAATGTTATGGATGGTAGCGAGAGAGGGGCTCTCACCGAGATCGATGCCAACGTCCCCGGGCTCAGACCGATAGGGCTAAGTTGACGCGACACCGGCGTGGCAGTCTGTCCTTCCAGTCGTCAACGCCCGCTATGAGACGGGGCGCGTGATTCTCACATCCAATCGCAACCTGGCGGAGTGCGCGAGGTGGCGAGCACGGTCCGGGACCGGCTGTTGCATCGCACCGTCATCATCCAGCTTGCCAAGGCGAGCGACTGAGTCAGCATGCCAATCTCGTTCCGAGAGAGGTAGGGTCAAAGGCACTCGTCAACCCGCCCAGCAACGCGGCTGCAAGGCGACGCGGTAGCTGCTAGTGCGCGGATGGAGCTCTCGGACGACGAGGCGCTGATCGCGCATCTTGAGTTGCGGTTTGAGATGTTGAATCGCGAACTGTACGGCCAACGCTCCGAGCGCATGGCGCTGAGTTGGAGCTCAAGAACTCATCACCACAGCCGGCGAGAATGAGCTTGCCGCTCTGGTCGGAGCGGCGAAGGCGCAGAACGTCCGCCCTTCATGCGCAAGCAGCCGGTAGGCACACCACCGCCGGAAGACATCGAACGGAGCACGTCGTCTTAGGCTTTAAGGAGCTGTACCTGCGGCGGTGGAATCGCGGTTGCCGAAGATCAGTGAGGACGTGGCCAAAGCGCTGGAGCCGATCTCGCACCGCTCAATGCAGTCGAGAGGGTAAGCGAGAAGTTCACCTGCCGCGATTGCGCGAAGATCCGCGAGCTACCGGCGCTGCTGCATGCCACATCGCGCGGCCTTATCGGTCCAAAAATGGGCTGGCGACGATCCTATTCGGCAAACTCGGCATGTATTCCGTTCAACGCCAAAGCAGCCCGTGCTTTAAGGCCAAGGGCCGACCTGCCGTCGTCCGCGATTGTCGATCAGATCGGCCACGAGACGTGGGCGCGCCATGCACAGTCCACATGGCCGAAAGCGATGTACTCGCTGCCGAGCGTCCTTCACGGCGACGGCAGTGTTGCAGAAGCACACAGAAGGACGATCGTGATAAGCTGATAATCCGGGAGCATTAAACGGTGACAGCGATAAGGCAGGACCTTCGAGATCAGCTTTCGAAAGCAGGGCCCAAATCAGTTCAAGCGGCCTGGCGTAAGAGGTGCGATCGTGAGCGTTGAAGCCGACGATTTTTTTGCGCTCACGCTGGAGCGGCTGCAGGCGGCGCTGGCGCTGATGTGTGCGACGATCAGACGGACACTAGCCTGCTGTTCGATCCTAACTGACCACCCGCCAGCAATCCGCGCGCAGAATAATCGAAGATTGCGCGGGTTACTCTAGCCCCAGCCGGTGCTGGCTTGAATTGAGACTCTGTGGTCGGGCCAGCGCATCGCATTCTTGTTCACACCATGGCGGTTCAAATCCCCTCGAGTACGCAATACCTAGACCCTCTCGGCTTTGAATGCGCAGCCTCGGGCGGCGACGACGCCTTTTTGATCGAGTATCGCTGCGATCTCGGCATCCATTTTGTGTTCAGCGTTCAACTCGACCATCCATTCTGCAACCGATCAACCTCGATGCAGTTGCGGCAGCTGTGACCGCCGTTGCAAGTGATTCTCGCTGCTTGCGCCGGGCTCGCAGGGCGATGTTGAACCACACCTGACCCTCGGCCCATTTCTGATCATACGGCTTACGAATGATAATCGCAGGATGTGCTCCCGCTTGGCTGCCGAGCGTGGTGCCGCGCACCACATCCGAGGCACGTTCTCGCCGAGCGCGTTGGAGCCGGCGCGTTCCGCGGGTCTAACAGGAGCTCTGCGCGCCGACGCGCATGCTGCTGTGCAGGCAAATCGCCAACCGTGATCGCCACGTTGAGGGTCAGTGATTCCGCTCGGCATCGCCTCGGAATCGTTTGCCAGGCCACAGATATAGGCCGGATTTCGATACTGCACTATATGGGGCACCCAACGATCTCATGTGGAGCCGGTCGAAGGAGCGGCCGAACCAGCAGCGGCAATCCGGTCCGCACCAAGTGACGCATGGTACGGCGGGCGCTTTCCAGTACCTGGAATTTGGCGAACACGAATGAAGACGGGCCTGCACCTCCTCATGGGATTGAGAACAATTGTGCCCGCTCCATCGTAAGCGACGCGCGCCGCCTTTTGGCGCTTGCCTCAATGAAGGCGCATCCGAAATGCTTCTGAATGCTTGGCCGTTGCCTCGCGTAATCTTCTCCCCAGCCGGATGGGACTGCGGGATGATAAGGAAGCAACTGAGCAGTTCTCTTCGAGCCGCCATGAGGGCGCTGCGGGTAGCGCTACGTGGAGGCTACCCGCGCGGAGAAGGTGCGAGTCTCGACAGGTTTGTTGTTATGAAGCGCTTCCCGAGAAAGCATGCGATGCGCCTGCTCCGAGGAGATATCGAGCAATCCTCGATTCGGCGGATTTACGAGGAAGAGGAGCAAGAAACTGAAAAGGGCGCGGCCGCTTCTGGTCGAGGCAATGGAACGAAACGGCCACATGGGCGCGGCGCCTGAAATCCGCGCGAAGCTGCTGGTGATGAGCGTGTCGACGATCGACCGGGCGCTGGGCAAGATCCGACAGGAAGGTGGGCGCCAGTCGGCCGGACGAGCGCATGCGACGGAGCATCCCGGTACGGACGTCCGCCGACTGGAAGGATCCGGCTCCGGACCTCTCCAAGCCGATCTGGTCGCCGGACCCTCAGCGCTCTGTAGCTTTATTCCGAAGTTGGCCTGAGGTGAGCGGTTGGACGGATTGTGCGCCGTTGCTGGTGCACGGGCAAGCGCTCCTGAGCACTATGTGGACAGGACTTCGCCGACAGCTGCCGCTTTCCCTTTAAGCGATGCCGACAATGAGTCTGCGGCCATAACGAGACGCCGAAGCGCCTTTCGAGCAGGCATGCATTGTCTTCAGCGTTGGCGGGCTTACCGCATGAATGACGAGGTGCTTGTGGTACACTATAAAAGCGCCGTGATCCGGTGGATTTTGTTTGCCGGCGCTTTGAGGGACTCAGAGGCGGCTGCGGTGTTTGCAAAACCTCTATCGCTCAGTGCGCCTGCTCGTGAATTTCTTCCGGCGGTCATTTAAGCTGATTGGAAAACAGCGCGATCTCGCGCGGCGTCATATGCCCCATTCGCAGTGTCCGCGAATCCTCCGCTTGGAGCGAATGTGGAGAAGACCCTCGATTATCGCGCCACACTTGTGACCACGTTGAGTATCGCCGGTAGCAAAGGCCCGCACCTGCCAACGTTGGTAGTTTTCTTTGCACGCATTTTTTCATTTCATCCGCGGAAAGGCGACGAAGCCATCTTCAAGAGCGCGTTCGACCAAGCGGTTCTGACGGGTAATACAATGGATATCTTTCCCTCAGGAAAGCGGCCGTTCTGCGGAGACTCGCTTTCCGCTAGAGATGTGCCATCATTCAGCTTCTCGTCAAGCAATCACGCGAGACAAACGTATTTTGTTCTCGGTTCGTGAAACGCGAAGGGCCTACGATCATAGACCTTGTTCCAAGTTGAGAAGTAGATGCAACGTCGCAGCATTTCTGTCGAGCCTATCGTGTCGAGTTGGGCAACATTCGCTATAGGCAATTGCAAACGATGCTTGTGCAGCCACCTCGCGAACTACTAACAAGCCAAGACGACGCCGCTGGTTTCTACACTGCCGACCGGCTCCGAGAATTGCTGTCGAGCTTGGCCGAACGATTGGCTGCGACCATTTCGCCCAGCCGACCCTTGCCCGAAGCTGTTCCGACGCCTGCAAGCATTCCTGAAGTAGGCCTGGGTATCACGGCCCTGAACGATCTGTGGTCCGAGATTGTGTCTGGCAGTGCCATGCTTGGCTGCCCCGGAATGATCGGGCACATGAACACCGCCCCAGATCCTATAGCGTCTTTGACGGACGCCTTAGTGTCGCAGCTGAATAACAATCTAATCTTCGAAGAGCTGTCGCCCGTGGCAAGTCAGATCGAAGAACTTCTCATAAAGGAGTTTGCGACCCGCCTCAATCTGCCCGCAGAAACCACAGGTACGTTCTGCTCGGGCGGCTCTCTGGCCAATCTTACAGCCCTCTTTGCAGCTGTTGGAGGTTCTCCAATGTATCCGGCCGCGAGAACACCGTGTTGGTGTTGGGCGAGTCAGCACACTCGTCTATTCCCAAAGCTGCATCGGTCCTCGGAATCCCGCTTCCCAATGTCGTGCATCTGCCGACCGACGACGGTGGGCACATGAATCCGGATACTTTGACCAACTTACTAAGGAGATTGCCGCTGTGCAGTCGAAAAATAGTAGTCGCAACCCTGGGGACCACACTGCAGGGCGCCGTTGATGACATCTTAGCTGTTTCAAAGGTCAGCAAATCTTACGATGCTTGGCTCCATGTCGATGCGGTGTATGGTGGTAATCTGGCGTTCAGCCTACGCCATCGGCACCTTCTCTGCGGCCTAAAGGAAGCGGACTCTATTGCCGTTGCGCCTCAAAAATGGCTCTACGTACCGCGGCTCTGCGCTCTTGTATTGTTTCTCAAAAAGGAGAATTTCAATCGTAATCTTGACTGGCCGCTTCCGTATTCTCTTTCTGAAGGTCATCATCGCGGCCAATGGAGCATTCAAGCATCCCGACGCGCAGACGCAGTAACCCTTTGGGTTCTGCTTCAAATTGTTGGTGCCAAAAGTGTTGGCGATCGAGTTGATCGGAGCATCGATCTCGCGCGGTACCTTTTCCAGCTGCTCAAGAGCCACCCGCGATTCAAGCCACAGCACTCACCAAATCTAGCGTTGCAGCTCTTTCAGATGGATCCGCTAAACACGTCGGGCGACCGCTTGGCCCGCCTGCATCGCGAACTGACAGAAAAGAGATCTTACTGGCTCAGCTTGGCGGAATGGCGCGGGCAAACCTATTTGCGCGCAGCCCTGCTCAATCCCGCGACGTGCGCCAGCCATCTGATTGAGCTTCTCGAAGAGTTGTGCAACTGCAGTTGAACGAACGCTGCTAAGCAAAGAAGGCGAAATTGCGTTCCTCCCTTCCTAGCATTCGCCCCATAACGACCGCGGCTCTCGCCGCGACCGCCCCGGACTAGATTGTTTCGCTTCGGCCGAGAGTTCGCTCCAGGCTCGGTTTGAAGGTCGCCCGAGTTCCGGAGGCCGTTAGATCGAAGCCTTAGTTGAAGGCCTCGAAGGCGCACATGCAACATTGCGTCCGGATCCGAGCATAGCTCATCGTGCAGCAACACATCCTCCTGAATCGGGGTAACTCACTGCTGCTGGCTCCGTATATCTTTGGGTCTTTAGGTAACGATGGCAAAGGCGCGACATTCCGAATTCGGTCGGTTTCGGCGTCGGATCAAGCTGCGTGATGATTCTCGAGCGCGGCTTGAAAGTGCTTTTTTCTTTGCTGCATTTGCTATGGGCATTTGGCAGACGCCTTGGAGGTTGTTTGTAGCGAAGCAGCATGAACATAGCGCCTCGAACCTAGGCCTTTCGGTGGGAGGTGCTCCCTAACCGATGATGCCTTGTCCAAAATACCGCAAGTGAGCTACATCCAGTATGCGATTGATCATGGTCGTATAGCTTTGTCCCGCGGTTCGGGCGGCCACTGGATACATGCTGGTCGTACGGAGCCCCGGCATGGAGTTGATCTCAAGTACAAACGGCTGGCCCGAGCGGTCTATCCGGAAATCGACACGAGCAAAATCCCGGCATTGGCAGATGCGGAAGGCCGCGATGGAAAGATCCCCCAGCTTTTTGGCAAGGCTGCTTCCAATCGGGGCCGGGCAAATGGCCTGAGGCTCTGTATCAGATAAGTGCATCTTGTCTTCCCAAGTAAACATACGCGTTTTGCGATCACCAAAGTCCTGCTCCACGAGAGGCAACACCTCTAGCTCTTCGTTTCCGAGGAGCGCGACATATATTTCTCTGCCATCGATGTATTCTTCCACTAGCGCGTCCTGCCCATACTGCGCGACGATCGCTTCTACGGCCTCCTTCACCCCAGCAGGGTGTTCTACAAGTTGCAAGCCCAAGCTCATGGTTTCTTGACGTGGCTTCACCACCAGCGGGAATCGTAGGTCACCGGTGGTCTCGGTGCCGCGACGCATCACGCGAAAGTTCGGTGTTGGAACGCCGCTATCCCGCAGGACCCTCTTGCTGAGAGCCTTGTCATGCGCCAGCGCATGCCCGAGCGGACTTGATCCGACATAGGGAACACCGGCCATCTCGAGCATGGCCGGAACGTGGGTGTAACGGTACTCGCCCTGAATTCCTTGTGCCGTGTTAAAGACCATTCCGGAGGGGCGGCCTTGCGGATCGGGAGGCATGAACCGCTCAAGCGAAGCCAGCAGCCCTTTGTCCCCTTCACACAACAGTGTCTCGTGGCCACCCGCTTGTAACGCTGCCTCCACCCCCTCGACTGTCTCGCGGTCGTATTCCTCCGGACAAGGATGACCGAACCGGTTGATGACCCCGGCATAATTGTAGTTCCGCACGACCGCTATTCGCATGAGCTAGTCCTTACACTTGCCCGCTCTAATGTTCCTACGCGCCGGACATGTTGGCCCGACCTGTTCCAAAGCGTCCGTATCATTAGCAATCGGCGTGCCACCTATGTTGCTACGCGAGCGATACGAGCACAGGAAGTGTTCTGCGCGCGACTTCTCAGCGACTCCCGCCTCAGGCGCCTCTCGATACTGCCTTCATCCTGCACGTCTGGAGTAAGTCCTATAGAGCACCGCTTTGCAAAGCCGTGTTTGTCGAAATCGCAATTGTTTCGGCGGCTCGGGTCTTACGATTCAGCGTGACTCAAAAACTGAGAAAATTTGCGTAGGCGTACACAGCATCTCGATAGTCGGCGGTCGCCAGAAAGCTCAAGACGATGATCAAGGGCGTCCCCCAGCAAACCTCGACCTCATGCCATGGCGATTCCGCAGAACGGCAAGCCAGCATCAATTCGGCTGAGGCATTTCGCTTACGATGGCACGCATCGTTTGGGCATTAATGGCAAGAGGCGGAGTATATCCAGCTTCGGCCATCGCGGCCACTTCTACCGTTGTCCTAAGATGTTAGAAGGTCGAACGGAGAGTAGGCGAATGTCGGAGCAGGATGGCGAAAGCCAGGAAAAGCGTACCGGCCGGAAGCGCAACTCCTCCGAGCGTCCAGCACGTCCATGACGGCAATTCTCAACATGAGCGGTCACCTCGGAAGGCGGCCGACCGCAGACTCGGCCCTACGCTTACTTCGAAAGCTCGTTCGCCACTTACGTTGTGTCTCCAATGTCGAGTGGCATATTCGCGACATGCTGTCGGCTCTACGTCACGTCCGGTTGGAGCGTAAGATCATAAATCAATGTCTTGCAATTGGCACGAACCTTGAACAGGGGGGAGCTGTCATTCAGGGGGAAGCTCCCAAGGGACCGCAGTTATGGCTTACAGATCGCTTCTTTTCGGTAAAGATGCCGCGTGCAAATTCGAGTCGTCCTCGAGTGCTAATCCTCGGTCGGTTAGGCGTGCCGTCCAGCTGCAGGGCGTCCGCGGTTAACACGTAAAGCAAAGTCCTAGCGAAAGCGCCGATCAAGAACAACGGAGCTGTTCTCATCTATAGGCGAAGAGGTACTGGCCCAATCCAAAACAGAGTCCAGCCTATCCCTGTGCGTGACAACTAACAAACCGCTGCCCGGAGTCTGCTTGTAACCCTTCGTTGCAATTCGGTCAGAGAAGCGGACGATCAAGCTGAATAGGAATCCTAACGGCGAGGCAAAAGGCGCGGGCTGCCCTCCATGGACAAGACTCCTAACATAGTGTCGACTTCGCAAAATCTTGTGACTAGAGAGGCAGGTTGCCGTGAGCTCGCCATCGAGCTCAGGGAGACCGCCAAACTCGCGCTCCCCATGGTACTGACCCAAGTTGGGCAGGTCGCGATGATGACGACGGATGTTGCCTTCATCGGGCACCTTGGTGCTGACGCGCTCGCTGGGGCTGCGCTGGCCAGCAGGATCTACCTAGTTAGCTTTATCTTCGGCGTTGGCTTGCTAGCGCCGATCGCACCGCTAACGGCGCAGGCCTTTGGAGCGGGCAATCTGGCTGGGATTCGGCGTTCGCTCGGCACCGGCCTGTGGGTGGCGATACTGTTATCCTTACCGGTTACAGCGGTTGCGCTGCAAGGAGAGCAGATTCTGCTTGTTCTTGGTCAGACGCCTGAGACGGCGCGGCTCGCCCAGCAATATCTGTTCGGATTAATCTGGGGAGTGGCGCCGGCGCTGTGTTTTCAAGCTATCCGCACTTTAATGGGCGCAGTCAATCGGCCAGGGCCGGTCTTGTGGATCACGGTCGTAGCCATCCCCGTCAACACCATAGTCGTCTATCTGCTAATCTATGGGAAGCTGGGCGCGCCCCGGCTGGACTTGTTCGGTGCGGGGCTTGCGACAAGCCTTGTGAACTGTGGGACGTTTTTGGCAAGTTTGTGGTTCGTCACAGTGCGCCGCCCTTTTAGCGAGTATCGCTTGATCGCGTATCCTTTGTGCTTCGATTGGGCTTTGATGCGGCAGCTCATCAAGCTCGGGACGCCGATCGCAATGGCCTCCCTGATCGGATACGGGGCAATGTCGGCCGCAGCGCTCCTGGCGGGTCTGGTCAGTACCAGCGCACTTGCCGCTCATCAGATCGCGCTTCAGGTCGCCGTTACCTTGTCCCTGATCTCTTTCGCGATCGGTATGGCAAAGACCGTGCGCGTTGGCCATGCCATAGGCCGCAACGACGGTCCCAGCGTCAAGCGGGCAGGTGTGGCCGCCATGCTGCTAGGTGTCTCGGTCATCACGATGCTGACGCTTGTGGTGATCCTCGCGCGCTTTGAGATCGCTGAGCTATTTCTTGGTAATTCCACCAGCAACACCGAAGGAACAATCCAGCTGGCTGCAAACCTCCTCTGCATTGGGGTGGCTTTCTTTATCAGCAATGCAGTGGAGTGCATTGCTGTGGGGGGCCTACGAGGACTAATGGATGTACGAATACCCCTTCTGTTCTCCGGCATCTCTCATTGGCTGATCGGCTTTTACCTTGGCTATGTGCTTGGTCTAAAGTTAGGACTTGGCGCAGTTGGTATCTGGATTGGCCTATCAATTGGGACGACCGTATACGCAGCTCTCCTCGTCATGCGTTTTCAGCTGCTCGCGCGCAGGCTTGCTCCTACGGCGCGACAATCAGGATGAGAGCACTGTCATCCTCCCCCCGCGACAGACGCCAGCGTACACTCAAATATACGCGAGAGCGGCCGCCTTATGTCGTTCAGAGTTTCGGTATAGGCAGATGAGCATGATGAGCTGAATCGTGTCCAGTCCGCGACGCAAATTCCTGCGCGTTCTATTGCACCAAGCACGAACTTCTACGCGGCCCATGTATGCAAATTTCGTAGGACCAGACCAAATGGCGCACACCCCTCACCTCGATGGTATAATTAATTTCGTGAAAGGGATTAACTTCGACAGCCTCCCGGACGAGGTGGTCGATCGCGCCGGAACGATTCTTCTCGATACGGTCGGTTGCGCTCTCGGGGGATCGATGACCAGCCTAGGGGCCTCGCATGCCAAAACCCTCATTACCGTTGCGGGTAGTGGAAAAGCAACTGCGATTGGTGTTCGCAGCGGTATCGATCCAGTGACCGCTGCGTTTCTCAATTCGACGCTTTCAGACGCTCTTGATTATGAGGATACGCTCATTGCGCATCCAAGCGCCGTGGTAATACCAGCTGCGCTTGCGCTGGGCGAGACCGTTGGCGCGACTCGCCGCGAGCTCGTAGAAGCCATTGTTGCTGGCTATGAGGTATCTATTCGAGTGGCGAGAGCGATCATGCCGAGCGTCGAACGACAGAGAGAGGTCGCGGTCGGATACGCATGGGGGGCTTTTGGCGCAGTCACTGCGGCAGCACATCTGTTGCATCTGTCCGCAAATGAAATGCGTCACGCATTCGGATATGCCGGCGCAGCCTCACCGTTGCCAATCTGGATTTCGAAATGGGCGCGACCACTTCAGTGGCTCAAAAACAACTTCGGTGAGCAAACAAGAGCCGGGGTGTTGGGCGCGCTCATGGCACGAGCCGGGTTCCGCGGACCTGAGCGGATTTTCGATAGCCAATATGGTTTCTGGCGAATGGTTGGATCTGATCGGTTTGATGCAGGACAACTTTCGAAAGGGCTCGGCAGGGACTACGAGATACTCCAGACAGAATTTAAGCCATATCCCGCCTGTAGGTTCCTTCACACGACGATAGAAGTCATTCAAGATCTCGTTCGCGATCATCAAGTTGAGCCTGAGGCGGTCAAGAAAGTCACGGTGAGATCATTCCGCGGCATGACCGAATTCTTCGGCGACCCCCGTCCAGATACGTTGGTGGACGCCCAGTTCAGTCTTCCATATTCGGTAGCGGTTGCACTCATGGGAATCCCTGTCGGAGCTGATTGGTACCATCCGAGAACACTGAAGAACCCTGCGCTGCTCGCAATTGCTGATCGTGTGTGCATCGAAACAACTTCTGACGAAGATTTCGGATTTGCGCAGGGTGTATATCCTACCGAAGTACACCTTCTGACCAAAGATGGAAATGCCTTCATTGGCGCTCGCGATATACCGCTAGGAGGTCGTATGCGCCCAATGTCTCGCGACTCGCATCGGAGCAAGTTTATGACTCTTGCCGCGCCTGTGTTGGGGGAGGCAAGCGCTTTAGAGGCATGGACTCACGGACAACAGGTTGAACCGTTTGATTTGCAAACCTGGATGAAAGGTCTCATACCATCGCGGACCAGTCTCCAATGTCTGGAATTCCATCAACCAATCGATAGTGAACTGTCGGAGCAGTCGCAATGAAGCAAATACCTGCCAAGGTCTTCGGCTCCTTTGAGCTGACGAGAAATTTGGGGTGGCCCGTGAGCCGCGCTTTTCTGCATTTTGGAATTTTGCTCGTAGCGATTCCGGAGTCCTGACGGTTGTCCCCTGACATTCAGAGATGTCGACCAGCAAACCCCGGCACGATGGGGCTCCTACTGCGCTCGATCAGCCCTGCTCGAAAACGCGCACCACGAACAAGAATTGCTCGCCTAAATCGGCGCGGAGTACCGGCACACCGTCGTCCTCCAAGACATGCTCGAAAAAGTGTCTCTCATCCTTGCACCCCTTTGCTGAGGCAGAGCAGCTCGAAAAGCTATCTCTTAATTGCTTCTCACTGAAATCATTTCATGCCGTCGTTCCGAAGGGGGATTTGATGATTGTACTCCTCTCAGCTCTCTGTTCAGAACGTCCAATTGGTGACTGACGCGCTCGCAAATAATGCCTGTTAGCGCGGACTGCTCCCTCGATTCCGACCAAACGGCTCCGATGCGGATTGGTATTTTCGGCGATGTGTCGAAAAGATGCATCCCGCTTTGCGCAGAGGAAACCGCGGAGACGCCATCGACCATCGCGTAGCCGCCATTCGCTTTAACCATCGCGATGGCGAGATAGGAGGTATGAACGTCGAATTCAGATCGGATTTCAATGTTCACCGATTTAAGCGCCTGGAATAGAAGGCTCCCTGGTGGCAAATCCGAGGGTAAGGTCATAATTGGGCGGCCGTTCAGAAAGTCGAGCGGAACAGCTTTGCTGTTGTAAGCGGCAGCCAGTTCCTGGAATTCCGTTTCGCCTACTGCTAACGTGAAGTGAGTTGCCCCAAGCAATCGCGTCGATATTGCCGGATGCGCAGCCGGTTCGAACATGAAACCAAGATCGATGTTCTGAGAGAGAAGTTCGCGTATCAGTTCCCGCCGGTGAAGAACGCGGAGATTGATTTTGAGGCCTGGAAAGCGGCAAGCCAATTCTGAAATAACGCTAGGAAGCAGAGCTATTGCCAATGGGTCCGTGGCGGCGACCCTGACCTGATCCGACCTAGCGACCAGTAGGTTACGGGCAAGCGCTTGAACAAGGTCCACCGCGTCCATCGCATTTTGGGCTTCTGCGTAAAGTAGACGACCTTCCAAAGTTGCTACCAGCTTGCCCCTGATACGCTCAAAGAGCCGAAATCCTAAACGGGCCTCCGCACGCATCAGAAGCTGGCTGACTGCGGATTGGCTCACGTTCAGAAGTCTTGCCGCGGCACTGATCGAGCCGGTCTGCATCACTGCATGGAACGTTTCGATATCACGAAGACGCATAATAGGCCTTCCTATAACTTTGGCTAATGATGCACCCCTAGAATGCCGTTTGTCAGATAGGCGACAATATGACATTTCGGAGCGAGATCAAAATCAGTGCACTGCACAAAATATGTGCAGCGCACTCAAGGGATGGAAAGTCACATGGGCAGTTTTCCGGTACCTAGTCTGGATGAAAGCAGTGAGGCCACCACTTTCCTGCGAGATCTGATCCGCATCCCGAGCGTCAATCCGCCTGGTAACGAAGTCGCAGTCGCCGCCGTCGTCGCAGCGAAATTGGCGGAGATCGGCTGCGCCGTGAAAACTTATGAGGCGGCCCCAAATCGTCATAATGTGGTTGGACGGATTAAGGGCGCCGAGCGCGGTCCCACGCTCATTCTCAATGGCCATATCGACGTTCAGCCTGCCGGCGACGGTTGGCGATATGATCCGTTTGGGGCGGAGATCGTTGATGGGGTCGTCTATGGTCGCGGCTCGATGGACATGAAGGCCGGCATCACATCCATGCTGTTCGGTCTCGCCGAGGTCGTGCGGACCAAGCAACTCCGCAAAGGGGAAGTGATTTTTACGGCTGTCGCGGACGAAGTCTCTGGTGGACACAAAGGCACCGGCTGGCTGCTCGAAAACAATCTCGTGCAGGGCGACATGGCGATCGTTGGCGAGCCAACGGGCGATGAGATCTTCATCGCTCATCGCGGCGTGGTTTGGATGGAGGTAACGGTCTCGGGCCGCTCCGCGCACAGCGGACGGCCATGGCTGGGTGTTAATGCGGTGTCGAAGGTAGCCGCGCTCATCAGTGCAATCGAGAAGGAGCTAGCGCCCAGCGCAGCCCTGATCACTCACCCCATGCTGCCGCCACCCACGTACAACTTTGGCCGGATCACGGGTGGCGAGAAACATAATCTAGTGGCTGATCGCTGCGTGTTGCAGGTGGAGCGCCGCATGTTGCCAGGCGAAAGTGCCGAGGAATGCACAGCACAGGTACGCCAACTTTGCGAGAGGCTGGCAGCCGAAGACACGGACGAGTGGAGCGTCGAAGTTCGGGAGGTAATGCACGTAGATGGAGCTGAGGTCGATCCAGATGGCCGAGCGGTTGCGGAGTGCCGGAAGGCCTATCGCGCGATCATGGGGAAAGACCCAGGCATCGGCGCGACGTCTGGCTTCGAAGATGCTCATTTCTTTCTGCAACGTGGCATTGACACCGCGATGTTCGGTCCCTATCGACGGCAAGCGAGTGAAGGCGGGGGCAAGTTCTTTGTGAACTCCGGCATGGCAGACGAATCCGTCGCTCTTGCCGATGTCGCCACCGCTATTGCAATCTATGCAACCATGATCCGCAACGTCCTAGGATAGGATTTGACGTGCTCAGCTTGCAGTCAGTTCGTAAGTCCTTCGGCAAGCATGCTGCGGTCTCAGATCTCAGTTTGGATGCGCATCGTGGGGAGATCGTTGCACTCCTGGGGCCCTCTGGCTGCGGCAAGACAACAACGTTGCGAATGATCGCTGGGTTCGATCGTCCGGATGCGGGGAGGATCCTGTTTGACGGCAAGGTGATCGATGCTCTTAGACCTTACGAACGCAACATCGGTGTAGTGTTCCAAGACTACGCTCTTTTCCCGCATAAGTCGGTCATTGATAATGTGATGTTCGGCCCCCGCGAACGTGGTATATCGCGCGAAGAAGCACGTGAGCGAGCGGACCGATACCTTCGCCTGACGCGTATGACTGAGTTCGCTGACCGCATGCCAGACATGTTAAGTGGGGGCCAACGTCAACGCGTTGCTCTAGCAAGGGCCTTAGCAATCGAGCCGGATGTTCTGTTACTCGATGAGCCCCTGTCTGCGCTCGATGCGAAGCTACGGATCGCGCTCCGCGCAGAAATGCGCGAAATTCTCCGCGCGGCCAATTGCGTCACCTTGCTGGTGACGCACGATCAAGAGGAGGCCATGACCCTCTCGGATCGTGTTTGCGTCATGAATGACGGCTGCATTGAGCAGGCGGGGACTCCAGAGGAGATCTACAACCATCCCTTCACTGAGTTTGTCGGGGTGTTCGTAGGACGCGCAAATGTTCTCCAAGGTACTCTCGAAAAAGCTGGAGAAAACGTGCTCTTCCGAGCTGCAGGTCGCACCCTCCTGACCCTACCCGCATCAGGCGTCTCCGCAGCAGAAGGACCAGCAAAGATCTTGATCCGACCCGAGGTACTTTCGAACATTGCTTCGGATCGAGCATCGATCGTACTCGACGGAGTGCTCGCCCATGACATGTTCCTCGGTCCGAGCCGAGAGATTGGATTCAAATTTGCAGACGGGTCCGACATGACCGCCCTACTCCGCGGCGGTCGAGCCTCGGCCCTTCCCGACGGAGCGCCTATCAAACTCTTCCTGCGTCCTGAAGATATCATCTGGATCAGATAACAAGGAGACCACAAATGAGCCTCTGCATATCTCGCCGCCAAGCGATGGCGGGTATTGCATCTGCCAGCTTGGTCGGTCTTTCGGGGAACGGAATTGCTCGTGCCGACAAACCAATGCTCACCGCTGTGGAATGGGGTGGAAAGACCTTCGAAGCAATGCGCGAAATCCAATCCATGCAGGACTTGGCGACGGTTCGTTGGGTGCAGCATGCCGGCGGTGCCGCGGCAATTGTGGCCAAAATCGCCGCTAACAAGCCAAGAGTCGACTATGATGTCGTCGCGGCGTGGAGCCCGGTTTTCGTTACGATGCTTGAAAAGGACTGGCTCGAGACCGTCACCGTCAAGGAGATGCCAAACCTCGCCGACGTCCCGGAGTCGCTGTTTCTCAAAGATGCTGCGGGCAACCTTAAGAATGTCCCGCGCGACACAAATGTGCAGCTTTGGGGATACCTGGAAAACAAGGCTCCTTTCCCGATAAAGCGGATTGACGATCTTCTTGATCGGCGCCTTGCCGGGCAGATTTGTTTCCCTGGGCCGGTTATGTACACCTGCATGCAGATCGTCTCACTTGCATACGGGCTTGGCGGCAGCGAGAGAGACATGACGCGAGCTTGGGACTTTCTGACGAAGCTTGCGAAGAGTGGGAACATTGGTCGGGTAGCTACATCCGATGTTGAGATCTCCAACTCCTTGACGAGCAGTGAAACGTCGATCGCATTCGCGGCCGCTAGCATCTTTCTCAACGCCTCAGAACATTTTCCAATCCACCTTTTAGCTAAGGAGCCAGAGAACAGCGGCTTTAAAAGTGCGGTCGCTGTCGAAGGGTGGTGCATTATGAAAGGCGGCAATACCGAACTCGCTAAGCGTTGGGTCAATGCAATGATGGCACCCGCGGCGAACGAATCCTTCGGCAAGCTTTCGGATCACACGCCGACCAATCAGAAGTCCAAGCCAAGTGCCTCGCTCGCACCGGTTACTTTCACCGGGGAAGAGCTAAAGCGGCATGCCTACATTCCGGACTGGGCCTTTATCGCTACTCAGCTTCCCAGCTGGACACGCAAATGGGAGCAGGAGATCGCCCCGCTTCTATGACGGGGTCTCCACGTGGAGGACAGCCAGTGGCATCGCTGTATCGATTGGGGTTCATTCTCGCCCTGCCGTCACTCATCGTGTATACGGCCTTGCTCATCGGCCCACTTGCACTTGTGCTTTCGCAAAGCCTAATTCCGATGGCGTCTCAAGGCGCTGGGGCTGGGCTCAGCAACTATACGCCGTTTCTGAGCCCGGCCTATGTCTGGTATTTTGTTGATACGTTTGGCCTCTCGCTGGTCGCTTGTCTGGTCGTAATGACGATCGCTTATCCTTTATCGCAGTGGCTCGTTAATGGCACATCGGGGCGGCTGCGAGGCTTCGTCGTCGTTCTGATCGTGCTCTCGATTTTCGTAAGTGGGTCCGTCAAGGTCTACGGCGTCGCTCTGGCACTTGGACCCACCGGACTTCGAAGTGAACTTGCGGCCCTGTTCGGGGCTCGGCCGTCCGCGAGGTCCGTTACTTCTCTCGTTGTTGTGATCGGTCTGATCAATTTTCTCCTGCCTGTTGCTGTCCTCGGATGCATCGCGCCAGTGCAAAGATTGCCGCGCTCGCTCAACTTGGCGGCGCAATCACTCGGCGCGAGCCGGTTGTCAACGCACTTAAAGATCTTGCTGCCTCTGTTGGCTCGCGGGCTCCTCCAAGTTTTCCTCTTGATCTATGTGTCGTCTGTCAGCGCATTTATCATTCCATGGATACTTGGGCGCGGACAAATCAACTTTCTCAGCAATCTGATCTATGCGCGCTTTAGCGAAGTTGCCGATTTTGGCGGAGGAGCTGCGTTGTCCATCGTCCTGCTAGCTGTCGCGGCCGCGGCTCTCCTGGGGGTGACGTTGCTAGCGCGGCGGACTGAAGGCGGAGCTCGACTATGAAAAAGCGCTTTATCGACAATCTAGTTGGCGCGGTCGTCACATTGGTGGTGACGCTGGGCATTCTGTTAATCGCGCTTCCGCTCATCTATGCGGGCGGCATGTCAATCGACGCACGCCCATATCTCGGGCCTTTTCCGCCGCACGACTTCTCATTGCGGTGGTACGCCCGTTTCTTTTCGAATGACATTTACATGCGATCGTTGGGGGCAAGCGCAATAGTTTCTCTGATAGCGGCTATCGCCGCTACGACGATCGGTGCGGCGGCGGCCATTGCCTCGGCCCGGTTAGAAGCGAATCGCCGGGATGCGGCTGCGCTTGCGATGTCCGCACCGCAGATCACGCCTCATGTGGTACTTGGGTTCGGATTACTGATGCTGTTCGGCGGCCTCGGAGTGCAAAACGGCTATGTACGCTTAATCCTCGGGCATGTCATCATCACGATCCCCTATGTTTTCCGCCTGGCCTCCGCCTCTTTGGTCGGCGTACCGCGCTCCATACTGGAAGCGGCTAGCTCGCTTGGTGCGCGACCGCGCCGAATACTATCCCAGATCGTGCTACCGATGATCCGTACAGGCTTGGTCGTTTCTTTCATTTTTGCCTTAGCAATTTCTCTTGATGACGTCGCCGTCGCGATCTTCTTGACAGACGCTAACGTCACGACATTGCCCGTGGCGATGGTCAGTAGCATGAAATCGTCGTTCGACTTGACGATTGCTGCCGCTTCCATGGTCCTCGTCCTAGGTGCGGTCGTCTTGCTCTGCCTCCTCAACCGGTTCGTAAGTCTCGACAAGATCCTCACTGGGCGTTCCTGACAACGAGTTGACGTGTTGAGTTGAGCTGAGCTGAGCAGCCGGGCGGCTTTGATTTCGCAACATAATTCTTGAGGTTTACGATGCTTTCTCGGCCCCGAATTGGGATCACGCCTGACATCAACAATTTTGATGCTCCGGAAACCGAATATGTAATTCGCCAGAACTATGCCGACGCAGTGTTGGCGGCCGGTGGGCTCCCATTCATCCTGCCTTACACAAACGACGTCGGCATGTACTTTGCCGACGTCGATGGTCTGCTTGTAACAGGCGGCCGGTTTGATATCGACCCGGCCCTTTACGGTCAAACAGCTCGACAATCCTTTGTCACGAAGCCGGTGCGCACCGGCTTCGAAAAGGCTCTGATTGACGGGGCATTGGGACGGAGCATTCCCGTACTCGGGATCTGCAACGGGATGCAACTCCTGGCAGTGTGTCTTGGCGGCCAGCTTGTTCAGGACATCCTTAGCGAGGTTGAAGGTGCACTTGAGCACAAACCGGGACAGTCCGCGGCTTTGCCGCATCACGAAGTTGATTTTTCGAGCAACCGCATCGGCCTCGCCGCAGGACGCTATCCTGTAAACAGCAATCATCACCAAGCTGTATTGCCGTTCCAGGCGTACAAGCAAATCGCTGTTGCGCCCGACGGGGTGATTGAAGGCATTGAAGCTGTAGACCACGCTTTTGCTGTAGGCGTCCAGTGGCATCCGGAATACAGCGTCAGCGAACTCGACGATTTGGTGTGGAAACATTTCGTCAGCGCTGCGAAAAACTATCACTTGAACAGGCCGATGCTCGGTCGCGGCTGACTGCGATGCCAAAAGTTACAGTACTTGGCGCAGGCGTCGTCGGCATGACGTCGGCATATGCCCTGGCACGCAAGGGGCACTGTGTTACCGTTGTCGACTCCGCCAGCGCCCCCGCTGAAGCTGGCGCCAGCTTCGGTAACGGCGCGCAACTGAGCTATTCTTATACGGATGCTTTGGCTTCTCCTTCTCTCATCGCCGATCTACCGAAATATATTCTTGGGCTCGACCCCGCTTTTAGGCTCCGGATCGGGTTTTCGCCTGAATTCTGGATCTGGGCTTTGGCATTTCTCGCAAACGCGTCCGCAAAGAAATTCGAAGCGAATACGACTGCTGTGCTCAAGCTCGCGATGGAGAGCCGCCGCGAACTCGCCGAACTGAGCAGCAGAGTTGACTTCGACCACCGGACTGCTGGCAAGCTCCATCTCTACTCCAATCCCGAGAGCTTGCGCCGTGCAACGGTGCTAAGTGGCTTAAAGAATAAATACGGGGCGCAGCAAGCGGTGCTGACTCCTGAAGAAGCAGTGGATCGCGAACCAGCATTGGCGGGATATCAGCAGCCTTTCGTTGGAGCACTATGGTCGCCATTCGATGAAGCCGGCGATTCCAGGCGCTTTTGCCAGAACCTGCGTTTTCTCTTGCAATCGGAGTACGGCGTGACTTTTAGGCTTGGCACGACCGTGCAAGCGTTGAAGACTCAAGCTGACAAGCTTATTGCCGTTCAAACCGATGCCGGCGAGCTTGAATGCGGCCGTGCGGTAATCGCTTTGGGTGCCTGGAGCCGGCGAATTGCGCGAACAGCTGGGATAACGGTGCCGATCTGGCCGATGCAGGGCTACTCAATGACAATACCCGCGACAGCAGCCGCTCCAAATGCGAGCATAACAGACAGCTCTCGGAAGCTCGTGTTCTGCCGGCTTGGAGAACAACTACGCATCGCTGGTCTCGCCGACATCGGCATGTGCCCCGGCGACTTTAGGCAGAGCCGCTTTGATAGGCTTTTTCAAGCAGCCAAAGATCTTTTCCCAAAAGCTGGAGATTACGGTGGCAAGGTAAACGAATGGACAGGATTGCGGCCGATGACGCCAGATAGCCAACCCATCGTTGGGCGCAGCAAAGTTGAGGGCGTGTACCTGAATTGCGGCCACGGATCGCTTGGTTGGACGCTGTCAATGGGCACGGCCGTTCGTTTAGCCGAGGTGATGAACTAGGAAGTCAGGGCCACCTCGTCCTCCCACCGGCAAGCCCCTCTCAGGGCTGGCCCCTGGCCGGCCCGCAAACACGTTTCTAGTCAAAAAGCAGGAGTGGATACCTGAGACACCTGGAAGCGTCGAAAGTATAGAGCGCTAGGGCGGGACGTCGATCGGCCACGGCGACATCTGCGCCTGCACGCAAGATAGTACGCAGCGGAAATGTCCCTCCGGCTCCGAAACGATCACTTCCTTGTCAGCCCGTCAGGAGAAGGATTGGAATTTTACCCCTCTACGGATTCTCAATACAAGACTTGTTCCGACGCGATGCGCACACATTTTCTCAGCGGCGAGAGTTTGAGGTCCTGCAGTCGGGCAGGCCAGGGCTAGCTACGACCAGCATTCGGTGCACGCCACATGTAGAGCCCGTCTGAGCATCTCGTCCAAGTACCTCGTTGCCTGCCCCTTAGTTTCCCTCATGTCGACATGAGGATAGGTCCGGTAACAAACTGGCGCCTCCATAAATGCAATGCCGCACCGGGTTGGGTCCGCAGTCGATCGAGGAATTCGCCTTCGGCGTCTTCGTGCACATCAGTTACCATTGCTCCATGCAGATCGAGGACCAACCCGCTGAGTCGAGGTCCCGAAAGCCACAATATCCATGCGTGGCATGCCGATGGGCTCTAGATCTCAAACAGCCGGCGTGGCGAACGCGAGAGGAGTTCGCATCCAGTTTCGGTCACGCGCACGGTTTCGCTGAATGCCAGCCCGGCCGCCGACACATACATATGGAACACCATATTCGGCTCCAACACCCACTTAGCATCCGGAAGGAACACTCGCGTGAAGTCGCTCGTGCGCGGCGTGGAGAGTGGAAAGTGGCCTAACGTATAGCCGGTAATGTTGGGGTACTCGCTCCGCAGGCCTGCCGATAGGATGGCCTCGCGCGCGATCGCATCCACCTCGCCAGCCGTGCGCCCCGGAGCCATGGCTTCGAACTGCCGATCCTGCGCTTCGATCAACGTTCGTGCCATTGCGGCGCGTTCGCCGTCAGGTCCGACCACAGCAGGCCGCATCAGCCGCGCGCTATACCCGTTGATCAGGGGAAGCAACTCAAGATGCAGCACGTCGCCCTGTCCTACCGGATGCGCATGGAGGTTGCCGTGCAGGAAACTCTCCCCCTTGCCGCTAGTGATGATGCCGGCGCGACTGGTGTCCGCGCCCTCGGCCATGAAAACCTGGTGCACAGCAGCCGCCGCGTCGCGAGCAGTGCGACCTTCGCCGCTAGCAGCCAGCGCGGCCACCAGCGCAATGTCGCCGATCTCGGCCGCCCGCCGCAGATATGCGATTTCTTGCGGCGACTTGCGGGCTCGCAGCTGCTCCAGCACGCCGGAAAAATCGTGGAAACGAACGTCTGGGAGCGCCGCGCACAGTCGCTTGAATCGACGCAGCGGCATGCAGTACGATTCTTCGTCCAGGCCCAACCGGGTTCGATCCCAGCCGTGAGCGGCCATCGTCTTCGCCAGAACGGCGATGGGATCCTCCCAGTCGGCGAACGCCACGTTCTGAGTCACCCATGAGTTCTCGAGAAACGGGCCGAGATCGACCGCACGCAGTACCATGACAGGCTCGCCTTCAAGCGGCAGAAGGCAGGCGCGATACATGTTCTCCGAGATGGAGAAGCCACAAAGCCAAGCTAGAAACTCGGTCTGGTCGACTAGGAGCAGGTCGATATTGCGTCTACGCATTTCGGCGCGAACACGCTGGGCACGCTCGGTATATTCCGATCGAGTGAAGGCAAGATTGGTGTTTTGTGACATGTGAAGAAAGTCCAGTGGTTTCAGCGCCGCCGGTTGCCGAGCGCCTGCGAGAGGAAAGAGCGACGGCAGACAACGGCGCTGGCATTGAATTGCTTGAGACGATCGAACGGATCAGGCGGTCGAGGGGGCGCACGGCAAATGACTTACCGGTCGGCTTGCAGATTCCTTCGTCGGCGCGGCGTGCCGTGCTGGAAACAGGTTGAGCATGGCCAGTTGCGCAAGTTCCACGACTGCCGGATGTACATCAGCTTGAGTCAGGTTATCCATCTGCAATCACTTGGATTACGAGGAGAACTCAACGCAAACAGGATGTTTGCAAGCGTGAGGATGTCGGCCACGGGCAACCCTGTTTGTCGGCGAACCGCATCCGAAGTAACGGGAAAGCCCGTGCACTCGAACACCAATGCCCCAATATCCCGATGCGAATCCAAGATCGATTTAACCGCGGCCATCACGTCGCGGATCATGGTGGGAATCTTTGGGAGAGGAACAGGCGCCATCAATTCGTGCCACGAGTCCGAACCGTCGATACCGGCAATCGCAACCGGAATTTCCTTTGACGACCACCCGGCGGCATTGAAATGATCCTCCTTCAAGTTGCCCGAGTCGAATGTGACGAGACCAATCCTTTTTTCAGACGGGAGCATCTTCGCGACATGAGGGACGAGCATGAGGTTTGAGAGACCCACAGGTACGGAAACCGCCCTTGATACTGCGTTCTGGAATAAGGCAGTAAACCCACAGTTTGCGGTGATGGCCGAGACGCCTTCGTTTTCAAGCTCGCGAGCGCATTGGGCGTAAGCGCCTCGCAGTAATGGGTCACCTGCCACAACCTTGTCCGTCGTCGCACCCGGAACCGTAATTCTCTTAGTCGGAAAAGGGAATGTTCGGGGATCTGCCATATAGCCGGGAAGCTCGGCCGAGTTTTCGAGCATCAAGATTCCGAGCGTTTTTTCAGTCATTTCAGGTGCTCCAGACGTTCTTCAACATTTAGGCTTTCGCGCGCCCAAAGCGGACTGCCAAACATCTCACTTGCTGAGCTCTGCCAACTGGGGGGCTGTTGGACCTGCGAATTACTCGCGGTCCGGTTGGATCGATCGCGCCGTTGAATGTCTGGCCAAGACTTCGGTGACGTACGATTGGGAAACGACGCATGCATTACAAGCCTCGCGCCCGCCATGTCGATGACGACCCTCCTTATGTGCCCGAGATAGCTTGATCCGACGACTCTTCCGCTGAGCACGAATTTTTTCTCTATTAGCCGCTTTTTTCTTTATTAGCCGCCGGCCTAATGAACTCCGGTCAGATGATCGCTGTCACTTCGCCGGCCCGGCCATCGCAAGGCAGCGACACGTCTCCCGCTGAACTGCGAGAGCCCGAGCCAGGGCAACCCGTTGCTGCTGGGGCGGCCAAATTTGGGTCGAAGGTGCTGCGTACCTGCACCAGAGAGGAAGTCAATTAGCTTTCGACCGCCTTCCGTCAACATGATGGATCCATGTGCCCAGCTGAGGATACCCGGAAACGAACGTGAGTATGAACGAACGTTCAATTCGAGAGCTTCAATCGTTTGCATGGCAGTGAACTCGCTGGTCGGGACGTGCATGGTGGACCCCTCTGCTAGTTCGGTGTCAGTGGCCGGGACGCTTCAACCGTCGATAACCAGCCGAAAGGACAATTGCGAGTGCATTCGCGTTGAGCGTGGCCAAGCATGATAGGCTCTCCTGATTAGCTGACAGCCGGAACGCTCGAGCCTATCAACCCTGGTAGTCCCCTGTGCGCATGACTGGCTTCCATCGGTCTTGGCTCGGTCACACCTCTCTAGGTTTGCCCGATTGCGAAGCAACGGACCTGTTAGATCGACGCATTGAATGCGCCTATTTCTCAATGCACTGTACATTCAGAGCCGGCTCCGAAACTCTGGATAGAATCTGGAGAGACGATGAGCAGACCAGCCCGCCGGCACCACCGACGGCATTCAAGCCAAAGGTGGAGTAGCCGCGCTCGATGGCCAAGATACCGGCCCACCTGGTAGGGCATCGCGACGTTCACACCAACGAGAGAACCCGAGGTAGACGCGAAAACGCCGCACGCCAAGATCGCGGAGCTGAACACTGGAAAACGATTTTATGCAACGTGCGCGCAGCAAAGCCAGCCCGCTGAGCGTAAGCCGTGATCGAACGTGAACGCGACCGGTCAATCACGATAGGCGGAAGTGTTGGAAATAGCCGCGGCGTCAATATCTATTGTCTACCACGTCCGGCGCCGCCGCCTACCTCGCAATCATGCTGACGGCTCGAGCGGCTGCATTTAGGGCGCCGCGCCGCCCGGCCGGGGGGCCCACCAAAACTGGTAGTGTCTCGGCCGCACTTTCATCTTGTATCGGAAGGTGTCTTGGAGCAGATCGCGTTCGTCATCTCAACGACGAGGTGTAAGAATGATTAGCCTCGTCAATCCCCTGCATGTATCGCGCTTCCTTCAGTCGTATGACGCCGAGGCTACGCAATTTGTCGATGGATAGAGAGATCGTCTCATCTCTGACCTCGCCGGCTCTGCCCGACATCGCCGTCGTCGCCGAACCCACTCCAAAGTGGAGCGACAAGTCATTGTTTCTCTGGAGTGAACGTAGCGTCGTTGCTCTCCCCAAGACCCTCCGCGCGATGTGGTTCATTGGGCCCGATTGAGAGAACAACCGCTTCTGCTGACCCAGCACGGATCGGCACTGAACTGCTTAAGGTCCTTAGGCAATTAGGGAGTTCCGACCCGTGCCGGCTGCTTCACCATGATGTCGTGCTTGACCGACTTCTCACCCTGCGGCGCCGGTAGTGGCCGTCTGCTTCGATTGAAAGGTGAGACCGGCGCTACCTATGAGGGAGTCACCTTCCGAGACGTCCAGGATGCCGACGGTCCGACGCGACTGAGTTTCCGCGCATACTGGCGCCAAGCCAATGGCAAACCATCGCTGCGTCCGTTCCTCGACCTGCTTCGCGAGCGCTATCCGGATCTCTCGGCCGCTCCAGGGGCAGACTGAGCAGCATTTCGCCGCGCCTTCGCAAAGGCGCGGTCGGTCGCCATGAAACGCTCGATCATCGGCGCGATCAGCTTGGCAGGCTCGGCCGGTGTCGTCGCGCCTCCGCTGCGCGTCAGAATCTCGGCGTAGCTTTTGAGGTCCCTGAAGACCGCCGCCGGCAGTTCAACGGTGAGCTTTACCGGCTTGTCGTCTTCGAGTGGTCCAAGCTTGAGCTTCGTCATCGCACACCTTTTTGTCCGTAGGGAGCCAGCACCAAATCGCGAGTAACGATGACCCGCACCGGGAAACCTGGCCGGATGGTCAGTGTCGGCTGGATATTGAGCTGGCGCTGCACGATCTGCTGCCCGGTCTGGCTGATGCTATTGGAGGCGCCGCTGCGGATTGCCTGAACGAGATTGTTCTCATTCCGGCTAGTGCCGGCCTCGGCTCCGACGCTGAGCATGGTCGAGAGGACGGCGGCCTTGAATAGCATGCCCCAATGATTGTCGACCTCGTCCTCGAGGCCAGCGTAGCCACCGCTGTCGGCGCCGGGCTGGCGCTCCAGCACGATCGAGCTACCGTCCGGCATGATGATGCGAGTCCAGACCAAGAGAATGCGGCTCTGGCCGAACGCCACAGAGCTGTCGTACTGGCCGATCAGCTTGGCGCCTTGGGGCACCAAGAGATATTTGCCGGAAGGACTGTCGTAGACCGCCTCCGTGATCTGGGCGGTGACCTGGCCTGGCAGATCGGACCGGATGCCCGTGATGAGCGCAGCGGGGATCACCGTGCCAGCTTGCACGACATAAGGAGAGGCCTTGGGTTCGAGCCGGTCCGGACTGACCGTGCGTTTGTCTGTCGCAGCGTTGAGGAAGGCCGCCTTGCGGTCCTGCATGTTCTGGGCCGATCCGGCATCGACGGGAGGCGTCGTGGCTGGGGTCGTTGCTGCCCCAGGCGAGGTATTCGGGATGATTTGGCTGACGCTCTGCGGTTGCTGGACGGTCTGAGCGAAGAGCCGGCTGACGCGCGCCGCTTCGATCTCCTGCGCTCTGTGCTGCGCTTCCGGATCGGACGTCGTTCCGGGGACCACGGTGTTCGGTGCAGCGCCCGCGTTGAGGATCGGCTTGCCGAGATCGCCGGGCAGCGGCGGCCCGAGCGGCGGCGCCTGACGCGGCAGACCGGTATAGTCCTTCGGCAAGGCGGCAAGGCCCTCGGCCGAAGGGCTATTCTGGGTGCTGAGCAACTCCTGGCCGGCTTGCTGCTTGTTGCGGGTTTGCAGGGCATAGCCGAGCGCTCCCGCGACCGCAAGCGCAGACACCGCGCCGAGACCAATCAACATCTTGCGTGAGAGGCGTGTGACAGGTGCCCGCTCGCCTCGAAGCCGAAGATCCGGCGGCGCGACGGGTGGGATGTCGGTTTGAGTTTCGCCGTCTATCGCCATGAGCGCGGCCTTCCGTCAGTACGAACAATGCGCACGCGCCGCTCGCTATCCTTGTCGCCAAGACGCAATTCGGCGGCGGCGAACAGGCGATCGACGATGTAGTAGTTGCGGTTCGCACGGTAGTTGACCAGTTCGGATCCGCCGGCCGGACCGATGACGAACAGCGGCGGCATTTCTCCCTGGACGATCCCGCTGGGGAATTCGATGTAGACCTTGTTCCCGTCGTCGAAGGCGCGCAGCGGACGCCAGGCCGGATCATCGCCTTCGATCGCGTAGCGGAAGTTGATCGAGGCGAGATCGACGCCGGCTGCGATAGGCGCGGCGGCCTCAGCCGTCGCGTTCTGCTGCCGAAGCGCGATGAGCTGGTCCTCGGGATACTGCCAGGAGACCGAGGCCATGTAGGTCTTCTCAGTGGAGCGCAGCTCGAGGAGATAGGTCCGCCGGTCGGTGTTGATGACGAGATTGGTGACCAACTCCGGCCGCGTCGGCTTGACGAGAATGTGGATCTTCTTGGTCGCGCCCGCCCCGCTCTCGCTATCGCCGATGATCCAGCGCACGGTGTCGCCGGCCGCGACCGGTCCGGATCCCGTAAGTTGCTCGCCCTCCTGCAGGGCGACATCGGTGATCTGGCCGGGCGCCGTATAGACCTGGTAGAGGGCTCCACCCGAGAACGGGTAGACCTGGACCGCGTTGATGAAACCGGTGCGGACCGGCTGCACGCGTGCTGCGGCATTGGCCTGTTTGACGCGAACCCGTGGATCAGCGGCTTCCGGGACTCGTTTGCCAGCGGCGAGCGGCTTCAACTGGCCGGGCAGCGGCAGGGGTTTTGGCAATTCCACGATCTTGATGGGCGCCGGCGGATCGGCGGTGAGCGACGCCGGCTCCGCCGTGTCGTAGTTGATGTCGGGCGGAATGAAGTTCTGTGCGCAGCCGCCGAGGGCCGAGACGGACATCAGCAAAGCCGCCAAAGCGGATTTACGGAAGCGCGTATCGCCGTCTTTCCGGTTTTGCTGAACGATGGAGAGACGCGAAGCCGGACGGCGTGCGCTTAACGAAATCGGCGGGGTCATTGTCCCAGCTCCTTCGACCAGTTGATGGCGTTGACGTAGATGCCGAGCGGATTCTTGCGCAGCCGGTCGGCATCGGTGGGTGGCTGAATCGCGATGGTGAGGATGGCGGTCCAACGTGTGGTGCCGGCGAGCGCTCCGTCCTGATAGCGGTGCTCCACCCAGGCCACACGAAAACTGTCGGGCGAGGCGCGGATGACGCTGGAGACATCAATCGCGACCTGCTGCTTGCCGAGGCTGGCGAAGGGGTCATTGGCGCGGGCGTAATCATTCAGCGCCATTGCCCCCGCCGTCGTCGTAAAATCGTACGCTTTCAGCCAGTTCTGCCGCACGATAATCGGATCGGCTGGAAGCGAACGCACCATCGCGACGAAGTGGGCGAGATACCAGGCAATCTGCGGGTCGCTCGGCCTGTAGTCGGCCACGGCTGGCGCCACTGCTTGTGCCTGGCCGAGCTTGTCGACCTGCACCACCCAGGGAACGACGGTGCCGTGGGTGGATTGCCAAACGAGACCGCCGGCGAGACCGCAGGCCAGTAACAGCGAACCGAAGGCCATCAGCCGCCAGTTCTTCGCCTGCACGCGGGCAGAGCCGATGCGATCGTCCCAAACCTGCGCCGCGCGCTGGTATGGGGTTTCCGGTTCGGGCGTGCGGCCGTAGCGGACCGACGATCGCCGAAAGACTGACATTCGTTATTCTCCCCCTGATAGCTCGACGGAATGGCCGCCACCATGGCTGTCGCCGGATTTGAGGGCTTGCGCAGCTGTCTGCGCGCCGTGAATGACTGCTTGGTTGCGTTTGACGCGCTGGGCCCAGGCGGGCGGACCGCTGTCGCTTGCGGCTTGAGAGGCAGCTCCATTGTTTGCGGCCTCACCGCGCTCAATGGTCCCCATGGTCGAGGAGCCGCCGGTATTCGCGACACCCGACCGGGCGCCTGATGCGAAGCTTTCGGTCATTGACCCAGCTGCTTGCGCAACAGCGCGTCTGACGGGAGTGGCCGCTGCACTGGCAGCAGCACGGCCGGCGCCGCCGAGACCGGAGGCGACGCCGCGAGCTCCGGACTGCCCGGCTGATGCGAGGCTGTAGGCGGAGGACATACCGCCCGCCATCGCCGCACCACCGCGTGCAGCCGCAGCCGTGCCAGAAGCTGCCGCCATTGCTCCCCGCCCCGCGAGCCCAAGCGCCGCGCCGCCCGCCATCGCCGTGCCGGCGACGGCAAGGCCTGTGCCGACAGCAGCGCCCGCACCAAGCTGCGGCGCTCCTGAGACGAGGCCGGTTGCGATGCCGGGTCCGAAGATGCCGAGGCCGAGCATGGCGAGCGCTGCGAGCACGACGGAGAGTGCCTGCTCGATCGTCGGCTGGCCACCGCCGTAGGCTGACGTGAACTGGGAGAAGAGCCCGGTGCCGATGCCAACGATGACGGCGAGCACCATCACCTTCACACCAGAGGCGACGACATTGCCCAGAACCTTTTCCGCAAGGAAAGCGGTCTTATTGAACAGCGCGAACGGAATGAGGATGAAGCCGGCAAGCGTCGTCAGCTTGAACTCGATCAGCGTGACGAACAGCTGCACCGCCAGAATGAAGAAGGCGATCAGCACCAAGAGCCAGGACACCATCAGCACCGCGATCTGGACAAAGTTCGCAAAGAAGCTGGTGAAGCCCATCATCTGGCTTGCTGCATCCAGCAGCGGCTGCCCGGCATCGAGACCGACCTGTGCGAGCCGGCCGGGCCGCAGGAAATCCGCCGTCGAGATCGACGAGCCGCCCGCCTTCAGACCAAGGCCGGCAAAGCTGTTGAAGATGACCCCGGAGAGATTGTTGAAGTTGGTGATGATGAATGCGAAGAAGCCGATATAGAGCGTCTTCTTCACCAGCCGTTGGAGAATGTCTTCATCTGCGCCCCAGGCCCAGAATACGCCGGCCAACGTGATGTCGACCACGATCAGCGTCGAAGCGAGATAGGTGACCTCGCCTTTGATCAGGCCGAAGCCTGAATCGATATAGGTGGTGAAGGTATTGAGGAAGGTGTCGATAATGCCGACGTTGTTCACCGCTTATCTCCTTCGGCAGCGTTCGTCGTCGATGGTGGGGCCGGCGCGGCCTGCGGCAGAAGTGGCCGCGCCGGCCTGCCGAAGAAGCGCGCCCGGTTCTCCTCCCAGACCGCCTGGCAGTGCGGATCTTCGGCATCCTCCGGTCCGAACGCGCGGCAGCGGCGCAGCTCGGCCGACAGATCATCGGGTGTGGAGACGACGGGAGCGTCAGATAAGGTCCGCGGCGCGGGACGCCGATGGATATAGGATAGCGTGGCCATGAAGACGGCCATCAGAATGACCATCGCGACGGCGCGTAAGATATCCGAGCGCTCCATAGTCCCACGCCTTAGTTGTTGCGGAACATGGTGACGTTGCCGGGCTGGTACCCGGTGCGCGTCGAGAAGATCTTGTATTGCTGCTGCCCCTGGGACTCGCTCGCCGTCACGCGCGCCTGCTCCAGCGCGTCCGCTCGTCCCTTCGCGGCGAGAACTGCGACAAGATCGGACAACTGCTGAGATTGCAGCGCGAGGAGCTGGTTACCGGCTTGAGCGGCCTGCAGCGCGCCACTTGCGGACTGGCTGGCGGTGACCAGTGACGTCATCGCGTTGGAGTTGGTCGAGATATTGCCGACGACGCCGGCCTGGACCTTTAGGGAGTCCTCGAAAGCGCCGACCGAGTTCTGCCAACGCGTTTGGGCAGCGGCGAACAGCGTGGCATTGGAGCCCGTGACCGGAGCGGTACCGTAGCTGCTGGAATAGGCGGTCTGGATACCCTGAACATTGAAGGCGATATTTTGCGCCTGGTTCAGAAGCGATTGGGTCCGAGCGATCGTCGACTGAAGCTGAGCCAGCGTCGACATTGGCAGGCTCGCGAGGTTTTTCGCCTGGTTCACCAGGCTCTGGGCCTGATTGGTCAGCATCTGTATCTGATTGTTGACCTGCTGCAGCTCGCGCGCCGCCGTCAGCACGTTCTGGCTGAAGTTGCTGGGGTCGTAGACGATGACCTGCGCAGAAGCCCGCGTCGTCAAAAGCGACTGAAACGACAAGGTCAGCGACAGGGCGCTCGCAACCAGTAGGCTACGGCGCGTCTTGCAAACGCTCATGATTGCACCTCCAGGTTCGTCAGGTCAGGGATGAGATCGGCGGCCCAAAGGAGCTCGTGGTCGGCGAGCCAGGCCGGCGTAAAATCCTCGCGGCCGTGCTCGGCGAGCAGCCGCTCGATTGCGGCATGATCGGCCTTCGAAGACGCCGCGCAGAAGGCGAGCGCGATCGGTCCGAGACCCAGCTCGAAAAGCCGATTGCCGCGTCGCGATTGGCAGTAGTAGTCCCGCTTCGGCGTCGCGCGCGCGATGATCTCAATCTGGCGATCGTTCAGACCGAAGCGCCGATAGATCGCCGTGAGCTGGGGCTCGATGGCGCGCTCGTTCGGCAGGAAGATGCGCGTCGGACAGCTTTCGACAATCGCGAGCGCAATGTTGCTGCCATCGATGTCGGAGAGCGACTGCGTGGCGAAAACGACGGACGCGTTCTTCTTCCGCAACGTCTTCAGCCATTCGCGTAGCTGCTGAGCAAAGGCCGGATCGTCGAGGACGAGCCAGCCCTCGTCGATGATGAGGAGTGTCGGCCGGCCGTCGAGCCGTCCCTCGATGCGATGAAAGAGGTAGGTGAGGACAGCAGGTGCAGCACCGGCACCGATCAAACCCTCGGTTTCGAAAGCCTGGACTGACGCGAAGCCGAGTTGCTCAGCCTCAGCATCGAGCAGCCGGCCGGACGAACCGCCGACGCAATAGGGTTGCAACGCCTGCTTGAGCGCGGTCGATTGCAGCAGGACGGTCAATCCGGTGATCGTCCGTTCCTCGACCGGCGAGGATGCCAGCGACGTCAATGCCGACCAGACATGCTCCTTCGCGGTCGGATCGATGGTGACGCCTTCCTTGGCAAGGATCGCGGTCACCCATTCGGCGGCCCAGGCGCGCTCTGCCGCATCGCCGATCCGCGCGAGCGGCTGAAGCGAGACGGAGTCCTCGGCGCTGTTCGAAAGGCTTCCACCGAGGTCATGCCAGGCGCCGCCCATGGCAAGCGCCGCGGTGCGGATCGAACCGCCGAAATCAAAGGCGAAGATCTGGCTCTTGCGGTAGCGGCGGAACTGGATCGCCATCAGCGCCAGCAGCACGGACTTGCCGGCGCCGGTCGGGCCGACGATCAGGGTATGACCGACGTCACCGACATGCAGCGAGAAGCGAAACGGTGTGGAGCCCTCGGTCTTCCCAAAGAACAGCGGGGCGGCACGAAAATGTTCGTCGCGTGCTGGCCCCGCCCAGACCGCCGACAGCGGAATCATGTGGGCCAGGTTCAATGTTGAGAGCGGCGGCTGCCGGACGTTGGCGTAGGCGTGGCCAGGCAGGGAGCCGAGCCAGGCTTCGAGCGCATTCACCCCTTCCGGCATGCAGGTGAAGTCGCGCCCCTGGATCACCTTCTCGACGAGGCGAAGTTTTTCGGTGGCGCGGCCGGGGTCCTCATCCCAGACGGTGACGGTCGCGGTAACGTAGGCCTGGCCGACATCGTCGGTGCCTAGTTCCTGCAGGGCGAGATCGGCGTCAGTGGCCTTGTTGGCGGCGTCACTATCGACCAATGTCGAGGCCTCGTTCGTCATCACCTCCTTGACGATGGCGGCGATCGACTTCCGTTTGGCGAACCACTGCCGGCGGATCCTGGTCAGCAGCTTCACCGCCTCGGTCTTGTCGAGGAGGATCGCGCGTGTCGACCACCGGTAGGGAAAAGCAAGCCGGTTCAGCTCGTCGAGAATTCCGGGATGTGTCGCGGTCGGAAAACCGACCACGGTGAGCGTGCGAAGGTGGTGGCTACCGAGACGCGGCTCGAGGCCGCCGGCGAGCGGCTCGTCCGCGAGCAGCGCGTCGAGATGCATCGGCGTCTCCGGGACGCGGACGCGCTGTTGCCGGGTCGAGATGGTGGAGTGCAGGTAGGTGAGCGTGTCGCCGTCATCGAGCCATGCCACCTCAGGCATGAATCCTTCGACCAGTTGCAGCACACGATTGGTGCGATCGACAAACCCGCGCAGCAGCTCGTGGGGGTCGACGCCGCTCTGCGCACGGCCCTCGTAGAGCCAGCCCTCGATGCGCGAGGCGTCTTCGGCCTGCGGAAGCCAAGTGAACGTCAGGAAGTAGCGGCTCTCGAAATGTGTCCCGGCCTCCTCGAAAGCATCCCGCCGCTCCAAATCCACCAGTGCCGATGCGGCATCCGGAAAGGCGTTATAGGGGTAGGTCTGGGCGGCGCTGCGCTGAGCTTCGACGAAGATCGCCCAGCCTGAGCCGAGACGGCGGAGCGCGTTGTTGAGGCGGGCCGTCACGCCGACCAGCTCCGCAGGGGTCGCGCTGTCGAGATCCGGACCACGGAAGCGCGCCGTCCGTTGGAATGATCCGTCCTTGTTGAGGACCAGACCTCGTTCGATCAAAGCGGCCCAGGGCAGGAAGTCTGGAAGGCTGGCAGGGCGATTGCGATATTCAGCGAGGTTCAGCATGGAAGCCTCATGTCGCGAGGTAAGGGGGATAGCGGAGGTGGCGTCGAACGACGTCCACGAACTGCGGGTCGCGCTTGGCCGCCCAGACGGCTGCGGCGTGACCTACGGCCCAGATCAGCGCGCCGGGGATCCAGAGGCGCAGACCGAGGGCAATGGCGGCCGCCAACGTGCCGTTGGCGATCGCGACGCTCCGCGGAGCGCCGCCCATCAGGATTGGATCGGTCAGCGCGCGATGGACCGGCGCGAAGAAGCCGGGCACCTCTGGATGGACAATCCCAGCCATCAGACCAGCGCTCCGCCCGAGAAGCTGAAGAACGTCAGGAAGAAGCTCGAGGCGGCGAAGGCGATCGACAGGCCGAAAACGATCTGGATCAGCCGGCGGAAGCCGCCGGCGGTGTCGCCAAAAGCAAGCGTCAGGCCGGTCACCGTGATGATGATGACCGAGATGATCTTGGCGACCGGACCCTGCACTGATTCCAGAATCTGATTGAGCGGCGTCTCCCAGGGCATCGAGGAGCCCGAGGCATAGGCCGCTGGCGCGAAAGCGATCGAAATGAGAGCAATCGTCGCGACATCGGTGAAGCGGCGTCGAACACGACGGATTGTGGAAGGAAGCTGAATCATGATGGGTCTCCCGAAAGCGAGGATTCGCCGCCCGCCCCGGCGGATTGGATGCGGTAATCGCCGGTGGCGGGATCGAGGCCGGCAACGAGAGCAAGTTCAGCAAGGCGGCGTTCGCTGCCGCGGCCGCGCAGCACCGCGACGACATCAATCGTCTCGGCGATTAGCGCCTTGGGCACGGTGAGGACGGCTTCCTGGATCAGCTGTTCGAGGCGGCGGAGCGCGCCCAGTGCTGTGCCGGCGTGAATCGTACCGATCCCGCCGGGGTGACCGGTGCCCCAGGCCTTGAGAAGCTCCAAGGCCTCGCTGCCCCGCACCTCCCCAACCGGAATGCGATCAGGGCGCAGACGGAGTGAAGACCGGACCAGATCGGACAGGGACGCGACGCCGTCCTTGGTGCGCAGCGCGACCAGATTGGGCGCGCGGCACTGAAGCTCGCGCGTGTCTTCGATCAGCACCACGCGATCCGAGGTGCCGGCGATTTCGGCGAGCAGTGCATTGGTGAGGGTGCTCTTGCCGGTCGAGGTGCCGCCGGCAACCAGGATGTTCTTGCGCGACTCCACGGCGGCCTTCAGAGCCGTCGCCTCACCGGCGGTCATCGTGCCCGCTGCGACGTAATCATCGAGCGTGAACACCGCGACCGCGGGCTTGCGGATCGCAAAGGCCGGCGCCGCGACGACCGGCGGGAGAAGTCCTTCGAACCTCTCTCCCGTCTCGGGAAGCTCGGCCGAGACGCGCGGCCTCTCGGCATGCACCTCAGCGCCGACATGGTGCGCGACCAGGCGCACGATCCGCTCGCCATCGGCGGCAGACATCGTGCGTCCGCTATCTTCCAGGCCACCTGACAGCCTGTCGATCCACAGCCGGCCATCGGGGTTGAGCATCACCTCGACGATCGACGGGTCTTCGAGGAACGTCGCTATCGCTGGGCCAAGCGCCGTGCGCAGCATGCGTGCGCCACGCGAAAAGGCTTCCGAATGGATTGAAGTGCCCGCCACGATCGTCCCCCGTCGAGCGCCAATCGCAGCAAGCGATCGGCGACGGGGATGGATAGAAAAGGCAGCGAATGGATCAGTTCAATAAGTATTCTGCCGTCGTAGGGGACTAGCGTGGAGCAGAGAAAAAATACTTGCTGTATAGAAGGCGGAGTCATTAGGCGGTGTTCTCAGCAAGATCCGCCTTCTCCCTTCGTCCAAGTTTGCCGGGATTTGGTGCGCCATACATTCCGTATCGGAGGTGCAGGCGTTCCCGCTCGCACTCATAGTCAGGGTTGGGGCAAATCAACACGCGATCAGAATACTGCTGAGACCCCCAACGACGGTATCGTTGCCGAGTCTTTCAAGTGCGCGCAACCTAAAAACGAAAAGATTGCGAATCCCAAACTGCGAGTCGGAACACGATAGCCGTAGCTCGTCATCTGACCGAAAGATCGATCAGCTAATCGCCTTTAGGCAGTATGCTCGCGAGTTGGTCCTCGACCCCTACGTTGTAAGCCTGAGAAAGAGCGGCAACGTGGAGGCCAACAGCCACACGGAGTCCCCCTAGGGCGAGATAAAAGTCGGTCTCGTTCCGTCCCGGACCACCTATCTGAGCAAGAAATTGGTGACAAGCGCGTCGTATCCCGCGTACAGCGGCCTCTGCAGGTGACTTGCTATCGAGCTTACCAATAACCTCAGTGCACAAGCTGCGTATGTCGTCTACAGACGGATCGGCCTTTTCGCGCATCTGCTGATCGGGTGTATTGAACAATATGCGGCGATCTTCCAGGTACGCAATCAAACCTTGAACCGCTTTTTGTTCTGCGTCGCTTACCTCCCACCCTACGCCACCACCGAAACCAAGAACGCTAAGAGACACTGATTTTACTCGGACCTTTTTCCCGTGAGAAGCCATGTTCGTCTCCTGTAGCTGGACAGGTGATTCGAATTGATGCGGATCCCAATCTGGTCGCGGAGGTAGGGTACAATGCCTCTCACCCTTCAAGGAAGAGCCTTCTGGGCTAGATAACCATCTAGAGCGCGTTTGCGGGCCGACGAAGACCCTCCTTCAGCCGAAGAGTTCTACCTATTCTCCGCCCTCATAGAACAGCTCGAGCGGCAACCCGACCAGCGACTTTCCGATCCAATCCCGCGCGATCACATTGGAGGGACCCATTGCGATGGCAGCACGGGCATCCCGGAATGACCGTTCGATCGGCCCACGTCGATAGCCGTAACCGCCGGTCACGGTCAGCGCCGCGGCGGCCACCTTATTGGCAACTTCTGCAGCATGAACCTTGAATTCTGTCAGAGGAATCAGAATTTCGCTCTGCGGCTTGCCGGCGCGCCACAGCTCATCCAGCTTGGCGGCGAGCTCGTTGCGCCACGGACGCAAGGTCTCCACAAGCACCTTTGCAGCCCCGAGCTCCTGGCGGATGGCCTGATAGTCCGACAAGCTTTTGTTCTTGTCCTTATGAACGAAGCTCGATGTGTGAGCGACCGCCGCATTGAGCGCGCCCCGCGCCACTCCTTCCCACACCGCTCCGAGGCCGATGAGGTACACGGGTGAGACGCCGTCATAGATGATCTCCTTGCCCTGTCCCTCGGCGCCCAGCCGGTCGCGGCTCGGGACCTTGACGCCCTTATAGCGGATCGGGCCGGAGTGATTTCCCCGTACGCCGAGCGCCTCCCACGGGCCGGCTTCGATTCCAGGCGTCTTGCCGTCAACGATGAAGAACGAGATGTCGGTCTGGTCCTTGGCCCCGGGAGAGCGCGTCTGCACCACGTAAAAATCGGCCTGACCGGAACTCGTCGTGAAGGACTTCTCCGCGTTGATGATGTAGTTCTGGCCGTCACGCGCAGCTTCCGAGAAATTGTACCACCAATGTCCGCCGGAGGCTCGCTCGCTGGTCGAATACGTGCCAAGCAGCGTGCCACCTTTTGCCTGCAGCCAGCGCTCCTTCTGGTCGTCATTGCCGAACAGGTTGATCGTCTGCGCCGCACCGACATGCATGACATAGACGAGGCCTGTCGAAGCATCATGCTGGCCGATCCGATAGGCCGCCTCCGCGAAGTCGCCATGGCTCAGTCCAAGCCCGCCGAAACGCGGCTCATTGAGAGCCCCGGTCCAGCCGGCCGCCGCCAGCGCATGCAGATTTTCCCTTGGAAACCTGCCTTCGATGTCGTTTCGCTCGGAATGGAGCTTGACAGTGCTCTCGATGGCAGCATCGAGGCGGGAGTAGACGTCGTCCTGTGCAGCCCGCGCGAGATTGTCCTTGCTCATGGGTATTCTCCTCTGTCTGTCTGATGACTGTTCAAGCCGCATGATCGGCCGGCGACGGGCGGCGTAACGCAGCAACATGTGATGCGCTCTCCTCGGGACTTCCGAGATAGAGCGCCTTTATTTCGGCGCGGCCCCGCAAGTTCGCGGCGTCGCCTGCCAGCACCGTCGATCCGCCGTCGAGAACGGTGGCACGGTCGGCGTAACGCAGCGCCACCGTCGAGTTTTGCTCGGCGACCAGGATCGACAATCCCTCCTCACCGTTGAGCCGCTTCAAGGTGCTGAAGATCGTCTCGACAACGAGCGGAGCTAGGCCCATCGATGGCTCGTCCAGCAGCAACAGCCGCGGGCGCGCCATCAAGGCGCGGCCGATCGCCGTCATCTGCTGCTCGCCGCCCGAGGTGAGGCCAGAGGCGGACCGTCGCCGCTCTTTCAGGCCCGGAAACAACGCGTAGACGCGCTCCAGTTCTGCCGTGATCGCGCCTCGCGACAAACCGCCTCCAATGCCGCCGGCAACGAGGTTCTCCTCGACGGTGAGCGCACGAAAGCAGTGGCGGCCTTCCAGCACCGGAACCAGACCCAGACGAACCAGTTCGGCCGAGGCGAGCGCGGCGGCATTGTGCCCATCGAACACGATGCGGCCACGGGCGAGCTGGCCCCGCTCGGCATGCAACAGATTGGAGACCGCCTTCAGCGTCGTCGACTTGCCCGCGCCATTGGCGCCAAGCAGCGCAACGATCTCGCCTCGTCGCACCGTGAGCGAGACGTCCGACAGTGCGCGAATGGCGTGGTTGTAGGTCGCAGCCAGACCTTCAAGCACAAGAAGATGATCGCTCATTGCGATGCTCCGGATTTTTGTTGGACGGGAGCGGGCTTTACCCGCTCCCAACCCGTCTCGAATGCCGTTACTGGCTGACTGGGGTGTCGTCGGAGGTGCGGATCTTGATGTTGTGCTCAGCGGCATAGGCCGCAGACGATTTCTCGATGATCGGGCGCAGGAACGCCCAGTCGGGCGCGATCCAGTCCGACACCACCTTCCACTTGGTGCCGTCCCACTGCTGGAAGGTCACGCGACCATCACCCTCGTGATTGTCCCAGGTCACGTTGATGGAATGGAATAGGCCCTTGGCGCCCAGCGCCTCGACCCGCGCCGGATCGAGCTGCAGATGTTCGAAGCCCCAGCGCACCTCGTCGCCGGTCAGCGTCCGCTTGCCGAATTTCTGCTGCGCGATCCGGATCGCCTCGACATTGAGAATGCCGTTGACGATGCCGAGGTTGTGATAGACGCTGCCGATGCGCTTCTTGTCGTCGAGATTACCCTTGCCTGCACCGTAGACCGTCTTGATGATCTCCTGCAGCACCGGGTATTCGGCGCCGGACGCCTGCGTTGTGATCGCAACATAGCCCTTTGCTGCATCACCGGCCGGAATGACGTCCTCTTCGGAATTCGACCAGACATTGCCGATGATGTGATCAACCGGGAAGCCAACCTTCTGGGCCGTCTTCAGCGCCACGGGATTCATCACACCCCAGCCGCGCAGGACCACATGGTCGGGCTTGGCGCGCCGGATCGACAGCCACTGCGACTGCTGTTCATTGCCGGGATGCGGCACCTCGATCTGCTCAAGGGAGAAGCCGTACTTGTCGGCGAGCAGCTTGTAGATCGGGATCGTCTCCTTGCCGTAAGGCGAGCCGTGATAGAGCACGACGATCTTCTTGCCTTTGAGCTTGTCGGCACCACCCTCGCGCGAGGCGATGTAGTTCACGATGCCGGACGTCTCACTGTAGGGATTGAGCAGCAAGGGAAACACGTAGGGAAATACCCGACCGTCGGTAGAATCGGTCCGCCCGTGGTTGATAGTGATCAGCGGCACCTTGTCTTTGGTGATGCGCTCGATCATCGCATAAGCGATGCCGACGGAAAGTGGATTCCAGGCCGCGACGCCGGGGTGGCTTTTCAACCGCTCATAGACCTCGATACCGCGCTCGACCTCATACTGCGTCTCGCCCTCCTCCCAGGTCAGCTTAACGCCGTTGACGCCGCCGTCGCGGATATTGATGAGGCTCAGATAGTCGATGAAGCCACCGAAGAAGCCGGTGCCGCCGGCCGCGTACGGACCGACCCGGTAGCTTTGTAACGGGAAGAACTGCTCATCGGCCTGGGCCGGCAGTGCGGCACTAAGGCCAATGGCGGCGGCGAGCGCCGCAGCACGAAGCGATAAACGCATGACATTTGTCCTTTCGTTCGAGAGACTTTTCAAGGCTGGATGGAGCGAGAAAGTGGACCAGCAAACCGGCGCAGGAGCCATTTTGCGAGGCGATCGACCAGCGCGATCAAGCCCCGCGGTTCGGCGATCAACAGGCCAATAATGAGCGCACCGATGACGATGCGCTGGCTCATCTCGAGAACGCCAGAATCGAAGACGTCGCCGAGTAGCGCGGCGCCGAGGCGCGAGAGCAAGAGCGGAAACACGACCATGAATGCCGCACCGAGAAACGCGCCACGGATCGAGGCCAGGCCGCCGATGATGATGATGAAGAGGATCTCGAACGAACGGTCCAGGTTGAAGCCGGCGGGCTCCACGGTGCGCAGGTAGGCGAACGCCCACAGCACCCCGGCGATTCCGATTATGAACGAGGAAACGCCGAACGCGAGCAGCTTGGTGCGGAGCAGCGGCACGCCGATCACCTTGGCCGCCGTCTCATGGTCACGCAGCGCAATGAAATTCCGTCCGACCTGTGAGCGCAGCAGACGGATCGCGAGCAGCGTCGCGATGACGACGACCGTCAGCGAAAAGAGGTAGCGCCCGACCGCGCCCGAGAAGGTGATGCCCGCCACCGCCAATGGTGGAGCGTCAATCACGCCGGACGGATTGTTGTTGGAAAACCAGCCGAACTTGGTGAGGGCCCACT